>Ga0137415_10003806_pt1 | contig 14975 bp, 6 predicted proteins | sample CZODoug3_1_1_16f_FD_183082 | JGI IMG/M metagenome (GOLD analysis project Ga0137415, IMG submission 183082) | Vadose zone soil fungal communities from Angelo Coast Range Reserve, California, USA - CZODoug3_1_1_16fungal (Hybrid Assembly) | ecosystem: Environmental > Terrestrial > Soil > Vadose... | reverse complement strand
CGCCGACCGTGACGTCATCGGAGCTGGTCGGAGCAAAGTTGACGTGGTGCGTACTGTCGGTCGCGCCGGTGATGTCGTTGAAGCCCGCGAGCGTAGCGTTGAGCTCCGTCAAGGTGTCGATCTGGCCGTTGCCGCTGCCGAAGGTGAGGACGTTCGCCGGATCGGTGCCGACCCCGACCGACAGGGTGCCGGACAGGCCGTTCAAGGTCGAATTGAAGTTGTTGACGACGGCCGAGGTGCCGAAACCCAGCGCCGCACCGGTGTTGCCGGTAACGGTGATCCCGACATTGTTGCCGGCGGTGAGATTGATGCCGGTGCCGCTGGCCGTGCCGGTGATGGTGGAGTGGATGCTGTTGGCGGTGCTGTTGATCGCGGCAGCGAGGCTCGCGGCATTGCCGTAGGTGCCGTTGGCGGCGCTGGCGCCCGACGCCACCCGGTAGAAATTGTTGGTGTGGGTGCCGTCCGAGATCGTCAGCACGTCGCCCTGGGTGGAGGCCGCCGTCGAGAGATTGGAGCCCGTGAGCCCCGCCGAGGTGAAGCCGGTCGTGAAGTTCTGGGTGACGTCCGAGCTGGTCAAGGTGACGCCGCCGGCGCCGTCGGAGACAGCCGCTGCGGTGGTGCCGAAGTTGCCGCTCGCGCCGGTACCGCCGTTGAGGACGGCAATGAGACCCGCCGCGTTGCTGAAGGTGTTGGTAGCGGTGCTGGTCGCGGCGCCGAACGTGGCGGTGACGGTCGCACCGGTGCCGAGCTTGAAGGTCAGGGTGTCGCCGCTGGTCAGCTGGGCGATGCCGGCAGCATTGATGGTGGCCGTCGCCTGCGTGGAGACCGCACCAGCCGTGGCCACGGTGGCGGCCGAGCTGGTGGCGCTCGTCGAATCCAACGCAATGGCATTGGTGCCGGTGATGTTGGTGTAGTTGACGCCGCCCTTGGCGGACTGCTGCGCCTGCGTGACGATCGACTTCGCCGACTGCACGAGCTTGGTGAGCGAGGTGAGGCCGGCATTGGCAGCCTGCAGCGTCTGTTGCGCCTGCCCGATCGCATCGAGCAGCGAGTTGAGATCGCTGGCGCGGTTGCTGAGGCCCTGCGAGGTGAAGTAGTTGCTCGGGTTGTCGAGGGCGGAATTGACCTTCTTGCCGGTGGCGAGCCGGTTCTGCGTGGTCGCCATCAGGGCCGCGGTGTCCTGCAGCGCGAGCAGGTTCTGCCGCACGCCGGCACTCAGAATAATGTCACTCATGGGGCATTCCTAACAGGGAAGATATGGATCGCCATTCGCCAAGCGGTTGAAAGTAATAATGGTCCAGTAACCCTAATGGGGGGTAAACGAGATCCTGACGGTTCGTAAAGCCAACGGCGGACGCCGTTTTCGGGCCGAGCGCACAAGAAAACGGCGGGACCCGAAGGCCCCGCCGTTCCGATGGATGCGAAGGAATGCGAATCAGCCGAGCAGCTTGAGAACCGCCTGGTTCGACTGGTTGGCGAGCGACAGCGCGGTGGTCGAGAGCGACTGCCGGGTCTGCAGGGCGAGCAGGTTGGCACCCTCCTCGTTGGTGTCCGCGAGCACCAGGTTGTCCGAACCGGTCTGCAGCACATTGACCAGGTTCTTGGTGAAGTCGTTGCGGGTCTGCACCGTCGACAAGGTCGAGCCGAATGCCGACGACTGGGTCCGCAGCGTGGTCAGCGCCGTGTCGAGCGAGCTGATCGTGCTGTCGATATTGTGGTTGTCCTGGAACCCGGTCCCGGCAACTGACGTCAGGCCGAGGCCGGTGGAGTCGAACTTCACCCCGGAGATGGTCAACGAGCTGGAGCCGTTTTCGTTGAACGTCACCTTCAGGTTGTCGCCGTAGAGCAGGTTCACGCCGTTGTAGGACGAATCCTTGGCGAGCTGGTCGATCTGCGTCAGCAGGGCGTTGAACTGGCTCTGCAGGTTGGTGCGGGTCGCGCTCGGGCTCACGACTGTCGCCGTCGGCGTGGTGGCGCCGGCGGACAGGCCGAGCGCACTCAGGACCGAGGCGGTGCCGCCGACGGTGACGTCATCCGAGCTGGTCGGGGCGAAGTTGATGTGGTGCGTGCTGTCGGTCGACCCCGTGATGTTGGTGAAGGCCGCGAGCGCCGCGTTGAGTCCGGTCAGGGTGCTGATCTGGCCGTTGCCGCTGCCGAACGTGAGCACGTCAGCCGGGCCGGTGCCGACGCCCAAGGTCAGGGTACCGGTCAGTCCGGCCAGCGTCGTATTGACGTTGTTGCTGACGGCCGAGGTGCCGAAGCCGAGCGCCGCACCGGTATTGCCGGTGACAGTGATTGCCGTGTTGTTGGCGCCGGTGAGCTTGATGCCGGTGCCGCTGGCGGCACCCGTGATGGTGCTATGGATCGAGTTGGTGGTGCTGTTGATCGCGGCGGCGAGGCTCGCCGCATCGCTGTAGGTGCCGTTCGCGGCGTTGGCGCCTGCCGCCACCCGGTAGAAGTTGTTGGTGTGGGTGCCGTCCGAGACCGTCAGCACGTCGCCCTGGGTAGAGGCCACCGTCGAGAGATTGGAGCCCGTGAGCCCGGCCGAGGTGAAGCCGGTCGTGAAGTTCTGCGTGACATCCGCGCTGGTCAGGGTGACACCGCCGGCGCCGTCGGAGGCCGCGGTCGCGGTCGTGCCGAAGTTGCCGCTCGCCCCGGTACCGCCATTGAGGACGGAGACGAGGCCTGCGGCGTCAGCGAAGGTGTTGCTGGCGGTGCTGGTGGCGGCGCCGAACGTGGCGGTGACGGTCGCACCGCTGCCGAGCTGGAAGGTCAGCTTGTCGCCGCTGGCGAGCTGAGCGATGCCGGCGGCATTGATGTTGGCCGTCGCCTGCGTGGAGACCGCGCCGGCCGCGGCCGCCGTGGAAGTCGAGCTGGTGACGCCGGTCGTATCCAACGCGATGGCCGTGCCACCCGTGATGTTGGTGTAGTTCACCCCGCCCTTGGCGGACTGCTGCGCCTGCGTGGCGATCGCCTTGGCCGACTGCACGAGCGACGTCAGCGAGGTGAGGCCGGTGTTCGCGGCCTGCAGGGTCTGCTGCGCCTGCCCGATGGTGTCGAGCAGCGAGTTGAGATCGCTGGCGCGGTTGCTGAGGCCCTGCGAGGTGAAGTAGTTGATCGGGTTGTCGAGCGCCGAATTGACCTTCTTGCCGGTGGCGAGACGGTTCTGGGTCGTCGCCAGCAATGAAGCGGTGTCCTGCAGCGCGAGCAGGTTTTGGCGCACGCCTGCGCTGAGAGTGATACTTGAAGACATCGATCTAACCTTTCTGGTCGGATGTCGTACTGACTATTGTCGTATCGACAGCTGTTTCCCCCGGTCACTGCGACCGAAGCCGGAAAGGTATCCGGAGAGTTGTAACGTCACGTGAAAAATCATGGTAAAAATTCATAGTAAACAAAGCGTTGCAGCATCCGCTCGGGAACGGCATCGGCAAATCATGTCTTGGAGAGCGGATCGACCGCGCCGCGCTACGTGAGCTTCAACAGCTCGGACTTGACGGTCGCCAGCACACTTTCCCAATCGCCTGACTTCGGTTGGCGAAAGAGCCGCGCGGTCGGATACCAGGGGCTGTCGGCGCGATCGAGCATCCAACGAAAATCCGGAACGGCGGGAAGCAGGGTCCAGACGGCCTTTCCCAGGGCACCTGCCAGATGGGCCACGGACGTGTCGACGCTGATGACAAGATCAAGCATAGAGATCACGGCGGCGGTGTCGGCGAAGTCGGTGAGCCGTTCGCCGAGACGCAGGACATCATTCCGTTGCCGCAGTCTTTCGGCATCCCCGTCGCGCAGATCGTGCTGAAGACTTACGAAGCTGATACCGGGAAGGTCGAACAGCGACTCGAACTGCCGCAGGCCGATGGAACGATTGCGGTCGCCCTTGAAATCGCGGCCACCCGCCCAGACCACCCCGACCTTTGGTTTCTTGTCGCGCGGCATGCGATCTCGCCACGCGTCGAGGCGGTCCGCGCGCGGTCGAATATAGGGCACGTCCGCCGGAATCGTGTCGATGCGGGTCTTGAGCAGGTACGGCACGCTCAGCAGCGGACACTGGAGATCGAACGGCGGCAACGGATCACCCGGCGCCACCACGGCGACCCCGCTCATCTCGCTCGCCAGCACCTTGGCCGCCGGCAGGACGCCGACGATGACCGATGCACCCTGCCCTGCCAGAATCGGGCCATAGCGCATGAACATGATGGAATCGCCGAGCCCCTGCTCGGTGTAGAGCTGGATGGTCTTGCCGGCCAAAGGCTCGACGCCGTCCCAGTGCGGCTGCGGATAGACGGAGCGCGACGAAGCCAGCCCCTCGGTGCGAAACCGCCACTCGTACTCCTCCCAGCCGGCCGCGAAGTCCCCCAGTGCCAGCAATGCAAGGCCGCGATTGAAATGCGCGTTGGCGTTGTCGGGTTCGAGCGCGATCGCGCGCGCAAAGGACGCCGTCGCTTCCCGATGGCGGCCGAGCTCGATCAGCGCATGACCAAGGAGATTGTGCGCTTCGGCATGATCAGGCGACCGCGCCAGCAGGTTCTCGAAGCTTGCCGCCGCTTTTGCATACTGCCCGAGCCTCGTGAACAGCTTGCCACGATGCAGCAGCGCCAGGGCGTTGCGGGGATTGAGGATCAACGCACGGTCGTAGGTCGCGATCGCTTCGGCCGAGCGTCCGAGCCGATCGAGGATCACGCCGCAATCGGCCACAATCTCGGTCGTGGCCCCTCGCCTCATGGCGGCCTGGATCAGACGCAGGGCTTCGATGTCGTCTCCGCGCCCGGCGCTGAAGATGGCGCGCCGATAGAGCGCGTAGGAATTCGTGGGATCGGCTTCCAGGATCGCGGCATAGAGGCGCTCCGCCTCGTCGAGACGGCCCTCCGTCTCCAGTTGAAGACCTTGCAGAACCTCCGCGCGGAAATCGCGCGAACGCCGTTTGCCGACAGGTCTGGCCATCGCCGAGCGAACACAAAAAGGTGTTGTGAGGCGGTCTTGCCCTATGAAGCGGTCTTGCCGTGGATCACGCGCGCAGTCGAATCACCGGTCTTCAACATATCATACCGGCGGATCCGGACCTCGACCTACGCCGCTTCAAATCATACGGCCGACGGCGCGAGATAGTTGAGGAGCGTCAGCTGCGCCATCCTTGCCGTGGTCGACAGCGATGCCGACAGGCTGGTCTGCAGCGTCAGAATCTTCGCCCCGATCTCGTCGTTCGAGACGCCCTCGATGCTTTGCAACATGTTGGTCACGGTCAGCGTCGCCTGCTGGTGACGGCTCGTTGCATCGCTCATGGCCGATTGCGCGCTGGCGAGGCTGGCTTCGATGGATTGCGTGCTTTGCACCCCGGTCGGGATCGCCAGGTTCGTGTCGATGCGCTGATTGAGGGCGGAATAGCTCGTGGACGCATTGGAATTGGTCGACGAATAGCTCGTCGCCGCGAGCACGGCGATGTTCTGGACGATCCAGCGGATCCCCTCTTCGTTGGCGCGCGTCCCATAAGAGACCGTGATCGAGGGATCGATGCGCGCGGTCGCCGTCGATCGCGCAGATTGCGAACCGTTCTCGCCGGTGTACCAGGACACGGTGTCGGCACTGGTGCCGGCGACCTGCGATGTGGCGCTGTAGAACGGGGACGTGCCGGCGACGCGCTGCGGGGGATTGCCGAAGAAATCGTTGGACGCCGCCATGGCGGACGCCGCCGTGAGCGTGGTCTGCCCAAGCTGGCCGACCCCACTCGTGAGCGCTGCCTGCAGGTTGGCGGCAGTAGCCGCCGGCGTGGCGCCGATGGTGAATTGACCCGCTCCGGGGGGGCTCGCAGTCGTCGCCTGCAACGTCAGATTTTCGGTCGATCCGTCGGGCAACGAAAACGTATAGGTGATGTTGTCGCCGTTGCTCGGGTTGCTGCTCCCGAGATCGACGGAAATGGACGCCGGCGACCCGGACGGGCCGGTCACGGTAGCGCCGGTGAGCGTCGAGTTGACGCCGGCGAGCTTGAGGCCGAAGGGAGAGCCCGCGACATCCTCGTTCACCGAGACGGCCGTCCCCGTGGTGGCCGGAATGACCAGCCGGCCGAGCCCGTCGGATCCGAGATCGGCCTGGTTGCGCTCGGCGATGACCTGCTCGAGGCCGGCCTGCGCCCCGTTGCCGTTGAGAATGTGATCCGTCGTATCGACCGACGGCGTGCTCACGGCGGTTCCGGAGAACAGATAGCCGTTGGCGCCTTGGGTATTGAGGGCGCCCAGGATCTGGTCGAGCTGGTCGCGCGCCGTCTGCTGGATCGACGTCTGACCGGTGCCGTCGATATCGAAATCCGGCTTCTCGGTCGCGGTCTTGACGGTGCTGGCGACGCTGTCCAGCTGCGACAATACCGTCTGGACCAGGCTGAGATTGGCCCCGACGTTCGAGATCGTATCGTCGTAGCCGCTGATGGCCGAGAGCTGCGCATTGAGGCCGACGGCCAGGCCGCTCTGCGCGCCGAGTCCCGCGAAGGTGTCCGACTTCTGCCCCGTGGCAAGCTGCCGCTGGAGGTCCTGAAGCTGGTTGTCGATATTCAGGATCGACTGCAGGAGCGGTGAAATGCTGGCTCCAACCCCGGAAATCGCCATGACACCCTCACATCTGCAATAAGGCGTCCATCATCTGCTTCACCGTCGTCATCACGCGCGCATTGGCGCCATACGCGTTCTGCAAGGTGAGCAGGTTGGACATTTCGGTATCGATGTTGACCCCGGAGGTCGCGTTGAAGCGCGTCTGCAAGGTGTTGATGACGATGTTCTGGCCGGATTGCAGGCTTTGCGCATTGTTCGTCGCCTGGCTCTGGGTGTTCACGACCTGGCTCAGATAGGCCGAAAGTGTTCCCTGGTAGGGGGCCGCGGACCCGCCGATCCCGGTCGCCGGCGAGTATTGCAGCGAGGCGTTGACCAGCTGGTTGTAGATGTAGTTCGGCCGCGTCGCGTCGCCTGAAGTCGTGGACGCCTGATGGGTGACGAGCTTGGTCGGATCGGCAAGCAACGCGGGATTGACCGCGATGCGCCCGGCAAAGCCCGTGGTCTCGGAGCCATTCGCGGTGATCGCGCCGGTGAACGCATTGGTGCCGTCGACGAACAGCGGCAGTGCCCCGCTGCCGCCGGTGAGCGAGGTCGCCGTGGTCGTGGTCGACACGCCGTTCACCGTGATCGTGGCGGCGCCGTCGTTGAGCACCCGAAGCATCCCGCTCGAATTGGAGAACTGCAGCCCGGTCGAGCCTAACGCCGCGTTGAGCTGGGCCGCGACCGAGGCGGCACCGCCGGAAAAATCGACGCCGGCGACCGTGTCGTTCGGATCTGAGGTCACCGCGTTCGACAGCGGCAAGGCGGCGGGATCGTCGACCCGAACGACGGTGATGTTGTGCTGGACGTTCGAGGCGTCGGTATAGGTGATCTTGACCGTGTTGCCTGCCGACAGGGCGCTGATGTCGGCGTCGAAGCCCGATTGCGGCGAGGCCGTCACCGGGCCGGCGGCGGTGGTCGTGTCGGAAAGCGCGCGCGACATTTGCGCGGCGATCTCGTCGACCTGGCTCTGCGCCTGCACGAGCACGTTGTCGCGCATGTTGAGATAGCCGGCGATCTCGCCGGAGCGGATCGCGCCATTGGCGACGAGATCGACGCCGGTGCCGTTCGGGGTGACCAGGCTGATGGTGCCGAGCGCGCTTTTGGTCGGGTCGGCATTCCATTGCTGGTTCGCCCCGATGGTGCCGGATGGGGTGAAGGTGAGCGTCGCGGCCTGCGCGCCGAGCAGCTGCGTCCCGGAACCGGTGAAGATCTGCACCTGGTTGTCGCTGTCCTGGACGACGCGGATGTCCATCAGTTTCGCGAGTTGATCGATGGCCTGGTCGCGCTGGTCCTCGAGCGTGGCGGTCGCACTGTCGTTTGCGCTGCTGGTCGTCAGTTGCTGATTGATCTTGGCGATCTGCTGCAAGGCGACATTGGCCTGCTGGACATCATTGGCAATGCCCTGGTCGGCCTGGGTGCGCAACGACTGGAGGCTCGACGTCGCGCTGTTGAGCTGTTGGGCCAAGGCCTGGGCGGCATTGATGGTCGCGCTCTGCGCCGAGGTCGAGCTCGGGGTCGTCGCCAGTGCCTGCACCGCGGACGTGAAGTTGTTGAACACCGAATCCAGGGAGACATCGGAGCCGGGCTGGCCATAGACCTGCTGGAGCTGCTGGTAGAAGTTGGCCTGCAGGTCGGCATAGGCTCCGCCCGAGCTCTCGATGCGCAACTGCTGCTGCACATACTGATCGAGCAGCCGATTGATCGCCGCGACACGAACGCCTGCGGTGCCGTCGCCGGTCGCGGTCGCCACCTGGGCGACCGATTGCGCGACGTATCCGGGCGTTTGCGCGTTGGCGACGTTGCCGGCGACGACCCCGAGGCTCGCCTGCGTGACGTTGAGCCCCGACAACGAGGTGGCGAGTATCTGGCTGAGACCCATTTGCTGACCCGATCGAAGGCGACGCGGCTATCTCAATATGTTCAACAGGTCCTGCGACATCGTGTTGGCGGTCGTGATCACCTTGGTGTTCGCCGAATAGGCTTGTTGCGTGACGATCAGCTTGGTGAACTCGGTGGCGATATCGGTGTTGGAGCCCTCGAGCGATTGCCCCACGATCTGGCCCGACGCGCCGGCGAGCGCCGGCCCCGATTCGTCGGTCACCGCAAAGGCGCCGCCGTCGAGGCTCTTGAGACCGTTGGCGTTGTTGAAATGCGCCAGGGGGATTTCCGAAAGGTCGACGGTCTTGCCGTTGGCGAAGGTGCCGCTGATGGTGCCCTTGCTGGTCACCGACACCGACTGCAGCGCACCGGCGGCGTAGCCGTTCTGCTCCAGGTCGTTGATGGTCGCGGTCCCGCTGGTGCTGGCAAACTGGGTGATGCCGCCGACCGTGGTGTTGAGCTGGATATTGCCGAGCGAGGTGCCGTTGATGGTGACGTTGCTGAGCGTCAGATTGGTGATGGCCGGCTTGAGCTGGCCGCTGGAATCGAAAGAGAAGTTGGTGCCGACATTCTGCCAGGCCACCTGCGAGCCGGTGGCGCTCGAATTCACCTGATAGAACAGGTTCCAGGTGTCGGTGCCGCCGGAGGCCGTGCTGTCGACCTTGGCCCATCGCAATTGGATATTGGCCGGCGTTCCGTTCGCGCTGTAGGCCGTCACCGATCCGCCGTCGATGGATTCGTTCACGAACGTCGACACGTCGTCTCCGACCACCGTCCCGGCACCCGCCGTCGTGGTGCCGGCCGCGAGACCGAACTGGGCGAGCTCGGCGGTCGACGCGGTGCCGCCGACCAGGATCGGATTGGCTCCGGTCGCGTCGAGCTCGAGCTGGCCGTTGTTGTTGACCTTCGCCGTCACCTTGATGCCGGCGTTGTTGACGGCATCGAGGATATTCTGGACCGTCACGTTACCCGTCGAGGTCACGGTCGCGGTGTTGGTTCCATCGCCGATCGTGATCGTGTTGCCGCTCGCGACCGCGAACGAGGACGCCGCCGTGAGATTGGAGACCGTGCCCTTGTCGCTCGCGTAGAGCGGATTGACCGAGAAATTCGCCGGATTGAGCAGCTCCGAATTGGCCGTCGACGAATTGTACGATGTCGTGGAAGGCGTGGTCGGAAGGTTGACGCTGTAGGAAAGCGTGCTGGTCGGGCTTGCAGGCAGGAAGTTGTTCTGGAATTGCAGCGGTGCCGGCGTGTTTCCGACCGGATTGCCCGTCGTGGGATCGATCGGGAGGCCCACGAGATAGTAGCCGGCGCCGTTGACCATGTAGCCTTGCGAGTTGAGCTGAAAATCGCCGCGCCGTGTGTAGAGATCGACGCCGCTGAAGATCGGCGTATTCCCGCTGAAGCCGGTGACCTTCTGAACGATGAAGTAGCCGTCGCCGTTGATCGCCATGTTGGTGCCGACCGAGGCGCTTTGGATGGCGCCCTGGGTCGTGTTGGTCGCGATCGAGCTCGCGATCACGCCGCCGGCGGTCTGCTTGGACGGGATGTCGTCGGGAATGAGGTCCTCGAAACTGGTGTTGATCCCCTTGTAGGCGGTGGTCTGCGAGTTCGCGATGTTGCCGGAAATATTCTGCATCGCGTAGGACTGCGCCTGCAGACCGGTCACCGCTGTCGTGAGAGCGTCGAACAAACCCATGACATGGCTCCATCCTGATACGGCACCGGAGGATCACGATACAAGACGAAGGCCGCATCTCCGGTGCGCTCTCCGCAAACTCCGTGCCAATGTCGATCTGCCGTGATTTCGCGGGTTGGCGGCTTGCGCCACGAACTGGCGAAAGGGCTTGCCGGGGAAAATCTGCCTATCGCCGGCAAAAATCGCCGAGGCGCCGACGGAATTGGTTGGACCCGCGCCGGCACCCACAACGAAGCCGGCGCAAAAGGCCGCGCCGCGCCGCGCAAATGCGTCATTGACGTTCGCGTAACCGCGCAGGCACGGCCCTTGCACTGTGTTCTTCTGCGACTTGATCTTTTCCACCTTGCGCGACGACCAGGAGCGATTGGTATGGTCACGACGACTTCGGCCACGTCCGCCACCGCATCGACGGCTGCCGCCACCAACTCGACCGCGGCCAGCCAGCTTGCCGGGAACTTCGACGAGTTCCTGCAGCTCTTGACGACGCAATTGCAGAATCAGGATCCGACGAGTCCGGGTAAGCCGCTTCCCGATAATTTTTTCCGGCCCTATCCCGGATATAACAACATCACTTTAACCGATAGCGCCTTTTCCTCGAATTACAATGCGCTGCTTGTATCCGTCAATCGCCGCTTGAGCAACGGTTTGCAATTCGGAGTTTCGTATACGTACTCGAAGTATATGGATTTTACCGGCAACGGCGGGACGAGCGGAAGCGGGACCTTGCCGATCTACGTGCCGTTGCGGCAATGGAGTTATGGCTACGATGCGAGCGATCAGACGCATAACTTCGTGTTCAACTATACCTACCAGTTACCCAAAGTCAGCAAACTATTGCCGAACCCCGCCGTGCGTTTCATTGCCGACGACTGGCAGTTGTCGGGCATCACGCAGCTCGTGACTGGAATTCCGCAAGCCGTGACCTTTACAACCACGGACAGTGTGGACCTGACCGGCGGCGGCGACGGCCAGCGTGTCAACGTCGTGGGCAACGGCTCCCTGAACGGAAACACGTTTTACCAGTGGTTCAATCCCGCTGCATTCGCGCGCCCGGGTAAGAGCGACATAGGCAATGCCGGCAAATACAACGTCCGCGGCCCCGGCGTCAGCAATTGGGATATGGCGCTCTCGAAGAGATTCCCGATTCACGACGAGAAGCGTTCGCTGATGTTCCGCTGGGAGGCTTACAACGTGTTCAATCACACGCAGTACAACGCCATCGACGTAGTGGCCAAGTTTGACCCGAGTGGCAAGCAGACCAATCCGACATTTGGCCAGGTAACGACCACGCGTCTACCGCGTGTGATGCAAGGTTCATTGCGATTTACCTTTTAAGGACCTGCTCTCTGCGCCGTATGACTCCTTCCGAACAGGTTTTGGAAGACAGTCTTAGCGTGGATTAGTTTAAGAATCAGCGACTTAAGGTTTGGGCTCGGTGCTGCCGTCGGGTCTGCTTCATAGGGTGAATTTGACAGGCCAAGTTAAATTGAGCGATTATGGAGGTGATTCCGGTGATGCGTCAACTGCGTTCACGCGGAAGGGATTGAGTGGGAGTGGGGTTCCAATTCGTGATCTCGCTAGCGAATTGAGTGATCTCAGCCAAAATCCTGCAAGATCAGCGCGAGCATTTAAAGTTTCTACCGCCGATTGAAATATCAATCGGCCTAAAGGGCCACCGATACGGTGGCCCTTTTAGTTTAATATTGCGAGTGTGCTTCTCGACTTCGCGATGGCGAGCAAGGTCCTTCTCGGCGTGCTTGAGGATCTATATGCGAAGCATGCCGGCCCCGTGCCCGGTGCGTTGGTCAAGGCGCGTCGCATCCTGCCGCCGGGTTCGCCGGTGGGCGTAAGGCTGCACCTCTCTGGGCGAATAAGGCCCGTTGTGGCCACGGGTTTGGTCGTCCGCATTCTGCGTGGAAATCAAATGGGGATTCACTTTGACCCCCCTGGCTCTCACAGAGAGCGAGCGATTGCAGGAGTACCTCTTGCCTCTGGTTCCCGAAGAGACTGCCAGATCCTCTCTAACCGCCCTATAGCAACACCACATCGCCCGATTGCATCAGCAGTCCTGAAGTGTCCCAAAAAGGACACACGGAGGTGCGTCAAACGAGTACAAAAGTGCGTAGGGCGCGGATATTCAAACTAAGAATCGTTGACATTCAAATTTCAGGTGGCTATACTCCCCCGCCAACAGGATAGTTAACCGATTTAGCTGAGGGTGTCGGGCCCTTCGCAATCTTTTGGGGTGAAGGAGCAAGTCATGAGCTTATCCAAACTTTTGTTCCGGGTGGTCTTGGTGTTTGCCTGCGTTGCGCTTTTCGCAGTGGGAGTTCACGCGCAGTTCGGGGCCAGTATCCAAGGCACGGTCGTGGACGCGTCGGGCGGCGCGGTGACCGGAGCGACTGTCACGGTGACGAACCCTGAGACGGGTGCTAGTAAGGTCGCCATCACCAACGACACCGGCTTTTACCGTGTTTCAGCGCTGGTTCCCGGCAAGTACACCATTACCGTGGAGGCGCCGGGGTTTAAGAAGGACGTGACCAATGGGGTTTTCGTAAGTGCTGAAGAGCTAACAGGCCATGACATTGTATTACAGCCTGGAGCAATCACTGATTCGGTGACGGTAACTGGAGATGCCATCACTCTCGACCGCGAAAGCGCTAACATCGCAGGCTCCATCTCGGCGCAGGATGTCCAGCGTCTACCTCAGGTAGGGCGCGACCCCTACGAATTGCTTCGCCTGGCACCAGGCGTCTTGGGAGACAATGCGCGTGGCGGAGCGACCAATAACGCCACGTTCCTTCCCGGAACCGAGCAACTCGGTGGTGCTTCTAACACAGGTATATTCCAGACAGAAAACCAGCCACAAATCAGCGCTAACGGGCAGCGAGTCTCCAGCAACAATTACGAGATCGACGGCGTTAGCGTGAACAGCCTGGGGTTAGGCGGCGCGGCTGTCGTAACTCCCAGCCAGGAATCGGTCAAGGAGATCAAGGTCGTTACGAGCACCTACTCCGCCGAGGATGGCCGGAACTCCGGAGCCCAAATAAAAGTCATTTCGCAAAATGGTACGAACCATTTCCATGGGAGTGGTGTAATAGTTTTCGATGACAAAGGCCTGAATGCGTTCAATAAGTTCTACGGCCCAACGAATGTCCCTGCGAGCCTCCTGACGTGTCAGGACAACACCAAGGTGTTTGCCAGCAGATGCCCCCAGAGAGTAGACACGAAACAGCGGCTCTTCGGCGGTAGCATCGGAGGCCCCGTCCTTAAGGATAAGCTCTTCTTCTTTTTCTCGTATGAAGGACTTCGTCGGAACGACACGACGTTTGCAAACGAATGGATCGAGACCCCTGAATTTCGCGCCTACGTCCACCAGGTGCGCCCGGGGAGCCTTGCGGACCAGCTCTTCAGCCTGCCCGGAGTTCTACCTCGCGTCATAACCGGTGGTCTGACTCCACCGAATCCGCCGAACGGCAACGCCGTCCAGGGCCAGCTCGGTCTGAGCTACGATATCGGTTCGATCAACGTTCCCCAAGGCCAGAAGGTTGGCGCGACACAGACGTTTGACGGTGTCCCCGATGTGACCTTTGCCAATGTGGCCTCCCCCAACACGACCAGTGGCAATCAGTATCACATACGCGTGGATTACAACCGCGGAAACGACCAATTTGCCTACAGCGGCTACTTCGTCCCGCTGAACAATTTCGGGGGCGGCGCTCGCCCTTTCATGGACCAACCCTTCCAGCCGAGAAATAGCGCATCCATGGCGACTTGGATTCATATCTTCTCGGGCACTCTGCTCAATGAAGCGAGATTTAGCTTTACACGCTTCCATGATGATGAATTCAGCATTCTGGACAAGGCCTCTCTGGCTATTCCAAAGCTTGATACCAACGGCTTTAATTTTGCAGGTGGCCCGGGACTGGGACTTCCGGCCGGTGGTGGCTTGCAGTATGGAATTGATCGCAGCGTGCCCAAGATTCTCGTCGAGAATACCTACGAATTTCGAGATACAGTGAGTAAGCAGGTCGGCAACAAGTTCTTGAAATTTGGAACGCAGATCATCCGTGAACAGGACAACAGCCTACGGCGGCAAGCTGCCCGCCCAGAGTACGCCTTCGACAATATTTTGTCTTTGGCGAACGATGCTCCCTTCTTCGAGAACGCTGCCGACATCAATCCTCTCACGGGCGGCACGCCTAACAGTCGATTCTACTTTCGCGACACTTCTTATAACTTCTTCGTGCAGAACGACTGGAAGGTTCGCAAGAATCTCACCCTAAACCTGGGTTTGCGGTACGAGTACACCACGCCGGTCAGCGAAAAGAACGGTCATCTCAGCAATTACATTCCCGGCCCAAACGGTATCATTGATGGCCACGTCGCCCAGGTGAGCCAACTCTATGATTCGAACAAGAAGAACTTTGCGCCGCGCCTCGGATTTGCGTGGTCTCCGACTCGATTCAATAGCAAAGCCGTGGTTCGTGGAGGTTGGGGAATCAGCTATGACCGCGACTTCTTCAATCTCTTTACGAATGCCCGTTTCAATCCGCCCTTTGCCACCGCCGGGATCGGGCTGTGCTGCGACCCTAGCGGGGGCATCCTCTATGCATTTGCCAGTCCAAGTGACCCTCTGACCTATCCGGCCAACCCCGCATTGCAGAGTGGCATTGATCCCGTAACAGGGGGTTTGCTGGCGCCCACGCCAACCCAGCTGCCTGGGGGCTTCGTCCGTAACGACCAATACATCGAGATCGACGGCTCCCCGAAGCACGTGCCTTCCACCTACATCTATAACTATTCTTTGCAGATCG
>Ga0137415_10003805_pt1 | contig 14976 bp, 16 predicted proteins | sample CZODoug3_1_1_16f_FD_183082 | JGI IMG/M metagenome (GOLD analysis project Ga0137415, IMG submission 183082) | Vadose zone soil fungal communities from Angelo Coast Range Reserve, California, USA - CZODoug3_1_1_16fungal (Hybrid Assembly) | ecosystem: Environmental > Terrestrial > Soil > Vadose... | reverse complement strand
TGTGCCGCCGGAGCAGGCGATCTATGAAGCCGCCGTCACCCGCTTCCGCCCCATCATGATGACCACCATGGCGGCGCTGATGGGCACTCTGCCGATCGCCTTCGGCAGCGGCGCGGGCGCGGAATCCCGCCGCCCGCTGGGCCTGTGCGTGGCCGGCGGGTTGCTGCTGTCGCAGCTTCTGACCCTCTATATCACGCCGGTGATCTATTCCTATCTCGACCGGCTGGGCGGCAGGCTGCAAAGCCGCAAGAATGCACGCCGCGCGGCGGGACCCAGCATAGCGCCGGCCGAGTGAGAGCCGCGACCGGCCCGAAGGGCCGGGCAAATCGGTCCAGTGGACCGATTTGAGCGGCGAGCGCGCCGAGCTTAGGCGAGGCGCAATCACCGGCCGCGAAAAGCGCGGCTATCCCAGCTTTGCCAGCCGTTCGTAGAAACTGTTCTGCCGTTCCTGCCGCGCGATGGTTTTGGGATGCATCAACGCCAGTTCGGGGACCCAGGGCACCTGCGCGAGAATTTTGTATCCCGCCAGAGTCTCATGCACCCGGTTCACCCAACGTATGGAATCGCTGTTGCGGTAGATGCGGGCCTGAGGGTCGGGAAAGTTGACCCAGCCTTGGGCGTTGATCTGCCAACCCCATTTGTGCAGATGGGCCTGGGTCAGGCCGCTGACCGTATTGATACGCGGGACCATGAGAACATCGGCTGCCGCATTGGCCGACAAAATTGCGTGTATTTGCGACAGCATCTGTGCGCTGGGATACTCGTCCGCATCGATCTGGAAAATATAATCTCCGCGGCAGAATTTTTTCACATTGTTCTTGAATGCCGCGAAGTCATCGTTCAAGGCAAAGGGCACGATCGCCCCGCAATTTCGCGCGCCGCGCAAGGCCTGCAGATAATCCATCATCGCCGGCGGCGTTTTGGGTTCGTCATACTGGATGACGATCTCGTCGCGGATATCGATGCCGCCCAGAATGTCGATAAGCCGCCGAATCTCCTCGACCTCGTCGCATACCGTGACCGCATAGCTGATTCTGGCCTGCCGCGGCGACAGTAGCAGAGCGCCGGCAGAGGCGGCGCCACATATCAGGCCCATGCCGTCACCTTCCGCCAGTTCCACACGCCGCGCCTATATTACTACCGATGTAGTTTTTTCTAACACACCGGTATGTTTTCTGCAACCGGCCGCATCACACTTCTAGTAACAGCTCGAAGTGCGCGGGCCGGTACTCTGGATCGCGGGCAAGGGATTGGTGCTGTAGCAAGTGCCGGCCAGCGCCAGCAAAGCGCGGGTGCGCGACAGGGTGGCGATCAGGGCGGTGCCGTCTGGGCTGATATCCTGGCCCTCAGCGCGCAGCTGAGCCCAGCTATGGTTGGTCTTGCAGACTTCGGGGCCCGGCAGCCGTGAACCGGGCAACAATTGCGGCACCCGGCAGGTGACGGCGTCGGGATCGCCCTGGCCGGTGGGCGTGATCGCCAGCAGCGCTTCTTTCACATCCTTCACAGTTGCGCCTGCGGACGCGGCGGCAACGGCTTGCTGCTCCGGCTGAGCTTTCGGTGCGGCAGGAACGGGCGCAGCGTCTTGTTGCACTGGCGCCGGCTCGAACGGTAAAGCGGGAACCGCCGCGACCCGCACGATCTTCAACCGCGGCAAGCGCGCCACGCGCGCATGCGCGGTGGGCGCGGCGCCGGTCACTTCCGCCACGGCCGTGACATGGCGGGTAAAGCTGGCCGCCACCTGGGCGCGGACGGTGGCGACTTTCTTCTGCACTTCCACCGCCAGCGGCGAGGCCAGAAATCCCGCCATCACCGGCAAGCCCAGCGCCAACCCCGCGGCACAGGCCAACAACAGCCGCTTGCCGGCGCCCAGCCTCAGTGCGGCCTCGCCCGTCATGATCAACCGCACCCGGCCCGCCAAATCGGCGCCCGAGGCGCCGGGCGCACAGGCCAGCGGCGACTGGATGCAGAACTTACAAACCTTAAGAATGCTCCCCGCGTAAACTTCGCGATCGTGGCCTTGCGCCAGCACGCTTTCGTCGCAGGCGCGCTCGCGCTCCGCGATCAGCCGCGCCCCGATCAGCCACACCGGCGGCCAGAACCAGAACAGCGTCTCCACCGCCATGTGGATCGCCGCGGTGACATTGTCGCCCCGGCGCAGATGGCCCAGTTCATGCGCCAGGATGGAATCACGTTCAGGGTCCGACAGCCGCGCCATCAGGCCGGCGGGCAGCAGCACCACGGGCCTTAAGATGCCCACCAACCCCGGCTCCAGCAGCGAAGACGAGGCCTTGATCCGGACCGGGCCTGGCATCATCAGGTCGCGCGCCTCGGCGAGCACAGCGCGCAAGCGCAGGCCACGCACCAGCCGCAGGCCCAGCACCGCCGCCACGCCCAGCAGCCACAGGCCCAGCAACAGCGGCGCCCAAAGGGTGAAAGCGTCGGTACTTTCGACCCGCCGCGCCACCAGCAATTGCGCGGGCGCCGACAGGCTTTCCGCCGCCGGCTGGATCGCCAGGATGGACCGCGGCAGGGCTGGGGGGGAAAGCCGGGAGAGATACTCCCCCAGCATCGCCAGGGCGGCGAAAGGCACCAGGAATTTCACCGAAGCCGCGAACCACAGCCAGAAACGCAGCCCCGCGCCGTTACGGGTCAAGGTTAAGGTAAGCAGCGCCGCCGCGCCCGCGAACAAGTTGGACTGCCAGAGATGATCCAGCAGGCCCAGAGTCATGCGTCCTTCTTCTTCCGGGCGGAAAGCTCGCGCAGCAGTTTTTCGGCGTCGGCCACGTCCTTGGGGGACAGATTGCCGGCCTCGATCAGTTGGGCCATCACCGGCTGCATCCGGCCGCCGAACATAGAAAGAAAGTCATCCACCAGCCGGGCTTTGGCGGCATCGCGGGAAATCACCGCTTCGAAGATATGAGCATTGCCGATCTTGCGGGTGCGGCGCAGCGCCTTCTTGGCTTCCAGCCGGTACACCATGGTCTGCACCGTGGTGTAGGCCGGTCGGTTCTTGGGGCCGAAGCTTTCCTGGATCTCGCGGATGGCGGAGGGGCCGCCGCTCCACAACACGTCCATGATCTGCAGTTCCAGCTTGCTTAACTTGGGCAGCCGCATCGGCGCATCCTACTACAGGCGTCGGAAATCCTATGCTTGCGGCGGCGTTGCGGCAAGCCGCCAATGGTTCACCACTAATGGTCCAATGGCACACCGACGGCATTAGTTACCCAATGGCGCACCTACGGTGCGCGGGCGCAGCCGGTCGAATGGCTGGCACAGCAGCAGCCCGGCGACAAAGCCGCCCAGATGCGCCTGCCAGGCAACCATCCCGCTTTCGCCGCCCACGCCGATGCCCGTCACGCCCGCCAGCAGGTTGATCGCCCCCCACACCAAAGTGAACACCAGGATCTGGCGGGAGAAGATGGGCGCCAGCGGGGCTTCGCCGGGCACCGCCCAGGGGCTCTGGCCGGGCAGCATTCTGAGGCCCGCCGCCATCAAGCCGGAGATGGCACCCGAGGCGCCCACCACCGGCACCGGGCTGGCCCAGTTGAAGGCCAGATAGGCGCCGGCGCCGGCCATGCCGCAGACGATAAAGAAGACGAGAAACAGCATCGCCCCAAAGCGCCGCGCCACGATGGGGCCGAAGGCCAGCAGCCAGAGACAGTTAATGATCAGATGGGTCCAGCTGCCATGCAGCCCCATATAGGAGATGAAGGGAACGGCGCGTTCCCAGACTGTGCCAGGATCGGCCATATGGCTTTCCAGGAAGGCGCGGCTGTAGCGCGCCGGAACCAGGGCATAGTCATAGATCAGGTCCTGGGAGCGGCTTTCGGGCGCCATCACCCGCGCGGCATGCGCCGCCGCCAGGCCGCCGATCAGCCACAGCACAATGGGCGGCGCACGGAAGAAAGGCTGGCGCGGAGGCTGGGATTGCAGGAAAGCCATCCGCCTATCTAGGGCGCTTCGGGTGCCGCGCCAAGGCAGGCGGCCGCGGGTCCGGCTGCGGCCAAAAATGTTCCGAAACGAAACAGGTATGCTGTGCCCCATCCGCCGCGAGACACCCTTCTTCGCCCTCTTTCACCTGGCTTTTTTTGAGACGCAGCCGGCGTGGGCGGCCTCAGCCGCCGAAGCCCCCCTCGCTGTGGAGCCGAAAAACCCGCTCTTTTGGCGGCTTTTTCGCGTGCGCTGTGCCGGGGCGGCACGGCCAAAGCCTAACGGCGATTAAGGACTGGCATGGGCGTTGCTCTGTTCGGGTCAACAGAATTGGAAAGACGCCTCGATGTCCAAGTTCAAGACCCGTTTGCAGACGCTCATTGCCCTGGCCGCCCTCGCCTTGACCGCCACCGCGGCCTCTTCAGAGGCTTGGGCCGGCGATTGGACCAACGCCTCCATGTACAACGGCTATGGCGCCGCCACGCAGAACCAGGCGTCCGGCTATTCCCTGCGCGACGCCAACGGCAACCTGACCATGGTGAATGGCCAGGTGACCTCGGCCCAGTACAGCCAAGGCAGCGGCGCCCAATATGCCGGCGGCGGCGTTGGCACAAGCGGTGCAGGGTCAGCTTACGGACAGGCCACCGCGATCGGCAATCAGCTCTCGGTGGTCGTCCTGGGAAGCCACAACACCACGATCATCGACTCGCAACAGACCAACAATGGCAATCAGACGGCGACCGCCGATCTGAACCAGCACTAAGGTAAGGGAAGCCCCTCCCATGACTCGCCGCGCCCGTAAACACCTGATCAAGCCGCTGGTCCTTATGCTGGCAGCCGTCGCGCTGGAAGGCTGCATCAGCCCCACGCCCGACTCGGTCGGCCGTTACACCTCCCCGATCGGCGGTGCGCCGGTGATCTCCAACGAGACTCCTTATTCCGCGGCCCTGCGCTGCATGGGCGGTTTTGTCCGCCAGCGCCCGGTCCGCATCGCGGTCGGCCAGATCGCCGATTATACCGGCAAGACCGAAGCCGACGGCTCGGGCCGCAAGGTCACCGCCGGCGCCGCCCTGATGGCGATGAGCGCCTTGAACAAGGCCGGCGTGCATATGGTCGAGCGTTTCGACACATCGGTGGCCGAAATGGAACTGAAATATGCCAACAACAAGCTGATCGGCGACGACCAGCATCCCAATCCCCAGGCCGGCGACTTCCGCAGGATCCTGGCCGGCTCGATCCCGGGTTCGGATTACTACATCGTGGGCGGCATCACCGAACTGAACTTCAACATCCGCAGCGAGAATGCCAACGGCAATGGCGGCGGCACCGCCACCAACGCCACCACCGGCACTGCCGCGGGCAGCCTCTATGTGATGAATGTCGGCTTGGACATGCGCCTGGTCAACACCAACACGCTGGAAGTGGCCGACGTGATTTCCTATCAGAAGCAGATCATCGGCCGCCAGGTTTCGGCCGGCGTGTTCGACTTCCTGGGCACCAACTTCTTCGACGTCAGCGTCGGGGAAAGCGCCCTTGAGCCGATCCAGCTGGCAGTGCGTTCGGTGATCGAGCGCGCCACCCTGGAAATGATCACCCGCATCTATCGCGCCCCTGGCCAGTCCTGCGCCATTCCCCTGGGCACCAACGACGATCCGCTGCGTGACGCGGGCGAAGCGCCTTACTATCCGGTGCAGGCGGCCTATGGCGCGCCGTATCCGCAGCCTTACGGCCCCCAGCCTTACGGGCCTGCGCCTTACGCGCCGCAGCCCGCCTATTACGCCCCGCCCGCTTACCAAGCGTCCTACAGCGATGCCGGCCGCAACAGCCCCTATCGCAGCTATGAGGGCGGCAATCCGGGACCACTCGGCCTGCGCGGCGGACTCTAACCCCTAGCCTCTTTCAACAGACATCAACCAAACACTCAGGAGCCCCACCATGAAGTCCTTCAAAGCAGTTATCGCCGTTTCCATCCTCGCTCTGTCCGCCACCTCGGCCTTGGCCCAGACCTATGGCAGCTGGGGCGATCAGTCCTCGCAAGGCGCGGGCACCGGCAGCCAGATCCTCAACAACCAGATCAACCTGCAAAATAACTGGGCCACCCTGAACGCCAGTGTGGACACAGTGGGCGGCGACGTGGTGGCGCAAGGCTCTGCCGCCGGCAACATGATCGACATCACCACCATGAATAACACCAGGGTGCAGAACAACCAGATCGTGGGACCGAATTCCAACATCGGCTCGGAAGTCAATCTCGACACCAGCAATGTCTGGGGCAGCGTCGGTATCCAGAACCAGGTGCTGTGCAACGGCGCCAGCGTCTCCACCGATCCCACCCTGACGCAGGTCAAGTCGAACCAGGAATGCCATGCGACGGACCCCTATTCGGCGATCAACACCAACATCACCAACATCGCGGGCAATGCCGTGGTCCAGGGTTCGGCGATTGGCAACAGCTTCGAGGCCGACTCCAACGCCCCGAACATGCCAATCATGTCGCGCCAGCTGAACAATTCCGGCGTGGTCTCCAACGTCAACGCCAACATGTACAACGTCGGCGGCAGCATCGGCCTGTCCTCCAGCGCGATCGGCAACACCTCGCAGGTCATCCATTACAACACCAACTAACCGGACGGAATTGCTCTGGAATTCTTAGGGGCAAAATAAGGGTTCCAGAGTAAGGGACGGGCGCGAAGGACACGCGCCCGTCCCTATCTTTTTGTTAAACCCCTCCGGCTTTCGCTGGCCCCCGGCGCGCGTCGCGCGCCTTTTATATGTTTAGAGGGCGCCGCTTCGCGGCTGGCCAGCTACGTTCGTACGCTGGCGCTACTCACCCTCCCCTTCCTGTGCGCTACGCGCACGAAGGGGAGGCAGGTCATGGCCTTAGCGGATGTCGCCGCACGAAATGCGCGGCTCGTGCCTATTCTTCCTTCAGGCTTTAGGAGATGGTATCTCCCACACATGTCCACCCTTCCCATCGACTTGGATGCTTTCGAGGCCGCCGCGGTGGCGCACGAGCCCTTTGCCTTCGCCATGGTGCCGCACTTCGTCCGGCAGGAGGCGATGGCGGCGATCAATGCCGATTATCCGCTGGTCACCCATCCCGGTTCCTTCCCCTTGCCGACCTTGCAGTATGGGCCGGCTTTCAAGGCCTTTATCGAGGCGATTCAGGGCGCGGAGTTCACCCGGGCGGTGGAAAGAAAACTGGGCGTGAACCTGAAAGGCCGGCCCACCATGGTGACCGCGCGCGGACAATCGGCGGCACGCGATGGCCAGATTCATACCGACTCGCGCACCAAGCTGATCACGGTGCTGATCTATATGAACAACGCATGGGAGGCCAAGACCGGCCGCCTGCGCCTGTTGCGCGGCCCCGGCGATCTGGAAGACGTCATCGCGGAAGTGCCGCCCGACGAAGGCACCATGCTGATCTTCAAGAATGAGCCGCATGCCTGGCACGGCTTTCACGCCTTTGAGGGTCCGCGCCGGGTGATACAGCTCAACTGGGTGACGGATATGGCCGTGGTGCGGCGCGAGCAGTTTCGCCATCGCATCAGCGCCTTTTTCAAGCGACTGGCCGGCCGTAAGCCGTCCGGCGGATACTGAGGTTTCCATGCGCAAACAGATCATGACTGTCGCAGCGCTGCTGTTTCTTTCAATGACCGCCAGTGCCGCCACGCCTGAGCGGACGGTTGCTGGAAACACCGTGGTGTCCCGACATAACCCTGCCGTCACGATTCGGCTTCCCAAGTCGGCGCATTATGTCGGCGCGGATCGCTTTTTGCTCCACGACCCCAAACTCGGCGATTTCGACGATTGCGAGTTGCATGCTTTCGTCGAGGCAGACAAAAGCGGAAATGTCCGCAAGCTGTATTGGGTGCAGTTCGAAAGCTATCTGCCGGATCGTCCGGAGCTGCACCATACCTATGACTCGCCGCGGCATGCCACGATTGGCGGTCTGGACTTTTATGTCGATACCTGGACAACGCCAGGCAACAGCAAGCCGGACCCCGGCTCGGATGCGGAGCATTATTATGCCTTGCTCGGCGCGCATGGTTTCAAGCGCCGCGACATGATGGCGGTCCGCCTGGTGCATCTCACGGATACCACCAAGCGCAAGGAACTGATGATCATCTACCGCGAACCTGTACCTGCGGGATATACGGCGGCGGCGCTGGCGAAAGGCGGCGTGGCCTATGCCAAGTGGCCAGCGCTTGAACGCGGCCTGATCGCACGCACGGTAAGCAGCGTCACAATCGGCCCGCTTCCCGGCAAGCCCTGACTGTCGATCGCTTTATCCTCGATACGTGTGCCAACGGCCGGTGTGATCGCGGATGCGATGGCCGGTGGCGGTTTTCTCCACATGGGCTGATTCCAGCGGCACCTTGCCGAAGCCGCCGGGGATATCGAGCATATAGGTCGGCATCGCCAGCCCCGACACAAGCGCCCGTAAATCACCCATCAGGGCCAACCCTTCTTCGATCCCGATACGGAAGTGCGAAGTGCCTGGCGCCAGGTCGGGATGATGCAGGTAATAGGGCTTGATGCGGTTCTCGACAAAGGCGCGCATCAAGGCGGCCAGGGTCTCCACATTGTCGTTCACGCCTTTCAGCAGTACCGACTGACTGACCAGCGGCACGCCGCCGTCCACCAACCGCGCGATCGCGACGCGAGCGTCAGGCGAGAATTCGCGCGGGTGATTGGCATGAACGGCGACATAGGTGGTGGCGCCCGGCGCATGCAGCGCCGCCACCAACGCGTCACTGACGCGGTCGGGATCGACCACCGGCACGCGGCTATGCCAGCGGATCACTTTGACATGCGCGATAGCGGACAGGCGGCTGGTGATTTCGGCCACGCGGCGCGGGCTGAGGATGAAAGGATCCCCGCCGGTCAAGATCACTTCCCAGATTTCGGGATGGACGGCGATATAGGCCAGCGCCGCCTCGAAATCCTCTTTCGACAGCGCATTTTCCTTTCCGGGGCCGATGGTCTCGCGGCGAAAACAGAAACGGCAATAGACCGGGCAGGCCGACACCGCCTTGAACAGGACGCGACCGGGATGGCGATGCACGATGCCCGCCACGGGAGAATGGGCTGCGTCGCCGATCGGATCGGCCAGTTCCTGCGGCAGGGTGTTCAGTTCCTCCAGGCTGGGGAGAAATTGCCGCGCGATGGGATCATGGGGATCGCACACGTCCACCAGAGACAGCAGGGTGGGCGACACCGCCACTGCGTAGCGCCGCGCAACATCTTCCAGACTCATTTCTTGACAGTCTTGAAATTTGGCAGAAACACGGTGAGCAATCCGATCGCCGGCAGGAAGGCGCAGACCTTATACACGTAAGCGATGGAGGTGGCATCGGCCAGCACCCCCAGCACCGCTGCGCCAATGCCGCCCAGCCCGAAAGACAGGCCGAAGAACATGCCCGAAATCATGCCCACCCGGCCGGGCAGCAGTTCCTGGGCATAAACCACGATGGCCGGGAAGGCGGACGCCATCACCATGCCGATGATCACCGACAGGATGCCGGTCCAGAACAGGTTGGCGTAAGGCAGCATCAAGGTGAAAGGCAGCATCCCCAGGATGGAAAACCAGATCACATATTTGCGCCCGATCTTGTCGCCCAGTGGCCCGCCCAGCAAAGTGCCCACCGCCACCGCGCCCAGGAAGAAGAACAGGTGCACCTGAGCGCTCTGCACCGACACGCCGAACGTGTGGATCAGATAGAAAGTGTAATAGCTGCCGATACTGGCGAGATAGACGAATTTGGAAAAGATCAGCAACAGCAGAATGGCCATCGTCGTTGCGATCTTGCTTTTCGGTAGACCGGAATGGCGCGCCTGATGGCTCTTGATCCGTGCCAGGCCGTGATGCTTGTACCAGGTGCCGATATTGAACAGGATGAAGATGCCCAGCAGCGCCGCGCCGGCATACCAGATGATGGAACGCTGGCCGTAAGTCGCCACCAGCAACGCCGCGGTCAGGGGGCTGATCGCCTGCCCCGTGTTGCCGCCGACCTGAAACACCGATTGCGCCAACCCGTAACGCCCGCCCGAGGCCATACGCGCCACCCGGCTGGATTCAGGATGAAACACCGACGAGCCCAGTCCAATCATCACGGCGGCCGCCAGGATCACCGGATAACTCGGCGCCACGGCCAGCACCAGTAATCCCGCCAGGGTCGAGACCATGCCCACCGCCAACGAATAGGGCCTGGGCCTCAGGTCGGACAGATATCCCACCACCGGCTGCAACAGCGAGGCGGTACACTGGAACGCCAGGGTAATCAGGCCGATCTGAGCAAAGTTGAGATGGAATTGCGCTTTGAGGGTGGGATAGATCGCCGGCAGCAGCGACTGCATCATGTCGTTGAGCAGGTGACAAAAACCAATGGCGAACAGCACCGTGAAACTGGTGTCATAGACGGTTTTGCGGACAGCGGTGTCAGTCATGGTGGACGAAACCTACGCCCAGCCCCGTTTTTCGCCACCCCAAATCAGGAATGACGGCTATGACGGGTCAGGATAGTGGCGTCCAGAGCACGGAATCGATGTTCGGTGCCCCAGTGGCCAGCATCACCAGCCGGTCGAACCCCAGCGCGACGCCGCTGGCGGGCGGCATATGGGCCAAGGCGGCGAGGAAATCCTCATCCAGCGGATAGCGCTTGCCATAGACCCGCTCCTTCTTGGCCATCTCCGTCTCGAAGCGGGCGCGCTGCTGCGCTGGATCGGTCAGTTCGCCAAAGCCGTTGGCCAGCTCCACGCCGCAGGCGTACAGTTCAAAACGCTCCGCCACGCGGGCATCGCGCGGGCTGACCCGCGCCAGCGCCGCCTCGCACACTGGATACTCGTAAAGGATGCAGGGACGTTCCAGTCCCAGCCGCGGCTCCACCCGCAAGGTGAGGATCTTGGCAAACATGTCCGACCAGTCGTCGTCATCCGCCACAGTGATGCCGCCGCGCCGGGCCCGTATCCGCAGCGCATCGGCGTCGCCCTGGCCGGCCGGCAACAGAGTGGCGAGAAGATCGATGCCGGCGAAATGGGTGAAGGCTTCGGCCACGGTCAGCCGGTCGGCCTCGGCGGAGGGATCGCATTCCGCCTTCCGGTGGCGAAAGACGTTGGTCTCTGCCACCTCCGCTGCCAGCGTCAGCAGCGCCAGGCTATCGGCGATCACCACCTGGTAATCTTCGCGCGCCCGGTACCATTCCAGCATGGTGAATTCCGGCGCATGCAACCGGCCGCGTTCGCGGTTGCGGAACACCCGGGCGAAATCGAAAATCCGTTCCTCCCCCGCCGCCAGCAGCTTCTTGGCGGCAAACTCCGGCGAGGTGTGCAGATACAAAGCGCGGCTTGATGTGTCAGTGCCCGTCAGGCTGGTCTCGAAGGCATGCAGATGGGTCTCATTACCGGGCGAGGCGACCAGCGCCCCGCATTCCACCTCCGTGAAGCCTTGGGCCTCGAAATGGGCGCGAATGGCGGCCTTCAGCCGACCCCGCTTGAGCAGCAGGGGCCGGCGGTCGGCATGATTTTGCGCATCCCACCAAGCCATTTTGACCTCTCAAAGCCCCCCTGCTATAGCCCGGTCCGCCAATCCCTATAAGTCCGAATTTTGTGAGGTTTCCCGTGGTTTCGGTTATCGCCAGCTCTGTGCGCAAAGGCAATGTCATCGAGAAGGACGGCAAGCTTTATCTCGTTCTCACCGCCGAGAATATCCATCCCGGCAAGGGCACGCCCGTCACCCATCTGGAAATGCGCCGCATCAGCGACGGGGTGAAGACCGTGGAACGCTTGCGCACCACCGACTCGATCGAAAAGGCCTTCATCGAACAGGCCAATTATCAGTACCTGTACCATGACGGCGACAATTACGTCTTCATGCAGCCCGAGACTTTCGACCAGGTGCCGGTGCCGGCCGACGTTGTGGGCGACTACGCGCCCTACCTGACCGAAAACATGGACGTGCAGATGCAGTCCTTCGAGGGCCGCCCCATCTCCATCGAAATTCCCCAGCGCGCCACTTTTGAAGTGGTCGATACCGAACCGGTGATGAAGGGCCAGACCGCTTCGGGCTCCTTCAAGCCCGCCATGCTCTCCAACGGCGTGCGCACCATGGTGCCCACCCACATCGTCGCCGGCACCCGCATCGTGGTGATGACCGCGGACGGCGCCTATGTGGAGCGCGCTAAAGACTGATTTAACGGCCGCGTAAGCCACGGCGGTTCAGCGCTCTCATTGTCATGGCCCGGGAATCCGGGCCACCCAGGTGAGGCCAGCGCGGCCCTCACCGATGAAGCGATACTCTTTTCTTAAAAACCGCAAACGTCCCAACTGGGTGGCCCACACTCCGGTGGGCCATGACAAATTTAAACTACCCCAATCTCCTTTTCGAAGGCGTCGCTTGGCCTCCGCGATGATCCGCGGATCGTTAGATAGCATCAGAGCCCTATCGTGATTGGCGCGACCAAATTTTTTGCGTAAAACTTCTTTGGCAACCCTTACAGTCTCATTTTCAAGATTTTTGTCGATGTAGCGATTCAACTCCTCTGTACGCTGCACTTCCTCGACTTGGCGAACATCCGTTGTGCGCTCCTCCAAAATACAGAATCCCCTTCTGCACTTTGGGTCGTCGCAACCATCAACTTTGAAATCGCAGTTAGGAATTCTGGCCATCTCAGGCACCAGCTATAATGTTAGCCCTATAGGTATGACATCAATCGTTTTTAAAATTGATCTCGACCAGCACACCTTCGGGATCGGGCACGAACAGCTGCTTCAGCGCACCCCCCGGCACGATGCGTTCGCGAAAAGTCAGGCCGGCCTCTGTCAACCGCGCGCGCATGGCTTCGAAATCATCGCCCTGAAAGGCGACATGGTCGAGGGCGCCGGTAGCTTGATCGGGGCCCGGCAGCACAATCTCCCGGCCCCAGGCGCCGCCACTATCGGCCGCCTCGACCAGATGGATCACCGGCACCCCGCCCAGATACAGCCAGTGGCCGCGGAAGGGAAAATCCGGCCGCTTGCCCTCGCTCAGGCCCAGGATTTTGACATAGAAGTCGCGGGTGCGCTGGCGTTGCGCACAACGGATGGTGACATGCTCCAGCGCCTGAACGCCCATTTCCCTCTCCTGTAACCGCCCTGCTAGGCCAACGAACTGTCCACGCCACCTTTAACGCGCCGGGGGTAGCATGATAGCGTTCCGGCGCCCCATTCGAGGACGACCCCAATGAAAAAACAACTGATGATTGGCCTTCTGGCAGCATTTTGTGCCAGCCCCGCTTTCGCTGCCCTGAAGGTGGGCGACACGGCGCCCGACTTCTCCGCCGCGGGAAGCCTGGGCGGCAAAGACTATTCCTTCCACCTCAAGGACGCGCTGAAGAAGGGCCCGGTGGTGGTCTATTTCTATCCGTCTGCCTATACCGGCGGCTGCGACTTGGAAGCCCATACCTTCGCCGAGCAGTCCGACAAATTTGCCTCGGCTGGCGCCACCATCATCGGGGTTTCCGCCGACGATCTGGGCCGGCTGAAGCAGTTTTCCGCCGATCCCGCTTTCTGCGCCGGCAAGTTCCCCATCGCCTCGGATGCCGACACCAAGATCGCGCAGTCCTACAACCTGAACGTCACACCGCCGCGCGCGGGCGCCAAGGACGTCAACCAGGTGGAAATCGGCCATGCCTTCATCGAGCGCGTCACCTATGTGGTCGGCAAGGACGGCAAGATCATCGCCGTGATGTCCTCCAAAGATGACAAGCTGAGCCCCGACCAGCATGTCGACAAGTCGCTGGCGATCGTCATCGCCGCGAAATAGCCCGTTCTCTCGGCGGCCCCACAGGCCGGCGATGCGTGTGCCCAAATGCCCGGTGCTTAGCGGCGCCGGGCATTTGTTTTTGTGGCAGCCCTCAGTTGCAATCGGTCACATGACCGTGATGCTGCGCTGCAATAGAAGCCGAAAACCAAGCAATTCCAAGGCTTTAGTGTTGCTGAAATATCACTAGCGCGTGGCTGAGATACGTCTTTGTGACAGTGCGGAGTCTTGCTCTAGTTCCGGCGGGCGAGCTGCGCGGAGGAAATCCGAACATGCGTCCGACAATGCCGCCGGTGGAAAGCACCGGCATGTCAGTGAAACGCAAAGCCGGGTGCACCTCTTGTCCAAGCCTCATCATCTGATCCTGATCTTGGCCACCGCCGCCACAATCCTGGCGCCGATGTCGGCCCAGGCCGCCGGCGACCGTCCGGTTTCCAACATCACGCATGATGTGATCAATTTCTTCGGCTTCGGCAGCGAACAGGCCAACAATCCCACCGATCCTCAGCCCGTCGCTGAGCGTCCCGCGCCCGAACTGACCCCGCGCGAGATCGCGCCCCCGCCGGTGGCGGATTTGGCAACGCCCCCTCGCCTGCCTGACGCGGTCGCCGCCGCGCCGTCGGTCGAGACCCCGCTGCACCGGCTGTTCTGCGTGGAATATGCCCGCGCCCGTTCCGGCCTGGCGGTGTTCGGCGATGCCAAACATTGGTGGGACCGCGCCAAGAATCTGTATGCCCGCGTGTCGCATCCGGTCGAGGAAGCGGTGATGGTGTTCTCCGGCTCCAAACGGCTGAAGCGTGGCCATGTCGCGGTGGTGACCGACATCGTGGGCCCGCGCCAGATCATCGTGGACCAGGCCAATTGGCAAAATCGCGGCGAGATCGATCATGCCACCCCGGTGATGGACGTCAGCGAGGCCAATGACTGGAGCCGGGTGCGGGTGTGGGACATACGCTCGGGCACCTTCGGCAGCCATGTCTATGCCATCAGCGGCTTTATCGCCAAAGGGCTGACGACCGCCTCGCGCGACTGAGTGGCCCTATTTAGAGTAAGATGGGCCGACCATGTCCGCCCCCGCCGTTTCCATCATCACGCCTACCTTCAATCGCCACGCCCTGCTCAAGGCGCAGCATGCCAACGTGCTGGCGCAAAGCCGGCAGGATTTCGAATGGCTGATCCTGGATGACGGGCCGGAACCCGCGGCCTATTTCGCGCAGCTTTCCGACCCGCGTATCCGCTATCAC
>Ga0137415_10003804_pt1 | contig 14977 bp, 17 predicted proteins | sample CZODoug3_1_1_16f_FD_183082 | JGI IMG/M metagenome (GOLD analysis project Ga0137415, IMG submission 183082) | Vadose zone soil fungal communities from Angelo Coast Range Reserve, California, USA - CZODoug3_1_1_16fungal (Hybrid Assembly) | ecosystem: Environmental > Terrestrial > Soil > Vadose... | reverse complement strand
CGCGAGCCTGAAGAAAACCTGTCGCAAGCTCGGCGTATCGTTCTGGGACTACCTCAACGATCGTATCGGTCAGGGCGCACTCGTGCAGCCCCTGCCGGCCATCCTCCGGATCAGGGCCCTGGCCTAAACGCCCCGGCTTATCGAGAAGTTACTTTATGAGTCAGCAAGTCATTGATTTGTAAGCGACCTCTGCGAACGAACAATGCTCCATGAAGGTCGATCTTCAATTTGGAGCAACGCACTTTCCGGCGATAGTCCCCCGGTTGGGGGATGCTGAATCAACCCCGGCGTCATTCGCGCTCGTCCAAGGAAACTCCTCGCGAATGGCCCGGACGACCGAAGGGGCCCACGTGATTTCACTTTCCCTGGGGTTCGACTTTCCGGGCTACCACGCGACCCTCGTTAGCCGCTGCGTGCCGTCCGAACTGGCTATGTCGAAGGCACTGCGCCTATTTGAACAACACCCGGCTGTTCGACAGCATAGTCGCGCAGCTCGAGCGCGCCGTGCACTTCGGTCAGGCTTGTCTGGTCGTCGCTGCTTCGGGGAACGAAAGCCGCACGGATGTGAACGCTGCATTCAAGTTGGGCAGCCAATCCACAACCCGGTCACTCTTTGTCTTGTTGAACTTTCTCGCGTTCGCGGGTGTATTCGTCATAAGTCTGTGAAGTCCGACTGAGACACTTGTCGCGCTCGATACCTGAAGGTTTGTTCAGGCATGCATTGTGAGCGTCTTGCTGATTGGCCTCGTAGATACCGCGGCTCGTGCACGCGCCAATCGACAGAGCTTCCATCGCACCCAACACAATCAACATAAATGAGCGAACGCAGTAGTTTTCACGCACGACGCAACATCCTCGGGCTCGCAACAGAGTCGACACCTGACCGGAGGCTGCGCATATCAGAAAGCCCCCAGGTTGACAGTGGAGAAGATAGCAGATTTTTCCCGGCAAGGTAACGATGTCGATGCAACCGTCTTTCAACGAATCTCACGCAGACCCCCTGCCGTCCGGGACGCTCGCAGAACTCCTCGATCGAAGCAAGGCGCGCAACTTGCTCAAAGCGCGGCGCGCGAGGGTGGTTCTGGGTCGATGTGACTGTTGCAAGGTCCGGAACAGGAGCTGCTTCGCGTGTGGCCAGCCGCCGGGTTGCGTCGCGAGCAGAAGCGCGGTCTCTGCAAACATCTCGCCGCGGTGCTTGATCGTCTTGGCTTCGAAATGCGTGTTGATGAACGCGAGCGTCCCGTTCAGGATCTTGAATTCGAGCCGTTCCGCAATCTTGAACCACAGTGCCAGGTCCATGCAGTAATCGAGATCCATTCGAAGCGGGCCCGCTCCCTGCCACGCGGCTCGGCTGAAGAAACAGGCCGGCTGCATGAAGTTATTGCCATCGCACCATCCCAACAGAGACTCCGACGTGACTCTTTCCGGCAACGGTGAGTAAAAGCGTCTGCCGCGCCGGTCGATTTTATGACCAATGCCCACAACGGCTCCCACATCGGGCGCCTCCGAGAAGGCGTCGGCAACCTTGAACAAAGTGGCTGGAGCCAGGAAGTCGTCACTATTGAGCCAGCCGAGGATCTCGCCGGAGCTCGATGCAAAGCCCTTGTTGATCGCATCAGACTGTCCCTGATCCGGAGCGCTCGTCCAGTGATTCAGCCACGGGGAATACTTCCTGATGATGTCTACGCTGTCATCGGAACTACCCCCATCTATGACGATATATTCGAGGTTTGGATAGTCCTGTCGCAACACGGACTGCAGCGTCTGCTCCAGGAATCGTGCCTGGTTGTAGCTCGGCGTTACAATGCTGATCCTGGGCCAATGGCCGCCTCGCCCGAGCCATCGCGCATGCTCACGGGACGCATCTGTAAATGGCCAGCCGCGCTTTTCTCCCGGCGTCACCGGCAAACCCACCCGCAGCGGCGATCCTTCGGTTAGCGCTTCCATCGTGCTCCAATACACGTTTTCTTCTGGATCCGAGTGTATGCGGGATTCTGCTGGTAGTCACCTTTGAGAAGGTTGGAGTTGCCGCACGTCTCGCGCAGCACAATGCTCGCTGGAGTGCTCGTGGGCGCCGTTGTCATGGTGCCGTCGCTGCTCATCGCGGCTGCGTGGTCCGGTATCTACATGGCTGGCGCTGCATTGCTGGCTGCGTGGAGCTTCGCAGTCTTTCCGTTGCTCGACACGGGATCGTTTCTGTGGATCTGCGTCGGTATCGGTGTGGGCCAGGTGTTCGTTGCGATGATGTACGGGCCGCACGCTGCGTTGGTCTCCGAGATGTTCAGCACCGACGTACGCTACTCGGGCGCTTCGCTGGGCTATCAGCTTGGCGCAATTTTTGGCGGTGCCTTTGCACCCATCATCGTCACGGCGCTGCTCGCCGAATATCACAGTACGCTCGGGATTTCGATCTACATGGCCATCGCATGCGCGATCACGATAGTGTCGATATGGCCGTTGCAAGAGACCGCGGCAGCAACATGGAGAAGCACGTTATAGCGGGGTAAGCCGCCGGGGCGCACGCGACCTACTGGAATTCCGCAGCCGGCAACGACGGCTGCCAGCGATCGATGAGCTCGAGCTCGGGCAACAGTGCGCTCACGAAGTTGATGAATACGGTGGCATTGCTGGTTGGAGTCCTGCCCGAATGCACCGCGAAGACCCCCCATTCCACCCCTGCGCAGAAATCGGACAACACCGCTCGCAACGCGCCCCGGCGCAGCTCGTTCGCGATGATGGCCCGTGGCACATAGACCAATCCGAGGCCCGAGCGCGCAGCGAGCACCAACGCCAGGTTCGAGTCAGTGACGGTCATCGGGCTGACCGGAACCACCACTTGACCTTTCGGCGTTGTGAAGCGCCACTTCGTGTTGTAAGACTTCGCGCTTGCGAGTCCGAGGCACTGGTGCTTCGCCAACTCGGCGACGTCCGACGGAGTTCCGTGTTTCGCCAGGTAGCTCGGAGCCGCCGCGACCACGAGCGGCGAAGTGGCCAGGCGCCGCGCAGTCAACGTGGAATCCGTCAATTGCTGAGCGAAGCGAATCACCACGTCGTAGCCTCCGGCGATAATATCGACAAAGGATTCCGAGGTGTGCGCGTCGAGCTGGATTTCCGGATACCGTTTCGCGAAGTCAGTGTGCAGCTTCGGCAGTAAGGCGGCGCCGAGACAGGTGGGCACGCTAAAGCGCAGCCTGCCCCGCGGCTTGCTGAGTTTGCCGATGGCTGCCCGGGACTCCTCGGCCATCTCGTGGATGCGCCGATAATACTCGAGCAGTGTTTCCCCGGCGCTCGTGAGGCTGATGCTCCTGGGGCTTCGGTAGAGCAGCTGCGCGCCCAGATCGCTCTCCAGCGATGCGATACGTTTGCTGGCTTGCGAGGGTGAAATGCTCATTTGCCTGGCGGCTTCCTTGAAGCTCGCCGTTTCGGCTACCCGCACGAACAGCAGGACATCGCTGTTAATCATTGATCCAACCTCGTCCTTGCGGCCCGTTTGGACGAGCCTCCACGGAAACTCCCTGTCTCTCGCTCTTCCTGAGAAACCAACGATGCTGTTTGCGGTCCGTGGCTTTACTTGTTAATTGAGTCGTCGTATCAAATGCTATTGCTAGCACAACTTCAAGATTCTCTGCAAGGAGATGCGGACGATGCGAGTCAGGAAATGGGCGTTCATCACTCTGGCCGCGGTTGCCGCGCTCCAAGAGATTCGATCCGTGTCAGCGACGGAAGTCTGCAGCGCTTCGGCGCGCCAGGCGAACCTCGATTTCACGTTGCACGATGTCGATGGACGCGAGATCGCGCTGAGCCACTTTCGCGGCGATGTCGTTTTGCTCAACTTCTGGGCCACGTGGTGCGCGCCGTGCCGAGTCGAGATCCCGGATTTCATCGTGCTCTACGAGAAATATCATGAGCGCGGCCTCGTGATTCTCGGCGTTTCGGTCGATGATCCCGTCCCTCGTCTGGTTTCATTCGTGGCCGAGTTCAGGATGACCTACCCCGTGCTCGTCGGCGCGGAGCGGCGCGACTTCCTGGACGCATTCGGACAACTCGCCGGATTTCCCACGTCGTTGCTGATATCACGCGAGGGAAAGGTTTGCGCGCGGTACGAAGGTCTGGCCGACAAAACGGAGCTCGAGGGCCGAATCCGGGCTCTGCTCCAACCCGACAGGTCTGGATCTCTTGGTCCGGGCCAATAGATCCAGACCTGTCTGGACGGCTGGTTGTAAATCACAAATAGCCGCAAAAACACGCGACTTGGCGACACTTCCGCGTTTCATTTTTCGAGCTCCAGCGAGTGCCGGCGAATTTCTGAGTTTCCCCGCGGCAGCTTCCCGTGATCGGCGGCGGCGGCTAACATCAACACAACCAGTCATCGTAGTGACCATACATTGTGACGCGGTGGCGACCTCGAGGGAATCGATGCGAGGCCGTCACAGACGGTCGGTCCAACAGGGAGGGGTCAAGACATGTCCGAGATCAAAGTCGAGGGAAGGAAGCACGGCGCGAAGAAGACGCGCGAAATGGACGACGCGAAGCCCGTGAAGGTCGACAGGCGGACGATCATCAAAGGCAGTGTCATCGTGGGTGCCGCGGCGGTGATCACGTCGAAGAAGACCGCTGTATTCGCTCAAACCAATCCGGTTGCCCCGCCGCCGACCGGGCCGGTCTTGTGCGACCCAAGTCCTACGAACAGTCCTCCGACGACTCCGTTCGTCGACAATCTCCCGATAACTCAGCCCTCGTCTCCAACCTCCCTGAGGCCGTTTCCGACCAAGAGCGCGAATATCAGCGCAGGAGAGGCGGCGCGCGACGATCACCAGCGCTGGGAGCAGTTTCCGCCAAGCGTCTTCTACCAGAGCGTCGCGGCGCCTTCGCTGCACACGTTCCACCGGGATCTGTCGCCGACGTATCTCTGGACATTCAACGGGCAATACCCGGCCCGGACTTTCCTCGGCGACTACGGCGTGTCGTCGCTCGTTCGCTTCAGAAACAACCTACCGATTGACGCGTCGGTGGCGGGGATTAACGAGATCACGGTTCATCTGCACAACGGCCATACGGGGTCCGAGAGCGACGGGTTCGCGGGCGACTTTTTCAGCACTGGGCTGTGGAAGGACAATCACTACCCGAACGTCTACGCCGGCGTCGATCAGTTTGGCGGCATTGGCGACCCGCGCGAGGCGATGCGTACGTTCTGGTACCACGATCACCGCGCCGAGTTCACGGCCCCGAACAACTATCTGGGCCTGAACGGCATGTTCATCCTTTACGACCAGAAGGATCCGGGGCACGAGCGCGCGGCCCCAGGATCGTTGCGACTGCCGAACTACTACGGCGTGACGGATATCACGTTGCAACTGCACGCGATCCTCTTCTGTCCCACCGCCAACGGCCGCAACGAGGCCTACAACATTGGAGCGGTGCCGGGTGGCGTCGACAAGTGGATCATCAACGGCAAAATTCAGCCGAAGTTCACGGTTCGTCGCCGCAAGTACCGGTTCCGGATCGTCAATACCGGTATGACCAAGGAGTGGAACCTCAGTCTCATCGGCTCCGACGGTCTGCAGAAGACCATGACCGTGGTCGCCGTCGACGCCAACTTCGTCCAGCAGCCGTTCGACATCAACACCAGGGCACTGCTCATCCCCGTTGCGAGCCGCTACGACGTGATCATCGACTTCTCGCAGTTTGCGGCCGGCACATCGGTGTATCTGAGGGAAGCGGCGCCGCAGTTCGTCGGCGTGGCGACGCCTGATCCCGCGCCCGGCCTGCCGATCGAGAATGTCGCAATGCGCTTCGATGTCGTCGAGCGGGAGTCGTGGTTCCCGGCCGACACGCCGCCGATTCCGGCTCACCTCATCGACATGCCGGATCCGATCGTGCCGGACGATTCCTTCGAATGGGATTTCACGCTCGACGGCAGCCCGGTGCGTTTCCGGATCAACGGCCAGGTTTTCGATCCCAACCGCGTCGATCATGTGGTGCTCAAGGGAAGCTCCGAGGAATGGACGATCGCGAACGATGTGATCGCTGGCGCCTGGACGCATCCGGTGCACATCCACTTCGAGGAAGGCCGGATCATGTCGAGGAGTCTCACAACGCGCGACGCTACCGGCAACGTGGTGAGTGTCGCCAACGTCCCGCTGCTGCCGGAGGAGCTCGGCCGGCGTGACATCTATCGCGTGCCCGGCCAGAACCGGCTCGTGATCCGGCTTCGGTTCCGCGATTTCGTCGGCAGGTACCTGATTCATTGCCACAACATGAACCACGAGGACAACTTCATGATGGTCCGCTGGGACATCGTGGACTCCGTGGCTGAGCTGACGAGCAAGCGTCGCGAGATCGACGAGCGGCGGATGATGGCCGGGCTGCCGCCGCAGTACGGCAAAAAAGATGGAGGGTTGGTGTCATGAAGCGCCGCGAATTGTTTACGGGTCTTGGGCAAACGTCGGCTTCGGTCTGCAAGCCGGGCATTCGCCGCATGGCGAACCTGATTCCGAACGTGTTGTTTCGCACTCAGGACAACAAGGAAGTGCGGTTCTACGAGGACATCATCAAGGACAAGCAGGTCATAGTGATGATGATGTACGCGAGCTGCGAGACCTTCTGCCCTGCGGCGACGAAGCGCATGGTCGAGCTCCATCATCAGGCGCTCGCGCGCCGCATGGGGAAGGACTTGTTCATCGCGAATATCTCGCTGAAACCCGAGGAGGACGATCCCGCTGCGCTCAACGCCTACGCGCAGATGCACGGCGCATTGCTGCCGGGCTGGACCTTCCTCACCGGTGATCGATACGACGTCGATACGTTGCGCTACAAGTTCTTCTCGCACGACCACATCGGGATCGACCTCGACAAGGACCTGCACGCCGGGTCGATGAAGGTCATCAACGACTCGCTCGGTCGCTGGGTACACGCGGATGCGTTCGCGTCGACAAGGACGTTGCTCGATCGCATTCAGTGGACTGATCCGCCGAAATCCCTTGCAGAAAGGCTCCAGGACAATCGGAGGCTCCAGGAGCAGATCAAGCGGGAAATCGACGTTTACGGCTACCGGAAGATTGTCTGAGCGCCGCGAGTTGGGAGGCGGGACCATGGAAAGAGTTGGGCTTTGGCTACGCGGATTGACTGTAGCGGTCTGCTTGGGCGCCGCTTGGGGCGCTGCTGGGGCTGAAGGCGCCTCTGGCTCGTGCGAGAGCGAAGCCAGTTGGGTGCCTGCGGCTACGGCGCGCCACTTCCTGGTGCTCGCCGCGTCCAAGGGCGTTTTCTACAACCGGACCGGTCCGTCGTTCGTCATGTTGATCAAGATGGATGCCGCCACGGGCGAATCCGAGATGGGTGCGGTAGGGATCTATTCCGGCGACAAGGGTCGCGTCGTATTCGGCACGGTTCCCTGGCAGACCTACGACGCGTTCTTGCACGAGCCCGGGAAGAAATCGCAGAACATCATGCTACGCCTCGAGATCAACGAGCCGCAGTATGAGCGCGTTCTCGGCGTCCTGCGGACCTGGGAGCGGCGGGCTCGCGAGAATGCGCTGCTTTATCCGGACGAAGTCTTCATGAACAACATCTTGCTGGTGAAGCAGGCGACGGAGGAGCTCAATCGATGTAGGGAGTCCGTCAACCTCTACGAGCTCGATTGGGGCGTCAACGATCGGATCTCCGACAACAACCCGCCGTCGCGAGTGCCGTTCCTCGTGTTCGAAGAGCTGATGCGCCGCAATGCGTCGCTGCACGTGGCCGACAGCAAAATGCCCGAGGAGTTGTTGTCGCTCTCTGGTTCGGAGCCACTGTCGGCGCGGGAGCCTGTCCCAGCGAACGAGGCAGTCGCCCGCGCGTCGGCCCCGGTGCACGTGCATCACGTGCACGAGCCTGCGATCGCGGCGCATTGATCCTGGCGTATCGAGAGTTGATCAAGCTAAGGAGTTAGCAACTATGCCAAACGCAGCGAGTAGTGTGACGGGCCAGACCGGCTCGACATGTCCTCAGTCCGGGCCGTACCGTTCCACCGGGGAGGCAATGATCGTCATCTTCGTCAAGCAAAGCGACACCTTCCCCCCGGATTGGGATGGCTCGTCCACGACATGGGTCTTGTTGACGGCCGATGCGAGCTGATGAGAAGAAGCCTTGGAAGCCCGGGAGAGGACTCGAATCGTGGGCTTACACCGCCAGATACTCGCGGGTACGCACAATCTCCTCACGGTCCTCGAATGACACCATGTTGTCCTTCTGGGAGGCGCTGTCCCCATCCCGGCGGATTGCCTCGAGTACGCGCTCGCAAGCTTTGATGGCCACGCGCTGCAGGTCGGACGGCTACCATGCCGATGCGCTCGAAGGTACGGATGGTGCGGCGCGCGTTCACAGCGTTGCCAAAACCGGTGTCAGCGTCGGCAATGATCGGCAGTGTCGTCACTTCCGCGATATGAGATCCGGGGGAGCGGTTCCCGCACACGCTCATCTCGAAGTCGAAATTTGTTGAAGAACGTCCTTGCGAACCTTCGCAACGACATGAACGTGGGGGTCGACGACTTCGGCGACGTCGTATCGGACAGTGTTCGCGAGAACGGTGGCGATCTCGGCGGCGTCCAGCGCATAGCGTCTTGCAAGCCACTTCGCAAGGCCGCTGGTTGCTGCTTGGAAGGCAGCTGTAAATGATCCGTCAATTCCCGAAACCATGATGTACGTGTCGTCTTCGGCCCATGGTTGGTTGAGATACTCACCGTGAACGATGTCCACCGTGAACTCCACGTCCATCGAGATCTCCAAACCTTGACCCGTGATCTCGCCATCCCCCTGCCGAGCGTGGCCGTCGCCAACGGTAAGAAGGGCTCCTGCCTGATAGACGGGGAGGTATACCGTCGTGCCCTCGCGAATCTGGTTGTAATCGAGGTTGCCGCCCCAGGCGCCGAGATCGGAACTCGAGATGGCCTGATTCCAAAACGGCGCGACGCTAACGCAACCAATCATCGGCTCGAGTTTGATCGAAAAGTTCTTCAGCCTCTCGCTCGGTCGATCCGGGGTTGCGATACCTTTCGCTCGATCGAGCGTCCAGGTATGGCTCCAATCGGTGACTCGCGTGGGTGTCTGACCTGCCTGGAGAGCTCGCGGGTCGATTGCATCGCGATACTGGGTTGCGGAATTGCGGTTTGGTTGAATCTTGTTGAAATGCACTGTCAGGGTGTCGCCCGGCATTGCTCCTTCAATATAGAAGGGCCCGGTTTGCGGGTTCCCGGCCGGTAGCACCCGTGGCGTTTGGTGATCGTCGAGGCCCGCCGAGTCAACAGTTTTGGTACGGATTGTGTCGCCTGGGAAGACATGGAGTGCAGGCGGGATGGCGCCGGAAAACGTGCTCCAGAAAGCAGTCGGCTCGTAGTCGTATGTAACCGGGCGGCTGGTCGGACGCTTCGCGGGCCGATGCCCCACGAGCGATACTGCGACTCCATGAATCGTCCCGCTGCCTCTGAGTGAGCCCCGATCGTTTCTAACAGTGAGCTCTCCAATATCGGAGCCTCCGTCATAAGTGATCTTCAGACGGACGCTATTTTTCTCGAGCACTCCGGTGTAGAAGAATACGTCCCAGTCCGGAATGAGCCACCCGGACTTTCCCTGGTACCGACCATGGTCGACGCTGAGGTCGAGTCCTGCGACCGACGAGCCGCCGGGATAGCTAGTCGTCACCTCCCAACGACCTGTGAGATCGGAATCCGCAGTCGCAAAAGCAGGCACTGCCAAGCAAAATCCGCACGCCCACAGGAATCCGCACCAATACCTATTCACAATTAAACTCCTTATTGTTGGGATGTCCGGTGGAATAGTCTAGAGATGCTGAAGCGCAATCCAACCGTCAAAGATAGTACCTCGGATCGACACTCTCTCCCCGTGGGGCTATTGATCACCTTGCTAGCGATCTTGCCAGGCGGCGACGCACATGCCGCGGGAACCCATACCATGCGCTTCCAGCCAATCAAAATTGGCACGCGCAGCCTGCATTACCTGTGCAGAGGCCGGGGTTCGCCGACAGTCATCGCCGAAGGTGGTCCTGGCTTTTCATTTTCGGAAGCATTCTCGAGACCGAAGCCGGTCGGTTGGCAGATCGTTTTCCTGCGAGTCATAGAAAAGACTCGCATGTGTGTTTACGACCGTGCAAACGTCGGCCTGAGCGACGAGGCACCAACGCCACGCACGGTTCTCGATGCGGTCAATGATCTGCATGCACTGATAGATAACGCCCGAATCGGGTTGCCTGTTCTCCTGGTAGGGCAGTCGGCGGGTGGTCTCAATGTCCGTCTGTATGCGAACCACTTTCCGAAGGAAGTCGCCGGGATCGTGTTGATAGATTCCTCCCACCCCGATCAGTCACTGAGATTCAAGGCGGCGCTACCACCGGAATCTCCGGGCGAATGGTGGGAGTTGCCCGGGCTGCGCAATGGACCATCTCCTTCCTTCAGCAGCGAAGGGTTGGATTTCGCGGCAAGTTATGCGCAAGTGCGTGCCGCAAGCTCGTTGGGTGAGATACCACTGATCGTTCTCACGCGCGATCCGAATTGGCCGGGCGACCCGGGAACCCCCGTTGAACTTCAGCCTGTTCTGCGAGACGTATGGCAGGAACTGCAGCGCGATCTGTTGAAACTATCAAAAAACAGCCGACAAATCATCGCTGTCGGTTCTGGTCACGCAATCCAATTCGACAATCCGCAACGGGTGGTCGATTCTATTTTCGAGGTTATGAGTCAAACTCAATAGCAGAAGAAATTCTTCCGCCTTCACAGCGGCGAGTAACAGATGCTGAGCATGAGACGTCTCTCGCCGAGTATCCGCTAGCGCCTGCGCTGATGCACTGCAACGGATACAGGCATGCCCGTGATGGTGGCAGGAACTGGCAGCTTGGCACTATGAATAGTGGCAAGCTGGCTCTGGTCTCGGGTAGCCGGCCATGTAATCTTCTCAGTGCCGGCCACGGCGAATAGGAGTTACAAAGATGACTTTCCCGCTCGAGGGCGGCTGCGGTTGCCGATTACTTCGCTATCAAATGGTGACAGCGCCCTTATTCGTTCATTGTTGCCATTGCCGATGGTGTCAGCGGGAAAGCGGCGCATCATTTGCACTCAATGCGATGATCGAAGCGGACCGAGTCGTCCATTTAGGTGCGGAACCAGAAATCGTCGACACCCTTTCGAACAGCGGCAGAGGACAGAAGATTGCCCGTTGCCCGAAGTGTCACGTCGCCATTTGGAGTAACTATTACGGTGCCGGCCCCGTCATCCGGTTCGTTCGTGTCGGCACACTTGATACACCGGACTGCATGCCACCCGACATACACATATTTACAGTATCGAAGCAACCGTGGTTTCAACTTCCCGCGGACGTTCCATCGGTGCCTGAATACTACGACCGGGAGGCTCTATGGCCTGCGGCGAGTCTCGCCCGCCGTCAAGTGATCCTGCCTGAGATAGAGGCTTATCTCAAAGCCTGTAACGCCGACTGAGCATTACCGGCTCAACGGCTCGAATCCCGAGCGTTGGCACACCGCAGACTCGATCAGAATCCCAGAGACCCTCAGCATCTTCCAATCATGCCATAGTGCTCACGAATGAGCCTCACGACGACAGCTCGGCTGCTCCATCAAATTATTGCGGAACACAGCTGTCGGTTTGTGGCTTTGGTTGATTGCATCGTGGACTCCGGCGCACGTCACATCGCAATCTGCTCGGCAAGTTCCGGTAAGGTTACAAACTTCAGGCCATATGCTGTTGTCAGCCAGTCACGGTTGCTACAGTGAAATACGGAGGTTTCACCCGCGTCTTTCGCGAAATCATGGGTGCAAAAGAGATCGTTGCCATAGCCGACATGTCCGGCAACGGCATCGCCGTCCGCCCATTCATTAATCGCTTTATGAGCTTCCTCGCGTTCGACAGAATTTATGTAGCGGCCCAAGCCTTTCGCCCACCACTCACCTGCATTGCCATCGCGTTCGCTCCACGCCTTCCCAAGATTAACTGCGCGTCCCCGCCCGATTCCCCGATGCCATAGGTCTTGGTCGAGAGCATTTGTCCTGGCTGCGCGCGCGATAAGTTCCTCGGGCGTACCGTTAGGTACGTAAAAGCTGTCCCCGAATCCCTGGACCGATAGAGTGTCTCCTAGCCGGCGTGGCCCAACCAGCGCCCGCATCCCGAGAGAAAGTGCTGCCTGAATTCGGGATAGGAAAATTGGGTTTATCGGTTTCGTCCGGTTCCACGGTTCCACCGTGCGCCTACTGTCAGAGTGAACGTGTATGGTCCTGTTGAGTCTGCTCTGCTTTCGATGTTAGCGCCGCCAACGACGTTGACTTTATCTTCTTTCCCAAGTGAATCGAGTGTTAGAACGGAGTCGGCGAAATAACCGCGGATTCGTCCAGGCCTCAGTGCCTCATGCACAGCAACAAAGGCAGCGTAATCTGGCGAACTCACGCATCGGTCAGGTGTAACAACCTCTTTGAGGGTGCTGTTGTCGAAGGTCACTTTCATCGGTTGCATGCTGAGCACTCCGACGGGTTGACGCGGCAAGGTCCCGCTGCCCTTGGGCGCTTGCTGAAGATCGAGCAGCCACCGCCGCGTACGCTGAGGGAAAGGGTAAACACACGTTCCGGCTCACCTTGCGCACTGGGTCGCCGTTACATGCCCGCGGAGGGCGCTGCGGTGTTAGCGAAAGAACCAAGCGCTGTCAGTATTCGGCGTCCAGCTCCTCAATAGCGCCTTTTCATCGTTACCCAGTTCAGCATACGCACGGCTATTGATGATTTGCCACGCGGCGAGTTCGCGCGAGACCGCAAATTGTTCGGGTAGACGCTCGATGGTTCTGGCAACGTCGGTCGCTTTGTGGATCCGTTCCACAGCAACACTCTTGGGCAGAAGGAACTCCGCTGCAAACGCATTGGCTCGTTGCTCAGGGTGGCGCGGTACGATCCCGCCGAACACCTCGGCAGCAGGAAGGCTGCCGCGACGGTCGACGAGCACGTGAGTCAATTCGTGAGCGAGTGTCGCGCGCCGGCCGACTAACGACTGCGCGTGTCTCCCATCCAAATTCACAAGAATTGCGGGTCCATGTCGATGGTCCCAGCAACCGATTGCATCGATCATGGCGATGCCAAAGTGATGTTGGGTCACTTCTACGCCCAGGCGTTCCAGTACCTGTTGCGGATCGGCCTTGGCTTCAGGTGCAATTCCGAATCGCTCCCTTGCCCACTGTGCGAGAGCTTCTCCTTGCTTGTACGGTCGATGCAAGTAGTAGTTTGGTAATTTGGTTTCGGCTTCTGAGGCAATTTGCTGCAGCAGTGTAGATAGTCCAGTCCCAGGACGCGTGCGCAACAGATCCAGGATTTTTCGACGGCTATCGAGTGGGATGGCTTCGCTCATTCGCGCCGCTACAAGCAGACTAGACTCACATTCGTCGTCGTTCTCAGCATTCGGCAGTGCTTCGAAATAGGTGGCGAGATTTTCCCCTTGCGGCACCATTTCGGCTACCAAGCGGCTCGAGCCAAGCTTGATCTGTAAAGTCGCGTCCAGGGATGGTTCTCGGTTGCGCCAGGCATCAAGCGCAAGTCGCGAGCGCTCCTGTTGCGAACCGGAGGCAACCTGACGGGCGAGCGCCTCACCGAGCTCCGACAGCGTTCGAAAGGTTTGTGCGTAGTCGAGAAGCTTCGCAATGTTTGCCGATACCACCCAGATATTGCGCCCTTCGCGTAGCAGCGAGAAGTTGGGTAGGTAAAGACCCTCGATACCTGTTGCCAGATTGTGGCGTCGACGAAAGATGTAACTGTCGCGAGTAGCTTGTGCCGAAGGCTCAAAGTCGAAGTCAGGTGACGCAAAGTGATCGGTGCGCAGTAGCGCTAGTCCGTACGTGCCAGGCGGAGCACTCTCCTCATATTTGAGAAAAGGCCACGCGCGTGCGAGCTGCTCGAGGAGATCGATCCAAGTCCAGGGGATGCCGTTTCCTTCCTCGTCGCTCCAGATGGAAGAGTTCCCGATCGATACGCGCAATGAACCGAATCCAAGCGCCACATCGTGGTTGCCAGGTGCAAATTCGAACTCGAGCCCTTTTGCTTGAGCCAGACTCATGGCGTCGTTATCCACCTACCCATGTTGATCCAACCAATCCTCGAATTCTTCGAAGTAGCCTTCCGCCCTCGCGAGTTCGCGCAATCGGTCGACTACCTCCGCCGGCAGCGGTCCCCTGCCTGGCCGGCTGCGCCAAGGGTAACCATGGTAGCTCTTACCTGGCTGAGTCGACACCGCTTCATAAATGACGCCCTTGCAGACGCCGTAGAGGCGTTTCGGCCACGGATCTGGCGCCCGACCAGGGACTACGAACGGATCGGGCTCAGCAACTGCCTGATTCAAGACCCTTTCTGCAATCTCGTCTGTGATGGTCTTGGGGCATTTGCCGACCAGGCCACCATGCTGTTGCACGAAATCGGCGCGATCTTGCATCCAGCAGTGCTTCCGCCGATGTTCGCCGCGCTCGTATCGATATGGCACATACCCGCCCACGCACAAAGTATTGAATCGTAGCGGACTCGCCCGGATTCAAGCAATTATGGGGTCGGCTGCTCGCCTCTTGGGGAGCAGAATCGCCAAGTCGTTGTCGAGTGATGATTCTTAAGTGGTCTTCGCTTGGTGGTACCTGTTGGTGGCACTGCTGGGGTCTTGAGCGGGCATAGGGGGACAACTAACCCTTGGATATTCAGTAACTTACTGATTTCTCGGGCGGTGTAAGCGAACTCGAGTCCCGTCTGCTGCCCCAGAATTCTCATTATATATCAATAAGTTAGAATTCTTGCCGTCTAGTGCGAAATCTGGTGCGAAATTCGGTTCGGCCGACCGACCAACGGCATCAATCGCATTTTCCAACACCCCGCTTAGTCAAGCGTGTCTTTCCGGTGAGGGTGCGTGAAGGCTCGAGGGTCTGAGGATACGGTGTCCCGCCGGCAAAGAGCCGGCGGGAG
>Ga0137415_10003803_pt1 | contig 14981 bp, 10 predicted proteins | sample CZODoug3_1_1_16f_FD_183082 | JGI IMG/M metagenome (GOLD analysis project Ga0137415, IMG submission 183082) | Vadose zone soil fungal communities from Angelo Coast Range Reserve, California, USA - CZODoug3_1_1_16fungal (Hybrid Assembly) | ecosystem: Environmental > Terrestrial > Soil > Vadose... | reverse complement strand
CGTAATCGTTCCGGATCTTTGGCATAGGACCGAGCGTTGGTTAGAGCTTGGGAGAAAGCAGGACTACGAGGCGCCCTTTTTGGAGAGACGTCGTCCTTCTTTGGGGCTGATAATCTTTCCGTTCGTGACTTCGGTTGTCGGGCGCGCCTCATGTCCTTTTATAGTGAGAGCCAGTTTTGGCACACTCGCAATAGCGGTGTTCTTGGCGAAACGGGACAACCGCTGCCTGCCTATAAGGTGGCGGTTTCCCACGCCATGAAATCGTCCAAAGTTTGGCGGCTTCGACGAACGGCCAGTGCCAGAACGGTCGCGTCATCAAGAAAACCGAGTGCTGGAAGTGCGTCCGGAATTACATCGAGCGGATTTACGACGTAAATGATTGCCGCGATGATCACGACCAGCGTGCTCTCGGGGACGTCGCGGTATTTGCCTTCGGAATAAGCGCGAATCAAACGCAACATGGCCTGAAAGTATGGCCACGTTTCTGCAAACGGATCCTTCGGCATCGACGCGGCCTGCTTTGCCGCTTCCTGAAAGAGCGACTGCAACCGTTGAGGATTTCCGACGTAGGTCTTGGCGCTTTTCACCGCCTGGGCGAACTCTGCTTCGAGGCGCTCTCTTAAGACTGGGCTCTGGTTTTCCTTCGTTGTCGCGGGTTTCTTTGTGCGTGGTCCCGTTTTCTTCTTCGCTTTTCTCATCCCGGGCTATCAAAGCACTGCGAAGTGTTCCTGAGAAGTCGATTGTCTTGAATTATTTGAATTGTAAGATCGACAAGTAGCTAGCGCGCGTCGCTGGCAAATTGTTTGATGGAAAACTCGTCCGACGAAAAACAGTTGGAGGCAACGTCGTTTGTCGTGCACGCGACCCGCGGAGTGATTCGCGACCAGAACACTCGCCGGAAAGCGATGCTGGTTTTGCTCGCGCTCGCGCTCTTGTTGCTGATTTTAGGTTTTACGATTTTGGCGCCGGCCTTGAATCCGCGAGAACACCCGTGGCGGGTCATTTTCTTTTGGATCGCCTGCATCTGGCTCACCTTTACCGCGCTGTTGCTTGCGCTCTTCGATCTGCTGGTCCTGCGATTGCAAGCGCGGCAAGCGGAGCGCGCGTTGCGCGAAAAATTGGACGCGGCCCGCGTTCGCCAAGGCTCTGGCGTGGCAGAGCAACCGACAAGATCGACATCAAAGGATTAACCGCCAGGTGAAGGACGGTTGGAAAACGCGCGAAGAAATGGAAGCGACCGAGCGCACCACCCTCGCGCCGTTCGCGCAAAAGTCCGGCGAGTCGCGCGGACGAAAATATCCCGAACAGAGCCATGCCTATCGGACGGAGTTTCAACGCGACCGTGCCCGCATCATTCATTCGCGCGCATTTCGCCGGCTCGAATATAAGACGCAGGTTTTCTTGAACGGCACCGGCGATCATTTGCGCACGCGGCTGACCCATTCAATTGAAGTCGCGTCGATCAGTCGGACGATTGCCCGCGCGCTCGCGCTGAACGAAGATTTGGCCGAAGCGATCGCGCTGGCGCATGATCTCGGGCACACGCCGTTCGGCCATTCCGGCGAAGAAATTTTGGCCGAATGCATGCGCGACCACGGCGGATTCGAACACAACCGGCAAAGTTTGCGGGTAGTCGAATTGCTCGAGAACGCGTATCCGGAATTCCCGGGATTGAATTTAACTTTCGAGGTCCGCGAAGGTTTGCAAAAGCATCAGGATTTTTACGAAGCGACGTCACCGGGCGGACAAAAATATAAATGCCCGTCGCTCGAAGCACAGATCGCGAATCTGGCGGACGAGATTACTTACCACAGTCACGATCTCGACGACGCGGTTGATTTTGAAATTCTGAACGCGGAGCAGCTCGAGCAAAACGCGGTTTGGCAACAGAGCGAACGCAATGTGCTCTCGCGTTATCCGGACGCGCGTGAGCCGGAGCTGTATAAATTGATCATTCGCGACATCATCGACGTACAAGTGCAAGACGTTGTCGGGACGAGTGCGACCTCAATTTCCAAGGCGAATCCAGAAAGTCCGGATGACGTGCGCAGGCAGGAAGCGGCCCTCATTCGTTACAGTGAAGAGCTGCACGAAGCGAACGCCGCGCTTCGAAAATTTCTTTACGCCAACGTTTATTACCATCCGCGAGTGGCGAAAGTGAACCAGCGCGCGTGTGAGATGTTGCGAAAAGTTTTCGAGAGCTACCTGGCCGATCCGCGCCAGCTCGGCGAAGTCGCAACCAAGCGGATCGATCAGGAAGGTTTGCATCGCACGGTTTGCGATTACGTGGCGGGAATGACCGACCGTTATTTGATGGAGGAATACGCGCGAATTTCGGGGGAGCGGGGCGCTTTGCCTTAAATCGTGGCGCTGCCGATTTCGTCCTGCAAATAAGTGATCAACAGCCGCAGCCGTTGGTTGAGGGAGGATTCTTCCAGCATGCGCTGTCGCCGGAGGGGATCGTCGACGAAAGTTGAAGCAACCAAATCGGCGAGCATTTCGAGATCGCCGAGCTGGGCAAGATAGCGGTGAACTTTTGGCGGGAGCCGGCGCTCGGCCCGCTTTAATTTGCGATAAAGCTCGAGAACTTTTTCGCCGAGCGCTTCCGTCTCAACCGTCGCGGTGTTGTTGCGCGATTCGATGATGTCGATCCTGGCAATCGGGAACGGCGTTTCTTGTCGGAAACTTGAGAAACGGACGCGATGCAAACCCTGGAGAACGAGATTCGAAGTGCCATCGTCGCGACCGACGCAGGCGCGGATGAGACCGACGGTAGCGAAATGAAAGAAATCTTCCGGAGCGTGCCATTCCGGACAGCTCGGTTTGATCAGCGTCACACTAAACATGCGGTCGCGTTGGAGCGCGTGTTCGAGCATCTTGCCATAACGCGGCTCGAAAATATAAAGCGGCAACAGCGCATGCGGAAAAAGGACCGCACCCGGCAACGGCATCACCGGCACTTCATCGGGTAAATCTACCGACCCATTTTTCACTTTCGATTTCCGTCCCTAAAACAATTTCAACGCCGCAGCGCGGAACGCAACAGTTCGATCGGCAATTGTCCTTCGACTTGTGCTCGGCGAAGTGAACCGTAATTAAGAACGGATCCGTAGCTGGCGAGCAGCAAACGCGAGATTGCGCCGAGTCTGCCGATGCCCATCGCGCTCACCGAAAGATCGACACCTTTATTCATCACAAAATCGACAAGGCGAGCGAGCTCTGCCGGGGTATCGGTGCGCGTTGCGACTTTGAAGATGTCGGCGCCGTGCGCTTTGGCTGAAGCTGCCCTGGCACGCAAGCTACGCGGCGATGGTGTAGATTTGAAATCATGGAACGAAAGAATCCGGCGGACATGTTGTTTTCGGGCGCGCTCAAGCAGAGATTTAAATCCCCGCGTCGAACGCAGTTCGACGTCGAGATATTTGGCGTACGGCAAAAAACGCAAAAGCAAGTCGAGCCGTTGCTGGAACGAAAGATTATTCGCGCCACCTTCGCGTGGGTCGCGGGCGGTGACGATGACCGGCGCGGGCTCGCCACGGCGAGTGTCGCCGCGGCGACCGGACAAGATCGACATCTTGCGCTCGAGTGGATCGAGCATGCCGCAGAGATGGTCGAGTCGAAGCTCAAAAAGGTCCGGCGGCTGATGCATGGTAACGGCGAAACGGAGATCGGCGGGCGAGGCGATAACACCAACGATAAGCTGGTTCGCTTCTTTGACCGGCCTGCGCGTTATCATATAATTAGCAATTCCAAAAATCAGGAAAGGGCGATGATTGCTCCTTTTGTAGCATGCTCGCGCGACGACAGGAACTAAACACGCAGTTGCAAGTCCTAATCGACGCGTTCCTACTGGCGCTGTCGTTATGGGCCGCCTATGCCCTGCGTTATTACAGCACAGTCTGGTTTAACCTGAGCAAGAGCGTCGATCCGCAAAGTAATTACGCCTGGCTGCTCATTCCGATCATGGCGTTCGGCCCGATTTTGCTCGACCTGCAAGGTTTTTATCAATCGCCGCTCAACAAGACCAAGTGGCGCTCGATCATGCAGATCGCGCGCGCGATGATCGGGCTCAGCATCATCGTCAGCGCATGCGTGATTTTTCTCCGTTTGCCGCTGGCCAATCGAACGGTTCCTCTCCTATTCATTTTGATCGGTACGGTCGTGTTGCTGGCAAAGGAACGATTAATCGCCGCGCGTCTGCGACGCAGAGCGGTGCGAGGCGTGCAACGCGAACCGGTGTTGCTGGCGGGTTTGCCGCAGGATTTGGCCGCTCTGGAGCGGTCGTTTACAACGGAACAAAGGTTACTCATCGATGTGGTTGGGCGGATCGACATCGAGCAGCAGCCAATCTCTGATCTGGTCGAAGCGATGCACCGGCATGCGGTTTCGCGAGTTATTTTCGCCGCCGGCCACAGCCAGTTGAATCGAGTCGAAGAGGCCATCAGCGCCTGCGAAGTAGAAGGCGTCCCGGCCTGGTTGGTGGCCGATTTTATTCGGACATCGATCGCGAAGCCGGATTTCGACGCGTTCGCCGGGCGTCCGATGTTGGTTTTCCGTTCAACGCCGGAAGTTTCCTGGGCGCTGTTGATCAAGGATATTTTCGATCGCGTTGTGGCTTTGATCGTCCTGTTGGTGATGGCAATTCCGATGGCGATTGCCGCGCTCATTATTCGGATCACATCGCCGGGACCGGTAATTTTTCGACAACGCCGCGCCGGCAAATACGGCAAACCTTTTGTCATGTACAAATTTCGCTCGATGACCGACGACGCCGAGATGCGGCGCGCCGAGCTGGAGCCGTTCAATCAGATGAGCGGGCCCGTTTTCAAGGTGGAATCCGACCCGCGCATCACGCGGTTCGGCGGTTGGCTGCGCCGAACGAGCTTCGACGAGCTGCCGCAACTTCTGAACGTGCTGATGGGAGACATGAGTTTGGTCGGACCACGTCCGTTGCCACTTTACGAAGTAGAGAAATTCGAGAATACCGCCCAACGCCGGCGCCTGAGCGTCAAGCCGGGGCTTACCTGCCTGTGGCAGATTAGTGGTCGCAACCAGGTGCGCGATTTTCGAGACTGGGTCAGGCTCGATCTCGATTACATCGACCGTTGGTCGCTCGCGCTGGATTTCAAGATTCTGCTACGAACCATCCCGGCCGTGATCATGGGTCTGGGGGCAAAATAGTGCCGCGTCGAAAACGTACTATATATAGATAGAGGCAGAATTCGGGCGGGCGGCGCTCGCTTAATCATCCGGCGTGTGGCGCGCAAGCATCCGCTCGACGTACTTGGCCAGAATGTCGAATTCAACATTGACCAAGTCGCCGACCTCGACGTTGTCGATGTTGGTGTGCCGCTTGGTGTGGGGAATGATCCAGACGGCGAAGCTCTTCCCTAAAAGCTCCGCGATTGTGAGACTGATCCCGTTGATCGCGACCGAGCCTTTGTAAGCCGCATAATGCGCGAAGTCCTTCGGTAGATCCACCTCGAGCCGATAATCTTCTCCGGTTCTCTCAAACGAAATCGCTTTGGCGCTGCAATCGATGTGGCCTTGGACAAAGTGACCGCCCATCGGCGCCCCGGCGATGAGTGCGCGTTCGAGATTTACCGGACTGTCCCGTCGCAGTCCCTTTAAGTTGGTGCGATCGAGCGTTTCTTCGAGAAGGTCGAATGTGAGTTGGTCGCCGCGATGCGCGCTCACCGTTAGACAGCAACCGTTCACCGCTACGCTATCGCCGACCGCAACCGCGGCCGCGAGCTTTGGCGCCGTCAGCTGCAATTGAGTGCCCCGGTCGCTCATCCGAATCCAAAGCACGCGACCTACCTCTTCGATCAATCCGGTGAACACACGGTTACTTTTAGCGCCGGAACTGGGCAAGATCGACAACTTGTTTGCACTCCGGTCGGGGTGAACTTAATTCCTCCGAAATTGTGCGCGCCCAGCTCGTTTTGAAATTCGCGATTTGCGCTGCGTTGATCGCGATTACGTGGGCGGTTTTCGGCCAGACGGTCGGCCATGAATTCGTCAACTTCGACGACCCGATTTACGTCAGCGAAAATGACCACGTTCGTGCCGGACTGAGCTGGCAGGGCGTTGCTTGGGCGTTCACCCACGTCCATTCCCATAATTGGCATCCGCTAACGACGATCTCGCACATGTTGGATTGCCAGCTTTTCGGTTTGAAGCCGGGTGCGCATCATTTTGTGAATGTGCTGTTGCACTGCGCGACAGCGGCCCTTCTTTTTTTCTTGCTCGCGCAATTCACGGGCAGTCCGAGCTCGCCGCAGGACGAGTCCGTCCGATTGGCGGACCGGACTGGCACTATCTGGAGCAGCGCATTCGTGGCTGCGGTTTTTGCAATTCACCCCCTCCACGTTGAATCCGTCGCCTGGATTTCGGAGCGGAAAGACGTCTTGAGCGGTTTGTTCTTTGTCCTGACGCTGCTCGCCTATTTTTACTACACGCGAAAACCGAACATCGGCCGCTATCTGTCGGTGTCGATCTTGTTCGCGTGTGGTTTGATGTCGAAGCCGATGTTGGTGACGCTTCCGGTGATTCTGTTATTGCTCGACTATTGGCCGCTCAAACGCCTTTCCGGCTCGAGCGCGCGGAGGGTTCTGATTGAAAAAATTCCACTCGTCGTTATGTCGATCGCGTCCGCCGCCGGGACACTGGTTGCGCAAAATGAAGGAATCGGATTAGTCCGGCTCGAGGTGTTACCGCTCACATGGCGTATCACCAACGCTCTGGGGGCTTGTCTTGTTTACATCTGGCAAATGATCTGGCCGGCCAATCTCGCGCTCGCCTACCATCATCCGGGCAAACTTCCGCTTTGGCAGGTTGCCGGCGCGGCGGCCATATTGGTAGCGGTTACGCTCGGTGTTTTCGCGCTCAGAAAACGAAGCCCTTATCTCATTGTGGGGTGGTGTTGGTACTTGATTGTGCTTTTACCTGTAATCGGATTGGTGCAGGTCGGCGGACAAGCGCATGCCGATCGTTATACTTATTTGCCGCAGATCGGGCTCTACATCGCGGCTACTTGGGAGATTGTCGATCTTTCCAGATCCTGGCGCTACCGTAGTCCGATCCTTGCCGTAGCGGCCGCAATCATAATAAGTGCACTTAGCTTGCGTGCCGCGGATCAGGTTTGGTACTGGCACGATAGCGAAAGGATCTGGCGACATACACTGGCCGTTACTACTAAGAATGACGTCGCTCATTTAGGCCTGGGGGAATTATTTTCGGACCAGAAACGACTGGATGAAGCGATTGCCGAACTGCGGCCGCTTGTCTCGAAATATCCGGAGGATCTCGATGTAAGGTTAAAACTTGCTAATGCCTTAGCCGGAAAAGAGGGGCGAATGGACGAGGCGATAGCCGAGTACGAATCTGCGGCCCAAATTGGTCCACCTAATCCGGATGTGGAAACCACGCTCGCCAATCTGCTTCTCGAAAAGGGACGGATGGAGGAAGCGATCCGCTATTACCGCGACGTTGTGCGGTTAGAGCCATCCAGCGCGCTGGCGCACTATAATCTGGCCGTCGGACTCCATCGTGATCGCCGGCTCTCGGAAGCGATCATTCATTATAAGGCGGCGTTGCAAATCGACCCGAATTATCCGGACGCCGATGATTTCCTCGGCCGGGCACTTTTGGAGAACGGCCAAGAGGATGAAGCGAAGATTCATTTGGAAAAACGTTGAGTCGTCGTTGAATTGCGGACGGTGAGTATCAAACAGTCGCGTTGGACCCTGATTGGCATCAGCATTTTTTTGATCGCACTGACGTGGGCGGTGTTTGGTCAAACGGGCAATTACCAATTCGTTAATTACGACGATCCCCTTTACGTGCTCGACAACGCGCACGTGCGAGCAGGGCTAACGTGGCGCGGGATCGCATGGGCTTTTACTCATGTTCATTCCCAGAACTGGCACCCGCTCACGACGATGTCGCACATGTTCGATTGTCAGTTGTTCGGCGTGAACCCGGGCGCGCATCACTTGGTGAACGTCTTTTTCCACAGCATCGCGGCGGTGCTGCTTTTTATTTTGCTCGCGCAGATCACCAACAGCATTTGGGCAAGCGCGTTTGTTGCGGCGGTTTTTGCCATTCATCCATTGCGGGTCGAATCGGTGGCGTGGATTGCGGAACGAAAGGACGTGCTCAGCGGCGTGTTTTTCATGCTCACGCTCCTGGCTTATTTCCGCTGGACCCGAAAACAAACGGTTGGCCGCTACCTGGCGATGTCGATCTTGTTCGCGTGCGGTCTGATGTCGAAACCGATGTTGATTACGACGCCAATCATCTTGCTCTTGCTCGATTATTGGCCGCTCAACCGATTTTCAAGAGCGACATTGAGCAAACTCGTAATCGAAAAGATTCCATTGTTTGCATTATCCGCGGGTTCATGCGTCGCAACTTTATGGGCCCAGAACTTTGCGCTCGGTTCGACTCAATTCCTGCCGCTGCAATGGCGGGTCACCAACGCGCTCTTCAGTTATTTTGAATATGTCCGGCAAATGTTTTGGCCGGTCGATCTCATTCCATTTTATGTCCATCCGGAGAACCGGCTGGAAATTTGGAGGCTTTTGATTGCTGCGATCAGTCTGATTGCGCTGACAGCGATTGTGATCGTCCGCCGAAAACAAAATCCGTATCTGCTCGTCGGCTGGCTTTGGTACCTCGTTATGCTGATTCCTGTCATTGGAATCGTGCAGGTTGGCTTGCAGGGCCACGCCGACCGTTACACTTATCTTCCACAAATCGGATTGGACATCGCGCTCGTCTGGTTGATTTGGGATCTGACGAAATCGTGCTTGCCGCGCCGGAGCGCTTCGGCTTCCTGCTCCGTAGAGCTTACAGCTCGGAGAGCCAAGGCGGGGCTAGCACAAAAAATTGGATTGAGCGCTGTCGCCGCGATCGTTCTCATCACTTTGTCGATTTTGTCCTGGAAACAAACGACGCATTGGCGTGACACCGAAGCGTTATGGCGACACACGCTTGCGGTCACGCCGGACAGCGATGTCGCGCACGCGGGACTCGGCGGAATTTTGTTTGTGCGCGGACAAATCGACGAGTCGATCGACCATTATGAGCGCGCGTTGCGTTTGCGCGACGGCAATGTAGCGGCGCATTTCGGTTTGGGCCGGGCGCTGGCCGCTAAACAAAAGACCGACCCGGCGATTTTCCATTTTCAAAAAGCGCTCAGCATTCAGCCGGATAATATCGGGGCGAGCAACGATCTCGGTGTGATGTTTGCGAGTAAAGGTGAAATCAGAGAAGCCATTTCCGCTTGGCAGCAAAGCTTGTCATTCGATCCCGACAATGCGGATGCGGCAAACAACATCGCGTGGGTGCGCGCGACCGCTACCGATCCGGATTTGCGCGACGGCAGGGAAGCGCTCGAGTTGGCGCAGCGGGCATTGCGAAGCGGTGGTGAAAACCCGGTCGCATTGCGAACGCTGGCGGCCGCGCAAGCCGAGAATGGTCAGTTCGCCGAAGCGATTGCGACTTGCCGGCGAGGTGAGGAATTAGCGCAGAAAAATGGCGATCGCGCGATGGCCGAAAGTCTACGTAATTGCGCCGAATCGTTTCGGCGCGGCGAAGCGTTGCGCGGGACCCAGGTTTCGCATTGAAATGACGATTGAGGACGAATCGGCCTGCTCGATAGTCCGGCTTTTAATGACACGGTTCGCTCCCCAAAACAGGGTCCGTTCAGGGGGTAAAAATTCTTGAATTTTTTTCTAGGCAGCGGCCTGGAAATCCGATAGAACGCCTCAAAACGGGACTCGGGCCGACAATTGGCTCGGCTCGCCCGTTCAAAAAATTTTCAAAAAACTGAAAAAAAACCTTGTCAGCTTGACGATTCTTCAATAATCCCTAGCCAAACCTAACCAAACCCATGGAGAAACCAATGACTAGAAACGTGCAAAAAACGTTGGGAATTCGCGTCGCTCTCGTAGCCGCCGTAGCATTTCCATTAATCATCGCGATGAGCGCCCGCGCTCAAGCGCCAGCCACTTCACCGGCACCGGCTGCGACTGGATCAAATATCGCACCAACCGGTGCTCCAGCCGCAACTGAGGCAACCACCGAGCGCGTTGTCGTGACCGGCTCCAACATTCCGACTGCTGAAGAAGTCGGCCCAAACCCGGTCGATACGTATCGCCGTGATGACATCACTCGGTTGGGTGTGCGGACGCCGACCGATTTGGTGTTGCGCATTCCGGCATCGACTGGATCGAACACAACTGAAAACAACACCAACGGCGGTGACGGCAGCACGCGTATCAGTCTCCGTGGTATCGATCCGAAAGAAACCCTCGTTTTGCAGGACGGCAGACGTCTTACCTACGCGGGTACGCAATCGGTCGACTTCAACCGGTTTCCGCTCGGTTTGATCGATCATATCGACATCTTGAAAGACGGCGCTTCGCCGATTTACGGCACCGAAGCTGTCGCTGGTGTGGTGAACGTGTTTCTAATTCACCGCTTCCGTGGGTTGGAGATGTACGCCAGCTATGGCAACACGAATCTTGGTTTCGCCGGCGATCGGGGTGAAGAATCCGCCTACCTGCTCGCAGGTACCGGCGACGATAAAACAAACATCGTCGTTTACGCGGGGATCTACCAAAGCGCCGAAATTAAGTCGGCGGACGTCGCTATTTCGCACGACCCGGACAAGAGCGCCTGGGGCGGCTTTGACATCCGCAGCGGCAATTATCCAGGCCGTGTGACATCCAGGGGTTTCCTCGGAGCTGCGATCCCTGCGTTCAAGATTTCGCTGAGGACACCAACCCCGCACGCCAGTGCAAACCAATTTACTGATACCCAGTATACCAACCGGTTTAGCGCTGCGCTTCCTAGTGAGCGCTCGCTGTTTAACTTCGCCGACCTGACTCCGGCGATTGCAGCTACCGACCGCGAATATCTCTACGGCTCGTTCGACCGCGATATCTGCGACAAATATCTGACCGTTTTTGCCGACTTTGAATATTTCCGGCAGTTCTGGGATGGCGGTCTAGCACCGACACCGTTCGTGCCCGATATCTGGACGGATACGGGCGGACATAATACCCAAAACGGAATTCCCACGACTTATGGGCCGCACGCCTTCGGCATTAGCGCGGCCGGTTTCAGCGTGCCCACCCAGAACGCGTTCAACCCGTTTACGGTGGCGGACTACACTTCAAACGGTGGATTTAGTTCGACCTTCCCGATCTTCTCACAGCAGAGCGCGGCGCCTCCGGGCACCGAGTTCACGACCGGTGTTCGTTACCGTTCCTTGGAAGCCGGTTTGCGAACACTTAAAATCAGAACCGACAACTATCTGTTTACTGGCGGCCTTAAAGGCAATCTGGGCGAGTTCGCCAATGCCTGGGATCAACTCAAGACCTGGGAGTGGGAATTCGGTGTCCGCTACAATGAAAGTTATCGCACCGTCCGGTTCGGCGGTATCGTCAACAACTACGCGCTGCGTAATCGCTTGCTCGACACCGACCCGGCCACGGCCTTTAATCCATTCGGTCTGGGCCAGAATAAAAGGGCGGTGAAGAACGAGGTTTTCGTTACCACTCACGAGATCGAGGACTCGGTGCTCCTGACCGAAGATTTCACGATACGCGGCGACATGTTTAACCTCCCGGGAGGCGCGGTTCGCTTCGCGATCGGCGGTATGCACCTGGGCAATACCTACTTTGATCAGCCGGATTCTTTGACAGCGGCCGGACAGACCACAGGCGCGACGAATTTCCAGCCAACCCGTGGCAGTCGCGATGCGTGGTCGATATTCTGGGAAACACGAGTTCCGGTCACTGGACCGACCTGGAATTTCCCGGGCGCATATAGTTTGGAATTCGGGTATGCCGAGCGTTTCGAGAGCTATAGCGACTTCGGTCAAACCGAACGCCCGAAATTCGACGGTCGGTGGCAGCCGATTGATCAGTCGTTGACGGTGCGCGCGGCCTACATTGAGGCGTTCCACGCGCCGTCGTTAGGCGAGATTTTCTCGGGAGTCAGCCAATCGTTCCCGAATATCCTTGACCCGCTCGGACTCACTACGGAAAAACAGATTGAGCAGCACATCTCGGGAGCTAACCTCGCTGGTATTACCCTGAAACCGGAAATTGCCTACGAGTACACCTATGGCGCTGTGCTCACCCCCGGCAAATGGTGGAGTCCATTGCAGGGACTGACCCTTTCCGCGGATTATATTTACATCGATCTCCGCGAATACACCACAGCGATAGATCCGCAGTTCCTGGTCGATAACGCGTCTAAATTCCCAGGTCAAGTTATCCGCGACCCTGGAACTGGTGCGCTCACGCTTCTCCTAACGCCATTCCAAAACTTGGGCGGGTTAAAAGTGAAGGCCTGGGACTTCGAAGTTGTTGAGATATTCGATACCGCCCGGCTCGGCCACGGCGATTGGGGAACATTTACCGCTACATGGAATGAAACCTACATGGCTGACGTGGATCTTCAGGCTGTTCCTGGGGGCAAGTTCATTACAGTCGTCGGGAAATTTGGTGGCGGCTTCCAAGGCCCCAACGGCGGCGGTTCATTTACGCACAACCGTTGGTACGCGAGCCTCTTCTACGACGGTCCATCCGGCTCGTGGGCGCAAGGCATCGACGCCGGCGGTGTCGTCCACTATGTCGGCGCGTATTGGGACGCTGAGTCCGGCTCACCCGAGGGGCATGGGGCTAACAAGTTTTCTCCAATCCGCAAGGTGCGCGAATGGGTTACCATTGACCTGATCGTCAACTACACCTTCAACCTGCCACCGCCAGCGGCCCAAAGCGAAGTTGCGGGCTACGCCAAAGACGGCGGCAAGAACGTGAAGATGAAGGATGGCAAGGAAAAGAACGTGATGCCGGTTTCCACCGCGGAGTACAATCCGTGCGGGTGGAGAGCGTGGCTGAATCAGACCACCCTCACCTTGGGTGTAGACAACGTGATGGACCTCGAGCCGCCATACGTGGCTGGAGCGTTCGAGAACGGGTATGACCAGCAGACCGCCAACGCGAAAGGCCGGCTCTGGTACGTGGGTGTCAAGAAACGGTTCTAAGTCCGTCTCACCTCAACAATTCAGCGGCCGGGTTTCGAACGGAACCCGGCCGTTTGCTTTACCAGCAACCGTCAGTCACAATTCCGGCGCCGGCTATAATTCTTCTATGTCTGGACGGACACGACTGGTTGCTCTCCTGCTTTTCGGCTCCGGATTTTGTGCGCTGATCTATCAGACGACCTGGTTGCGTGAATTCCGGTTGATTTTTGGCGCCTCAACCGCGGCGACAGCGGCAGCGATCGGCGTCTTCATGGCGGGACTCGGAATCGGCGGAATCGTTCTCGGGCGACGCTCGGAGAGCAAAGCACAACCACTTGGTTTTTACGCGAAATTGGAATTCCTAATCGCGGCAAGCGCCGCGGCTTCACCACTCCTCATCTGGGCCGTTAGGCATCTTTACATTGCGATGGGCGGGACGGAAGCGCTCGGGATTTTCGTCGGCACGCTAGTACGTCTTCTTTTCGCCGCATTCATTCTTGCGACGCCAACATTCTTGATGGGCGGAACGTTACCGGCCGCGGCGCGCGCGGTTGTCGCGCGCGACGACTCGGAGCGACGTTCGATTGGCTTTATCTATGGCGCGAACACACTTGGCGCGGTGGGCGGTGCCCTTGCCGGAACATTTTATTTGTTCGAGAACTTCGGCAATCGAATGACGCTTTGGCTGGCGGCGCTGGTGAATGTTGCGATTGCTTTCTCAGCCTTTCGATTGTCGCGACGAAGCAGCAACGTTAAAGCGGCAGTAGAAAAAACGCCTGCTCCGCTTGAGAAAACGGTCGCTGCTGCAATTAATCCGCGATTCGTACTCGCTTCCGCAGCGGTAGTCGGCTTCGCATTTTTTTTGATGGAACTGGTTTGGTATCGGATGTTGGGACCGCTCTTGGGCGGATCGACATTCTCCTTTGGTCTCATCCTCGCGGTGGCGCTTCTTGGAATCGGGTTCGGTGGCGTAGCTTATGGCGTTTTTTTTGGCGAAAAGCATTCGGCGTCTCTGCAGTTCTTTGCCATGACGTGTGCAGCGGAGGCGTTTTTCATTTCGTTGCCGTACGCGCTCGGAGATCGGATTGCGATGGCGGCAATGCTTCTGCGGCCGTTGGGAACAATCGGCTTCCAAGGTCATGTTCTTGCCTGGGCTACGCTCTGTCTCATTGTAATTTTTCCGGCCGCGTTTATTGCCGGTCTTCAGTTCCCGGCGTTAATCGCACTTCTCGGTAAAGGTACCAAGCTGGTCGGCTTTCAAACCGGCGCCGCCTATGCATGGAACACGGCCGGAGCGCTGGCCGGGTCTTTAGCGGGCGGTTTCGGGTTAATACCAATGCTTTCAGCTCCGGGGGTTTGGAAGATCGCAAGCGCGCTGCTCGCGGTTCTTGGCGCGATCGCAGCTATGCTCGCCGTCCGGCGAAACGCTTCCAACTGGAAGAATGCGCTTTTTCCAAGCAGCGCCGCAATCGCCGCAGTCGCGATGCTGGCAGCCAGCGGGCCAACCGCATTTTGGCGTCACAGCGAAATCGGCGTCGGTCGCTTGGCCGTATTTCAAGGATCGCCCAATGAGATGCGGGAAGTGGTCCAGGCAATCCGGCGGCGAATGATCTGGCAAGCGGACGGGGTTGAAAGTAGCGTCGCCTTGGCAGCGGCTCGAGGCCTCGCATTTATTGTTAACGGCCGAACCGACGGCAATGCTACGGGTGATGCTGGAACACAGATTATGAGCGGTATGATCGGGGCAGCTCTGCACCCGAATGCAACCAAAGCGCTTGTGGTTGGTCTAGGGACGGGCAGCACCGCTGGCTGGCTGGCGGCCGTGCCAGCCATGGAGCGGGTCGATGTTGTCGAACTTGAACCCGCCATTGTGACGGTGGCGCAGCGTTGCGCGCCGGTGAACCGGGACGCCCTCCAAAATCCAAAGTTGCATCTG
>Ga0137415_10003801_pt1 | contig 14986 bp, 15 predicted proteins | sample CZODoug3_1_1_16f_FD_183082 | JGI IMG/M metagenome (GOLD analysis project Ga0137415, IMG submission 183082) | Vadose zone soil fungal communities from Angelo Coast Range Reserve, California, USA - CZODoug3_1_1_16fungal (Hybrid Assembly) | ecosystem: Environmental > Terrestrial > Soil > Vadose... | reverse complement strand
GGAGCGCGCCGTGCGCGACACGGTCCGTTCCTGGGTGGACGACAACCTCATTCCCGTCATTGGCGAGCACTACATCGAGGGGCGCTTCCCCAAGCAACTCGTCCCGCAGATGGCCGAGCTCGGCCTGTTCGGCGCCAACTTGCCGGAGGAGTACGGCTGCGCCGGGCTGAACAACGTCGCGTACGGGTTGATCATGCAGGAGCTGGAGCGTGGCGATTCGGGGGTACGTTCGTTCGCCTCGGTGCAGGGGGCCCTCGCCATGTATCCGATCTACGCCTTCGGCTCGGACGAGCAGAAGCGGCGCTGGCTCCCCAAGATGGCGTCGGGCGAGGTGATCGGGTGCTTCGGGCTCACGGAGCCCGACTATGGATCGAATCCCGCCGGCATGATCACCGTCGCGAAGGAGACGAAGGACGGGTGGGTGCTGAACGGGGCCAAGATGTGGATCACCAACGGCTCGACCGCACAGCTGGCCATCGTCTGGGCCAAGACCGGCAAGGTCGACGACGTGAACTCGATCCGCGGTTTCATCGTCCCGACGAACACGAAGGGGTTCACGGCCAAGGACCAAAAGGGCAAGCTCAGCTTGCGCGCGAGCGACACGAGCGAGCTGGTGTTGCAGGACGTGTGCGTGCCGAAGGACGCCCTGCTCCCCAAGTCGGGGGGGCTCAAGTCTCCCCTCATGTGCCTCACGCAGGCTCGCTACGGCATCGCGTGGGGAGCGGTGGGAGCGGCGATGGCGTGCTACGACGAGGCGGTGAGCTACGCCAAGAACCGGGTGATGTTCGGGAAGCCGATCGGCGGGTTCCAGCTGCAGCAGCTGCGCCTCGCCGAGATGCTCACCGAGATCACCAAGGCCCAGCTCCTCTGCCTGCAGCTCGGGCGACTCAAGGACCAGGGGAAGGTTACCCCGCAGCAGGTCTCGCTCGCCAAGCGCAATAACGTGAGCATCGCGACCGACGTCGCGCGCGAGACGCGGCGCCTGCTCGGCGCGAACGGCATCCTGGCCGAGTATCAGGCGATGCGCCACCTCGCGAACCTCGAGTCGGTCTACAGCTACGAGGGGACGCACGACATCCACACGCTCATTTTGGGCCAGGAAATCACGGGGCTGAGTGCGTTCAACTGACTGGCTCGCCGGCGCGGTATTGCTTGCGCTCAGCACAGTACCGGCCGGCGCTCAGCAGCCCGACTCCACCCCCAAAGACACCACCATCCTCGCCCCCGTCGTGGTCACGGGCGTCCGGCTCCCCACTGTACGCGAGCTGGTCCGCGGACTCGCCGGGCGGACCGCCTCGCTCGACGCCCAGGACCTGGACGCACGCGGCGTGCGCTCGCTGGCCGACGCCCTGGAGCAGCTGCCGGGTGTGACGACGTCGGACGAGCTCGGCGCCACCTCGCAGATGGACGTCTCGCTCCGCGGGTTTCAGGTCTCCCCGGTGATCGGCGTGCCGCAAGGGGTGACGGTGTACGTGGACGGCGTGCGCGCCAACGAGCCCGACGCCCACGAGGTGAACTTCGACCTCTTGCCGCTCGAGGACGTGGACCGGGTGGAGGTGGTGTACGGCCCCTCGGTGCTGCTGGGCCGCAACGCGCTCGGCGCGGCAGTGAACCTCGTCACCCGCCGGGGTGCGAGCCCGGCGGCGCGCGAGATCGAGGCGTCGGCGGGGAGCTGGGGGCGCTACGAGCTGAAGGCGCGCGCCGGCGCGCGCCACGGCGCGTGGGATTACTACGTCGGGGCGCGCTACGAGCGGGAGCGTGGCTGGCGCGAGGACACGCGCAGCCGGATCGGCACGCTGTTCGCGAAGCTCGGGCTCTTGAACGGCACCTGGGACGCCACGCTCAGCTACTCGGGTGCGGACAACCGGATTTTCCAGGCCGGCAGTCTCCCCGAGAGCGTGGCGGCCGCGAATCCGCGCCACAACTTCACCGCCGGCGACTACTTCGCGCCCCAGGCACATCTCGTCATTCTCAACGCGCAGCGTGTGCTCGGGCGCACGCAGCTCGCGCTCAACGCATTCGGGCGCTCGCTCTCGAGCGAGCAGTTCAACGTGAACTTCGTCGGCGCGGACTCGCGCCAGCGAAATGCGACGCGCATCGGCGGCGGGGCGGTGCAGCTGTCGGGGAAGCTACCGCTCGGGGTGAGAGAGCTGCGCTGGCTCGCGGGGGCGGACGCTGACGACGAGCACGTCGCCGTGCGGATCTTTGCGGTGCGCGCCGGTTCGCCCGATTCGCTCACCGAATCGGTGCGCACGAATCAGGTCAACGTGGGAGCCTTTGCCGGCGCGAACGTCGAGATCGCGCCGCGACTCACGGCTACCCTCGCGGCACGCTACGACTGGATCCGCGTGCCGTTCGAGGACTTGATCGACTCCACGCAAAACGGTCTGCACATTTTCCGCCGGCTGTCCCCGCGCGGGGGGCTCACCTGGAACAACGGGGGCGGGCACGAGCTGTTCGGCTCGGTGAGCCGCGGGTTCCGCGCGCCTGCCGTGGTGGAGCTTGGGTGCGCCGATCCCCAGGCGGCGTGCCCGCTGCCGTTCGCCCTGGGCCCGGATCCTGCCCTCAAGCCCGTCATCGCCACGACCTACGAGCTGGGATGGCACTTCCGTCCGGCGCGCGGCCGGTTCGACGCGAGCGCCGACGTGTACCGCACCGACGTCCGCGACGACATCTTCTTCATCGCCTCGACCGTCACCGGCGGCTACTTCCAGAATATCGGCGCTACGCGTCGCAGCGGTGTGGAGCTCGCCCTCCAATGGCGCGGACCCGCGGGCCTTCGGGCGTACGCCAACTACGGGTACACGCGTGCCACGTTCGAGACGACTGCGACCCTCGCCACGACGCGCAACCCGGCCGGTGAGACGGTGACGCCGGGCGACGCGCTCCCGATGGTCCCGGAGCACCGAGTGAACGCGGGCCTCGCGGTCCCGATCCTGCGTCCCCAGGGGACCGAGAGCGGTGTGGCGCTCCTGGCGGGCGTGGATGCCCGCTACGTCGGGCGGCAGTGGCTGCGGGGCGACGAGGAGAACGTCACCCGGCGGCTGTCCGATTATGCCGTCGCCGATCTCTCGCTCACGCTGAGCTGGCGCGACTTCGAGCTGCGCGGCGCCGTGCGGAACCTGTTCGACCGGCGGGTCTTCACCTTCGGAACGTTCGCCGAGAATCGGACGGCGCCGGGCTCGCCGGTCCAGCGCTGGTTGACGCCGGGGCTGCCGCGCCATGTGCAGGTAAGCGTGAGTAGAGACTTCTAGGGTCGTCGGTTGCACGATTCTCCCCGCCAGGTTTGCTTTCTGCTCCCATGAAGATCGCCGTTTGCATCAAACGCGTCCCCGACTCCGAGACGCGCGTCAAGATCGCCTCCGACGGCAAATCGCTCGACGAAGCGGGCGTCAAGTTCATTCTCAATCCGTATGATGAGTTCGCCGTCGAAGAGGCGCTGCGGCTGAAGGAAAAGGCCGGGACCGGCGAGGTCGTCGTGATGGCGCTCGGTCCCGCGGCGGCACAGGAGACGATTCGCACGGCGCTCGCGATGGGCGCCGATCGCGGAGTGCTGCTCCAGACTCAGGGCTTTCACCCCGACGGATTGGAAACGGCCAAGGCGCTCGCCGCGGAGCTCAAGGACGCCGGGCTCGACGTGATCCTGTTCGGCAAGATGGCGATCGACGATTACAACCATCAGGTCGGGCCGATGGTGGCCGAGCTGCTCGACCTGCCGTGCGTGACGACGGTGGCCCACCTCGAGATCGCGGGCGGGAAGGGGACGGCAGAACGGGAGATCGAAGGGGGTGTGGAGGTCGTGGAGTTCTCGCTGCCGGCCGTGCTCACGACCGAGAAGGGGTTGAACGAGCCACGCTATCCCGCGCTCAAAGGGATCATGGCGGCGAAAAAGAAGCCGCTCGAGATCAAACCCACCGCGCCCGGCCCGGGCGCGCTCGAGATTCTCTCGCTCACCCTGCCCCCCGAGCGACAGGCGGGCAAGATCGTTGGCGAGGGCTCTGCGGCGGTTCCCGAGCTGGTCCGCCTGCTGCGCGAGGAGGCGAAGGTCCTGTGAGCAACGTCCTGGCGGTGCTCGAGCACCGGGACGGTGCCATCCGTAAGGTCTCCCATGAAGTGGTGACCGGCGCGCGACGCCTGGCGGATGCGCTGGGCGGGGGCGCCAGCGTAGATGCGCTCGTGCTTGCGGCCGGTCCCGTGCGGGGCTCGGACCAGCTAGGGGGATTCGGGGCCGACAGGGTGATCACGCTGACCAATGCCGCGTTCGGCAGCTACGCCCCGGAGGGCTACACGCGCGCGATCGCCGACCGTCTGAAAACCGGCGCGTATGGAGCCCTCGTCTTCGCAGCGAGCGCCGCCGGGAAGGATCTCGCTCCCCGCGTAGCCGCCCGACTCGGCCGACCACTCGTCCAGGACATCACCGACGTGAGGGTCGTGAGCGGGGCGGTGATCGCGATTCGGCCGGTGTACGCCGGCAAGGCGCTCCTCGAGGTGAGGGTCGTCGGCACCCCTGCCGTGCTGTCGCTCCGGCCCAACGTGTTCACTCCGGTGCAGCGTCCCAAGGCCGGCGCGCAGCAAACCGTAGCCCTGGACGGGTCTGGAGGTCGTGTCGTCGTCAAGCAAATCAAGGCGGCGCCCGCGGGCACGCTCGATGTGGCCGAAGCAGCGATCATCGTGTCCGGCGGCCGCGGGCTCAAGGAGCCGGCCAACTTCAAGGTGTTGGAAGAGCTGGCGGCGGCATTCGCGGGACGCGCGGCCGTGGGCGCGTCGCGCGCCGTGGTGGACGCCGGCTGGCGGCCGCATGCCGACCAGGTAGGCCAGACCGGCAAGACGGTCAGCCCGACCTTGTACGTCGCCGTCGGCATCTCGGGCGCGATCCAGCACCTCGCGGGGATGCGCACCTCCAAAGTCATCGTGGCGATCAACAAAGACAAAGACGCACCCATCTTCAAGGTGGCGGACTACGGGATCGTAGGTGACCTGTTCGAGGTCGTGCCCAGACTCACGGCAGAGATAAAGAAGCTGCATGGGTGAGCGGTGAGCGGGGAGCGGTTGGTCCCAGCGCGTTTCCAGCCCCCACTCCCCCTGGACCGGCTGCTCATTCCTGTCGGGACTGCGGGTGCCGGCGACCAAATGGAGCTGGATGTGCTGATCGTGGGGGCGGGGCCGGCCGGTCTCGCCTGCGCGATCGAGCTGGCACACCTCGCCCAGCGCGAAGGCAGGGACGTGAACATCGGCGTGCTCGAGAAGGCCGAGGCGCTGGGCGAGCACTCCCTCTCGGGCGCGGTCGTGAACCCGCGCGCCTTCCGCGAGCTGTTCCCCGACCTGAAGGACGCCGATTTCCCGTTCCGCGGTCCCGTCAAAAAGGAACGCGTCGCCCTCCTCACCTCCCGTCGCGCGTTCACCCTCCCCACGCCGCCCACGATGCACAACGCTGGGAACTACATCGCATCGTTGTGCGAGATCGTGCGCTGGCTGGGCGAGCGGGCCGCGGCGCTGGGAGTGAACGTGTTCACCGGCTTCCCGGCCGCGAGCCTGCTGGTCGAGGGGGGGCGGGTGGCGGGCGTCCGCACCGCGGCGACCGGCCAGGACCGCGAGGGCCGACCGCTCTCGAACTATATGGCGCCGAATGACCTCATCGCCCAGGTGACGGTGCTGGCGGAGGGCACGCGGGGGGGGCTGTCACAGGCGTGGCTCGAGTCGCAGGGCGTGACGTCCGAGAATCCCCAAATCTTCGCACTCGGCGTGAAGGAGATCTGGGAAACGAGACAGCCGCTCGACACCATCGTCCACACGCTCGGCTGGCCGGTCCCGACGGACGCGTTCGGCGGCAGCTTCATGTATCCGCTCGAGCCGAACCTCGTGGCGCTCGGGCTGGTGGTGGGGCTCGACTATCGAGACGCCGCGCTCGATATCCACGACCTGCTCCAGGAGATGAAGCTGCACCCGTTGTTCCGGCAGTACCTGGAGGGCGGCGAAATGGTCGAGTGGGGCGCGAAGACGATCCCCGAGGGCGGCTACTACGCGGTCCCGGCGCGGCGCTCGGGCGACGGGGTCGTGGTCTTGGGCGACTCGGCCGGATTCGTGGACGTGCCCTCCCTCAAGGGAATCCACTACGCCATGCAATCGGGGATATTCGCGGCGCGCGCCGTCTATGCGGGGCTCAAGGCGGGCGATGCGTCCGCCGCGCGGCTCGCCGCATACGATCGCCTGGTGAACACCTCTTTCATAATGAAGGACCTGTACCGCACCAGGAACATGCGGCTCGCGTTCAAGGACGGATTCTATGTGGGCGGGATGAAGGCGGCGCTGATGTCGATCACCGGGGGACGGTTCCCGGGTCGGAAGATCGCCATGCGGCGCGACGCGGAGATGGAGCGCACGCTGACCCCGGGCGCAAGCCCGGGGATCACCCCCGACGGTCGTCTCACGTTCTCAAAAGTGGATGCGGTGTTCAAATCGGGAAACGCGACGCGTGATACCATTCCCATTCATCTAGTATTGGGGAAGGACCTGCCCGCCGCGGCGGCCGAGTTCTACGCCCACATGTGTCCGGCCGGAGTGTACGAAGTGGTGCAGGGCTCCCTGCGCGTTAATGCCCCGAATTGCGTCGACTGTAAGGCTACGGACGTGTTGGGCCCGAGGTGGACGCCGCGCGAAGGCGGGAGCGGGCCCAAATACAAGCGGATGTAGGACTCCTCGCGACCCTTTCCGTCGGCGGCGCTGCACCAGTATTCAACCGGACGGCCACACTCTTCAGCAATCCGCCCGATGCGCGCGCGCCACGGGGTCGGGCGATCGTCAACTACACCAACAGGATAGCACACAGCGCCAGGCCGCCTCGACTTGGCACCCGGTATGCAGCCCGACTAGGGGAAGCCCTGACGAGACGCGCTTCGACCCCTGGAATCGTGGCGCCTGGATGAGAGGTGGAGGGACATTGCATGAAAGGCGATTCCACGCTGCACGAGCAGCCCAAACGGCGTGGCTGGGATCGGCGAACCGATCGCGGCCGCCGCATGGTGCGTGACCGGCGGCGCGAGCACGTCGACGTGCCGCACGAACGTCGCAGCAGCGTCGAGCGGCGCGCAGACACGCCGCGTCGGATGCAGGCGGGGCGGCGCAACTCGGATCCGGAAGGCTGGGAGCGTCTAAACCTGTAGTCCCGTAGTCCCGCGCTTATGGCCTGGCAGACCGTGGTGATCGCCGTGCTGGCGCTCGCCCTCATGAGCGACTTGTATCTGCGCGGTCGCGCGCTCCTGAAGGGGCGTGGGCGGGCTGGTGGCCGGCTGACGTGGAACGAGAACCGAAGGGCGTTCTACGAGCTGGCCCGCCAGGAGTTCGAGCGCGCGCGGCGTTACGACCATCCATTCACGCTGGGCTATTTCGACCTCGACGATTATAAGGAAGTCGCCGACCGCTTCAGTCACGCGGCCGCGGAGGAGATGCTGCGGTTGGTGGCCGAGTCGGCCCGCCGATCGATCCGCACGAGCGATGTGGTTGCGCGGCTGGGTGGCGACACCTTCGGCATGTTGCTTCCGGAGGCGGGGCCGGAGGCCGCCGACACGGTGATCCGCAAACTGCAACAGACGGTGCGCGACGAGTCGGACGCGACCGCTCTGCCGCTCTCGATCAGCGGGGGTGTCGTGACGTGCCTCCAGCCGGCGGAGAGCCTCGAGGCGGTCATCAGTGCTGCCGACCGCTTGCTGACGGGCGCGAAGGGGGCCGGGACCGACACGATCTGGTGCGAGGTGATCGCCCCGCAGCCGCTGGAGGGGTTCGAGCCCGCTCGGATGCGGCGCCCGTTCCGGCTTCCCCCGGGATTCGATCTGCCGATCCCGCCGCTGTTACGCCGGCAGGGGGACGGGTGACTACTACAGTCCCGCCATCTTGATGCCGTCGACAATGAATTGCACCGCGATCGCGCACAGCACGAGCCCCATGAGCCGCGTCAGGATCCGCATGCCCGTCTGGCCGAGCCGCTTCTCCACGCGCGGCGCGGCGGCCAGGGTGACGTAGGTGAGGAACGCCGTCAGCGCGATCGCGGCATACACGCCAAGCGTGGTCACCACGCTCTTCGATGCGCCCGACAGCACCATGACCGTGGAGATCGCCCCCGGCCCGGCCAGCATCGGGACGCCGAGCGGCATGATGCCCACGTCCTCTTTCTCGATCCCCTCGGCCTTTTCGACGGCCGTCTCCCGTTGCGAACTGCGGCGCGCCTGCACCATGTCGAGTGCGTTGAGGCCGATCAGCACTCCGCCGGCGATCTTGAACGCCCCGATGGTGATGCCGAACAGGCGGAAGATGAGACTGCCGCCCAGAGCGAAGGCCGTCAGGGTGATGGCGCAGGTCCAGGCGCCCCGCTTGGCCATCTGACGGCGCACATCGGGCGGGTCCCGGGCCGTCATGGCGAGGAAGGTAGGCACCGCGGTGAGAGGATCGACGATGAACAGGACCGACGTGAAGATCAGGAACAGATCCTGAAGGGTCCGCAGCACGTCGCTCACATCGCGACCTGTACGACGCGGTCCTTGCCGCCACGCTTCGCCGCGTACATGGCCTGATCGGCCTTGCGGAGCAGCTCGTCGGTCCCCGCTTCGGTGCCCGAGACCGCCACGACGCCGATGCTGGCCGTGACGGACGGGGTGCCCCGGAACACCGTGCGGATGCTCGTGCCGAGCCGGGTGGCCGCGGCGTGCGCCACGTCGCCATCGGTCTCGGGCATCAGGACCCCGAACTCGTCCCCTCCCAACCGGCCCACGACGTCCGCCTGGCGCACGGCGCCACGCATCGCGTCCGCCACGAGGCGCAGCACGGCGTCGCCCGTGGCGTGGCCGTGTGCGTCGTTGACGGACTTGAAGTCGTCCAGATCGAGGTAGATCAGGGCCAGCGGTCGGCCGTAGCGCCGGTTGCGGCTCAGCTCCTGCGCCAGCTCGTGCGAGAACGCCCGGGCGTTCAGCGCGTTCGTGAGCGGGTCCTGGGTCGCGAGCTGCTCGAGCTGCGAGTGCGTGTTTCGCAGCTGCGACAGGCCCGCGATGGCGACCCCGACGACTACCAGATAGGCGATTTCGTTCAGTACCCGGTAATCGAGCAGGGTGTCGGCGGGCATCTGGTCGATGCCGACGGTGAATCGCAGCAGGCTGGTTGCCAGGGCGAACGCGATGCCCCAGTGCATCCCGTCGTGCCAGGACGCGAGCAGCACGGGAATCACGTACAGGATCTCCAGGCGCAGCTCGCCCGGCGTCCGCGCATTCAGGAGATACACGCCCGCCGTGAGGAGCGCCCACGCGAGCAGCCGAAGCGCGCGCAGCAGACCAGGGCGCCGGGCCACTTAGAAAGGTGCCTCGGCGACGTGGCTCGGATCGTCCAGCAGCAGCGCCGGGAGCGTCTCGCCGGCCGCCACGGTGGGCCGGTCCTCGGGAACGATCAGGAGCGCGTTCGCGCGGGCCATGGACGTGAGGATGCCGGAACCCTGCGGGCCCGTCAAGCGCGCCGTCAGCGCCCCACCTGATCCCTCCGGTTGGACCACCGCTCGCAGGAAGTGGCGCAGCTTTGGGCCGAGCTTGATCGGCTCGCCCACGCACACGGGCACGGTGCGACGGAACGGCAGCCGGTGGCCCTGCAGGCGCCGAAGGACCGGGCGCACGAACAGCTCGAAGGTGACCATGGCGCTCACCGGATTTCCGGGCAGCCCGATCCATGGCTTGCCGTCGAGCAGGCCGAATCCCACCGGGGCGCCGGGGCGCATGGCGATGCGCCACAGCTTGATCTCGCCTCCCAGGTCCGTCAGGACTTCGCGCACGAAATCGTGCTCGCCCACGCTCACACCGGCGGTGGTGACCACCAGATCCGCCCTCCCCCGCCGCGCTCCAGCGAGGTGCTCGCGCAGGCTTTCCTTCGTATCGCGAGCCAGGCCCAGGTCCACGGGGATGCCGCCGGTCCGGCGGATCAACGCGTCCAGGGTGTAGGAGTTGGAGCTCGCGATCTTCTTGCCCGACAGGATCTCGTCCGCATGGTCCAGGTCCACGATCTCGTCGCCCGATCCCATGAAGGCGACCCGCGGCGCGTCGTGGACGAGCGGTGTGGCGTGGGCGATGGACGCGAGGACACCGAGCTGGGCAGGGCCCAGCGGCGTGCCCGCGCCGAGTACGACGTCACCCTTCCGAATGTCCTCGCCGCGGTAGCGGACGTTCTTGCGGGCGTCGCGGCCCGTTACCACTGTGACGCTTCCGGGCTGGCCCGGCTCGGTGTCTTCCTGCCGGACGACGGTGTCGGCGCCAGCGGGAAGCGGCGCTCCCGTGAAGATGCGGGTGACCTGACCGGGGCCGATCGGCTTGCTCGGGAACTGGCCGGCGGCCACGGCCTCGATCACCATCAACGTAACCTTGCGATCGGGCGCGGCGCGCTCTACGTCCGCCGCCCGCGCCGCGTAGCCGTCCATCGCGGAATTGTCCCAGGCCGGGAGGTCGATGGGACTCGCCACATCCTCCGCGAGGACGCGGTCCAGCGCCTCGCGCAGCGGCCGGCGCGCCGCCGGGAGCGGGGCGACGTGCTCGAGCATCAGGCGGGCCGCTTCGGTCGGGGTCAGCATGTCAGGGCGGAAGAATCTTGGCCCGGTCCCACGCGAGATTGGCGAGCGTGACGAGCCAGGCGGTGTCTGAGAAACGGAACACCGGAAAATCGGCCCGGTACTTGGGATGGTCGGTCACCATGGCCACCCAGTCTCCCGGGTCGTGGACCGCGGGGTCGAACAACGGCTCCGGTCCCGCCGCGAGCCGGTAGACCTCGACCTTCGGCAGCGGGGCGCGCTTGAAGCCCTCGACGAGCACGATGTCCGCTCCCTCGAGATAGCGCCGCGCCAGGGCGACAGGATCCGATTCCTGCGCCGTCCGCTCCCACAGCACGCGCTGCCCGGGCCCCTCCATGAGCACGCGCTCGGCGTGCCCTTCGTGCCAGTGGCGCCAGGAGTCCTTGCCGCGCTGGTCGGTGTCAGCGGGATGGGTACCGTGCTTGATCGTCATCACGCGGAGTTTCCGGCGTGAGAGCTCCGCCGCGAGCGCCACCAGAAGCGTCGTCTTGCCGGCGTTCTTGCGCCCGATGATCGACATCATCCGCGTTGCCGCCACGCCGCCTCCGCCCGTTCGAGATCCGCCGGAGTGTTCACGTTGAAGAACAGCATGTCCGGGTCGCCGAACGCGCGCACCCGTTCGAGCGGTAGTGTACCGACCTTCACATCAGCGTGGAAGCCGATCGCCCGCAGGTCGCCGCGGGCGAGCTGCCGCTCCATCGCGGGACCGCACGCCGGTCCGTACACCGCGCACAACGGCTCCACCCCGCGCCGGCCACGCCCCGTAGGTAGTCCTTTAGGGTCGCTTTCCGGGAGGAAGGCGTCCCAACCCGTCGAGCCCGCCACGAGCGCCAGTAAAAGCTCGGTCGTGAGGAACGGCATGTCCCACGCGACGCACAGCACCGGTCCCGCGCCCGACACGACGGCGGTGTAGATGCCCCCCAGACTGCCTTGGCCCGGGCGCACATCGGGGATTGTGCGGAGATCGGGCCGCCAGGAGGGTCCGTCGGGGGCGTTGGCGACGAGCAAAGGAGGTTCGCCGGTCACGCTGCCAACGGCGTCCACCACGCGGTCGAGGATGCGTCGCCCCCCGAGCTCCACCAGCCCCTTGGGATGCCCGCCGTAGCGACGGGCGGCGCCGCCGGCCAGCACGGCGCCGCGCACCCTCAGACTCCGAGCGCGCGGTGGTCAACCATCAGGCAACGGTCCATCACGCAGCGAATGCCCGCCGTCTCCGCCCGCGCCCGCGCCGCCTCGTCCACCACGCCCAGTTGCAACCAGATGAGCTGGGGGCGGGGCCGCACGCCGATGGCCTCGTCCACGATCGGCCCGGCGAACTCGCTGCGCCGGAACACGTCTACGACGTCGATTGCGTGGTCCGCGGCGGCGGCCCTCAGGGTGGGGTAGCTTCTTTCCCCGAGGATCGTCGCGTGCCCCGGGTTCACCGGCACGACGCGGTAGCCCGCGTCCTGCAGGTAGCGAGCGACCTCGTGGCTGGGGCGAGTCGGCCTGGGCGACAGTCCCACGACGGCGATGGTGCGCGCCGCGTCGAGAATATCGCGCAGGGCGTCCGCCCTCACGCGTCGGGGCGGTGGATGTGCGGCGTGCCGCTCACCGCGCGCCCGACCAGCAAGATCCCCGTGCGCCGCGCGATGGTCACCGCCAGCGTCGACGGGACGCTCGGCGTCGCGACGTAGGCGACCCCGGCGCGGGCGGCCTTGTACGCGAGCTCGGCCGAGATACGACCGGTTACGAGCAGGCCGCGCCCGGTGATCGGCTCCCGCGCGATCACCGCCGCGCCGATCACCTTGTCCACCGCGTTGTGTCGCCCGATGTCCTCGGCGTGGAACAGCAGCCGGTCCTCGTTGGTGAGAGCCGCGGCGTGGATGCCCCCGGTCTCGTTGTAGCGCTCCCCGCGCGCGAACAGCTCCTTGAAGAGCGCGCGCAGCCGCTCCGGGGCGGGCGGCTCGCCCCGCGCGCGCGCGTACGCAACCTGGTGCGGATCGGCGAGGAAGGTGGACACGGCCCCGCATCCCGAGGCGAGCACGCGCTTGCGGTTTTCACCCTTGACGGCCGCCACGCGCTCAGCCTTCACCTCGGCCCAGAACCCGAGGTCCGGGGCGCAGGGCCGCAGCTTCACCAGGTCGTCGAGCGACTCGATGTAGCCCTCGCCGTGCAGCCACCCCGTCGCCAGCTCCTCGAGCTGGTCGGGCGTGCACATCCAGGTCACCGCCGGCTCGCCGTTCACTTCCAGCCAGACGGGCATCTCCTCGACCACGGCCGAATCGGCGAGCATACGCCCGCGGCGGGAGCCGGGGGCGGGTGGGACCGAGCCCGGGCTTGCGCCCGGGGTTAGTGGCTCACCCTTCACCGAAATATTCCGAGTAGATATGCGGTCCCTCCTGGATGCGCACGGCATGCAGCGTGACGCCTCGCGGCAGCTGCGGCGCGATTCGTTCCCACACGTACACCGCCAGTGCCTCCCCCGTCGCGAGCCGGCGCCCGGGGCCGAACTCGGGGAGCGCCTCGTTGATGCTCCGGCCGTCGAGCCGCCGGGTGATCTCTTCGGCGAGCAGACGATCCAGTGCGTCGAGGCTCATCACCCCGCCCGCCTCCGGCGCGAGCGGCCCTTTCACGGTGACCCGGCATTGGTAGCGATGGCCGTGCTCGGTGGCTGCCCGACCGAACTCCTGGGCGTTCCGTTCGTCGGGCCAGTCCGCCCGCCGGATATAGTGCGTGGCGCTAAACTCAACGATGCGGGTAAGATAGCTGATCGGCATGGCTAGAACACTCGCACCGCGCTGGCCTTGAACGAGAACACCACGGGCCCTCCCGGCGTGAGCCCCAGATCCCGGGCCGCCTCCTCCGTGACCACCGCCACGAGCTCTACGCCCACGTCCGCCGTGACCTGCACTGCCCCGGGGCGCTGGTGCGTGAGGCGGGTGACGCGTCCGGTGAATACGTTGCGCGCGGAGGAGGCGAGCGGCTCGCGACTCACGAAGATGTCCGTGGGCGGCACCGCCAGGATCGCGGGGCCGGACTTGTCGGTCGCCGCGGCGATCTCGATCGTGCCGACGCACACATGCTTGACCTCGCCGCTCCCGCTCGACGGCAGGTCCACGCGGAACAGGTTCTCGGGCGTGACCGGTGACAGCCGGCCCTCGGCGAGGGCGCGCACGTCATCCGCCCAGCGGTAGGCGTCCTCCAGCTGATGCGAGGCGAGGCAGACGGCGAGCGGGCGGCGGGCGCGCTCTTCGGTGAGCGCGCGATACAACGTCTGCGCCGCCGCGCGGTCGGCCGAGCTGGCGGGCTCGTCGAGCAGCAGCACGTCCGGCTCGACCGCGAGTGCGCGCGCCACCGCCACGCGTTGCACCTCGCCGTCCGACAGCTCATGCCGCCTGCGATGGAGCAACGGCGTGATCCCCAACCGCGCCGCGACGCTCTCGACTCTTCTGTTCACTTCTGTGCGTCTGATCCCCCTCACCTGTAATCCAAACTCCAGGTTTTCGCGGACGCTGCCGCGCAACAGCACCGGGCGCTGTTCCACGAGCGTGATTCGCCGCCGGGCCGCCGGACCCGAGGGCCCCGTCGCTCCAGCCACCACGACGCCGTCGAGCCGCACCTCGCCCTCGGAGGGGCGCTCGAGCAGGGCAAGCAGCCGCAGCAGCGTGCTCTTGCCCGATCCGTTCGGTCCCACGATCGCGACGCCCGAGCCGGGCGCGACGGTGAAGCGCTCGATGTCGAGCACTACGCGGCCGTCGTAGCGGTGACGCACGCCGGCCAGCTCAAGCATGACCGCGGCCCTGAAGCGCCTGCAACGCGATGTTCACGAGCAGAGCGAGCAGCAGGAGGATGAGTCCGAGCGCGAGCGCGAGTCCGAAGTCGCCCTGGCTCGTGTAGAGCGCGACCGCGGTCGTGAGGGTGCGCGTCTGGCCGCGGATGTTGCCGCCCACGGTCATGGCGGACCCGATCTCCGCCACGACGTGGCCGAAGGCGGTCGTGATCACCGCCGCGAGGGCGAACCGGGCCTCGCGCGCCACGGTCCACGCGGTGCGCCAGCGGCCGGCACCGAGCGTCTGGGCCGTGCGGCGGATGCGGGGATCGACGCCCTGCACCGCGGCGGCGGCGAGCGCGGCGGCGATCGGGAATGCGAGCACGACGTCGCCCACCACGATCGCCTGCCAGGTGTAGAGCCATTCGACGCCGCCCAACGGGCCACGGCGGGACAGCAACCCGTACAGCAGCAGGCCCACCACCACGGTCGGAAACGCCAGGGCGGTGTTGACGACCGTGAGCGCGGCGCGGCGCCCCCAGAACGGCTTCGTGGCGAGCACGAAGCCCGCGGGGATGCCGAGCCCGCAGGCGAGCACGGTGGCGATGAGGCCGATCTTGAGGGTGAGGAGCGCGATGCCGTACACT
>Ga0137415_10003800_pt1 | contig 14988 bp, 8 predicted proteins | sample CZODoug3_1_1_16f_FD_183082 | JGI IMG/M metagenome (GOLD analysis project Ga0137415, IMG submission 183082) | Vadose zone soil fungal communities from Angelo Coast Range Reserve, California, USA - CZODoug3_1_1_16fungal (Hybrid Assembly) | ecosystem: Environmental > Terrestrial > Soil > Vadose... | reverse complement strand
GGAATGTCATTCAGTTCCTGAATCGTCTCAGGCGCGCTGTTCGTGGCCAGTTGATATTCATACTGACCAATCTTCGCCGTGCCCGAAGGCAGGATCAGATTCTGCGCACCAATGGCACTCACCACATCCGAAGGCGCAAGCCCCTTCGACTGCAGCGCCGGCAGGTTCAAATCTACCTGCACCTGGCGCGTCTTGCCTCCATAGGGAAACGGCACACCCGCTCCGGCAACGGTCACCAACTGGGTCCGGACAAAGTTCATGCCTATGTCGCCAAGCTGACTTTCTGAAAGGCCTTGCCCTGAAAGACCAATTTGAATAATCGGCACACTGGACGCGCTGTACTGAATCACCAACGGGGGTGTGGTGCCCGTCGGTAGAAAGCGCAACTGCGTCTGCGCAATGGCCGTCACCTGCGCTACGGCGTTGCCGATATTCACACCCGGCTGGAAGTAAATTTTGATGATGCCCATACCGGTGACGGAGTTCGACTCGATATGCTCGATGTCGTTCACCGTTGTCGTCAGCGTGCGCTCGCTCAGCGTGACGATGCGGTCGGCCATCTGCTGCGGAGAAAAGCCCTGGTACTGCCACACCATGGAGATGACCGGGATATTGATATTCGGAAAAATATCCACCGGCATGTTGAGGATGGCAACAGGCCCAAGGATCATCAGAAGCAAAGCAAAGACTGCAAAGGTGTAAGGCCGTCGCAGTGCGAGGCGGACTATCCACATGGCTTTTCAATTTCTCCTGCTACAACAGGCATTGCCAGCCGCTATGTTGCCAAGCAATGCTGAAACGACGGATGAAATGCCATGCCTGGAAGATCAATAGGACTTTATGGTGCGATCCATGGCATGGCGGCTTTGGAAGCTAGGCTCTTCTTAAAGTATCCATATTTTTCTGAGCGGGCGCGAATTCAGACCTAATACAAGTTGTACATCCAGGTAGACGTTAGGACCCTCCGCAAAGACTCGCCTCAGGAGGTCAGACCTGTATGACAATTTAGATGTCTACGAAAGCCTTGCCGATTCAGACATTCAACTTCTTGAATATCCGTCCTGGGATGCTGCGAATGATGAGCATAATCAGCGCCCAGAATGGCGGCACATAGGCCACATCCTTGCGCTTTTCGATGGCCTTCAAAATATGCCGGCCCACCTGTGCAGGCTGCGCAAACAAAGGGTTCGGCTTGATGTGGGCCGTCATAGGCGTAGCAACAAAGCCCGGCTTGATGGTCAGCACATGCACCCCGGCGCGGTCGATGCGATTTCGCACACCATCGACAAAAACATTCAATCCGCCTTTGGAAGCGCCATAGACGTAATTACTTTTGCGTCCACGATCCCCCGCAACAGACGAGATCACCGCCAGACAACCCTGCTTCGTCGACTCGAAATAATTTGCCAGCCACGTAATAAGCGAGACAGCGGAAAGAAAATTCGTCTTCAGGATGGTCTCAGCCGCAGCATAGCTTGCCTCGGCATCCGGCTGCTCGCCAAGCACGCCGTGTGCCAGCAACGCCAGATCGATGGTGCCCAGAGTTTTAGCTGCTCCCTCCAGCATGGCCGGATGCGCGACAGTATCATCCAAATCCATCACATGCGCAGTCACAGAGCTTGCACCACGCGTCAGTAGATCATCACGCACGGCAGCCAGCTTCTGCGCATTGCGCGCCACCAGAAAGAAGCTCGCGCCTTCTATTGCCAGCAGACGCAATGTAGCCTCGGCAATTGCCGAAGTAGCGCCAAGCACAAGAACTCGGGAAGGAAGCGGTCTGCCAGATCTAGCCACGCGTGGTCACTCTTCTCCAGAATGCAGAATCAAAGGCTGGGTCAATGTAACGAGAAAATTCTTGCCACTGCGGATAGAAGGCCTGGAACTGCTCAGCAGTCATGCGGGCGTCTTTGGCTGCATACATGCGTCCACCGTGATCGAGCGTGATGCGTGCCAGTCTGTCTAACAGATCGAAGCTCACCTCGGGACGGATGGGAAAATCAAGCGCCAGCGTAATGCCAGGCGCAGGGAACGACATCATGCCCGGTGAAGGCACATCGCCAAAGACCTTAATGACTGCAAGGAAAGAAGCCAGCCCCGAAGCCGTGATGGCTTTGAGAATCTGTGTGATCCCCGTTTGGTCTGCCTCCCATGGAATGACGCACTGAAATTGCAGCAGCCCATTCTTCCCGTACATCCGGTTCCAGTGCAACACGCTGTCGAGCGGATAGAAGAACGGCTCGTAATCCACCAAACCTGTCTTTCGCGGCCCCAGCTGCTTGTTGTAGTAGAGCGTGTTGAAGAGTCCGATCGAGAACTTGTTAAGAAGAAAACCGGGCAGATCAACCGGCAGCATAAGCTTTGGCTCTTTGCTGACGGGGCGCGGTTCGGGAATCGTCGAGTGATCGCCCTGCATGAAGATGCCGCGAGCAAAGTTCTTGCCCGTCGCCACGCAGTCGATCCAGGAAACGGTGTACTCCACATGCGTCGATGCCTTAGAGAGTGCAACGAACTCGTCGATGCCTACAAACTTGTCGCCCTGATAGTTGATCTTGCGCGAAACAATGGGCCGCAGGCGGACTTCCGCCCAGGTAATTAACCCAGTCAGCCCCATGCCGCCAATCGTCGCTGCAAACCAGTCAGGATTTTCCGTCGGGCTGCAAACAAACCGGCTGCCATCCGACCGTACCAGCTCGAAGCGCAACACGTGCCGTCCAAATGTGCCGGCGATATGGTGGTTCTTGCCGTGGATGTCATTGGCAATTGCTCCACCCACGGTTACATATTTCGTTCCCGGTGTAACGGGCAGAAAGAATCCGCGCGGCACTGCAAAATCGAGAATCTGCGCCAGCATCAGTCCAGCCTCGCAGCGCAGTACGCCGGTCTGCGGATCGAAGTGCAGCAGCCGATCCATGCCCAGCGTCTGAATCAGTGTCCCGTCTTCCAGCAGGCAAACGTCGCCATAACTGCGCCCAGCGCCTACGGGCAATAACTTTGTGGCAGGCGGCTTGGCAAGCGGGAAATCGGTCGTCCAATGAACGGGGACCACTTCCGCCTGAAGCGTTGGATATCTTCCCCAGGACTCAAATCGGGGGCGGGGCGCAGATCGGGATATAGACGGGGCCATGCGAGCTTGGCTACTCCTCAGCTTCTCTTTTTTCTATTGTCATCGAATGGACGCAGACACCGCAATCGCCACAATTGCCAGGCCAATCAACAGGCTCATGCGATCGGTCACGGCAAAGATCACCGGATCTTCGTTCATTTCTCCACGCGAGGCCAGCAACCAGACACGGCTTAGCCACAGAATCATCAGCGGCGTCATCAGCCACATGCGACCCGGATGCGGGTAGAGCATCTCCACATCATGACCGCCTACGTACATGGAAAAGACCACCACAGATGCGTATGCGCTGGCAGTTCCAAAACTGCGTAATTGCTCGATATCCACCAGCAGATAGCCACGCCCATTCGAAGGCGTGTGCCCCTGCGCCCGCATATTCTGCAATTCACTGAAGCGCTTGACCATGGCCAAGCTCAGAAAGAGGAAGATGGAGAAACCCGCCAGCCACGGGGAAAGATATACATCCGTAGCTGCACCGCCCGCCAATAAGCGAAGCGTGTAAAGCCCGGAAAGCAGGATCACATCGACAAGAACCGTCTTTTTTAAAACCAGTGAATAGGACAGCGTAGTCACCAGATACAGTCCCAGCCAACCTAGAAATGCTGTGGGTAGAAAGATGGCTGCCCCTGCGAAAGCCAGTCCGAGAAATAGGGCACTGATTCCCACGCCTGTTTGTACAGACAAATCTCCAGACGCGAAGGGACGATAGCGCTTCTTGTGATGACGCCGGTCTGCCTCAATATCGAGCAGATCATTCACGATATAAGTTGCCGAGGCGCACAAGCTGAAGCAGAGAAACGCGATCAGCGCGCTGACAATCGTTGGCAGACGCAGGCTGTGCGCCAGCAACAACGGCACAAAAATCAGGATGTTCTTCGCCCATTGATGAAGCCGGATCGCCTTCAGAAAAGAGCGCCTGACGGTGGCACGATCCTTAAACTCGCGGCTAATTGCAATCTTGCGCGTTTTGACCAGCGTACGCAGTGACAGATCCGGATTCGCAAGCATGGCCTCGCCTGCATGTGCCAGCAACGGAAGATCAGGCCGCGCATTGCCAATGTAATCAAAACCCTGGTTTTCGAAGCGTTTTTGCAGACTTCCCAGCTTATTGTGCCCGGTGAGATTTGTGCTTCCGTCGCTGGCCAGCACTTCTTCAAAGATGCGGAGATGCTTGGCAATACGTTGCGCCAGAGAAGTATCCGCGCCGGTGGTCAGATATAACTTGCGGCCCTCGCCGTGCTGCTGCTCAAGATAAGCAAGCAGTGTCCGGTTATAAGGCAAATGCGCCACATCGAGCGAAACCAGCGAGCCAACCTTTGCTTTCAATCCGGCTTTTCCATATTTCAGCCACAACGGAGCTTGCAACGCAGTAAGCGGATGGGTGCGAACCAACAGCAGCAGAGAATCAACCAGCGTATCGCTTTTGACCAGCGTGCCATCCAGGTCCACACAGAGCGGACGGCTGGAGGCTACCGGAGTCAATTCCTCAAGATAGGTCTGGCTCAAAACTCAATCTCCTGTTGGTATATGAGGAGCCGCCAAGCGGCGGATTATGCGGTACTTGAAGAAACGAGGCAATCGCCGGACGCGGAGGAGCGTCCAGCTCAACTTGGCTTCACTATAGCATTGGACGGGGCCGGTTCGAGCAAACTGATCTGCTTCGGGCATCTTCACCTTTTCAATGAGCAGGATGCGGAAGTGGTGCAGATGCAAGGGCTGGAGGGTAAAGCATGGCCAAGACACCTGTTTCCACACTCTTATCGTGGAGCAGCGGTAAAGATAGCGCCTGGACGCTGCATCTGTTGCGGCAGGGTGGCGGCTATGCGGTTACCGGGCTATTGACTACGGTGAATGCGGCTTTTGACCGGGTGGCGATGCACAGTACCCGTCGCGCATTGCTGGAAGCTCAGGCTGTTGCAGTTGGACTGCCTTTGACGGTGGTTCCCCTGCCCTGGCCTTGTTCAAATGCGCAATATGAAGCTGCTATGCAGTCGGCCTGCGCCAAGGCGGTTGCGGATGGCGTGGAGGCAGTTGCCTTCGGCGATTTGTTTCTTGAGGATGTCCGGCGGTATCGCGAAGAGCGTTTAAAGGGGACAGGGCTTGCGCCGGTGTTTCCAGTGTGGGGACTCGATACGCGAGCGCTTGCGGAGGAGATGATCGCGGCGGGTGTCAAGACGCGCATTGTCTGCGTCGATCCGAAAAAAATGCCGAAGGAGTTAGCCGGGCGCGATCTGGATATGGAGCTGCTGCGGGATTTGCCGGAGGGTGTCGACCCGTGTGGCGAGAATGGAGAATTTCATTCGTTTGTGTATGACGGGCCTATGTTCCGGTCGGCGATCCCGATTGAGAGTGGAGAAGTAGCGGAGCGGGATGGTTTTGTTTTCGCGGATGTGTTGCTGCGTCATTCGTGAGAAATCATGGGTCAGGTTTGATTGATAGTGCCGCAGTCGTTGCAACAGCGTATTGGGAACCTCTGATCAAGTCACGCCTTGTATCAGGGCATGGCTTCAGCCTCTGAGAGATGCCTGGCTCCACGGAACGAACTTAATCAGAGATTCCTTAGTATTGTGTCCCGGAAATAAGCATTAAAAATGGTGTCATCCTGCACGTGAATGTAGACTGTCATTCCGAGCCAGCGAAGCACGCCGAGAAACCTGCTCTTCTTTCGTTTGGCAAGATTGCTTGCACTGGCAATGATGTCGTGAACTTATGGGACATCACAAATCACGCAGAATATCCAGCTACAACCGATCTATTTCACCAAAACCGGCTCCAATGCCTCTGCATAATGCGCCACCGGTGCCTCAGGGAAATACGCATTCGTCACATATTGCTCCAGCATTCTCTGCGTGTTGAAGAAAGAGCCGTTCAGCGCGATGGTGGAACGCATAATCCGCCGCCACTGCTCGGGCTGGCGGTAATATAGCGGCAGAATCACCTGCTCTAGGTGTTCATACAGCGAATTCGCTTCGCCCGCATCTTCTTCGTGGTCTTCAATCGCCCAACCGGTCACGCCCTCGATCCAGCCTTCAATCCACCAGCCGTCAAGGATGCTCAGGCTCGGCACGCCATTGAGTGCAGCCTTCATGCCGCTGGTGCCTGAAGCCTCATATGGCCGCTTAGGTGTATTGAGCCACAGATCCACTCCGCTGGTGAGCAGAGCTCCCAGATCCCAGGCATAGTTTTCGACGTACACGATCTGCAGCTTGTCAGAGTTAAGTTGTTTAGCCAACTCAATCACATGCCGGATCTTTGCCTTGCCGGGATCATCCGCCGGATGCGCCTTGCCGCTATAAATGATCTGCAAACCACCAAACTCCTTCGCGTAGCGCACAAGCCGGTCGGGATCAGTGAAAAGTAGATCTGCGCGCTTATAAGTCGCAGCGCGGCGGGCAAAACCAATCGTGAAGATATCCTGATTCAACTCCTGCCCTGTACGCTGTTTAACTGCCGACAGCAGTGCCCGTTTGGATTCCGCGTGCGCCTCGGCAATTTCTTCTTCCGGAATGTCAATCGCATAACGGAGCGTCACATTGTCCTGCCGCCAGCGAGGCAGATGCCGGTCGAAAGCCGCCAGAAAAGGCGCTGAGGTCCAGGTGGCCGCGTGGACGCCATTGGTAATCGCGTCAATCGTATAGTCGGGGAACATCGCCCGTGACACTTTGCCGTGTTGCATCGCCACGCCATTCACAAATCGGGAGAAGCGCAGGGCGACATACGTCATATTGAGCAGACCATCATGGAAACAGCCCAGACGCTCCAGCGTCGCAGCTCTATCTTTTCCCAGAATCCTGTAAGCCTGCTCCGAGCTGAAGCGGTCATGACCGGCAGGAACCGGCGTGTGCGTGGTAAAGACGCACTTCTGACGGACAGCGTCCACCTCAGACCCGCTGACAGAATCGAAGCTCCGTCCGTACAGGTACTGTTCCAGCAAGGCTACTGCGAGCAGAGCCGCATGCCCTTCGTTCATGTGATAAACAGTTGGCTGATATCCCAGCGCAGCCAGAATACGCGCGCCGCCCATGCCCAGCACCGTCTCCTGGCGCAGGCGGTAATCGCCGTCGCCGCCGTAGAGATGGTCGCTGAGTATGCGATCCTGGGGATCGTTTTCTTCAAGGTTCGTGTCGAGCAGATAGATGGGGATCGTGTGGCCGGTTACCCCCTGCATGTCGTAACGCCAGGCTTTGATGGAAACAGGACGCCCCTCCACCGTGATCGTCACAACAACCTGTTCGGAGGCCAGCATCGACTCAGGGCTCCAAGGCTGCTCTTCCTCAGTCTGGACGCCGTTGGCATCGAGATGCTGCCGGAAATAGCCTTTTCTGTGCGCCAGCGTCACTGCGGCCAGGGGAAGACCCATATCCGCCGCTGCGCGCAGAGTATCGCCTGCCAGAACACCGAGGCCGCCGCTATACGTTGGCATCTCCGGCGAGATAGCGATCTCCATCGAAAAGTATGCGACAAAGCCTTCTGACTGCTTAAAAGATGATTGCGAAGAATGTATGAATTGCATCCGAATGATGTATCTCCAGCGCTTTCCGCCTGTAGCATTTCTCCTGAAGGTATAGAGAGCGAAGATCGTCTATGCGTAGACGTTCCGTCAAAGAACGGCTACACCGAGGAAATTCAACCACCCTACAGCATCAGGAGAAATGCCATAATACCGATGGTTACATCGGCTCTCTGATTGTTACAACGGCGAACAACGCAGGGGAGAGGTACCTTTTTGGAATCGTGCCCAAATCGTAGCACGATCCTTCTAACCTCAAACCGGCAAATTTTGCCGGTTTGCTGTGAAAAATCGCAAGTGGAACAAAGTAAATTTCTTATCGCTATTTATCAAGTATCTACAGGACCTGGTGTGCTCCTGCTGAAGCATGGCAGAGGTAGATTTCTGGTTGAATGCCGGTCGACTGCTGGTATCCGTCCCGTAGCCGCGAGGAAAATGCCTCTGCCTCGCTAGCTTCTACCAGATTGACCGTGCATCCGCCAAAACCTCCGCCAGTAAGACGGGCGCCAATGCAACCAGACTCCTTTTGAGCCAGCTCGACCATGATGTCAGCCTCTTTGCAACTTGCTTCAAAATCATCGCGATAACTCGCGTGTGCTTCGGCCATCAGGCGGCCTACGGTCTTCAAATCGCCTGCGTCAAGAGCATCGGCAGTGGCGACAGCACGGAGACTGTCGGTAACAATGTGACGGCAACGCTTGAGCACATTTGGGGGCATTTCATGGCCCCAGCGCTCAAGGTCCTCTACCGTCGCATCCCGCAGGAACTTGATCTCAGGACGATGGCTTTGCAGAATTGCCGTCCCTTCCTCAACTTCGGACCGGCGCGTGTTGTACTCGCCGCCCGCATGCGAGTGCTTGACCATGGTATTGGCGATCACCAGGCTCAGGTGGCTCGGAATCGGCGCAAGCCTGAACTCCAGGGAACGGCAATCGAGCAACAGTGCATGATCCTCAGCGCCGCAGCAGGCGATGAACTGATCCATGATGCCGCACGAAGCGCCGACATAAACATTTTCCGCCCGCTGGCAAAGCTTCGCCACCTCCTGCGGCGGTATCTTCGCATCCGTCAGGCTCAGAACAGCAGTCATGGTGGCCACTTCAATTGAAGCCGATGAACTGAGACCTGCTCCCAACGGAACATCGCCATAGAGCGTCAGGCTCAGCGGTGGCACATGCACGCCTTTCTGCCGCAATGTCCAGATCACGCCAAGCGGATAATCGCTCCAGTGCCCTGTGCCACGCTCCGGAAACTTGTCCACTTCATGGACAACCTGCTCTCCAAAATTTTCCGAGTAAATGACGATCTTGCCGTCGCTCCGTCTGCTTATGGCGGCCAGCGTCGCAAAGTCGATGGCGGCCGGCATCACAAACCCCTCGGCATAATCGGTATGCTCTCCGATCAGGTTTACGCGCCCCGGCGCAAGAAAGACCGCGGCCTCTTCCTGAAACCGCTGCCCGTGGGTCATCTTGATACCGCTTACATCTAGCATTCCAGCGCCTCGCTAAAATAATTGTCGTTAACGTTCACGGTATATCACTTACCGTAATTTTTATCCACCACTTGTGCTCTTCTCCGGAACTCAATTTCCTCGCCCATCCCTTCTCCATCGCCGTAGCCAGCGAGTCTCCTGGAGCGGTGCACGGCTCAAGCGCCACGCAATATTGACGATTATTCTTGCCCTCGGGCCATCCGCCATAGCAAAGCCATAGCCCGAGATACGGCGAAAGCGCCGGATCAAACTTCACTTCGATGCGCAGATTCTCCGCCCTGCGTTCCAGCGCGCACCAGCCCTCTGCCGGAGCAGCCGCATAAAGCTTATCTCCAATCTCATCGCTCAAAGCGCCTGCAACGCTCAGATCGGCCTCTGTGCCATCCGGCAAAACCGCCTTTGGCCACAGATGCGTGGCTCCCTGGGAGCCTAGCCGATTTCCGCCCGAGCCTTCCACCGTCACCTGACGCACCGAGGACGGCAGAACAATCCGGTCCCCCTCGTCCACAGCAAACAACGGGTGAGCGGACCACACATACTCCAGCGGAGATTCTCCCGGATTGTGCACGCTGTATTCGATAGTGAGCTCGTTCCCTTCCAGGCGCAGCGTCTTCTCAAAACGAACCGGCACGCTCACGCCGGTTGCTCCCAGCCAGGTGCCGCTGTTCCTCTGTTCATACTTCCAGGATAGGCGCCAAAAATCTCCATGATCTGGCACGGAAACCTTGCCGGCAGCCGTCATAATCTCGCATGCTGAGACAGAAGGCAGGCATTCATCGAAACCGCTGGCCTCGCCATCCTCGAAAGCCATCTCCATCGTGCGATCCGCGTAAGAGGCAAGCGGTTTCTGCAACAACTCCACACCCTTCGGCAAAGCACACAACGACGATATCTTCCCGCCAAACCGTGGTAGCGCTTCCACTTGTAATGTATCCGTTTTCACTACAACGCGATCCTGGCCGCTCAATCGGTCTCCTCGAGCGCCTGAAAAAGGCGCTTGGCTATCTCGTCCACCCATTGTAGATGCTCTGGCTTCATCAATACCGAACGCAGGCAGGTTACCATGCGATCACCTTCCCCGTTGTATGTCCAAAGTCGTAACGGGCTATTTTTTTCTATGTCGATGCTCTGGAAAAAGGATACAGGCGTCTGCACCAGCGCCAGATGCAGATCGAGCTCAGCAGTTTTGTCGAACACCACCTGGGCCAGCCGTGACGACTCCTCCACCGAATCCGCTCGGACCGCCCATACCAAAATATCTAGCTCCGGAGCAAAACCTGTAATAAACCGTTCTTCGCAGGAGATTTTTGAATAAAGCTCCAGCGCGGCTTTGCGGCCATCTTCCAGTCCACGCGCAAACTCGCCGCCAGGCACCAGAGGCAGAAGCTGCTGCGTCGCCCAGAGCGCGACCGCCGAAGCCCCCGCCCGCGAACACTCCAGGCTGATCTCGCCCAGGTGCAGCTCACTCGACGTGAAGTAGGTATAGGGCGAGTCATGCTTGTAGAAACGCCCTACGCCCGGATCGCGAAACAGCACACAACCGCAGCCATAGGGCTGTAACCCGTGCTTATGCGGATCGACCACGATCGAATCGGCCTCGGCAATGCGGTCGAATGCCCGTCGCGCCTCTTCACCCAGGTTCGACGCCAGCTTGAAATAGCCTCCATACGCCGCATCTACATGGATGCGAAACTCATAGCGCTCCCGCAGCGCCAATACTTCATCCAGCGTGTCCACCGCTCCCATAGCCGTCGTGCCCAGCGTGACGACGACCGTTCCAACATCGCCAACCTTCAATACCGATTCCAGCGCGTCCATATCCATCCGCCCGCGCGCGTCTGTGGCTATAGCGTCAAACGGCAGTTGCAGGACGCTGCTGATACGTTTATGCGTATAGTGCGACTGCGCCGAGGCAACGATCTTCTTCCCCGGAGCAAGCTGCCCCGCTATCCAGAGAGCTTCCAGATTGGCAAAAGTCCCTCCGCTGGTCAGGTGACCAAGAAAGCTCTCCCAGCCAAACATCGCGGCGATGGCCCGGACAGCTTCGACCTCCATCTGAGAACTCGCCTTACCACCATCCAACGCATGATTGTTGGGGTTGAGCCACATAGCCATGGCATAAGCAGCGCGGGCAACAGGATGCGGCGGCTTCAACATCTGACCGGCGTAGAGCGGATGAAAATAGGGGTAGTTGTCAGCCATCCGGCCGGCCACGGTGGCTAATACGCGCTCCATTGCAGCTTCATCTCCTACAGGAGACAAAGAAGGCAATTTCGCGAATGCACTCTGAAGTTCAGGAAGCGCGCCTGCAATCAGGCGCAGAAAAACATCTTGTTCCATCTCAAAGACAGCTTAACGGAAGAGAGAAATCTGGTGAAATCCACGGCTCGCTCCGCGAGTTTTTTAGGGCGCTTTCACCTTTTTCTCAAGAACCTGCAATGCTCCTTCAACCTACGGTGTTGCCGGAAGGACGTTGAATGGCAGGCTGACAGCACGTACCGGAAGCGATGGGGTTAAGGGAAGTGTTGCCACCAGAATGTCGAATAAGCCTGGCGCGCTGACCGACAAGTTAGAGTAGGTTGCCGTTCCTGTCGCATCAGTGGAAGCCGTGCCATTACTCAACGAGCCGTTGTTCCATTGGGCTAGCGACAGAGGAATGCTCACACCGCTCACTGGCATGGGTGTGCCATGGTCATTGAGCTGGACGGTAGGAGCGGGAGTGATGGTTGTGCCTACAGTCGTGCTGCTGGGCTGTTGGCTGAAGCGCAGCGAATACTGCGTCTGCACCGAGCCGGAATCGAGACATACATGAAAGTCGTCGCCTGAGAGCCGCAGTACCCCGCGTTGGTCTGTGAAGACACCCTGCGGGATATCCGAAAATACGCCGGCGCAGATCGCGGGGCTTCCAGGCAATGGAGGCTGGGTTTGCGTAGGTCCTCCATAATTACCCAACGGGGCGAGCAAGGGTGTCGCCGTCACAATGTTGCCATCTGTTCCATTGGTGGGGCATCCGGTACCGGAACACTGGTTGCCGCCATTCCCAGCCAGGATGCTGTTCGTCATGGTCAGAGTACCAGTGGAGCTGTTATAAATTCCGCCCGTTCCGATTCCGACGAATACCACTGACCCGTTGTCGGAGATAGTCGAACCGGTAATGGAGAGTATGCCATCGTTATAGATTGCCCCTCCGCCTCCGTACCAAGCGATATTGTCGGAAATCGTGGAATTTATGATCCTCAATGTGCTGGCGGTGGAGTTGTAAATACCACCTGCAGAGAACGGGCCAAAGAACTCGTTGCTGTCTGTATTGCCGGAAATGGTGGAGTTGATGATGGTCATGGTACCGCTGTTATCGATACCGCCTCCGGCACCTTCATATGCATCATTGTTGGTGACAATCAAGCCGTTCAGCGTCAATTCACCTCCACTTGCAATGCCACCGGCGCCGAATTTGGAAAAACCATTGGGGACTGTCAGATTGGAAATAGCCACATTCGTCATACCCGAATTGACGCCAATGGTAGCGCCGCCTGGATAGATGAAATGATTGTTCAAAGTCACCAGATTTTGCCGGTTTACTCCTGTACCTGTGGTAGGCCCGATGATCGACGTATTCGAGGGTATATCGAGGAAGTTATTTCGTAAGAATTGTCCCGGTAGTAATGTGATCGTCCTGGCTGAGGCTGGCTGACTCGCGGCAAAAACGGTTGCGTCGAAGGTAATTCTTGCGCCACCAATTGCGGCCGATTGCGCGAGAGCGTCACGTAGAGTGCAGTTCGTGCCACCGCCGCCAATCGGGCAATTCGCCGGAGTCCCTATAAGATCGTCTGCCGCCGTAGTCACGACGAGGGACTGCTGGAAATTCGCCGTAACGCTTTCCGGAGCGTTCATCGTGACGGTCGTCACAGGACTGCCCGGCGAAGCGACATTGCCACTCCAGCCGCCGAAGAGATAGCCCGGAGCTGGTATGGCAACCAGAGGCACAACCGTCCCCGCTGCATAGTACGTGCCTGAAGTAGCAGGGAACATCACTCCTCCCGAAGACGGAGTGGTAGACGTGGTGAGTAAATAGACGGTGCTGAAGTGAGCCGTATAGCTGGTGGTGCTGCTGGAGGCGGTTACCGTATGCGTTGCAGCGCCGCCGTCACTCCAGTTAGTAAACGTGTATCGGGTGCCGGTGGCCGTTTCCGGCGTGATTGCCGAAATGGTATGTTGCGAGCCTATAGCCCAAAGGAAACTTAACGGGGCGGCCTGTGGCGTTCCGCCATCTACAGAGACTTGCAGCCCTTGAGGCGAGGTATTGATCGTTACCGGGACGGCATTTGTGCCGATAATTTGAACCGTGCCTGAGATACTGTTGCCATAGTTGGCATCGCCAGGATAGCTGGCCTCTACATTGTTTTCGGTGCTGTCTGGTATAGAAACACTGGATAGCGTTGCTTTAGTTGAGGTCACGACCGTATCCAGAAGGACGGTCGCAGTACTTGAATTGTTATTGGCAACTGCCAGGTCTGGCATGCCGTCGCCATTGAAGTCTCCTGAAACAATTAAGATCGGATAGGCTCCAGTGGCGGGCGAGACTGATTCCGCCGTAAATGTCCCGTCGCCATTGCCCAGCAGAATGGTCACTGCACCCGTTTGCGTGGCCGGGTTATTCAAGCTAACCGCCAGATCCTGCTTGCCATCCTGGTTAAAATCTCCAACGGCCAACGATAATGGCGGGTTGCTCGTGGAGGGCAGTGACGACGCTGCGGTAAATGTTCCATTCCCATTACCCAACAGGATCGTCACTGTGTTGCTTTGATAGTTGGCAACCGCCAGGTCCTGCTTGCCATCTCCATTGAAATCTCCCACCACTACTGACAGGGGAACGTTGCCTGTAGCGGCTGAACCCGCTGATGTAAATGTCCCATCTCCATTTCCTAGTAGGATTGTTACCGTATTATCTTGCTGATTCGTCGCCACCAGGTCCTGCTTGCCATCTCCATTGAAATCTCCTACCGCAATTGACTCTGGATAATTGCCTGCATTGGGCGAGGCGGCAGCGGTAAATGTCCCATCCCCATTTCCCAGCAGAATTGTGAGGGTATCGCCGCCAAAATTTGTTACAGCCAAGTCCTGTCTGCCATCGTTATTAAAATCTCCCACTACTACCATGTAAGGCCGGCTGCCCGTGGCGGGCGAAGCGGCAACTGTAGTAAACGTTCCATCCCCATTTCCCAGCAGAATTGTCAGGGTCATCGCATCGTAATTCATGACTGCCAGGTCTTGCTTGCCGTCTTCATTAAAATCCCCAACCGCAATTGAGCCAGGACTGGCTCCTGTGGCGGGCGAGGCAGCAGTAGTAAATGTGTCATCTCCGTTTCCTAGAAAAATCGACACAGTATTCAAGTCATAATTCGGGACTGCCAGATCCGGTTTACCATCCCCATTGAAGTCTCCTACTGCTATGTCGAAAGGTCGCTCTACATTCAGTGAAGCCGATTGCGTGAATCCCCTGACCGCTGTTGCCTGCGTTCCCAAAGGAGCCGTGCCCAACAAAGCATTGCCATTGGTCGCATTCAGGAATGACACGGTGCCAGTGGGCGCTTGCGTGCCAGCACCCATCACTGTCGCCGTCAGCGTGTAATTGCCTATGCTGCCGGAAGCGGCAATCGCCGTAGATGTCGGATGCACGCCCGTCACCGTCAGCGACTGTGCCGTCGAACTGCTGCCCGCATCCGTGTTCGTTCCAACAAACACCGCCTTGATGGAATGCGCGCCGATCCCAGAAATCAGCTTGATCGAAGCTGTTCCGTTTGCGATCAGTTGCGCGGTTCCCTGCACGGCAGGTCCCTGACAATACGTCGCCGAGGCATCGCAGAA
>Ga0137415_10003799_pt1 | contig 14989 bp, 18 predicted proteins | sample CZODoug3_1_1_16f_FD_183082 | JGI IMG/M metagenome (GOLD analysis project Ga0137415, IMG submission 183082) | Vadose zone soil fungal communities from Angelo Coast Range Reserve, California, USA - CZODoug3_1_1_16fungal (Hybrid Assembly) | ecosystem: Environmental > Terrestrial > Soil > Vadose... | reverse complement strand
CGGAACGTTGGCCGCGTGTTTGAGAAGTCCGACGTTCCCGGCCATCAATGCGGGCGCGGCGAATCGAAACACCTGCCAGAACGGAAAATTCCAGGGCATGATCGCCAGGACCGGCCCCATTGGCTCGTAGCGCACGTAGCTCCGACGCGCGCCGGTTTGCGCGACTTCGTCTTCCAAAAAACGCTCGGCGTTCTCGGCGTAATATCGGCACCCGCGCGCGCATTTTTCGATCTCTTCGACAGACGCGCGAAATAATTTTCCCATTTCGAGCGTCATGGTGCGGGCGAGGTCTTTTTTTTCATGTTCCAGCAATGTCGCGACGCTGACGAGTAATTGCGCGCGCTTTGGAAACGATTCCCGGCGATGTTGCTGAAAGGCGTGTTCCGCCCGTTTCAGCCGCTTCTCTATCTCGGCGTCGTTAAACGTCTTGAATTCCTTCAGCTTCTCGCCCGTGGCCGGATTAATCGACGCGATCGCCATGCTTTTACTGTAACGGCGGTCTACGACCGTCGCATAATTTTTCTATCGCCGATCAAGCCGTTGAAACGGATGAACGCACGGGAAGTTCCTAGCGCACTTGGCTCAAGCCGGCTGTCAAAATCGGATGAAGATTTCGCTACAGCCTAAGTCCTTTTGGAATCAAAACGCGGTCGAGAAAATCGAAGAGCGATTGCACCAGCAACGCCAGGACCGCGGCTGGGATCGCGCCTTGGAGGATCGTAGCGTGATCGTTCAGATTGAGGCCGCTCAGAATCGGTTCGCCCAGACCGCCGGCGCCGATTAACGCCGCCAGAGTGGCGGTCCCGACATTGATCACAGCGCTCGTTTTGATTCCGGCGAGAATGGAACGTGAAGCCATCGGCAAATGAATTTGCCAAAGCCGGGCGGCTGGACTTAGTCCGAGCGCGATCGCCGACTCGCGTAATGCGCGTGGAATGTCCTGTAAACCGGTCGCGGTATTGCGAACAATCGGCAGGAGACCGTAGAGAAAAAGCGCCGTGATCGCGGTGCGGACGCTGATTCCAAAAAATGGCAACGGCACAAGCAGCGCCAGCAAGGCGAGCGACGGAATCGTCTGCACAATTCCGGCAAAACCGAGAATGACGTGTCCAATTGCGCCGCCGCGACTCGCGAAAATCCCAAGCGGAATTCCAACTAGCACTGAAAGCAGCAGAGAAAACGCGGCCAGCTCGAGATGACGCGCCGTCCACCGCGCGAGTTTGTGCGGAAAAGTTTCGCCAAACGTGTTGCTTGCCACGCCGTAGCCTTGGCGGAGGCGGGTCGATCCTGAAGAATCTTCAAAATACAAATTCGCCGCCCGCGTGTAATTTTTTGTGCGTTCTGCTTCCGCGTTAAGGCGCGTCATCTTTGCTTCCTCGATCGTTCCTTCCAGCTTGCGCAACGCTTCAATTGCCGGTGTTGGAAGCGCGTACCTGAACAAGAAGACCGCTTTGTATTGCGGGAAAAATTGCCGGTCGTCCTCGAGCACGACCAGATCGTTCTCCGAAATCTTGGCATCGGTTGAGTAGGCGTCTTTCACGTCGACCGAGCCTTTGCCGAGCGCCCCGTAACCGAGCGCATGATCGATTCCGATTACGTTTTGTGGATTCAATTGGTAATGCTGCGCCAACGGTCGCCATCCATCTTGTCGGTCCAAAAATTCGTGGGTGAGCCCAAACTTCAGTTCCGGATGATTTTGCAGATCGGTAATCGTGCGAATGCCGAGCTCGCTGGCCCGCACACGCCGCATCACGAGGGCGTAGGTATTGTTAAACCCGAGCGGCTCGGTCATGCCGATGCCGGCCTTGCCGAGCTCGTTCGCGATTTGCTCGAACGTCAATTCGTCGCTGCGTTTCAAAATCTCCTGCGTGATCGTTCCCGTATACTCCGGGTAGACATCGATCTGGCCGCTGCGCAGCGCCTCCCAGAGAATGATCGTGCCGCCCATTCCTTGGCGATGCTCAGCTGAAATTCCGGCGTCAGTTAAAGTGCGCTTCGCAATTTCGCCGAGCACATACGACTCAGTAAATTTCTTGGATCCAATCTGCACCTGCTCAGAAGCAGATGCAGAGAAAATCAGGAAGCCAGGAACCCAGGAAAAGATCAGAATTCGACCAAACCATTCCTGGACTCTTGGATTCCAAATTCGTCTCATATCACTGCGAGACTTCGTTGGGCGTTGATAAATTCGGAAACGAAGGAGCTGGCCGGCTTTTCACGAAGATCGGCGAGCGAACCCTGTTGGACGATTCGGCCTTCATTCACGAGCACGATTTCGTCTCCGAGATAAGCGGCTTCGGCAAGATCGTGCGTGACCAGAAGCGCCGTTTGCCGGAGGCGGGCGAAAATTTCCTTCAAATCTTTTTGTAACGCTGCGCGCACGAGCGGATCGAGCGCACCCAACGGTTCATCGAGCAGGAGTAGTTCCGGCGAGAGCATCAGCGCGCGCATCAAACTCACGCGCTGGCGTTGCCCGCCGGAAAGCTCGAGCGGATATCGGCCGAGCAAATTCTCGGGAAACCTTGTCAGTGCGCAGAGTTCGGAAAGTCGCGCGAGCATTTCATTTTCAGGGCGTCCAAGATGGCGCGCCATGAGCAAAATATTTCCCCGCGCAGTCAGATGCGGGAAGAGTCCGCCTTCCTGGATCACGTAACCGACGTGCCGCCGGACGATGTCGATCCCGCCTCCGCCGAGGCTACGGCGGGCAGGCTTGTCCGAGTCAATCTTCGCGCCATCGAAAATGATCTGGCCGCTGTCAGGTTGGAGCAAACCGATGATCAAACGCAGCAGCGTTGATTTGCCGCAACCGCTTGGCCCAATCAGCACCGTTGTTTTGCCGCGCTCAACCGAAAGATCGATCGCATGAACGGCGGCAGCATCACCGAATGTTTTTGAAACACCGACCAGTTGAACCAACGCGCTCACCGCGGCTAGTTTGCCACGGTGAAATAGAAAACGCCAAACCAGCGTGCATCGTCGGTCCACACTTGCTCGAAATGAAAACCGGCCTGGCGCGCCAGCTCGATAAACCCGGCGATGGTGTGTTTGTAGGAGTATTCGGTGAGAATTTCTTCACCGGCGCGAAAATGAAATTCGCGGTCGCCGATGCGAACCGTTTGTTCGTTGTCGCTGATAAGGTAAATCTCGATCCGGCCCTCAGTTGAATTGTAGATCGCATGATGCTGCCAACGATTTAGATCGAAATCCGCACCCAGCTCACGATTGGCACGCACGAGAAGGTTCTTGTTGAACTGCGCCGTCACACCGGCGGCATCGTTGTAGGCGCGCTCGAGAACATCTCGATCTTTCTGGAGATCAACGCCGATGAGCAAACCGCCGCCGTCGCCAGCGAGGTCCACCAGGCGCGCGAGAAACTCGCTCGCGGTTTCGGGCTCAAAATTGCCAATGGTCGACCCGGGAAAGTAAATGACGCTCCGAGAAGAGAGTCGGCGCGGCAATGGCAACTCGAATGGTTCCAGATAATCAACCCAGACCGGCAGGACTTGCAGGGTGGGAAACATTTCCCGAAACCGAGCGGACGATTTTTCAAGCTGCTCTTTCGAAATGTCGATTGGCACGTAAACAGCCGGATCGTGCAACTCTTCGAGCAGGATCCGTGTTTTTGTACCGGCACCGGTGCCGAGGCCGATCAATTCGATTTGCGGACCGAGCGCCTTTGCGATGTCTGCGCCGTGCAAACGTAAAATCTCGATCTCTGTTCGAGTAACGTAGTACTCGGGCAAATCACAAATTTGTTGGAACAACTGGGCGCCAAGCTCGTCGTAGAAAAATTTGTAGGGCAGTTGCCGGGACGATTGTGAAAGTCCGGCCAGGACTTCCTCGCGAAAGTTTTCTTTCGTTGCGCCTGCAACAACAGAAGTGATTTTGTTGTTCACGAGAGATCGCGCGCCAAACGGATACCTGTGAATTGCCACCGTTTATCGGGTGGAAAGAAGTTCCGATAGGTTTTGCGAATGTGGGTGCGCGACGTCGCGCAGGAACCGCCACGCAGCACGTATTGATTGCACATGAACTTGCCGTTGTATTCGCCAAGCGCGCCCGGACCCGCCCGATAACCGGGATATGGTGAGTAAGAGCTTCGGGTCCACTCCCAGGCATCTCCGAATATTTGTTGAAAATCGCCGTTGGAGCTGGCGCGCCGCCGCGCCGGTGCCGGGTGAAACCGCTCGCTTTCGACGAAATTTCCGTCGATGTCGATCTTTGCCGCCGCCCGCTCCCATTCAAATTCTGTTGGCAACCGGGCGCCGGCCCAGTTCGCGTAGGCATCAGCTTCGAAATAACTGAGGTGCGTGACCGGTTCGTTCGGATCGATCTTGCGCAAACCGGACAATGTAAAATTCCACCATTCGCTGTCGCGCTCGATCCAATAAAGCGGCGCGCGCCAGTTCTGTTCGTTAACGGTGATCCAGCCTAACGACAGCCAAAACTCCGGGCGTGAATAACCATTGTCAGCCATGAATTGGAGATACTCGCGGTTAGTGACCAGTCGATCCGCGAGCGAGAAGGGCAGAACCAGTGCGCGATGGCGTGGTCCTTCGTTATCGTAAGCAAATCCGCTCCCGTCGTGGCCGATCTCAACCGTCGCTTCATCGAATTCGACAAACTTCAGCGGGTCTATATCGACCTTATCGTTTTCGATTTTGTGCTGACGGAACACCGGATAGAGCGGGTTCTGCGCGAAAACATGTTTGATGTCGGTGATGAGCAACTCCTGATGTTGCTGCTCGTGATGGATTCCAAGGGTCAGGATCGGTTCAATCTCGCGAAACAATTTCTCATCGGCATTGGAAACCAGAGCATCAACGTCGGAATCGATCGAGACGCGATATTTCTTCGCTTCTTCAACCGTTGGCCGCGAGATCAATCCACGGAGGTCGCGGCGATGCATCGCGCCGGCGGCGTTGTAGTAAGAGTTGAATAGATACGCGTACTCCGGAACGGCATCGCGATAGCCCGGCACCCATTTTTTTAAGATGAAGGTCTCGAAAAACCAGCTGGTATGCGCGAGGTGCCATTTCGTCGGGCTGACGTCCGGCATTGATTGCACGACGCAATCTTCCGGCGCGAGATTTTCGGCCAACCTGGCGGTGAAATTCCGAACTTCGCGAAAGCGCGCAAGCAGGCTCTTTGCCGGGGAAGAATCCGGCCGCGAGCGCGATTGCGCGGTCGCCGTTCGATTTACTGTCGCGACCGCGGCCTGGATCAAGTGATTCCGCCTTCCTGCTCAAGCTCTTCTCTGCGCGCCTCGAGCATTTGATCGTGGGCTGCTTCCTCCCGGCCATCGCTGACGAGATGTTCACCCACCGTCTCTTCTTCGTCGTCGATCCCGGAACGGGGCACACGATGACCCCGGTCGTCCGGAGTGACTTCCCATTCTCCGGTGACGTTCGAATTGTCCGGCGTTTCTTCGGGCGGCTCGTTATTTTCCGAGCCCATCAATTCCTCGCGTGCCTGGCTCCAATCGGCATCGGTAAATTCGTCCGGAGTGCGCTCGTCGATCATTGCAATCTCGCGGGCACGTCGTTCGATGTCTTCGGGGGACGGAACTCCCATTCCGTTGCCGTGAAGCTCGATTTTGCCGCTACTCGGTCTCTTTTCCTTCATACACTTAAATTACGAAAACCGAATCAGGTCTACGTGCAAAAAGTTACAGCCGCAAACTTCGGCAGGAAAGAGGATTTTGCGCAAGGCGCGTTTCGGAAATAATGGGAGTTTGATGGACGAGTGCAAAATGCTCCGGCTGAAAAATGGCGGCGAACTCGCTTATGCCGAGTACGGCTGCGCCACGGGCGCGCCCGTTCTATTTTTTCACGGTTGGCCAAGCTCGCGCACGATGGCGCAGTTGACCGACACGGCCGCGTGTGAATTGGGCGTGAAAATTATTTCAGCTGATCGCCCCGGCATTCGCGATTCCAGTTTTCAGCCAAATCGCAAATTGATCGATTGGCCCCAAATCGTTGAGCAGTTGGCGGATCACTTGCGGATTCAACAATTTCGCATTCTGGCGATCTCGGGCGGTGCGCCTTACGCCTATGTCGCCGCGTGGAAAATTCCGGAGCGAGTGCTGGCAGTCGCGATTGCAAGCGGCGCTCCGCCGATTGTCGATCTGAGCGATCATTCGGGATTGCTTTCGCTTTACCGCCGGTTGCTCTGGCTCTATCGCCGTTCGCCACAAGCGCTGCGGGGTCTTTTTTATCTGGCGGGCGCAGTTGCGAGGATTCGTCCGCCCGTTCGTTTTCGTCCGCTTATGTTGAAGCTTTTGCAATTACAACCGTGCGACGCGGCGTCCCTGGAAGATTCGGTCGCATTTGAGGCGTGTTTCGAAAGTCAACGCAGCGCCTGGCGAGCATCGGTTAAGGGGCTCACCGTCGACGCGGAAATTTTTGCCGCGCCATGGGGATTTCGCCTGGAAGATGTCGATGTTCCGGTGCGTCTCTGGCACGGAACAAAAGATCGCGCCTTTTCTACTCGCGTGGCCGAGTACGTCGCGGCGCGACTTCCCAACTGCGAGGCGCGCTATGTGGAAGGCGAAGGCCATTATTCGCTCCCGATCCGGCATATGCGCGAAATCCTGGCCGATTTGATCGCGGTGTAGCTGCCTCTACCCGCCTTCACTGAAGTTACGGCGCGGCAAGCAGAAAAATCCCGTGCGCTCATTAGAGCGCACGGTAAATGTTTTGACGTGGAAGATTTTACTGCGGGAGCAATTCACGATCAGCCGGCGCGACGACTTTGGACGGTTGATCCGCCGTTCGATGAAAGGGTAAAAGCGCTCATTCGCGATTGGGGCGCGAACAAGAATCCGGAGTTGATCGAGGAGATGATTGTAACCGCGCTGAAGATGGCGCGGGACGACATGGGCGTAGCGGATCTCAAACTGATCAATCGCTCCCTCAAAGAAATGCGGTATGCCGCGAAGGTTTTCGCGCGCTACTCGCAGTTCCGCAAAGTTGTTGTGTTCGGTTCAGCTCGCATCAGCTCAGACGCTCCCGAATCGAAGGTCGCCGAAAATTTTGCGCGAGTGATGGTCTCGCACGATTACATGGTCATTACCGGCGGCGGGGAGGGGATCATGGGTGCGGCCCAGCGAGGCGCGGGGCGCGAGCATAGTTTCGGGCTCAACATTCGTTTGCCATTTGAACAGCAAGCCAACGAAATAATCGAAGGCGATCCGAAGTTGATCAATTTCAATTACTTTTTTGATCGCAAACTCAACTTTGTGAAGGAATCACACGCCTTCGCGCTTTTTCCCGGCGGGTTCGGCACGATGGACGAAACTTTCGAGATCCTCACTCTGATGCAGACCGGCAAGGCACGGATTATTCCGATTGTTCTGCTCGACGGGCCAGGTGGTACTTATTGGGAGACGTGGCTGAGGTTTCTCACCGAGCATCTTTTCAAACTTGGCTTGGTTTCATCGGAAGATTTTTCGTTCTTCAAGATTGCGCACGATGTCGATGAAGCGGTGCGCGAGATTCTCCAGTTTTACAAAGTCTATCACTCCGCGCGCTGGGTCGGGGAACAGCTGGTTTTACGCATCTGCCAGCCGTTATCGAAAAACGCGGTCGCCGATCTTAACAAGAATTTCTCAGATCTTCTTCGGGAGGGCGCGATTGTTCATGGGAGCGCGTTGCGACAAGAAAAAAACGAGCCGGAAATCTGGAACCTGCCGAGGTTGATTCTGACGCCGTATCGAAACAATTTCGGCCGACTCCGTCAATTGATCGACGCGATCAATCTCGCGTCAGTCGGGTAGAATCGGTTCTGGGCTTACGATTGGCGCAAGCGGCGCAGTTTCGGCCCGCACCTGCACGCGAACACGGCGTTTTCGGCTCGCTTTGACCAGGGCAAGGTCGACATCGAGCTTAGCCCGCATCATCCGATCGAAACAGAAATGCTCGCGGGCGTAGCGAAGACCGTTCTCGGCGCAGCGCGCGGCCAGATTTTCATCGGAAAGAAACAGGAGAATAGCGGTGGCGAGCGCGTTGCTATCGTTCGGCTGGACACTGAGACCATTTTCGCCATGAACGATAATTTCCGGAACGTCGCCGACGCGGGTGGCGACGACGGGACGACCGCTCGCAAATGCTTCGCGCAGGACAATGGGCGATGCTTCAGTGTGACGTGAGGCGATCACGACCATGTTCGCCGCTGCCAGAATGTCGGGCGTGTCCCAACGGTATCCCATCATCAGGACATTGCCGTTGAGACCGGCGCGGTCGATAGCGCGGCGGACCCATTTCTCCCGGCTCCGGCCGCCAGTTGCTTCGCCGACAAAAACGAAGCGCGCATCGGGCCTTTGATGAAGGACGATTCGCGCGGCTTCGACCAAATTGAACTGGCCTTTGTCCGGGCGAATCATGCCGATGTTGGCGATGATCGGCGTTTCTGCCGACAGTCCGACTTCGCGCCGGAACTTCATCGGGTCGCGCGTCGGAGAAAATTTTGTTAAATCGACCGCCGACCCGATCACCTCGATTTTTTCAGGGGCGATCCCATATTGTTCGATGAATTCTTTTTTAATGATTTGGGCGTCGGCAACGATTTTTGCGCAACCGTGCCGATAAATGAAGGCGCGGTTCTTCTTGCCGAGCGGATCGGTAATACAACGAGCGCGTGTCACCGGCCAGCCGCAGAGAAAAAGCGGCAGGCAAAGCCAGTGATCTTTTGAGCTGTAGCTTTTGATCAGGTCGACGCGGTTGCGGCGGCAGAAAAGCCAGATGCGCAAGGAGACAAGCGGATTGATCCGATGCTTGAGCGACATTGGAACTACCGGAGTGCCCAACTCGCGTGCCTTGGTGAGCACTTCACTGGTCGGGTCGCAAATGAGCCAGGCGCGATGGCCGTTTGCGTTCAGCCAATTGATTTCAAGACAGGTGCGATATTCCTGTCCGCCCCAACTGCCACTGCTCTCGAGATGAAGTAAATTCACGCGCGATTATCGACCTTTTGGGCAGTTTGATCAGTTTCCCCGCGTTTTTCGAGAATATAATCGTGGATCGTATTAACCGTCCGTAGCGCCTTGCCGGCCACCTCTGAGTTCGGCACGCCCACTCCGAATGTCTTTTCCATGCTGACCACGAGCTCAAGAGCATCAATCGAGTCCAATCCGAGGCCATTCGGGCCGAAGAGTGGCAGATCGTCGCCGATTTGGTCCGGCGTTGTTTGCAGCATCAAATTTTTGACCAGCATCTCCTTAATGCGCGTGCGTAAGTCGACATCGGACATAATCAGCGGCGGCGAAATTGTCGTAATCGGCCCAAGAGGTCAACTGCGCTTTGTCATGCCGAGCGAAAATGCCATTCGGCTCGGACTTCAGACTTGATCGGCCTTGCCGCCGGGAGTGGCACCTTGGTTCGGATCGGGGCGGACAGCGCTGCTTGCTGGAGCGTCAGTTCGGGCAACGGTCGATGCCGGCGGCGGACTGCCTTTGGCTGCGTCGTCACCGTGACCAGCCTTATGCAGCTCATCCGTGAATTCGTCCTTGGCCTTTTGGAATTCTTTGATCGCCTGACCAAGACCGCGGGCGAGCTCCGGCAGCTTCTTGGCGCCAAAGAGAACGAGGATAATGACCAGAATGACGAGCAGGTCTGGCCCGCCAAGATTCATGAAACTGGCGAGGAAACTCATATTCAATTACAACATTGAGACCCATTGACCCAACTTGCAAGGCAATTTGGGCACGCCATTGATCGGATGGCTTGGCTGGGCCGGGCCGTAGCGTCTTGTGATTTCGCGCAGGGGGCGTAACTTCGTCGGTGCAAAATTATCCGCCCGCTGAACTCCGAAAGCCTTCGCGAGCGGAGCGGGCTCTCCCTGGAGCAAGTCGGGCATTTACGTTGATCGAGATCATTATCGCGGTCGCGATTCTGACCGTTATACTTTTGATGGCGGTGCCCAGCTTGGAAGGCGTTTTCGCAGACAGAAAATTGCGCGCATCTCTGGACGGATTTAACAAGCTCGTTCGAGAAGCGCAGGAACGAAGCGTGGCCGAGCATCGCGCTTACTTGATCGTTTGGGGCGAGAAGGATGTGATTGTGCAACCGGAGGCGTTCGCCAAAGGCGAGGAGAAGAAAGCGGTGGCGACATTTGCATTGGAACGGGGAAGCGCGTTGACGCTTACTTTGCCGGCTGCACTCACGGCCAAGCCCGCGGGTGAGTGGATTTTCTGGCCGACGGGTACCTGCGAGCCGGCAATCGTTCGGTTTGTCGGAAGAGCGGGAACGTGGACGGCAGATTATTCGCCGCTTACAGGCTACGGCCAGTTGGCAAACTATGCGGCGAAGTAAAAAAGGTTTCGCGCTTTACGAAGTGCTGTTGGGCCTGGCGATTTTCGCTCTCGGCGTGCTCGCACTCGGCCGCGCGGTGCAAAACTGTCTCAACGCCAGCACCCTCAACGCGGAGGAAGACCGTGTCCGGCAAATTTTATCCAATCGAATGGCCGAGGTTCAGGCCGCGCCCGGATTTCCCGATCCGGCAAAGGAATTCAACGTCGACACCGGTTACGGAATCGTGAAGCTGATTCAAAAAAGCGTCCCCGCTGAATTGGAAGAAAACAACGGAACGCAACTCGCCGGTGTGAATCGAGTTAGGCTCACAGTAAAGTGGACGCGCGGCGGCGCCGAGCAATCGCAGCAAATCGAATTTTATGTTTATCGCCCCGGTTAATCGCCGCCGCGGATTTACCTTGCTCGAGATCATCATGGCGGTTGCGATTTTGGCCACGATGGCGTTGGCCATCTATCGCTTCGTCCAATCCAATCTGGTGGCGATTCGTCTTTCTTCCGAAGCGCTCGCGGTCGATGCGCGTTACGACGGTTTGCGCGAAGTGCTGGCGGCGCAGTGGCAGAGCTTGCCTCCCGGAAAAGGCGCGCTGCTTGGGGAGGCCTTCAAATTGAGTGATCGCGAACAGGACGAAATCCGATGGATTTGCAGCGCGGGTCCAGGTTTGATGACACGCTATGCTGCGGCCGATTTTGTAGTGGCGTTGCGGTTGCAATCGGAAAAGAAAGATGGCGATCGGCTCGATCTCGGCTTTCTGCGAAAACCGAAAGACGATTCGTCGCTCACCAACGCGAACGAAAGTTGGGTTCCGCTAATTGAAAATGTGCGCAGTTTCCAAGTTCGCTATTTTGATGCGCGTTTAAATGTGTGGGTGGAACGGTGGACGGACGCCGGAACGTTGCCGCGACTGGTGAAATTAACGGTCGGCCGGACGGATGCCCGCGTGCCATGGGAGGCGATTATTCCGCTTGGCCGGACGCCGATGTGATGATGTCGATCTTATGAAGATGCCTTCATCAAATTCGAAATTAATTTCTGGCGCGGCCATCATGCTGGCACTCTGGGCGATTTTTTTGTTGAGCGCGCTGGTGATTTCGTGGGCGCTGGACATCGATTCGCGGTTATCGCTTTCAGGCGAGGGAGCGCGAATGTTGAAGGCGGAGGCGGTGGCCTGTTCCGGAGCAGAAGTGGCGCTGCATCCAGCAGTCACTCCAGGTTCGCGAAATCTGAGCGGGCAATTGGATAACGGGGCGAGTTATGAGGCGCGACTCAGCGGTGAAGGCGGACGTTTGAACTTGAACTGGCTGGTGGCGGGAGAAGATCCCGATCGGCTGGAAATTTTACGGCGATTTCTCGAGGTTAAGGAAATCGATCTCCATGAACGCGACACCATGGTAGATTCGCTGCTTGATTGGGTGGAGCCAAACACCGGTCTGCATCATTTAAATGCGCCGTCTGAAAGTGACGACTATCATCCACCGCACACTTTGCTGACGCGTATCGAGGAGTTGAAAAAAATCGCCGGCTGGTCCGAATTCACGAGCACGCCCGGATGGGAAGATGAATTCACTCTCAACAGCAGCGGCCCAGTGGATTTGGCGTGGGCATCGCGCGACGTCCTGCTTGCTTTGCCAGGACTAACACCGGAGATCGTGGATCGGTTCTTGCAAGCGCGACGGGGGCCAGATGGAATCGATGGCACTGAAGATGATACGCAGATACGAGGAATCGACGATGCGCGCTTGCTTCTCGGACTCAATGAAGAGCAATTCAAGCGACTCAACGGGCTCATTTCGTTCAAGGATCCGGTGTTGCGCGTGGTCAGCGTCGGAACGGCTGGCAAAGCCAAGCGCACGGTACAAATGGTGTTTCGGCGGATCGGCGCCGTTCCCCAACTCATTACCTGGAAGGAGTTTTAGTTATCGAGCCAACATCGACACCGGTCTTTATCACGCCGGCCGCGAATGGCTGGAATCTCCTGCGCGCGCGTGAGGACAACGGTTCGTGGAATGTGCGCTTGCTGCGCACGCTCGACGAAGCCGTGCCGCTCATCTCGGCCCAGGACAACGTAGTGTTGAGCTTGCCAATCGCTGCTGTCCTCGCGCAGCGATTCCGTCTGCCAACCATCGATCCGACGGAATTTCCGGAGATGGTCCGGATTCAAATCGAGAAAGCGCTTCCGTTTTCAGCAGAGGAAGTCACGACCGATTTCGAATTGATTGAACAAAACGAAACCGAAAGCGTCATTTCCGCCATCGCAGTGAGGAATGAGCGATTAGCTGAAATTGCTGCGCCACTAATCGATAACGGCATCATACCGCGCCAGGTCACAGTTTATGCAGCGCAGCGCGCAACTACCTATGCTCCGGAAGGATGTGCGCTCCTAATTTATCCAGAAGGCGAAACGCTGGTTTCGGCTGTGACTGAAAATGGAAAGGTCAGCCTTACCCGCACACTGGACGGAGCCGCGCCTGAACAACTGCAAATGGAATTGCCGCACCTGGCGTTAAGCGCAGAGCTGCAAGGTATCAATGGTTCCTTTCCCAGCGTCTTGCTCGATGAAAGTTGTTACGATCTGCGCGACATGGTGCAGGGGATTCTCGCGACTCCCACCGAGCTCGTAGGGATCGAGACGCCGCCGGCGTCGGTCAAACTTAATCTCCTGCCCGACAGTTGGCGGCAGCGCCGGGCGCAACTCGTTAAGCGCGGTGAATGGCAGAAGCGACTCACCTTGGCCGGCGGCGCTTACGCCGCGATCTTTCTCCTTTTTCTCCTTTACCTTGCTTACAGCCGTTTCGCGATCGCGCGACTTGATCGACTGATTGCGCGCGACGCGCCGCAAACGCAGTTTATTCGCGAGACTGAAGCCAACTGGAAAGCGCTCGCACCGGCGATCGACTCGCGCTTCTACCCGGTCGAAATTCTGTTGCACCTTTACGAAAGTTTGCCGTCGGCTGATGTCCACATCACGGCCTACAATCAGTCCGCGCGCCAGATCTCAGTCGATGGCGAGTCCAACACGGCCGCGTTGGCCTATCAATTTGCGGAGAAAATAAAAAAGAACTCCGGCTTGCAGAATTTCCGATTCGATATGGCCGCGCCAAGAATTTTGGCGAACAATCATGCGCAATTTCGTCTGGAGGGAAAACCGCGATGATGGCGAAATTGACAGGGACTTATCAACGGATGAGTCAGCGCGAGCGCATCATGACGCTCGCTGTCGCCGGCATTTTATTCCTGCTTATTAATCTCTTCATCTGGCGCTGGCTTTTGGGAACGATTAGCACCTCGCGGCGCGAGCTGGCCTCGCGCAAAGCGACCCGCTCTGAGCAAACCGTTTACATGAAAGAGCGCGATCTCTGGGCGAGGCGCGACCAATGGGTGCAGAAAACGCAGCCTACCCTCAAAGGCGCCGAGGAAGCTTCTAACCTGCTCGATCAACTCAAACAAATCGCCGGCAAGTACAACATTTTAATCGAGAACCCGGCGATCGGGTCCGGCGAAACAACTCCCAACCATGAAGCCGTTTTCGCTTCCATCGAAACGAGCAGCCATTGGCCAGAGCTTGTTCATTTTCTTTATGACGTTCAACAACCGGACGCCTTCGTTGTCTTTGAGAGTGTGAACCTGGTGATTGACAGCAATGACGCGACCATGATGCGCGGCAAATTCAAGATCGCGCGCTGGTTTGCGCCGGCTAACCGCAAGAAAGGTTGAGTGCGATGCGCCTACGAATCTACATCTCGATCTTCGCGACGATCGGAGTCTTTTCCGCGCGCGCCGATGACGATTTGCCGAAGCGATTAAATTTCGATCGCTACAAAGGAATGCTCGATCATTCGCCGTTCGCCGTCGCCAGTGCAGTGGTTGCGCCGGCGGCCACGCCAAATTTCGCGAAGGACCTTTACGTTACCAGCGCCGCAAAGGCGCCCGACTGCGACATGGTTACGATCGCTTCGACCGGCGAAAGAGAATTCAAAAAATTTCTGACGACGTGTGGTGGCCCGGTGGACGGTTACGCCATCGCGAGCATTGAATGGTCCGACAAAGTGGGCGAAACCAAAGTGACGATCAGTAAAGACGGTCAATTCGCAACGCTCACTTTCAACCAGCAACTAATCACTCAACCGCTCCCGTATAGACCGGCACCGGGTGTTGTCCCGCCGCCACAACCCGGTATTCCGAAACCGGGTCAAAATCCCGGATTCGTCGCGCCAACTCCACACGTTCGTGGCACCATTCAACGAAATCCGCAGCCGCAAGTGTCGACTCCGCCGCCGTCCGCCGAGCAATAGTTTGTTATCGATCTGACGATTGCTTGCCGCCCCCTAAGTCCGGGCCGGACTGGCATTTCGCGACGGCGGTGCGATCCTAAGGATTATTCGCCCCAATCGTCGTCGCCCGTGTCCGCTTGACGATCCGGCCCAGCTGAAAAGAGATCGTATTTGTCCGGATGCTTAGTTCCGGGGCAGCGATAAATGTAAGGTGTGCCCCACGGATCTTTCGGAAGTTCCTTGAAGAACTGGTACCACCGAGTCGGTCTGGGCTCGCTCTCGGCCTTGGAGACGAGCGCCTGCAAACCTTGCTCGGTGCTCGGATAAAAACCGTTCATCGCTTCATACTGCATCAATTGCGTGCCGATTGATTGGACGTCCGCTCGCACAGCCGTGGTCTTGGCGAACGC
>Ga0137415_10003798_pt1 | contig 14990 bp, 11 predicted proteins | sample CZODoug3_1_1_16f_FD_183082 | JGI IMG/M metagenome (GOLD analysis project Ga0137415, IMG submission 183082) | Vadose zone soil fungal communities from Angelo Coast Range Reserve, California, USA - CZODoug3_1_1_16fungal (Hybrid Assembly) | ecosystem: Environmental > Terrestrial > Soil > Vadose... | reverse complement strand
TTCGCGTCCTTCGCTCGCACGCACTTGTTCGCGCCGATCTGCTCGGCCGTCGGCACCGCCGAAGGATAGAGCAGGCAGCCGGTGTCATCCTTCACGTCGATCACGAACGCGTTGATCTCGGTCTCATCGGCGAGGCGCACGAGCTGCCAGAGTTTCTGGGATCCGAACGCCCACGCGTTTACGTACAGCGCCTTGATGTTCGCCGTGGGCGGCAGCAGCACCGATTCCTGCTGGACGTAGCGGATCTCGGTGGGACGCAGCAACACCTTCAGCTGATCGACCGGAGCGGTCGCGACGGCGCCGGCCGGCGGGGACGTGAACGGTGCCGGAGGCGTCGTGGTGTCGACGGCATCCTGCGCAAAAAGGCCGCGACTCATGAGGAGCGCGGCCAGCAAGAGGGCACCTGCCTGCCGGACCACAGTCATAGGGGGCTACACGATAGGAATCACCGGACGATCGGACAAGAGACGGGCATCACCTAACGCGGAGTCAGCCGTAAGCTGTTGAATAGCAACGGGTAAGTGGCGATGCTCTGGCCGCGGTATTGCGGTCGGAAGCCGAACAAGACCACCCGACCGGTCCCGAGCTTGACGTCCACCAGCGCCCCCCGACCCGCCACCCGCTCAGGATGCAACGCCCAGCCGGACAACAGCACTTTGTCCGCGTCAGCCGGATAGCGCCCCACGACGCGCGCGGCGCTCGAATCGAGCACCTCGAACGCGGGACCGTTTTCATACCACGCTACAGACTGGGCCGGCATGCCGCGCGCGATCGCGTCGCTCGGGTCGAGCTCGAGCCGGAAGATCGATCCGGGAGCGTAGAACTCGTCGTCGGCCACGCTCTCGAGGACGTTGCGCACGGGGAGGAGCAGGCGCTCAACGGCGAAGCGGCTCGCGTCGTTGATCGCCACCAGCGTTCCGCCGTCGGTCACGAACTGGCGCAGCGCCTCTACGCCTTCTGGGCCGAGGCCTCCGGCGTAGGGCGCGGGATATTGGCGCGGCAGACCGTCCATTAGCTCGTGGGGCGACTGATCCGGCAGGACGATCACGTCGAACCGATCCCTGAGCTTCCCCGCACGCACCACCGAGTCGACCACCGACACGTACGGCACCTTCCACGTATCGAACACCCAGCGCGTCCATCCCTCATCGATCGGCGCGACGTACGAGCGGTACAGCGCGACCCGTGGCGCCTCCGGGCCGGCGAAGCCGGGATACCCGGGGCTCGCGGCGGGCGGCTCGACCGGGGCGGAGAGGGCAAAGCGCAGCGAATCGCGCGCTGCCACGGCGGTCACGCCCATCAGCAACGGTAGCGTGTGCGCGGTGACGTCGTACGGCGGGAGCGGCGGGCCACCGGGGTACAGCCGGAGGTCGGGATACCGCTGAGCCTCGAGCAGCGTCTTGGCGAACGCGGCGTACGGCTGCCGCAGCACCACGACGTAACTTCCGGCCGGGAACCGCTGGCCGCCGAGCGCCACGGGGTGGAGCGCGGTGCGAACCTCGACCTGGCCGCGATGCAGGATGCCGAGCAGCGTGGCGAGCCCGACGGAATCCTGGTGCTGTCGGGGCAGGACGTACGCGTAGGGCCAGCCCTTCCACCCGCGGACCGCGCGCGCTTCGACCGTCAGGAAGTTTGCGAGCCAGCGGTCGCGGTAGCGGGCCGCGTTCTCGAGTAGGGCGTAGGCCCCGTCGGTCTGGTAGGTCACGATGTCGCGCAGGGTCCACCGGCCGCCGGGCCAGGGATTCGTGAAGTTCCAGGAGCGCTCGCGCGGGTTGAAGCCCCGGCCCCGCGCGGCGAGCTGCTCGGGGGGGAGGTCGAGGGGCGACGCGAGGTTCGCGCTCGCCGCTTCCGACAGGATGCGGACGCCACCGTGGTAGTGCTGGTAGGCCCGGGCAGGCGTCCACGCGTCGTACACCGCATTGATGACGATTCCCGTTTTGCCCTGCCCGGCGAGCGCCCACGCCATGGCGGTGCCGAGGGCGTTCACGCCATCGACCAGCAGGGGATCGACGTTTGGCTCGATCGGATCGAGGTAGGGCGGCAGGAAGAGCCGCGACCCGTCGGTGTCCTGCTGGTGAATGTCGTGCACGATCTGCGGGTGCCACACGTTGTGGATCGAGTCCACGACGAGCTGCGTCTCTACCTGGGTGAACGCGTACCAGTCGCGGTTGTTGTCGTGCCCGGTGTAGTGGTGATACAGCTCGGGTGGATCGGTGCCTTCGGCGGTGGTGCCGAGTGTGCGGTTGTACCAGCGGGTGACGATCGAGACCCCGTCAGGGTTGAGCGACGGCACGAGCCAGAGGATCACATTGTCGAGGATAGCCCGGGTCGCGAGGCTGGTGTCGGTCGCGAGCCGGTACGCGAGTATGGCGGGGGTCAGATGCCCGCCGACCTCCGTCGAGTGGATGCCCGACGTGATGAGCACGACGGCCTTGGCGCGATGAAGCACGTCCTCCGCTTCCTTGGCGGTCTTGAAGCCCCGGGGGTCCGCGAGCTTCGCGTTGAGCTCACGGTAGCGGTCCAGGGACCGCAAGTTCTGGGGGCTCGAGATGACCAGCGCGATGAGCGGGACGCCGAGGGTGCTGTGTCCCAGCTCGCGGTACCGCATGCGATCGCTCGCCGAAGCGAGGGCTTGGTAGTAGCGGAGGAGTGTCGGCCAGTCGGCGAGCTTCTTGTCGTCGCCAGGCTCGAAGCCCAGGACCGACCGCGGTGTCGGTATCCGTAGGGCGGTGACCGACGGAGGGCGGCGTCGCGGCGGCGTCGTCCGGCGCGGTTGCTGAGCCGCCGCAAGCGGAGCCGGCGCGGCGGCGAACGCGACGGCGAACAGGAGCATCAGCGGGCGGAGCATGGGCGCAGGAGAACATACCGACGCCTCGCCCGCCGCCGCTACGGCAGCTTGTGCAGCTCCACCCGACGGTTCTGCGCCCGTCCCGCGGCGGTGTTATTCGGCGCGATGTAGCCCGACGCGCCGTACCCCTTAGCAACCATACGGGTGGGCGCCACGCCCTTCCGCGCGAGGTAGAAGCGCACGGCTGCGGCGCGCCCCTGCGACAGCCGCAGGTTCATGAACTTCCTGCCGGTGCTGTCCGTGTATCCCGCGATTTCGATCCGGATGTCCGGGTTCGCAACGAGCGAGGCCGCCACCGCGTCGAGCACAATGTAAGAGTCACGCGTCAACGCCGACCTGCCCGTCTCGAAGTTCACGCCGTTCAGGATCAGGGTGGGCCGCGGCGGCACGCCGGGCGCGGGCGACCGCGCCGCCTCGGGTGTGAACAGGATGAGGCAGCCGTTCGCGTCCACCTGACTCCCCGGCGGCGCGGGCGGACACTTGCCCGGTGGGGTGGGGGTGGGGGTGGGCGCCGCCGGCGCTGGCTTCACCGCCTCGATTGGCAATGGGCAGCCGACCGCGTCCACCTTGGTGCCCGCCGGTGTGTTGGGACATTGGTCGAGCCCATCCGGCACGCCATCGAGGTCCGCGTCCAACGGGCAGCCGCTCGCGTCCACGGTGGCCCCCGCCGGGGTGTTCGGGCACTTGTCGATGCCGTCGGGGACGCCGTCCTTGTCCGAGTCCAGCGGGCACCCGGTCGCGTCGACCGCGACGCCCGTCGGCGTGTTGGGACACTGATCGACGCCGTCGGGGACGCCGTCGGCATCGGAGTCGACGGGACAGCCCTTCACGTCCACGTGCACCCCCGCCGGCGTGGCGGGGCATTGATCGATCCCGTCGGGCACGCCGTCGGCGTCGGAATCGGTCGGGCACCCGGTCGGGTCGACATGCGCGCCCGCCGGCGTGCCGGGGCACTTGTCGATCCCATCGTACACGCCGTCATGGTCGGAATCGATGGGGCAACCCTTCGAGTCCACCACAGCCCCTGCGGGCGTGTCGGGGCAGGCGTCCTTCTTGTCCGTGACGCCGTCGTGGTCGGAATCCTTGGACGGGGTACCCAGGTGTAACACGGAGAGCCCGGCGGTGCCCACGTAGTGCGTCGCCGTGTTGGGGCCGAACGTAGACTGGGTGCTGGGGCTGTAGATCGCCCGCCCCTCAACCCGGAGGGCGATACGCTCGGTCAGGAACAGGCGAACGCCGGCGCCGCCATGGGCGGCGTTATCGGTGAAGCGGTAGGGCGCGCGGGTGCCGAAGTCGAGGAGTGAGTAGCCGCCGAGCACGTAGACCATGAGTCGACTCCCGTGCACGGCATTGATCACGAGTGACGCGCTGCCGATCAGCGGCTCGAGTGTGACGGGAGTGCCGCTCGGCGGCACGACGGTGTATTCGGGCTGGAACAGGACGTCGGCTTCCACGCCAATGATGTTGCCGAGCAGGTATCCTATCCGGACGCCGCCCCCGATCTTGTGGGCGAGCCCGAACGTGGCATCGTAGCGGGTGTAGGAGCCGAACGCGCCGACTTCGACCTGCCCGGCGTGCTGCGCGGCGAGGGGTCCGGCAGCCAGTGCCAACACCCCCGCCAGCAACCCGAACCGTCTCATGTCGGCTCCCGCGCGCAAGGCGCTCAAGGTAACTGGTGCAGCTCGACGCGCCGGTTCTGTGTGCGCCCCGCGGCGGTCGAATTGGACGCTATTGGACTCACCGCGCCGTACCCCTTCGCCACCATGCGGCCCGGCGCGACGCCCTTGCTCCCCAGGTAGGCGCGCACCGCATCGGCCCGCGCCTGCGACAACCTGAGGTTGGTGGCCGCCGAGCCGGTGTTATCCGTGTAGCCGGCGATCTCGATCCGGATATCCAGGTTGGCGTTCAGCGACTGTGCGACGATGTCGAGGACCGTGAACGATTCCGGCTTGAGCACCGACTTGCCCGTCTCGAACATCACGCCGCGCAGGATCACTGGCGTCCGCTCCGGCGTGAACAGAATCGGGCAGCCGGCGGCGTCCACGCGGGTGCCGGCGGTCGTGCCCGGGCAGCGATCCTTCGCGTCGTCTACGCCGTCCCCGTCCGAGTCCCTGAAGCGCTGGCACCCGACATCGTCCACTTCCGCCCCGGGCGGGGTGTTGGGGCACTTGTCCAGCCCGTCCGGGACGCCGTCCTTGTCCGCGTCGCGCGGGCAACCGGCCGGGTCGACGACCGCGCCGGTTGGCGTGCCCGGGCATTGGTCGAGGCCGTCGAGCACGCCATCGCCGTCCGCATCCGCGGGACAGCCCTTGGCGTCCACGCTCGCGCCGGCGGGGGTGTTGGGGCACTGGTCGAGACCGTCGAGCACGCCGTCGCCGTCGGCGTCCGCGGGGCAGCCCTTGGAGTTGACGCGCGCCCCGACAGGTGTGCCGGGGCACTGGTCGAGCCCGTCGTACACCCCGTCGCGGTCGGAGTCAGACGGGCAGCCGCGCGCGTCCGTGGTGGCGCCGACGGGCGTGTCAGGGCACGCATCCCGTCGGTCGGGCACTCCGTCGTGGTCCGCGTCCGCTGGCGGGCCGCTGCGGGTGAAGACCGACAGGCCGAGCGAACCGACGACGTGGCCCGCCCAGTCTCCACCGGCGAATCCCGTGTTGGGTGTGTAGAAGCCACGCACCTCAAGGCGGAGCGCGGCTTGGTCGCCGAGAAAGATCCGGTCGCCGATTGCGCCGTGAACGGCGTCGTCGGTGAAGCGGTAGGGTGCCGTCTTCTCGAAGTCGAGACGAGAGTAGCCGCCGAGGATGTAGAAGAGGTTGCGGGCGGTTCCGAAGTTCAAGACCAGACTGGCGCTGCCGTGGGCAAGCGTGGGAGAGGCGCTGCCAGTCCTCGGATTGGGGCTCTGGTAGCCGGCGTCGAGCTCCGCGCTGACGACGTCAGTAAAGAAGTAGCCCAGCCGGCCGCCGCCGCCGATCTGGTTGTCCAGGTTGAAGACCTTGTCGTAACGCGTGAACGAGCCGAACGCGCCGAACTCGAACTGGTGCGCGCGCTGCGCACCGAGGCTGGAGATCCCGCACGTGACCGCTACTCCCAGCGCCGCGAGTGTTCGCACGGACCGGTTTCTCCGTTCTAGGGCTGGCCCTACGGTAATAACTCGGCCTCCGGTTAGAAACCCCGGAGGCCGGGCGTGGTGACGTGGGTCACTAGAGCTACTGACGCCCGTTGTCGCCGCGCACGAACCGGACGGCCCTGGCGAGGTTGTCGGCGAGCGCCGCCAGCTCGGTGGCGCCGTGGGCCAAGCCTTCGATCGCCTGCAGTTGCTCCGCAGCAGCAGCCGCGACGGCTTCGGCTTCCTGCGTGGAGGAGTGGGCGCCCGCCTTGGCCTGCTCCAGCGACTGGCTGATCCTGGCCGACCGCTCCCTGATGCCGTGGGCCAGGTCCGCGACCTGCTTGCCGGCGCGCGCCGTGCCACCCGCCGCCTCCGCGATTCGGGTCAGGTCCTGCACCCAGTCGCTCGAGCTGCGCACGACGTCTCCGAGGTCGCCTCGGACGCGCTCGAGCAGCTGCGCGGCCCGGTCGAGCGCCCGGCGCGTTTCCTGGGCGGACTTCCCGACGTTGCGCGCCTCGCGACCGCTCGCCTCGGCGAGTTTGTGCACCTCGTCGGCGACCACCGCGAAGCCGCGGCCGTGAACGCCGGCGCGCGCCGCTTCGATCGTGGCGTTGAGCGCGAGCAGGTTCGTCTGGTTCGCGATGAAGCCGATCGTTTCCGAGAACTTCTCGACCTGCTCCGCCACGTCGCGCAGGCGCCGCACCTCGCGGGCGCTTTCCTCGGTGGTCACGCCCAGATCGGTGAGCCGACGGACGGCGGTCTGGGTCGCGAGGCGTACTTTCTCCGTGGTCTGCTCCATCTGCGCGCCCGAGTCGCGGGTCTCGGCCCCCGCGGCGGCCACCTCGCCGGCGCGCTGGCTCAGCTGCTCCGAGTCATGGGCCAGCGCGCTGACGAGGCTCGCCGCTTGGGCGGCCCCCTGGCTGGCGCGTCGCGCCGAGGCCGCCACCTCCTGGCTCGAAGCGTGGATCTCCTCGGCCGTGGCGGTCAGTGTCTGGACGTAGGCGCTCGTGCGATCCGACGCTCCGACGACCGGCTGAAAGGAGCCTTCGATCGCAAGCATCAGGGCGAGCTGCGGCGCCAACAACGCCAGCATGTCGGCGTCGGCGTCGCGGTACACGGCGGGATTCGAGTGCCGCACGCTCCACAGGCCCACCAGCTGCCCGGCGTGGTAGAGCGGGAGCAACACCTCCGAGCCGGATGTCTCCCGCCCCGGCACGCCCACCCGCTCGGGTGAGCGCGCGCGGGCGACAACCGGCCGCCGCCGCCGCACGGCCTCGCCGGAGAGCCCGGCATTCGCGTCGAAGCGGAATGGGCTCCCCCGGCGATCACCTGTCGCCGTGTCCGCGACGAACTCCATTTCGTTCGTCCCAGCGTCGTAGCGCGCGAAGCCCATGTGCTCCCACGGAACCAACCGTCGCGCGACCTCCTGAATTCGTGGGAAGCTCTTCGCCAGGCTGATGTCCCGCGCGATCGCCTGCGAGAGGCTCTGAATGAGCGCGAGCTCGTCGGCGTGAACGCCGCGCCGAATGACCGACACGCTCGCGACCGCGGCGCTCACGAGCACGGCGCCGGTGACGAGGAACCCGATCAGGTCGAGGTTCGCGTGCGCGAGCCCGAGGCACACGAGGGCGATGCCCGCCGAGCACGCGTACACGACGGCCTCCCACCGCGCCGTGAGCGCGGCGTCCACCCAGGCGAGGGTACGTCCGAGCGCCAGCTCGATATAGAAGGTGCCGTTCACGACGCACGGGAGCAGAACCAGGAACGCGACGAGGGGCACGACGTTGCCCGCGGCGAGCGCCTGGGCGCCCGTGGCTCCGTCGAGCCGCGCATACGCGAGTCCTGCGAGGGCCGCGCCCGTCGTGAGGTGCGCGGCGTTGTCGAGCGCCGCTGCCACGGGCAGACGCCGCAGTGCGAGGTCGCCCGCGAGCATGGCCAGCGGCGCCACCATCACGCCGAACGGCCAGCCACGGTCGAGTATGGCAAACGCTGCGACGCCGAGGATAAAGGAGGCGAAGCCGTTGCCCGGGAGGGCGATTCCATAGCGGCGGGTCAGCGCGCCGACGACGACGAGTACCACGATTTCTTCCGTGGCACCAGCACCGGCTCCTCGAGACGCGAACGCCGCCAGTGCCGCGACGACGGCCGCGACGGCACCGATCGCGACGAGCGCCCGCACCAGCAGGCCCGGCGACGTTTTGAGGCGGGAATGGGCACTCATGGGCAAGCTCGGAGCAAGGTCGGCCCCGTGGCGTGGCCTGTCAAGCGCGACTATCGTTCACGCCATGCGCGTCACGATCGAATACTGCGTCGTCTGAAACTACGAGCCGCGAGCCGCCGGTCTGGCGGCCGAAATCCGTAAGACCTACTCGCACGCCGACGTGAAGTTGATCCAGTCGTCGGGCGGCGTGTTCGAGGTCGAGCTCGACGGTCGCCGCATCTTCTCCAAGAAGGCGTTGGGACGCCACGCCGAGCCTGGAGAAGTCGTACGGCTCATGCGGCAGATCGCCCCGCCACCGTCGCGTTGAAGCATCGCACCAACCGGGGACGGTCGTGACCCGGGCAGGTGACACCCGCTCCCCTCCGCCGCCTCCACACCCAGCGCCCTAAGTCCCCTCGGCAGTTGCCGTTGCGACGGAACCGTCGCGGCTGGCACAGCCTTTACAAGGGACGGCCGGCAGGAGGTGACACATGAACCGTGTGCTCTTGGCAGCTGGAGTCGCGCTCGCGCTCGGTGCCACGCCGATTGCAGCGCAGACGCGCGTCAGCGTCGCCGTGGGTTTCGGCGTACCGCGACCGTACGTGACGGGGGTTGTGATCGTTGGGAGGGAGCCCGTCTACTACCCCCGGCGTGCGTTCTATCACCGGCCGCCGCTCTTCGTGGCGCGGCGCGTCTACGCGGTTCGGCATCGTCATCACTATCGCCGCTACCATTACGATTGCGACTGCGACGATGATTGAGATGACACACCGGCCGTACCACCGGAGTGCGGCGTGCACCTGGAGATTCCGGATGCGGCGGCTGGCGCCCTAGGCAGTGCCGCAGGTATGGTCGGGAAGCGGGAGGTGCGCACGCACGCCTCCCGTTTCCTTTTGTCGCGTACCGGTCAGGGTTGCACCCGCGACCAGGGCCGCGATGCCGTACTCGGCCACCTTGTCAGATCGGCTTGGCCATGTCCTGTCTGACAGACTCGAGCTGGGACATCGCCGCGACGGCGTTGAGCAGGTACGCCAGCGGGCGATGGAGCATCTCTCCCTCCTCCTCCGCTAATCTATATTGCGACCGTGCGAATTTCCCGCGACCACTTCCTTCCCCCTGATCCCAACGCCTTCCTTGCCGCGGAGCCCGCCACCGGGCGGGTCGTCGTAATCGCGCCCACGCGCGCGGCCTGCGAAACCATCGAGCTGGCGATGGGTCTCGATATCGACACCCTGCTCGCCCGCGAGCACGGCGACGACATCCGCCGCCTCGCGGCGTCCGGGCGGGGATTCGGCATCGTTGCGGGGACGGGCACGGGCAAGACGCTCGCGATCCGGTCGATCGCGACGACCATCCTCCAGGCGCCGCTCAAAGTCGGGGTCGTGAATCGGGAGCGCGAAGCCACGCCCGAGACCCCGACCTGGAACGTCGTGATCGTCACCACCGGGATCGCACGCCGCTGGTTCGAAGATGGCCTCATCACCGCGCGGGACACGCTGGTGGTGGATGAGATCCACCAGACGTCCGCGGAGCTCGAGCTGTGCCTCGCGCTCGGCAAGCGGGCGGGCTGCCGCTTCATTTGGCTCTCGGCCACGGTGGATCCGGCCTTCTACGCCCGCTACCTCGGGTCGGTTGAGGTCCTCGAGACCCGGGCCTTCGATCCCGCGCGGGCGGCCGACGTACGCGTCCTGCCGCAGCAGCCGCTGGAGTTCCTGAACGATCGCTTCATGAAGCGTGTGCTGCGGGAGCGCCGCGGCGTGGCGGTGTTCGTGCCCACCCGGGCCGAGGTGGAGCAGATCGCGAAGGAGCTCGGCGACCGCTGGCAGGGCCTCCCGACCGCGTTCTACCACGGGGGCGAGCCCATCCGGGTCATCCGGCCGTTCCTCGACGGTCAGGTGCGGCGGCCGTTCCTGCTGGCGATGACGGCAGCAGGTCAGTCCGCCCTCAACATTCGGGGCCTCGACACCGTGGTGATCTACGACGCACGCTACGCCAACGTCGTCGAGCGGGGTCGCAACGTTCTGACCCGACTCTACCTCGGCGCGAACGAAATCCTCCAGATGGCGGGGCGCGTACACGGGCGCGTGGAAGGCGGCGAGGTCTACATCCTCAGCGACCGCGAGCTCGTGTTCGACCAGCTCAAGCCGACGCCGCCCGAATTCCAGCTCGCCGGCGACGCGGAGCGGGTGGCGATCACGTGTGCGGCGCTCGGCGTGGACGCGCGCGAGCTCGATCTACCGGTGCCGCTCGACCGGAAGGCGTACCGCGACGCCGTCGAGCTGCTCACCGAGCGCGGCTTGATCGAGCGCGGCCGCCTAACCCGCTACGGTCGCGAGGTGGAAGCGATGCCGGTCGAGCGCCCGTGGGGCGAGCTGCTCTATCACGCGGATGCCGATCTGGTGCCGATCGTGTCGGTCGCGGCGAGTGGCGAGTCGCTGCATCGCATGACGCGCGAGGAGCGGGACCTGCGGGGCCTGATCGTGTCGGGGAGCGATCATTTGACCGCATACAACGTCTACGCCGAGGCGGTCAACAAGCACGGCTACCTGGGGGAGGTGTATGGGTTGCCGCGCCACCTCTTCCGCGAGAGCGTCGATGACTGGGCCGAAGGCCGCGGCGTGCTCGTCAAGGCGGTCGAGGACGTGGCGCTCGGGATGGCGTCGGTGTACCGCCAGCTCGAGCTCTCACTACCCGAGCGGCTGCCCCAGGCGGGCGAGAAGACCCTGGCGGCGTTCGCGGACCTGGTAGCCAAGATTCAGCCCTTCGAGCTGGTCATCGACGAGGAAACGGCGGACGGCCGCGAGGCCCGCGTGAGCCGCGGATCGGTGTGCTCGAGCTCGGGTGCCGTGGCCGGCACGCTGCGCTACTTCGCTGACCGATTCGGCGTGCCGCGGGCAAGCATCGAGGGAACGCAAATACCCGAGCGCGCGATCCGCCGCTACGCACGGCGCGGCGCGCCGACCGTCGTGTTCGAGCGCCAGCGCCGGCACGAGGGCCTGATGCGGGTCCGGACGGTCAACTATTTCGGGTTCCTCCTCGAGCGCGACGTCGAGCCCCTGCCGAGCCCGTTCCCCCCGGAGCTCGCCGACGCCGCCAGGGCGGCGCTGGTGGAAGCCCTGCTCGCCGGCCACACGCCGCATCCCGATCAGGCACGCGTGCGCCGCGCGCTCGAGCGGCTGGGATTCTACTGGCGGCGCTCGGGTGGGCGGCTGACGCAGGCGGCCACGGAGCAGGTGAGCGCCCGGCTCGCGGCCCAGCTGGCACACGTCGGCTCGTGGGATGAGTTCATCAACGCGCGCCTACTGCTCGACGTAGACGAGATGGTACCAGAAGCCGAGCGCCGCGCCCTGGACGAACTCCCGGCATCCGTCCACCTCTACGGTGACCGCGTGCCAATGGATTACGAGGTGGAGCAGGGGATAGGCGTTGTGCGCCTGCGTCTCAAGGAGGGCCAGGCCCGACGTTTGCAAGCGCGCGATCTGCCCCCGTTCGACCGGCCGGTCCGTTTTACGGTGCTCCGGGGCAAGCGCGAAGCGGTGCGGTCGGACTCGTTGGACGACCTGCGCCGCCAGTTGAGCGGCCTATCCCGGGGGGAACGGCAGCGCCTGGCGCGGGGCGGCAGGCGGGGCCGGCGTCGCTGAGACTCGCGTTGCGCACTGTGACCTCTGGACGCTCTGCGGGTCTAGCTAATGGTTGTGCTGTTTGGAACCTTGACCCGCCAAATCGGCTATGCAAGGACGTATGCCTGCGAGAGAAAAGAACCCCAGTCTCCCACCGCCGCCGAGCTTCGCCCCTCTCGGGCAGGCCGTAGTGGAAACATTCAGCGAAGGCGTGGTCGTCTTCGACCCCTATGGGCGGATGGTGTATGCGAATCAACGGGCGCGGCGTACGCTCGACGCGCTTGGGGATGGCGTGCCGCATCGCGGCGAGAACCTGCGCGAGCGCCTCATTGCGTTCGGCGCACGGGCCCGAGCTCTCAAGCAGGGCTCGCTTGAGCTCGGCGAAGTCGTGTTTATGCCGGAGGGCGGCGACAGCCCGACCCTGGCCGAGCGAGAGCGCCAGGCCATCCTCGACACCCTCGAGGTGACGCACGGTAAGCTGGCCGAGACCGCGCGACGACTCGGTATCAGCCGTACCACGCTGTGGCGCCGGTTGCGTGCCTATGGGCTCCGGCCTAACGGGCACCGAGGCTCGGGGCCAGCGACGCGCGTCTAGCGCCCTGGGCCGTGCTGGCGTGGGGGTTTGACCCCCCCTAGCTTCCCGCTCGGGCTCCACCGTTCGGGAAGCGATGCCCGCCAAGCCGTACATCATCGAAGAGTACGTCCGGTGGTCCGACGTGGACTTCGCCGGCATCATTTTCTACGGGTCCTACGTTCGTTTCTTCGAGATCGCCGAGACGGAGCTATTCCGTGCGTGCGGCCTCGCCTACGCCCGGGTCTTCGACCGCTACGACATCTTTCTGCCCCGCAAGGCCGTTCACAGCGAGTTCTACTTCCCCGCCCGCCTGGACGACCGGCTGCGCGTCGCGACGTACGTCGGCCGCGTCGGCACCAAGTCCATGACTCTCAACTTCGATGTGCTGCGCGACGACCCCCCGAGGCTCGGTGCCGCGGGGTGGATGGTGCTGGTATGCGTCGACCGGAAGGGGCTGAAACCGCGCCCTCTACCGTCGGGGCTGGTGGAGGCGCTTGCTCCCCACACGCTGACGACCGCCACCGCGCGCGCGGCGCTGGGCATCACCACGCCGCCGGGCGCGCGAGAGTCTGTCTGAAGCCGGCGCGGATGGCCCCTGTCGCGCTCGCTCTGCTGGGCGCCGCCTGTGGCAGCGCATCCGAGCAGGCGGGCCGGGTGCGCGTTCGCGTGACCCGACCGCCCAAGGACACGATCCGATTCGAAGCCCCGGCGCGCGCGCGGCGGTGCGGCGGGAGGAAGGGGCTCCTGGTCCACGGGTCGAGCGGCGGGAACGGCGTGGTCGTGTGGCTGCGCACGGGCTCGGCGGACTCGCTGGCGAATGGCCCGTGGCCGCTCCTGCAGCGGGGCGACACCATGTCGCGACACGGCGCAACCGTGGGCGTTCGCTACATGATGGGCGATGTCGCGCATGGCCTGCCGCTCGATAGCGGCACCGTCGAGGTGCGGACGGTTGGCGGCGTCCTCACGATCGTCGCGCGCGGCACGGCGCTCGACGCGACCGCTAGCGGGCGGGTGGGACTCGAGGCGTCGTTCGAGGCGGTGCCGCTCGCAACGGACACGGTTTCCTGCCGGCCCCGACCGTAACGCGCGGGGTCGGACTCCGCACGACGGGCGGGGCGCGCGGTTAGATTGACCTCGTGGAACAGACCTACTTTCGGCGCGGCTTCGGCCTCAAGGGCGACATCGAGGGGGCGCTCGCGGCCGATTATCACAGTCAGGTCGTGGATCGGATCCGGGCGCAGGGCTACATCCTGGCGGTGGGCGACCTGACATTCAAGCTCGCGCGGGAGTTCGGGTTCTGCTACGGGGTGGACCGGGCGGTGGAATACGCCTACGAGACGCGCACCAAGTTTCCCGAGCGGCGTGTGTTCCTGGTCGGCGAAATCATCCACAATCCGCACGTCAATAAGAAGCTGCAGGCCATGGGGGTCGAGTTCCTGCACCGGCCGGACGGCGGTGAGTTCGACTTCCGCGGGATCACCCCGACGGACGTGGTCCTTCTTCCGGCCTTCGGGGTCACGGTCAAGGATTTCGAGCGGCTGCGCGCCGTCGGGTGCGTGCTCGTAGACACGACCTGCGGATCGGTGCTGAACGTCTGGAAGCGCGTGGATGCCTACGCGAAAGACGGCTTCACGGCCGTGATTCACGGCAAGTATTACCACGAGGAGACGAAGGCGACCTCGAGCCAAGTCACCAAGTACCCGGGCGGGAAGTACCTCGTTGTGCGCGATATGACCGAAGCGCGGTCGGTCTGCGCATACATCGAGGGAGCGGGGAACGGTGAGCGGTTCATGCAGCGCTTCGACGGCAAGATGTCGCCCGGCTTCGATCCCGATCGGGACCTGGTACGCGTCGGCGTGGCGAATCAGACCACGATGCTCTCCGGGGAATCGCTCGCCATCGCGGCCGAGATTCGGAAGAGCATGACGAATCGCTACGGTGAGGCGGCGCTGCCCGAGCACTTCCGCACCTTCGACACGATCTGCTCGGCGACGCAGGAGCGGCAGGATGCGGTGCTGAAACTCATTGCCGAGCCGCTCGACCTCATGGTCGTGATCGGCGGGTACAACTCGAGCAACACGACGCACCTCGCCGCCATCTGCCACGACAAGGCGCCGACCTATCACATCGAAGATGCGAGCTGCATCGACCCGGAGGCGGGGACGATCCGGTTTCGCCCAGTGGGGGCCAAAGAGGAGCAGCTGGTGACCGGGTGGCTGCCCAGCGGGCCCCTGACGGTGGGCGTGACGGCGGGCGCATCGACCCCGAACAACAAGGTCGGGGAGACGGTCGAGCGGGTCGCGGCAACGCGAGGGGTGTCGCTGCGTCGGTAAATCTTCGTCATATTTCGGTATGTCGTTGTCCGGTTTTCATCCCGCCATCGAGCGCTGGTTCGAGTCCCGCTTCCGTGAGCCGACCGAGCCGCAGCAGCACGCGTGGCCACTCATCCAGGCGGGCCGGAACGCGCTGATCGCCGCCCCGACAGGCTCGGGCAAAACGTTCGCGGCTTTCCTCGCCGCCATCGACTCGCTGTTGCGCCAGGGGCTCGACGGCACGCTCACCGAGGGCACGCAGGTGGTGTACGTCTCGCCGCTCAAGGCGCTCTCCAACGACGTCCAGAAGAACCTGGCGGAGCCGCTCGCCGA
>Ga0137415_10003797_pt1 | contig 14990 bp, 20 predicted proteins | sample CZODoug3_1_1_16f_FD_183082 | JGI IMG/M metagenome (GOLD analysis project Ga0137415, IMG submission 183082) | Vadose zone soil fungal communities from Angelo Coast Range Reserve, California, USA - CZODoug3_1_1_16fungal (Hybrid Assembly) | ecosystem: Environmental > Terrestrial > Soil > Vadose... | reverse complement strand
TTCGAAATCGACGTATGCTCTTCCAGATTTGAACACGATGGCCACGAAGGGCACGAGCAATGGCAAAATACCACACCACCCATCAATTATACTTCGCAAAGATGTAGATATAGATTACGTCCCGATGAGCCCCAAGAAACCCAAGGTTGACACGTCAAGTTTGTCAAGTGTAGCGTCGAAATTACGGGAGCTGAGCACTGGCTCGCGGTCGATGCCTATCATAGGTACACTTACGAAAGGTCAGTTTGAGAGTCCTTGGCACTATGGCCATAGCACAGACTTGGGGGACTATGGGGAACGGAAGGGCCTCGGCTATGATGGTATCCGGACCGCGGAGGAGAAAAGAGCGATCTTGGGTGGGATGTTAGGGAATGTAGATGCGCTTGTAGAGGGTGTTAGGAAAGCAGGCATTTGGGGACTCAGCTAGATTCTGATGTGGCTGGTACGTAGAATATCAGAGAAAGTCCCCTATTTCGGGGTTTCATTGGTCAATTTAAGCCAATGCAATGCACATTGTATGAGTTGTTTGTCCAATTATTCTCGGGTAATTCTTGGATCCTTGCAATATTCCAAATTCGGGCCACAAACGCCAACTACGACAGCGACCACTAAATCGTGTAGTATACATTTGTGGGTGTTTGTAATTACGTCTGAGGCTAACAGGACCGCCGAATATAACTTTTTGGGCGGGAAATTTTGGCTTTTCCCGACGCCATCTGCATCAGCAAAACCCGTTTTAGGGCCATAGAAGATGCGGAAACTATAGAAAAACCATAGAAGCCATAGAAGCCATAGAGCGCCATAGCACTGGACAGATCATATTGCTGCTGTGAAGGTGCTGGTGCACACTCTCTAGATCTGCATAGATCTGCTGATTATGAGCTTTGCTGTGGAGCTCTCATTAGTCACCTGAGTTTCTACAGTGTGGATCCATAGATCTGTTTAGTAGCAAGGGACTGGGCATGTTTCATGCATATGTTGCATTGAAGTCTACTACAGTAATAGTACAAAATACACTTAGGTGCCTGGCGAACCCTCAATCTTTGTATATGAGTAAAGATACCAATTTGACCCCTCGACGTCAAAGTACTGAATACTTTACATTCCTTGATCTCGATGGGTTATCAGAACCGCAAAGCCCAAAAGATTTCCTTGTTGGCATAACTATTGAGCCAGAATTCGGTACTGTAATGTAAGCTGTTCTGCATGGTTAACCGAGGATCTGCTGATTCTCCAAAACTGGGGATGAGCTGGACAGGACCTCGCAGCTGGGTCAATGGTACAACGTCTCCAAAGTGTTGCAGACCTGCCCTTGATGCGCGTTTGAGAAGATACATTTGAGTCACCGGGTTTCTCCCTGCAGCCCTAGGTGATGTCGGAGCAAGAGACACCGGTTGAGGAATGAGGTCAAACCGCTCCACATAAGCAAGAAATTGCTCCAAGCCCCTTAACGGTTCCCCTCCTCGCCGTGGTGCAACAAGAAAGAGCAGTCGGATTTGGGCTACGCAGTGACCTTCAGCATACATTATGAGTTTGAAACATCAGAATGTCATAGAAACCACTGATCTGACGCACCATCTAGGCCACTTCCCGGCCATATCTTTTCGGGATCCGTATTGACTAGAACAGTGTCAAATCTTCCGAATTTCCAGTCGCCCTGACTAGGAAGGGCATTGACGGTCTGTGCGGGGAGGACCACCTGTTGATTATGGTATGATTTAGATTGCATCCGTAATCTGTGCCAGATGTGAAGATTTTCGAAAGGTAGCTGACAGTTGGATGTAGATATTCGCCGGCCTGACATATTGTGAATGCGAGAAGGCTCCTGATTATTCCGTTGCATAAAGTCCGCAAGAGCTGGTCGTAGATCATCCAAGTGATAGAAGCTGGAAATGGCATCAATTGTGGCACCACGTATGTTAGCATCACGGGTAAGATGAAATGCTGTGGTTGCAACAGAAAAGGTGCGGAAGGGCTTGAGCGCGTTGGTTACCTTGCCGCGTTTAAGTTCTGCCGACACTTGGAAATAGTCTGTGAGGTCTCGTGATGGCCCTGAAAGGTTGGAGACTGGGTCAATCTCGTCAAGAAGCTCCGCTGTGGTGTGAATGTTATGACTCTCCACGGAATCTCCTTCCATGTTGTCATCGCCTTCTACAGGGTCATGTCGGCCAAACTCGACGGCAGCTTCTCGAACAGATGTTGCCAAGTCAAACCGACGGCACTTTTCTGCACGATCCAGATGGCGAGTAATCTGGGATTCATACTTCTGATTATTTCCGGCGTGTGCTGGGTCTTTAATTTCTGTAATATGTGCATGTTCGGTAATGTCTGCAGACCACTGGATGGCAGCACCATTTTGCCTGATATTAGGGACCACGCTCTGCATTAACTCCAGTTTAGGAATATGCCAATTTTCAATTACATGATTGCCTTTGCCCACGCGAGCATTGGCGTCAATGATAGAATCCTTGTGAGCATGAAACAAGGCCAATGCGGCCTCCATTTTGCTACAACTGTCTTCATCAATTACTGGGGATTGAGCAAGATAGCGGAAGTCCAACAAGGCGCGGATGGCCACAATAAACTCTTTGGGAGCAGCGCCAGCAATGGCACCAATAATGTATCGCTGGACGTCACGATGCTCCCGTCCCGTTACCTGTTTGAGCTTGGAAATACCTTCTTTGAAGTGTCGGTAACCAACGTAAGGGTGTAAAATCGAAAATCGAAAGTCAATTTCCTTGCCCCCTAAGACCTGGATGCACCACTTTGTGTCATGATCCCAGGACATTTTGTGCCAATGGTGCAGTGGTTCGGGGGTTAAAAAATGTTCGGGGTTGGCAAAAGCCCAATCACGCCAGAATGGCTGGTCCACACCATTAAGACGAAACTTCTTAGCCTCGTATACATACTCAGCAAGGTTCCCCTCTCCCGGGTCAGCCTTGAGTCGGATGGCACGAAGCTGAGCTAGCGTACTTGATCCTGTCCGTGGTTCATGTCGAACCGAATCTCCGAACTGCTTGTAGTTCGCCACAGTAACTGGAGACGTCTTACCCATTACGCCGGCGATCATGATCGCCTCCTGAAAGTCCATAATATATCCAGCCAATGGTGTAAAACAATGACGAAGGCCACCCCACGGGTCAGACATCATGATACCGATGGAAGCTGCTGTCTTCAATGGCTGGAGGATAAAATCAAGGCACTTGTGTATCATCCTGTTTTCCGAGACACCTCGCAACTCCTTTTTTTTATGAAGGAATTTAGGTACCGGGAGGAGGGCCAAGAGAACGAAGGCGTGGTGGGATGCCTTTGCACGAAAGTCCATGTTCAGATTTGCCAGACTAATGAGGAGCGGGTGAGACATTCGATCACCTGTCATTACGGAGATGTTGGTTTTGTCTGATGACAAGATGGTGCCAAGGATGGTAGCCCCTTTGGGTAGCTGACGCTAAATTTATGGTCAGTGATGTGTTTTAGGCAGCCATATCGCGCATGAAACTGACTTGGATGTCCCATGCCTGGTTACCAGAGAGCCATTCCGTATATATGCGCATCGTCTTTTCTGCTGTTTTGAAGAGTTGGAAGGGAACCATGTCGATGTGATCGGCAATCAAAGGATTATGGAGGATTGATTCAAGACAAGCCACAGGATCTCGCCAGTACAGGCTAATTGGTATTTTGGTCGGATGGTGAGTTTTCCAAGGCTTTGCGAACCATTGCGGACCCTGTGGAAGGAGTTCTGCTCGCGCTCGCAGCTGAGATGCGGTGCGAAATGACAAGGGCAAATGCGTGATCTACCATCACTCATCAGAATACAGATGATGGTGGTCTATACAGAATGCAACTTACCAACTCCAAACGTAAAAATCGGTCAACCGCAGCCATGCTCAAGCCCGACCGCAGCAGCCAGGAAGCCATTTCCCAGTCTTGTTTCGAAGCAAACGGGTAATAGAGGTTTTCCACTCGCTTATCGGCATGCGGATCAGCATCAAAGACATCCATAAAAGTATGGCCTTTGCCATAGACATGAGCGGCTGATGGGTAATCATCTCGGTGCCAATGGATATCAGAATCTGTGGGAGGGACACGGCAATTACTAGGAGGATCAGGCTCATCAAGCTCTCCTCCATCATTTGGTTCCCAATCGTAATTTGGGAGCTCTTCCACATCTTGCATAGGAGCATCCTGAAGTGGGGGTAAATGTTGGACTGGCGATTGATGATTGTGTCCGATAAGCTCAGATATCCTCACAACGTCATCCATCCATGGTCGACATGATGTTGAAGGGTGATTCAAGTGGTGCTCAAGTGCTTGGTGACTTGGGAATCGCTTTTCGCAAGATATACAACGGACTTTTGGTGGCATAAAGAATTCAAGATCGAAGTACAAAGGACAAAAGAGCTGGCCCTAAACTGGTCGATCATGGAACTTTTTGGTGCGTGACTCTTATCACAAACGACGACCGACCGCAAGTGGTTGGTTAGTGATACTGCCAAGAACTAGGTCTATGTACCTCACCCCATGTGAGTTACACATGCAATGTTCTGTATTATTAATAACTTAAATTTATTTTTCCAGCTTTTTCGGTACCATCACCTTCGATGTCCAGACGTTTGTTAACCATAACCTCCTCTGCACAATGGCCAGTGCACACCCTGTGAACCAGCTCACGACTCGGAAAACTTCCACCAATACCACTTACTCGTATGTTTTGCATTCATGCTTTATGTATCGGGCGCTGACTTCTTCTGTTTTGTGCACTCTCCAGATGTGTCAATGTCAGGGGAAATGATCGTGTAGAGATCATCGCAAACAAAACGGGGTTATTGCATGAGACCGTCCTATGTGTCTTTCTCCAACAATAAGCAAAGACGGCAATGACAATGATTTTGCGGACGCCACTACTCAGTAGAGTGGTCTGCCATTCATTCCAGCTGCCTTGCATCTCGCCCTCTCAGCCCAGCCCTCTCCAACACCCTCCTCACCTTCCAGCTTTGCTTTCTCAGCCTCTATGCTGCCCCCACCCTCAGCAACGGCAACTGCCTATGCGCCCTCTCCGACCAGCTCTCTGACATCAACTCGCTAACCTCATGAATAGGTATACCATGCAAGGTGACTTGACACCCACACCCATGGGCAACCCCTCCGCCAAGCTGGGATGATCCCCCAACTCCTCTTCCGCCTATTCCACCAACTCGAAACCACCGCAATGGATTATGGCATCAAATTATCCTTTGTAGAACTCTACAACGAAGAACTACGCGATCATATCGCCTCTGAACTCTCAGCCCCCGCTGGGTCCGCTCAGCCTATGCCAATACAGCAGACTCAAATCAGGGGGGCGTGAAGATATTCAATACGCGAGCAAGAAATATGTCTTCATCCAGAACTTGGAAGAGACCCTCGTGAAAGACACCTCTGGCGCTCCTAACTAAAGGCAGCCATCGTCGGCAAATTGCCGCGATGAGGTTCAGTGATCATTCTAGTCGATCGCATTCCGTTTTCAGTATCACCGTTCATATTAAAGAGACAAGTACGATGGGAGATGATTTGCTTAAAGTGGGCAAATAATCTGGTGGATTTGGGAGGTCTGGGGCGGAGAATAAGAGAGCTAGGGAGGCGGGGATGATTAATCAGAGTTTATTAACCCTTGGACGCATTATTAACATGCTTGTTGATCAGTCTTCCCATGTCTCTTATCGGTGAGCGCAGACATTCATTCCAGATTATGCGGATGCTAATTATATTTACAGCGAGTCAAAACTCACGCATCTTCTCCAAGGCTCCCTCGGAGGCCACACCAAAACCTGCATCATAGCAATCGTCTCCCCCGCCCATTCCAACATGGAAGAAACCTTCTCCACCTCGACTACGCCATCGCGCTCGTATCTGTTTATTCTCCTACACGTCCGGACATTTTCAAGGAATCGCACAATACGCTTTGGATATGCACCTATCAAGGTGATCAAGCTCTCAGAGTCGTTGATGTTAAGGCGATTACTTTCGTTGTCGCAATGCCACCTCTTCTTGGACATTCAGACGGTACTGTTTTTGTTGTAGAGAAACCGGGCTTGGACGTTGCGCATATGGGTGGCCGAGATGAAGTTTTGGCTGATGAGTAGGGTAGGGTAAAAAGTTACTCAGTGGTGTTTTCATCCTATACTATGCGCAAATTTTGAATTTTGAGGTTTTGAATTGCCGCACACATCATTTTATTTTAATTCATATTTTGTTGTGGCAACATCGGTCAATGCGGAGTTCCGGAGTTCCAAACTTATCTCATGTCCACACAATCAGGGTCATTGCCATTCCCCCCACGGTCTCAGACCGTTGCATCCTCTGAGCCTCTAGTAGAGAGAGTATCGAGTAAGCGATTTCTCTCTGGCAAGAAGGGCACGGCAGACACCGTGATGCAGCTCAATGCTGTTTTGACCAGGGAGCTGGCTGGGGGTTTGGAACGAAACGCAAACCTTGCAACAAGTGTCTTTCCAGACACTTCATTCTCCTTTCGGATTGATACACCCCTCGTTGCAAACCTTGCCCCGCCGAAGCGCCCGATGCGAAGGGCCTCCACCCGTACCAGGACCGCCCACGCGTTGGGACCCCAGAAACGGAGGAATACCATCCACTTACCTAGTAGTATTCCCGGGGCCGCCGAGAGTCTTATATTGAATCCTCCAAAGGACTGGTCCGAATCAAACCTTGCTGGATGGCTGAACGACATTGGGACTGCATTAGAGAATACTTACGCGAATATAAATCTACCGATTGGAGCCTATACCGCTGCAGATGGCAAGCGCATACTCCCACCAAAGAAGATATGGTGTCCCAGGCATTCAACGAATGCCCTCGAAGGCTCGCCGATCAAACGCAAGCCAGATGTGATACTACTCGATACCTCTTCTATATCCAATCCAACCTGGCCACGAGTTCATGCCCTTTGCGAAATCACACGCAGCGAGTTAAAAAAGAACAGAACGATCAAGGATACTATCTTACAAAAGTCGCTCATCACGATCACCTCGCAGTCCAATCGGAACTTTTTTCCATGTCTATCTTTTAGCCGCGATTCCTTCACATTCACGATATGCGACCGCTCTGGTGTGGTTGAAAGCAAGACCCTAAAGGTCAAGAAACATTCACTCGTTCTACTGCGCATCATTGCCGGTCTTATGTTCGCGCGTCCATCAGACATAGGCTACGACGAGTCAATCGATTGTGACGAGAACGGCAAAGCAATCAACATCCGGTTGAAAGGGGAGACGTTGAGAGTTATCGAAGATTTATTCATGTCGGACTCTATGAGGGGCCGTGCAACCCGATGCTGGCGTGTAGCACGAGGGGAAGATATTAATCAAGAAGAGTATGTTCTGAAGGATTCTTGGGCTGATGTGAGGCGGATGCACAGCGAAATCCTGACCCTCACGCTCATCGAGGAGAGGGGCTTATGCAAGGACAGAGTCGTTCCTAGGCTGGTTCTTGGGGAAGATGTCTGTGTGCACACGGGCACTGACTCCAAGCCGATTTACATCAAGGATACTACTGCGCGTCACCGTGATCCTACTGTTAAACATGTAGATGAAAGAGTTCACCGTCGGCTATTGATGGGACCAGTGGGGAAGCACATCAGCACTTTCACGTCACTCAAGGAATTAATCGGCGCTTTCGTTGACTTGGTTGAAGGTTGGTTGCATCCTTCTATTATTGCTTACAAATTTTATTAATTTTTTTTTCAGTGCACGAAGATCTCTGTGTTGGTGGAATTTTGCATAGGGATGTTAGTATAAACAACGTCATGTTAAGTCCGCCTGCAAGTGAGGGAAGACGTAGGCAAGGCTTTCTGATCGATTTCGACTACGCCTTCGTCTTTCGGCAACTTCTGGGCTTGGATGACGTTGATGGTGCCGGAAACGAGGATTCCAAAGGACAGGATTCCGAACACCAGGGCACCGAAGATGAGGGTGTTGACGAGGGTGTTGACGAGGGTGCTGATGAGGGTATTGACGTGGGTGCTGATGAGGGTGCTGACGAGGGTGCTGACGAGGGTGTTGACGGGGGTGCTGACGAGAGTGTTGACGAGAGTGGTGATGATGGTGGTGAGAGTGGTGATGAGAATCTCGACGAAGAAATATTGCTCCATCGCACTGTCAGTTTTCTTGTGCGCTGAGTGTAACATTCGCGTTAACAATGAACAACTTACAGGGAACACTACCATTCATATCCATTGAACTTCTGCAGTCACGCACTAAACCAGTAGAGCACTCGGCGAAGCATGACCTGGAGTCATTTTTCTACGTGCTCCTCTATGTTTGCACCATGTACGAGGGTCCTGGTAGATGGAAACACAACAACACAGACCGCGAAAATCCCAATCATCCATTTGGTACATGGCTTGACACCACAACCGATTGGCATGGGATTGCCGCCTATCGAATTTCCCAATTTATCAATCCAGAAGCTACACAGAATGATGTATTCCAATTTGTCAATGCTTACTTCGCTCCTCTCATCCCACTGCTGGAGGAGTTTTGTAACATCATTTTCGGCATCTACTTGAAGGGGGATGAAAGGATGAGGGCTCCAACCCTTCCCTGTGGCACCCACACAGCTGTCCTGACGGCTCTTCGGAGGGCATACGATGCCCTCCCATGTCAAGATGACGTTCCCGCACTGGTAGAGGAAGAGCCTGCAAGAAACGAGACTCAAGTCAGGACCTATGTCGCAGGAATACCCCATCGCCAACCAGCTAATATGAATTCTTGGGCCGCCTCTGACTCTGGTTATGGCGGGGAAGAAGCTTCGACTTCTACATCGTTTCAATCAGGCTCTGGAGGGAGCAGAAAGGGCGGGTCTGTCTTTCCTGCTGGAAAAGCTGCTGATGGAGAGCGTCGTAGCATCCGCTTACAAAACAAGCGTAGGGACATCTCGAGCACAGTGCATGATGCTGTCACCCCTTCCCCAAAGCGTCACCGCAGTGACCATAGCTCTCGGGACAGGAAAGATTAGACCGATTATCGATTTGATTAGGGCTCTGCCACCGTACTATGCATCATTACTATGACTTTCGTGATCTGTTTCTCTCTTGACTTATTGCCACATGTAACTTCTGTGCTTGTTGTGTTACAGTTCCATAAATATATTTTTGTGTTGCAGAGTAGTTTACAATGACTTTACAATGTGATGATACCCTACCAAAAATTTGGGCGTCGAGATCGGAACCGGAAGCCACTATGGTCTCGATAAGAAGCGGCGAGGGCAATGTCATCATTTTCGATCTCAGTGGAGGAACCTTCCCTGTTCACCATTGAGGGGATAACCCCATCATGCGGAAACTCTATGGCGCGCCTGATGGCCCCTGCGCAGGTGGCACACCAAGCAGTTTCCCTGGTGTAGGAAGTGCAGGAGGGTCTCGGTGTGGACGAGCAAGCATCAAAATAATTAAGGTTGTATGATTTTGCATTGTACGGAACTCGTTACAATTATCTCTGCGAGATAGTTCTCTGACAATACCCCTGTATAAAGACTCCGATGAGGCAGTGTTGAACCCGATTGTCACTTCTTCCTACCTCACCTCACTTGTTACTAGTTTACTCCATCCACTCTGGCAACTCCTCTCATGTCCGCGCACTCTGATGGCCAAAGTACGCAGCCAGCTCTTCAAAACAGAGATCTCGGCTCTGCCCCGCCTCTTGAATCACCAATGTCGATTCCCATGCCAACTGGGTCTTCTGCTCATCGTCCAACATTCCTCACCAGCCTTTTGAACACTTCTGCACAATCTCCAATCAGTGATTTGTCACTGGTGAGTCATGTTGAATGTCACTAATGCATATTTTGCTAAGTTTGCTTGGTAGGTTGAGCCGGACAACATGGAGGAAGCAAATTGCCTCCTGGGAGTTGCTCATGCCACACGAGATGTCTGTCGTGCTACAAAACGTCTAGCTGATTATCGAGTGAAAGAGACCTTGCTGCGTGCAGAACTCTATCGACTTCATGCCACAAAGGCAGAGCAGCAACTAAGGGTCGCTGAGATGGATGTAGGGAGAACTCGTTTGATGGTTAGGAAAGGGGGCTTTTTGCCATTCATGTCTGCTAGCCCATCACCCCACAGAGTGAGACGCAATCGCGGTAAGCCGGGATCGCAAATACAAAGAACTTTATTGATATTTCTTCTCAGGTAATCATAAATCCAAATCTATTGTATGTGGGCTGAAGGTGCGTTTGGATTGAGGGTGCCCGGGCTCGAAGCTTGAAGTGCAACCTGTTTGATTATTTTATTATACAATGTTGTAAAAGCCCTTGTACTTTTGCTTCGTCCAAAACAGTGGTATTTGCAAGTCCGCGATCCAAATACCAAGTGTGCCGTAGGGTTTGAAAACATCGGAGCTTCAATTTCCCTTTTCTTTGTGACGTTCTTCCTTGCTCTACCCTAACTGGGGGGGGGAAGCAAAAGTACTGGTATGCCTCCTAAACGCAAAGGCTCGAACAATGGCACAGATCCCCCTGCAAAAAAAAGCAAGGTAGAAAAGAAGCCAGGAAGGAAAGCCAAATCTTCGGCGAAAGGTCCGCGATGACCCTTGTTTGTAAACCCATCCTGACGTAGCTATTTTCTTGCATGCAGGGAATTCTCCCACCAAAAAATCAGGCTCAAAGAAGGCAACAGAAACAAAGGCAACAGAAACAAAACCGAAGATTCCTCGAGAGAAAAAAGGTGATGAGCTGGCATTATTGCGTGCATTTCTGCTCGACCTCAGCTGATTTCTATATATAGTTGAACCATTCTTAGGTACACCACGACGGTCTGGGAGACTAATACACCCTGATACTGGAGGGGCTCTCCAGATATTCGAAACCAGAAATGAGGTCCGGCAAGCGAAAGAGGATGCGATGAAAAAGGGCAGTGTCGAACCTATTCCTGAGGCAACACCCATAAACCCATTTGCTCCATCCAAAGAAAAAACCCGGCGTCGTCGCAAAAAGGTATTTTATATGTTACTAAGCGCTCTGTAGTTGCTGATAACTATGTTTAGCCTGATGACGAGAGCGCCACTGTACCCTCTGTCGATACACCACAAGCCGCCCCTGCGGTTCCTCAGTTTTTGGTACCTCCCGGCACAGAGCCTCGATTAGGTATGGCCGATAGCTCAAGGTTCGGACTTCACGTGGGCATGTCACCCACTCTGGAACGCTTAAACTCGAAGCAATTTTTTCCATCAAATCCACCACATGACCTGCCATTTAAGCGCCATTCCACAGATCATCAAAATGGCAATGCAGCACCTCCACGCATGGAAAATGATAACATTTCGAAAAATGCATTGTGGCCTCCATATGTTGATCCAGCTTTGGCGCATTCTCATCCACCACAGCCTCTACCTGGTCCGCTGCGGCCTCAGCCCGCTCCACCACAGCCACAGCCTCAGCCCGGTCCATCACGGCCTCGACTGCCAGTAGACCATTCTACTGTACATTGGGGACCGTCGACCGTATACCATCTAAATGGGGATGGCACCAGTGGTGGTGCAGACGAGTCCGTGCAAACCTCAAAACACGAGAGCAGGCATTGGGATGAACGGCCCTCGGATTCTGCCAATGAAGATAGAAATTCTTCGGACACTGCTAGCGAAGATATGGATATCCCACATGGTGGAGTTGGAGCCTCACATGGTGCGTGCCTTTTGTTTAACCTTGCTACACCTGAGACTCATTTGTAACAGATAATGTGAGCGGCCACCAGGTCATACAGGCGCACATCAAGAATCACCTGCAAAGGGACCGCATGTGGCAAATATTGCTCAAAGCTCCAGGAGCACCCATCCGGATCCCGGACGTGATGAAAAAGTACAGGACAATACATCGCATCATTCGTGAGCTGGCTGGAAGCAAGCTGGATAACGGTCATACTATTTTAAAAGTAAGCAGGGTTTTCATATATGCAGTTTGTCCAAAGCCCGTCATGATGACTCGTTGTGGGATACGATACAGCGCCATATATGCAAAGCCATGGGTATCGAACAATCGTGGATCGACGAAGGTCTTGATACTTTGGGACTCGTAGATCTGTATGGGGAAAACGGTCAGAAATACGAGGACTCAAGGGTTGTCGACATGCTGGCGGATCAAGGCACTGAGGGCGAACCCCGCATTCGACTGTTGGAATTGCTGAGGCAATGTGATGTTGATTGGCTGAAAGATAGTAAGTGTATGCCCATGTTGTGCCCGCATCTAATCAATTGTTATACGTTTAGGGGGGAAGGAAAGCCATCACGCAAAGGTTAGTGTCATAACCCCTTGGCGACCAATCTTAATGTTTTATTCAACAGGACGGGGCTTATAATGTTGTCGATGCTCACCATAAACGAAATCGTTATCCAGCCGCTCCAGACTCGGACCAATTGAATGTGATCCGCAAGTCATATGTTAATGAACCAGGCCCAAGGGATGACGCTTCAGAGGGCGATACCACTCTAGAATCTGCAGCGGAGACAGAAGCTGCGAGTGATGCTGATACAACTGATACTGACGATAGTTCGGAAAGTGGTTCAAATGCGGAGGATGTTGTCACTCGACACAAGTCCAAATCTCGTGGGGGGAAAACCAAGAACAGGCCAGGCCATTGCACACGTGCTCCTCGCAACTCGAAAGGCAGGAGACAAGTAAGATTCACGCAGCTCCAAGCTTACCCAGGGCAATGGCGGAGTGTGCTTGAGGATGCCAAGAAACGTAATCGCTCTTCCACGGCCCTCGGGGCTGGCTTTCTGAATCGTCGAGCAGGTCTGAAGCAAGCAGAAGATTGTCTGGCTGAAGCAATGGCGGCTCACGAGGCTGGCGATGGTGTCGTTGAAAAAGGTATGCAGGCTGTTCGCACGTCGATCACAGGCTGACTGTACAAACTTTCAGGGTATTATCCCGAACACCAAGAGGATATGAAAGTGCTGGTAGGCGTGCAGCCATTCTGTATAAAGTACATTTGTCACATGCGGCTGTAGATCTTCGAAGACATCTCAACTTTCCGAGGAGAGCTCAAGACGGCGGCTCGTGCTGTCGTTCGGCAGCAATATAATTTCCTTCCATCAAACGATGCAAAGCTCACACGACAACAATACAATGCCCACATCAGACAGGCGATAGAAGATCTTCTTTTCGAAGGGACGTTCCTGATGAACGGTGTCGACGAACAGGTGAATTTTTTAATAGTGTACTACGCTGTCAAGCTGACAGCCCAACAAGGGCCGCACAAACAACCTCTCCCATCCAGCACTTGAAGTACTATGCATGTCGTTCTTTTACGGCAAGAACGGCTTAGCTTCTCAATTCCCCGAAGAGTTCAAGGGCGAAGTCCCTGAAAGAGCCATTGTGCTGGTGGCTACAGCGGTATGTGATGGCATTGTTCTTAAATCACAAGATCTCACCCCTGCTTTGCAGCTGGAGTGTTGCCTACACGAGTGGAAGGAGGGCTACATGAAAGCAAGGCCATTCTCTGCCGCCCTCTACTCTCGCACATACAAAACTATCATCAATCTTATCAAGAAGCTCAAAACTAATGCTTATCACGAGCACAAATTTCAAGTGTGTCGTGAGGAATGGGCACAGAGGGGCAGGTATGTGTTCATATCTGCTCTCCAAGTTTCGCACACTGATCGTTGCCAAACAGCCACCAGCAATCAGAGGATGATGACTTCGAAGATCATGTTGGATACCAAGTGAGGCTCGATTGACACTGGAAGACGTATTAGTAATGCAAAGCCTTGGCTCTCAATATATACCTGTTTTCCACCATTAGCAATGACGAGCAACTGATTAAGCAAAGTGATAAGCAATATCCATAGGTATATTTATGAAATAGAGCGCCAACCAAGCCGCCACCCATATGACCAATCTATGGGATTCTATGGATATCAGTAGAGACTCTAGGCCATCTGTGGAGATCTATACAGATGTCAGGCTACTCTATGGACATCTATGGTGATTCTATGGTTATTCTATGGCTATTCTATGGATCCCTGTAGATATGCTATGTTGTTCTATGGATCTCTCACACTGTTCTATGGACATCTATGGACAACTATATAGAATACACCCCCATGTAGCTAGTTCTATAAACAGAAAATCTATCTAGGAGCTCCTATGGCTCTATGGCGTCTATGGAGGTCTAGACAGAATACCCTAGGTCGCACAGGTTTTGCTGATGACTTCTCCCACTCACAGCACATATTGATGTCGGGCCCCTCACTAATTGCAGCTGGACCCAATAACAAGGGAACCACTCTGTGAGCCTTGAGATATAGCAGTGGTGATGAGTAATGGTAAATAGCCAGAAGACAAGAGTGAAAAATTACACTAAGCTACATTTGATACATTGCACCTCCCTCCTACCATCCCAGACTGCCCGCAGAGAGGGGTTTTTTTTTCAGGAGCACATGTTTGTAACAAACACATGAACTGTTAATAACTGTTAATAACTACCTGTTAGTAATCATCTAGATTTAGCCAGTCAATAACAGGGCTAATAACACCCAAAATAATTAAATACCGTGCCCTGGTTAAGGCCACTGACTATTGATCATTTCCACAAAAGCCTTGTCAATGAGAGCCTTCTACTTGTCTTTCAACAATGTTGCATATTCTTGGTATCATTTCCAATCATACTCCCAGTACGATTGGGCAGGAAGAACTTCAATAAAAGGAAATGGCTCGGATTGAGCATCAGCATGAATGGGATTGTGATTTCATGACAAAGGCAAATGCAGAGAATTACTCCATAAGTTGCCAGTTCAGGATAGATAATGACCTGCTTAAGTTTCATCCACGCAAGAGGAATGCCAGCGTCTCAGACAGAGTGATTGCTATTATCTGATGCTGGAGTGCTCTGTCCTAGTGGTACCAGAGGGTCCCTTCCAAATGTAGCATTATGGTCTTCCCTGTTCATAGTCGTTCATCCTACCACATCGTGCCATAATCATTGTAAAGTGTTTTTTGTAAGGTGGTAG
>Ga0137415_10003794_pt1 | contig 14992 bp, 16 predicted proteins | sample CZODoug3_1_1_16f_FD_183082 | JGI IMG/M metagenome (GOLD analysis project Ga0137415, IMG submission 183082) | Vadose zone soil fungal communities from Angelo Coast Range Reserve, California, USA - CZODoug3_1_1_16fungal (Hybrid Assembly) | ecosystem: Environmental > Terrestrial > Soil > Vadose... | reverse complement strand
GAGCAGGCCCTCGCCTGCGGCCTGGCCGACCGGGCCGGCCTGCTCGCCGACGCGCTGGACTGGGCCACCCCGATGACCGAGCTCGCTCCGCTCACCATCGGCTACAGCAAGCAGGTGCTCAACCAGCTGTTCGAGCCCGACCTGGACCCGTTCGCGGACAAGGAGCTGTTCGACGCCTTCGAGGGCTGCTGGGCCAGCGACGACTTCGCCGAGGGGCGGCTGGCGCGGGAGCAGCGGCGCCGGCCCAGGTTCGAGGGCCGGTGAGCCGTCGCGCCGGCCCGGGGCTCGGCGGATTGCCGCCGGGCCGTTCGAGGTGGCTGGGCCGTTCGAGGTGGCTGGGCCGTTCGAGGTTGCCGCTGTGAAGCCGGCGCCGTTCGAGTACCTGCGGCCGGGCTCGGTGGACGAGACGGTGGCCGCGCTGGCCACGGGCGCGGACGGGCTGGAGGTCAAGATCCTGGCCGGCGGGCAGAGCCTGGTGCCGCTGCTCGCGCTGCGGATGGCCCGCCCGGCGGTGCTGGTCGACATCAACCGGGTGGCCGAGCTGTCCGGGTTCGCCCGGTGCCCCGGGTCGGTCGGTACAGGGTCGGTCGAGGTCGGCGCGCTGACCCGGCACAGCGCGCTGGCCGGCCAGACCGAGCACCCGCTGCTGGCCGAGGCAGCCCGGTGGATCGGCCACCCGGCGATCCGGAGCAGGGGGACGGCGGCCGGCAGTCTCGCGCACGCCGACCCCGCCGCCGAGCTGCCCGTGGTCGCCGTGGCCTGCGGGGCCGTGGCCACGGTGATCGGCCCGGGCGGGGCGCGCCGGGTGCCGGCCGATGAGCTGTTCCTCGGCCCGCTGATGAGTGCGCTCGGCGAGGACGAGCTGATCACGTCGGTGTCCTTCCCGGTGCCGGCGCGCTGGGGTTTCGCCGAGTTCGCCCGCCGACACGGCGACTTCGCGCTGGTCTCGGCGGCGGTCGCCGAGGTGGCCGGCGAGGTGTCGATCGCGCTCGGTGGGGTCGGCGGGGTGCCCGTGCGGGCCGTGGCCGGCGAGCGGGCGTTGGCTCGTGGCGGCTCGGTCGACGAGGTGGTGGCCGCCGTCCGCGCCGAGCTGAGCCCGACCGGTGACCTGCACGCCTCGGCCGACTACCGCCGCGCGCTGGCCGGTGAGCTGGTCCGCCGCGCGCTCGAGCAGGCCGGCCTCGGAGGTGGCGGATGAAGGTGGAGCTCACGGTGAACGGCGAGCGGGTCCGGCTGGACGTGGAGCCCCGCCGCACGCTGGCCGACGCGCTGCGCGAGGACCTCGGCCACACCGGCACCCACCTGGGCTGCGAGCACGGCGTGTGCGGCGCCTGCACGGTGCTCGTGGACGACGAACCGGTGCGCGGCTGCCTGATGTTCGCGGTACAGGCCGACGGCGCCTCGGTGACCACCGTGGAGGGGCTCGCCGCCGCCGACGGCACCCTGCACCCGCTGCAGGAGGCGTTCGTGGCGCACCACGGCCTGCAGTGCGGCTTCTGCACCCCGGGCATGTTGATCAGCGCGCTGCACCTGCTGCGCACCCACCCCGCGCCGTCCCGGGAGACGATCCGCGCCGAGATGTCCGGCAACATCTGCCGCTGCACCGGCTACATCGGCATAGTCGACGCCATCCAAGCCGCCGCCACTGCCGCCGCCCCCACTTCCCGCGAGTCGGGGATTTCGTCAGGGTGAGTCGGGGTTTTTGTCAGCCGCGGACCGCCTTGGCGAACGCCTCCAGCTCACGCGGCACGTCCGGCCCGGCCGGCTGGTAGGCCACCTCGGTGGCCCCGCCGTCGGCCAACCCGGTCAGCTTGTCCCGCAGCGCGGCGGGCGACAGTGCCAGGCCGGCGCCGGCCAGCACCTCGCCGGTGACGAACGGCTGGTCCCGCTCGCTGACCAGCGCCAGGTGGCCGTCGTGCAGCGCGAGGTGGCGCTCGCCGGCGGGCACGTCGTCGTAGGCGGCCGCCCAGGCCGGCCCGTTCGGCAGCCGATCGGTCTGGTCGAACTCCATTGCCCAGTGCAGCGACACGCTGGCGCCGTGCCCCGCCGCGGCGATCGCCCGCTCGCTGCCGGGGTCCTCGCCCTCGTCCAGCACGGTGCCGAACATCAGCACCGCGCTCCAGTCGAAGCCCGGCACCGGCACCGACGCGCCGAACACCCCGTCGCCGACCTCGCGCGCCACCCCGACACCCTTCGGACCCTGCGCGCCGACCAGGATCGGGATGTCGATCGGCCGCGCCGCGCCGAAGCCGGGGTACTGCATCATCCGGATCTGCGCGCCCTCCCACTCGGTCTGCTCGCCGCGCAGCAGCGCGCGCAGCGTGCGGACGTAGTTCGCCACGTAGGCCCACTTCGCCGGCCGCTGGCCGAGGGTGAACGCACCGGTGAAGCCCGAGCCGACGGTGACCGCGACCCGCTCCGGCCCGGCGATGGAGGCCAGCGTGGAGATCGCGGCGGCGCTGGCCATCGGGTGGCGCAGCCTCGGCACCAGTACGCCCGGGCCGAGGCGGACGGTCTCGGTGCGCTCGGCGGCCCGGCACAGCTGCATCCAGACATCGGCGTACAGCGCGGGCGAGTCGTAGAACCAGACATTGCGGTAGCCGAGCTGCTCGGCGATCCGGGCGTGCTCGTGGCTGTCCAGCGAGGTGTTGAACGCGCACGACATCGTCAGGGCCATCCGTCGATGGTTGCGTGAATCCGGCCAATGCGCAGCTCGAGTGGCGGACCGGCTCGCGAAATCTAACTGGATTGGCCGTCGCGTCCGTGGGGCCCGGCGTGTCACGGTGCACGCGTGTCGCCCACTCCGTACCGACCGCGCCGGACCGAGCCGTTCGGGGTGCACGAGGTGGCTGGCTGGGCGGTCAAGGTGATCGGTATCGGCGCCGACGGCCGGCTGCCCGACGAGACCGAGCGGCAGGCTGCCCTCGCCGTCGCGGCCCAGCTCCTGCCCAGGGAGAGCACACCGGCGACTGTGACGGCGACTGTGACGGCGACTGTGACGGCGACTGTGACGGCGACTGTGACGGCGGACGCGGTCCGGGCCGGTTTCGTGATCGTGCACCCGGGCGAGGAGGCGCTCTGGGTGATCGTCGCCTGGTGGCGGCTGGACATCCTCTACCAGCGGCTCTACCGCGCCGAGCTGGGCACGGTGGAGCTGCTGCCGGTGCCGCCGGACGGGCCGACGGCGTGTGTCTGGGAACTGCTGGCGATCGACCACGAGCGACGGGCCTGGGTCGAGCACGTGTTGACCGATCCCGCCCGTCCGGATCCGGCCGCGTATCTCGCCGCCGGGTTGGTGGTGTACGGCTGATCCCCGCCGGGGCTGACGAAATCCGCGACTCACCCTGACGAAAACCCCGACTCGCGGGAAGTTTTCGCGGGAGGTTGGGGAGGCGGGTTGTTAGGTTGCGGCGGTAAGTGGCTTGACCTGGAGCCGGGTTCAGGTTGCAGTGTGGAGAACATGAGTACGCAGGACGCGGCACCCGAGATCACGCCGGCCGCCGGGTATGTACCGGGTTCGAACCGGGGTGAGCTGTTCGGCCCGGGGCGGCGGTCGATCACCATCGGCGTGGTGCTGCTGATCAGCATGGTGGCGTTCGAGGCGATGGGCGTCGGCACGGCGATGCCGGCGTTGGTCGCGAGCCTCGGCGCGCTGTCGCTGTACGCCTGGCCGTTCGTGGCGTTCATGGCGACGGGGGTGTTGGGCACCGTGCTCGGCGGGCGCTGGTGTGACCTCGCCGGCCCGCGATTGCCGCTGATCGTGGCGCCGGTGCTGTTCGCCGCCGGCCTGCTCACCGCTGCCACCGCGGCCGGTATGCCCCAGCTGCTGGTCGGCCGCACGTTGCAGGGACTCGGCGCGGGCAGCGTCACGGTGGCCATCTACGTGCTGGTCGGGCAGGTATACCCGGAGCGGGTGCGGCCGGCGATGTTCGGCCTGATGTCCTCGGCGTGGGTGCTGCCGTCGCTGATCGGGCCGCCGATCTCCGGGCTGGTCACCGAGCGGCTGTCCTGGCGCTGGGTGTTCTTCGGCCTGGTGCCGGTGGCGGCGCTCGCGCTGGTGCTCGTGGTGCCGGCGGTGCGCCGGCTCGGCCCGCCGGACCCGAACCGGGTGGCCGCGCCGAAGCGCCGGGGCCTGCTGCTCGCCGCGTTCGGGGCCGCCGTCGGGGTGTCCGCGCTGACCTGGGCCGGCCAGAAACCGGATGTCACCGCCGCGATCGTGCTGCTCGCAGCCCTGCTCGTGCTGGTTCCCGCGATGCGCCGGCTGCTCCCGACCGGAGTGTTCCGGTCGCGGCGGGGGATCCCGACCGTGGTGGCCTGCCGAGGGCTGTGTGCGGCGCTGTTCTTCACCTCGAACTCGTACCTGCCGCTGATGCTGACCAGTACCCACCACTGGTCGCTGGCCGCCGCCGGCAGCCCGCTGGTGGTCAGCTCGCTGGGCTGGTCGTCGGTGTCCTGGTGGCAGGGGCGCCACCCCGACCTGCCCAGGGGGCGGCTGCTGCGGATCGGGTTCTGCCTGCTCTTCGGGGGTGTGCTGGCGTTGCAGCTGGTCGCGCCGAGCTGGGGCGTGCCGTGGCTGGCGCTGCCGGTGTGGGCGTTCGCCGGCGCCGGGATGGGGCTGGTCTTCCCGTCGGTCGGGTTCCTGTTGCTGCGCCAGTCCGCGCCCGGTGAGGTCGGGTTCCACACGTCCGCGGCGCAGATGTCCGACCAGCTCGGCACCGCGACCATGATCGGCGTGGGCGGCGCGCTGCTGGCCCTGCTCGGCTCGCCGGCGCTGGCCATGCCCGTGCTGCTCGGCATGCTCGCCGTGATCGGCCTGACCGGCGTGGCGGTGGCTCCGCGCGCTGTGGCTCCGACGACCTGACCCACCAGGCCGGGCTGGGCCCGGGACCGCAACTCCGCGGACCCGACATCAGCCGGCGCTGACGCTCTCCACCCAGGTGCCGGGGTACGTCGCCGAGTCCTGGCGGGACACCGTGAGCCCGACCGGCCAGGCCACGGTGAGCGTGGTCGTCTCGCCGGGCGGGATGGTGACCAGCTGCGTCGGCACCCACTTCGTGGAGCCGAGGCTGCCGAAGGAACCAGGTGAGTCGGACAGCACGACCAGCTTCGCCGTCGCGCTGGCGCCCGGTCGCAGCGTCACGCCCGGGGCGCCGGTGTCCTTGCGGTACAGGGAGTACACCGGACCGTTGGGGTCGTCCGGTCCGTGCAGGTCGACGCCGGGCACGCCGTTCAGCTGGCAGGCCTGCTGGGAGGTGTTGGTGTAGGTCAGCGGGAACCAGGCCTGGTCGGCGTTGCCCGGTTTCGAGCGCGGGCCCAGCTTGGCGGACAGCTGCGCGGTGTGGCACCGCGCCGTGCTGGCCGGCGCCGCCTTGGAGGTCGAGCCACGCTCGGGAGCGGCCGCGGCGGCCGACGAGGTAGGCGCCTCGGCGGAAGCGGAAGCGGAAGCGGAAGCGGAAGCCGAGGCGGACGGCGGCGCGACCGTGGGCACCGACTCGCCGCATCCGGCGAGCGCCGCGATGACCAGCACAGACGTAGCAATGAGTGCGCGCATTGATTCCCCCGTCGAGTCGCCGCGCACGGTACTCGATCAAGTACCGTGCGCGGCGACTCGACACGTCGGGGTCGGCCGAAGCCCACCCCGCCCGGGGGACGGTCCACCCCGGTCGGGGGTTCGGCGGCCGGGACTCCCGACTCGGCGGACCCGTAGCCTCGACCGAGGCTCAGGCCACGCCTTCCGGCGATGCGCCGGTGATCGATACGCCGTCGGTCGCGATCTTCTCGATCTCGGTGAGGTCGGCCTCGGTGAAGTCGATGTCCGCGGCGGCGAGGCTGTTCTCGATGTTGCGGGCGCTGCGCGCCCCGACGATGGCCACGTGCACACCCGGCTGGGCCAGTACCCAGGCGGTGGCCAGTTGGCCGATGGACAGCCCGCGCGAGCCGGCCAGCTCGGCCAGCCGGTCCACCACGGCCAGGTTGCGGCGCAGCGTCTCGCCCCGGAACGCGGTGGACCGGGACCGCCAGTCGGCGCTGTCGAACGTGCTGTCCGGCGTGAGCTGGCCGGTCAACAACCCGCTGCCGAGCGGGCTGTAGACGAGCACGCCGATGTTGTGCGCCCTGGTGTAGGGCAGCTCGCTGTCCTCGATGTCGCGGCGGAACAGGTGGTACGGCGGCTGCAGGGTCTCCACCGGGCGGGCCGTGTCGAACGCGGCGAGCTGCTCGGCGGCGTAGTTGGACACGCCCACGTGCCGGATCTTGCCCTCGTCCACGAGCTCCTGCAGCGCGGTGGCGGTCTCCTCGGCCGGGGTGTCGGAGTCCGGCCAGTGCACCTGGTAGAGGTCGATGTGGTCGATCCCCAGCGCGCGCAGGCTGGCCTCGACGCCGCTGCGCAGCCAGGCCCGGCGGGCGTCCCGGGGCCGGGGGCTGCGCGGGTTGATGCCGCCCTTGGTGGCGATTACCAGGGAGTCCCGGTCGCGGTCCAGCTCGCTGCGCAGCGCCTTGCCGAGGACTTCCTCGGAGCGGCCGAAACCGTACGCCTGGGCGGTGTCGAAGATGTTCACGCCGAGCTCGCGGGCGTGCCGGATGGCCCCGATCGCCGCATCTTCGTCGAACGAACCCCAGTCCCCGCCGAGCTGCCAGGTACCGAAGGCCACCCGGGAGACGTCCAGACCGCTCTTGCCCAGCACGATGTTCCGCATACGGCTATCCCATCCCTCGACACCGTTGGCGTTGGCGTTGGCCCGCTAACTTGTCATGTCAGGATAACCTCTTACCTTTCGCCCACCTAGCCCGGCGAGGGGTCCGGGATGGGTGTGGCGCACTGCCGCCCGGTCGGCCGGGCCTGGCACGATCGACCCGTCAGGTGGCGATAGCGCCAGGTCAGCGGTGTTTGGCGAGGTTGCTGCCGAGCCACGCGGTGTAGCCGAGCAGGCCGGCAAGGCCGACGCCGCGCAGCGTCCGGTTGTTGTTGCGCAATGCCAGGCCCAGAGCGAGCTCGGTGGCCCCGTTGCGGTAGATCCAGGACCGGGTGTCGGTGGGGAACGCCGGGGCGGTGATCGACTCGTACAGACCGGGGGCGACGAAGTGGCTGGCGCCGACGCTGGCCAGCAGGGTGCCGGCGGTCCGCAGGGAGAGCAGTGCCATGGTCGGATCGACTCCTCAGATGGTTGGACGCCGCTGCTTGGCTGGCTCCGCCCGCGTCATTACGACGATTTTGCCGAAGTGTGGCAGAAGGGGACGGAATCCGCGACTCACCCTGACAGATTCCCCGACTCACCCTGACAGATTGCCCGACTCGCGGGGCTGGTCGGTTGGGCTCGGGGCGGGGGCTGGTCCCGGGTGTCTGGTCCCGGTGTCCGGTGGGTTAGCCCTACCTCAGGTGTAGGGCTGACGGAGGCGGTAGTAGGGGTTGCTCGATCGTGCCTCGAGGGGATCCAGAGCACTGTTCAGGGCAGCCGGGGAGCACGGATCCGGGAGCGAAACGAGATGAGGTCGGGCATGTTCACCAGCACTTATGCGTACCAGGCAGAGTCGGACGAGTACGACGGCGAGAACTTCGACAGCGAGGACTCGGCGGCCACGTACGAAGAGGTCGGCTACGTCGCGGTCAGCTACGACGACAGCTACGACGGCGGCGGCGACGACAGCTACGACGGCGGCGACGACAGCGGCGACGACAGCGGCGACGACGAGGACGACGGCGGCAGCGAATAGCGCCACCCCGCCGCCCCGGTCTCGGGGCGCTCTCTCCAACCCGGCCCCGTGCGGCACCCATGACTTGACGAGGAGCAGCCATGAACGCCGTATCGGGGCCGGGCCAGGACACCCTCGGCAGGGCCGCCGAGCTGATCGAACAGACGTTGACCGGGGCGAAGGCCAACTCCCGCCCCGACCTGATCCGTCGCCTGGACCGCGCCCGGCGCGCTCTGGACGCGGTCAGCGCCACCGGCTCCGCCGGTCCGATCCCCACCGCAACCGCCACCGGCGCCGCGCTGGCCGCCCCGCACCCCTTGGCGGACATCGTCCCTGCCGGAACCGAGTACACCGCCGCTACCGGAGCTGCCGCCGAGCGGCGGACCAGGGCGGTGCGGCTGGCCGCCGACGAGGCACTGCGCGCGCTGGACTCGCTGGGGGTCGACCTGCGGTCGCGGCGCGCGCTGCTCAGCGATGACGCCCGGGTCGCGAGCGTGTCCGCCGAGCTGCGTGAGGCGAAGGCGTACGCCGACCGGTTCCGGCAGCTGTCGCGCGAGTGGTCGCACGTGATGGCCCACGGCTTCGCCCACGTCGGCTCCGACATCGAGTTCGACGTGCGCACGAGGATCCGGGGGGTGGCCGGCGAGTTCGAGGTCGCCGCCGAGACCGGTGACCCGGGCGAGGTCCGGGACGAGCTCGATGCCCGGCTGCGCGGCCAGCTGATCGCCGAGGCCGAGCGGACCTACGGGTCCGTGTACGCCGGCGCGTGGGGCGTGGCCGCCGAGATCGCCGCCGAGTTGGAGCTGCCGATGCCGCACCGGGTGCCGCCGCTGCCGGTCACGCCCCCCGGGCAGCTGGTCGCCCAGCTCCCGGACCGGTACCGACCCTTACCAGGGCGCCCGCTGCTGGCCCGGCTGCTCGGCGTGCTGCTGCCCGGCTACACCGGGATCGTGATTACGCTGGTGCTTTCCCGGGCGCTCGGCCTGCAGCTGTCCGGCTGGCTGATCGCGGCGTTCGCGCTGGTCGGCGCCGCGACCCTGAGCGGAGCCAAGGCCAGCGTGGAGCGCAGACGCCAGCTGGACCGGCGCCGCGCCGAGCTGGCGAAGTCGCTGCGAGGCACCGGCGAGGAGTTCCAGCTGGCCCTGCTGAAACAGGTGCGCGACGGACTCCGCATCCTGCAGCACGACCTGCGCCGCGCGACCACCAGCACCGTCGCGTACCGAGGCCAGGCGATCACCCAGGAGCTGGACGTCATGCGGGCCGCCGCCGACGCCGTCCGGCGCGCACCGGCCGAGCTGGCCGCCATCGCCAAGGACCTGCAGTCCCTGGCCGAGCTGCACGACCGCGCCGTCGCCCTCCGCCAAGCCACCGCCCCCACCCAAGACCAGGCCGCCGCCCGCTCCCTCACCGTGGTCGCCTGACCGAACTGCCCGCGAGTCGGGGAATTTGTCAGGGTGAGTCGCGGATTCCGACTGGTTCGATCGGGGGATGGCCGTGGACGGGGTACTGGAGATCGACCGGGGCGCGGACCGGACCGGGTACCGGGACGTGGTGTACGCAGAAGTGTCCGGCTTTCGGCCGCTGCTGCTCGACCTCGTGGTGCCGGTGCGGTCCGCTCCGGCGCCGGTGGTGGTGTACCTGCACGGCGGCGGGTTCGCCGGCGGCACGCACCAGGTGGCGCGGTACCCGCCCGGTCGCCGAGCCACCGAGGCGCTGCTGGCCAGGGGTGTTGCCGTGGCGAGTGTCGGTTACCGGCTCAGCGGCGAGGCGCGCTTCCCGGCGCAGGTGCACGACGTGTGGGCCGCCGTGCGCTGGCTCGGGCGCCATGGCGCCGACGTCGGTGTCGACCCGGACCGGGTGGCTGCCTGGGGCGACTCGGCGGGTGGCTACCTCACCGCCATGTTGGCCGTGGCGGCTGACCGGCCCGAGCTGGCCGGCCCGGTCGAAGTCACCGGGGCCGGCCGCCGCATCCGGGCCGGGGTGAGTTGGTACGGCCCGAGCAACCTCGCCACCCAACCTCGGCTCGGCCCCCCGGCGTGGCGCAACACTGACCCCGCGCGCTCACCCGAGGCGAAGCTGCTCGGCGCGCCTGTGGCGACCGTGCCCGAGCTCGCCGCCTTGGCCAGCCCGGTCAGCCATGTCACCTCGGCCGCCGCGCCGTTGTTGCTGGTGCACGGCACCGCCGATGACGGGGTGCCGTTCGCGCAGAGCGAGGAGCTGGTGGCCGCGTACGGCCGGGCCGGCGCGCCGATCGAACTGGTCGCGGTACCGGGCGCCGGGCACGGCTTGCCGGGTATCGAGCTGGGGCCGCTGCTGGACCGGAGCGCGGACTTCCTCGTCCGGCACCTGCTGGCCGGCTGAGCCCAGGGTTTCCTGATTCCGAAGTCGTCGGGATTGTTGATCGTGGTCTTGGTCACGCGGGTGCGGAACCGGCCGGGTGTGGGTCGCGGTCCGGTCCGGCGTAGTGCCCGATCGAAGATGAGGCTGAAGAACACCCGCCCCGAGATCGGCCGGTCCAGGACCCCACGACTCTGCCGACCCCCTGGTGCGGACTCGTGTCGCACGGTGCCGGCGTTGCCCGGGCTCAGCCGGCGAAAGTTCTCGGCTAGGCTCGAAGAGCGTGGATGGGCGGCGGTCACTGGGTGACTGACCCGCCCCAATGGAGGGGGTGTGCCATGGGCGACTCGGTGGCCGATTATGACGCCATTTACGCTGGCCTAGCGGTCGCACCAGGCAGTGATGGCGTTCCGTGGAACATCGGCGAGCCGCAGCCGGCGATCGCCGCGTTGATCGATGTCGGACGGGTGCGCGGTGAGGTCCTCGACGCCGGCTGCGGCGTCGGGGAGACGGCGCTCTACCTAGCCGCGCGCGGGTATGTAGTGGTCGAGTTGGACCTGTCGCCCACCGCGATCGGTCAGGCTCGCCACGCCGCGGCGGAGCGCGGCCTGGCCGTCGAGTTCGCCGTCACCGACATCACCAGCCTCACCGGCTACGACGGCCGCTTCGGGACGGTTATTGACTCGACGCTGTTCCACTCCATCCCGGTGGCCAGCCGCTCCGCCTACCTGAGCGCAATCGCGCGCGCCGCCGCGCCCGGCGCGACGCTCTACGTGCTGGTGTTCACCAACGAGCTTGACTTCCCCGAGGGGCCGGGCCCGAACACGGTGGACGAGCCGGAGCTGCGCGCGGCCGTCGAGGAGCACTGGTCGGTGGAGTCGGTGGTGCCGGCGTCCGCGCCGGCGCACCTCCCGCCCACGATTGCCGCGAACTCTCCTCGGGATGATCGTGGGCGCGCCCTGCTGCCGGCGTTCCTGCTCACCGCCCGCCGGAGGGACTGAGCCGCGCGTTGGATCAGCGTTGCGGCATGTTCTGTGCCGTGTCGTCCCGGCTCACCAGCGCCGCTGACTGCTAGGTGTAGCTATCTACGTCGCCAACGTCGAGCTGATGCCTGAGATGAGCCCCGAGGTGCGGCGAGGGGAGTGGCAGGACGGTGCTACGGACACTAGCCCGAGGGCGGCGGGACCACGTTGCGTCAATGGATGCAGATGAGCCGGCCCGCTCGGGGCTGAGCTTCGCCATTGACCGGATGCCGGACAAGGACAGAAGATCGCGCCCGACCCGCCCACCCCGCTCGACGATGGGAACCCAAACGCCTACGGCTACGCCTGTTCAGCATCGCCGGACGACTCGCCCGCGCTCCGGCCGCCGAACCCAGTCATTCAGGCCGGTGTTCGGATCACGCTCCAGCAGCGCCTCCCGCAACGTGTCCAGCGGCGGCTGATCGGGCCGTCGTGCCCGGACAATCCTGGCCGCTTCGTCCTCGTGGTCGGCGAACCGTTGCAGGACAAGGTCTTCCTTCGTCGGGAAGTAATGGAACAGGGTCCGCCGGGCGACCTCTGCCTCCCGCGCGATATCGGTGATCGAGACCTGGTCGAACCCCGACTCGAGGAGCAGGCGGATCGCTGTGGCCGCGATCGTCTCGCGAACGCGCGCAGTACATGAAGACCACCGGCGGATTCTTCAGCGCCCTGCACCCCATCGAGGCGATCTGTACCGGTTGATGTCCGGCAAACTCTCTGAAGATCTCAAGGTTCGAGTTGTGACGTGGCGCAACCCGCAGGACAATCACAAGCTTGCGCGCGATAGACGAACTAACGACTCCTACGTAACTCCAAACCGAATCTTAGTGTGCCTCGCTAACGGAATTGGGGCGTTAGTCGAGCGTGGTTCGTGGACGTCGTTCGCTTCGATGATCAGCGGGCCGTCGCCGGTCCACTCAATCCCCAGTACAACGTTGTACTCGCTCGTCACTCCGAGCACTTCTCCAACTTCCCGCAGCAGGGCCATGAGATCCGCGACACTGCATTCGATGTTGCGCGAGCGGATTCGGTTGCCTTGCAAGGTGGTCTCCGACCCCGGAAGCGTGTAGCCACCAATGGCGTGAGCGAGGCTCACCGCGCCAGAGCCGTGAATTGCCATCCACGCCTCGCCCAAGGGCGAGGTCTTGCGTGCAGCGTTGACAAGGTCCCAACGTCTTAGTCCGTAGCGCAGGTTGTCTCCCTGGACCGATTCAAAGGGGTGCGATCCGGCGGGGCTCTGAGTCCATCCACCAAGCTCATGTCGACAAGCCCACAAAGTTCGAACCAAACCACGAAATCGAGCAGATCACCTGGTGGGATCCTGCCGCTCCTCTGCAGGGCGCTAATGGTCCAGACGCGGCGATCGTCCAAATAGCCCACCAGCTCGCTGTCAGAGTAAGCCACCGGCCCTATTGTCTGGGGGTGCTCGCTCTCACTAAGGCAGACCCGTCCGTCAGCCTGACCACTGTTGATGAACCGGTGCCTCTTCCTGATCAGGCGGTGGTTCGGGTCCGGGCGTTCTCGTTGAACCAGGGCGAGGTGCTCGATCTAGCGAAGCTGCCGGACGGATCGCTCACCGGGTGGGACGTGGCGGGCGTCGTCGCGAAGGCTGCGGCTGACGGGAGTGGTCCGGCGGTCGGGACTCGGGTTGTGGGGCTGGTACGGCGGCGGGGTGCCTGGGCGGAATTGGCTGCGATTTCGACGAAATGGATGGCCGTGATACCGGACGGCGTGTCCGACGTACAAGCTGCGACGTTGCCCACGGCCGCGATGACGGCGTTGCGGTCGCTCGAGATCGGCGGGCTCCTGCTGGCCAAGCGGGTGTTGGTCACGGGTGCGACGGGTGGGGTCGGGCGGTTCGCAGTACAGCTTGCGCAGTTAGCCGGTGCGCAGGTCACAGCTCTTGTACGCCGTGCCTCGGTGACCGGGTTGCTCGGCGCCGATGTGGTCACTGAGCGGATCGAGGGTGACTTCGACCTGATCGTGGAAGCTGTCGGAGGGGCAGTCTTCAGCCAGTCCATCGAGCACCTGGCACCGCGTGGTGTGGTGGTCAGTCTCGCTACCCAGGATCCGGACGAGCCGGTCAGCTTCCGGGCCGGGTGGTTCTCCCGCTCGCCAGGAGCCCGGATCTACACCCTTAACAACTTCGACGAACCGGCGAGCGTCGCCGCCGATCTGGCCCGGTTGTGCCGTCTGGTCGCCAGCGGTCGCCTAGACGGTCAGGTCGAGCTGGAATCCTCCTGGCGGGAGACCCCGACCGCGATCGAGGCCTTGCTGGACCGCCGGATCACCGGGAAGGCGGTCCTGCAGGTCGACTGAGCTGGCATAAACGATGACCTGCGGCGGCAATACCCACGTCAATCGGAACAAAATTTCCGCTTGTGGTCTAAGCTCGTCCTGAAAGCGGAAAGTAGGTTCCGGGTAGAGGGGCGGCGGCGATGGCGGACCTGGCCCGGGAGCGCCCGCTGCGTCGGGATGCCCAGGCCAACCTGGAGCGGATCCTCGAGGCCGCCGCCGCGGTGTTCGCCGAGCACGGTCTGCAGACGAGCATCGAGGTCGTCGCGCGCCGCGCCGGGGTCGGGCTGGGCACGGTCTACCGCCGCTTCGCCGACAAACAGGAGCTGGTCGACGAACTGGCGCGGAGGCTGCTTGCCGACGCTGTCGCCATCGCTGAACGCCATGTCGACGACCCGGACGGCACCGGTCTGTTCGGCTACCTGTGGGAGGTCAGCGGGCTGCTCGCGACCAACCGAGGGTTCGTGAGCCGAGTGTGGAACGTGCCGGGCGCGGCCGTGCTGGTCACCCGGTCTCGGCAGCTGCAGGGGGAGCTGCTCGCCTCGGCCCAGGCCTACGGGCTGGTGCGCGGCGAGCTGACCGCGCAGGACGTCGCTGTCGCGCTCTGGGCGGTCCAGGGCGTGCTCGATGTGACGCGAGGACAGCCGGTCGAAGCCTGGAGACGACACCTGGAGGTGCTGCTCGCCGGGCTCCGGCCCGAGCCGCGGTCGTTGCCGCATCCGTCTCTGACCGACGAGGAGATGACCGCCGTCATCCGAGGCCAGCGCCCTCCGGTGCTGTGACCACCCCGTGAGAGGAATCCCGCGATGAGTGACACCAGCAAAGATGCAGTCGAGGTGATCGCCGTGGTCAACCGCTCGTTCGCGCTCGCCGACAGCAAGGACTTCGACGGCTACCGGGCCCTGCACGCCGACCGGATCACGGTCGACTTCGGCGGGGTCAACGACGACAGCCAGGGCGAGATCAGTGCCGATGCAATGGCGGAGTCAGCTCGCACCGTCGTCGGCCCAGTCGCTATCACCCAGCACATGATCTCCAACCAGGTGGCCAGCGTCGAGGGCGACGAGGCGACGGTCAGCTTCTACGAGCAGGCCTTGCACCACCACCCCGAGCTTGGTGAGGACGAGCAGGTCAACACCTGGATCCTCTACGGCCGAGGTCAGCACCGCCTGCGCCGAACTTCCGACGGCTGGAAGATCGTGGCCGCGCGCCTCTCCCCGGTACACCACACGGGCAACGCCAACCTGCTCGCCGACGTCGGCAAGCTCACCAGCTAAGGCTGGTCGGCGGGCATGGAGTAACCCCTTGGGCAGGGCAAATGAGACTGGAAATGAGACTGGAAATGAGACTGGAGGAGGACGCCCGGGAGCCGTCGTGCAGGCTTCCGGGGCGTTTTACCAGGTCACTGGCGGAGGATGCGGGATTCGAACCCGCGAGGGCTGTAACACCCAACACGCTTTCCAAGCGTGCGCCATAGGCCACTAGGCGAATCCTCCGTCGCAGAGTGTAGCTCCCCGCTTTGAGGCACCCACCCGGTGCCGCGGTTCGCGCCGAACCACTACACTGTGCGATGGACCCCGCGCGGCGTCCATCCTGTGAACTCCCCCAGGGCCGGAAGGCAGCAAGGGTCAATGGGCTCTGGCGGGTGC
>Ga0137415_10003793_pt1 | contig 14995 bp, 16 predicted proteins | sample CZODoug3_1_1_16f_FD_183082 | JGI IMG/M metagenome (GOLD analysis project Ga0137415, IMG submission 183082) | Vadose zone soil fungal communities from Angelo Coast Range Reserve, California, USA - CZODoug3_1_1_16fungal (Hybrid Assembly) | ecosystem: Environmental > Terrestrial > Soil > Vadose... | reverse complement strand
CTCGACAGTCTCTCGCTCGTCTGGGTCGGCGCCGCGAACAAGGATGTCGGGGTGATTTTCAAGCCGTGGGAGCCGCAGGCGACGCATCGCATCGAGTCGCACATCGACTGGGAGCGAGACCGGGTGGTGCACGATCTCGAGGCCAGCGGGTGCGGCGATCTCCTGGACTACATGCGTCTGCCCGGGGCGGTGACCGAGGCGCGCAACGTCTCCGGCCAAAAGGTCGTCTCCGACGGGCGAACGGCCGTGGTGCGGTTGCGCCGCTGCGACCCGGGGGACACGCCGTGACCAGCACGCCGGGCGATCGCGCCCTGCAGGACGACGTAATTCGCGCGCTCGCCGATGCGCCATATCGTGCCTCGCTGGAGTGGCGGCGCCGGGGGCTCGCCGATCCCGCCCGCGTGGAGCGGTACGCGCGGTTTGTGGCGCGCCATTTCTATCACGAGCGGATCGTCCACTTCTTCAAGTACTCGCGCGCCCTCGCCCGCGTTACAGGCCGCGCCCCCGAGGCCATCCTCAAGTCTCCCGCCTTCGATGCGCTCCTCCCCACACTCGTCCTGGGCAGCCGCGAGACGGCGGCAGCAGTGGCGCGGCTCGTCACGACCCACGTTGCGGCGGGCCGGGCGCCCATTCCTTATCTGGCGGATCTCCTGCGGTACGAGGAGGCGATGATGGTCGTCGAGGCGGGAGCCCGGGTTTGGCGAGATCCTGCTGGTGCCGGCGGAGCCGTGAGCGGCGAGCGGGACCGTCCCGAGACGGTCGAGGGGACGGTGCTGTTGGACCTGGCCTACGACCTTCCCACCGTCCTGCCCAGGCTGCTCCAGCCGTGGACGGACGTGCCGCACGCCCCCGAGCGGCCCACGACGCTCCTCGTCGCGCGGTCGCCGCACGGGCGGGTCGCGGTGGCGAAGAGCGACGCAGGCGTGGCGGCGGTGATCGGGCTCGCCGACGGCACGCGGACGCTCGACGAGCTCGCGCAGGGAGCGGGCCTGCATCCCGCCGAGTTGCGCCAGACGCTCCAGGGACTGGTGGACTTGGGCGCGGTCCGGTTTTCCACGGGAAGCTAGCGTGGAAGTCCAGATCTTCGGCATCCGCAAGAGCGCCGATACTCGCGCGGCCCTCCGGTTCTTCGCCGAGCGCCGGATCAAGACGCATTTCGTCGACCTGAACGAGCGCGCCGCGTCGCTCGGCGAGCTGCGGCGTTTCGCCCAGAAGTTCGGGGTGCAGGCCCTGATCGACCGCGACGCGAAGCGCTTCACCGAGCTCGGCCTCAAGTCGGCGCTCTTCTCCGAGGACCGCTGGCTCGAGAAGCTCACACTCGAGCCCCTGCTCCTCCGGATGCCGCTGGTCCGCCACCAGCAGCAGCTGACCGTGGGTGCGGCGGAGGAGACGTGGCGGGCCTGGGTCGCCGCGGCGCCGGCGCCCGCATAGCTTTTTGGTCTCCCGCCAAGCGGAGCCACCGATGACGACGAAATACGAGAGTGCCGATCTGCTGCTCAAGCTGTACGACCTGCGCCGCGAGCCGGTACTGCGCAAGGCGCGAGCCTGGTTCCGCGAGGAGTTCCGCCCCCGCACGGCAGAGGACGTGCTCGAGGCGCATCGAGGAAAGCGCAGCGCGTACTATCGAATGGTGACCACCTATTGGGGTATGGCCGCCACGCTCGTACTGCACGGTGCGATCGACGAGCAGATGTTCGCGGACGCGAACGGCGAGCACATCATGGTGTTCGCGAGGCTCCGGCCGTTCCTCACCGAGCTGCGGGGACTGCTCAACAACCCGGGCTACCTCGAGAAGCTGGAGCAGGTCATCATGCGGATGCCCGACGCCCAGGCGCGGCTCGCCCGGTTCCCGGGACCCGCCAAAGGCAAGGCAAGTACGCCCAAGGGTCCACGGAGGGTCGCATGACGGCCGCGGCGATCCCGCGCCCCGAGCCGTCCGAATATGTGCCTTTCTACGAGACCTACATCTCCAAGGTCCCCAAGGGGAACCTCCTGAAGGTCCTGGAGGACCAGCGGCTTGAGACGCAGGAGCTCCTCGTCGGCCTGTCCGAGGCGAAGGCGCTGCATCGCTACGCGCCGGGGAAGTGGAGCATCAAAGAGGTGGTCGGCCACCTCATGGACAGCGAGCGCGTGTTCTGCTACCGCGCGCTGGGCTTCGGGCGGGCCGACGAGAACCCGCTCCCGGGGTTCGACGAGAAGGCGTGGGTGCCGGCCGGACGGTTCGACGCGCGATCCCTCAAGGATCTCGCGGCCGAATTCGACGCGGTGCGCCGGGCGACCATTGCGCTGTTCTCAGGGTTGGACTCCGACGCCCTGGCGCGCCGGGGGACTGCCAACAACAACCCGATTACCGTGCGCGCGCTCGCCTGGATCATCGCCGGCCACGAGCGCCACCACGTCGCGATCCTGCGGGAGCGCTATCTGGCATGAGCCCGGCGATCTTCCTCCTCCTCGCGGCCGCGGCGGCCCAGGGAGACACCGGCAGCTTCGTCCTCAACAACTTCAGATTCGCGAGCGGCGAGATGCTGCCTCAGCTGCGGCTGCACTACCGCACGCTCGGCCGCCCGCGGCGCGACGCCGCCGGCGTCGCGCGGAACGCGGTGCTGATCCTCCACGGCACGGGCGGATCAGGTGGCCAGTTCCTGTCGCCGCTGTTCGCGGGCGAGCTGTACGGCGCCGGCCAGCCGCTCGATACCGCGACGCACTACCTCATCCTGCCCGATAACATCGGGCACGGCCGTTCCTCCAAGCCGAGCGACGGGCTGCGCGCGCGATTCCCGCGCTACGCCTACGAGGACATGGTGACGGCGCAGTACCGGCTGGTCACAGAGGGACTGCACGTGACTCACCTGCTCCTCGTGATGGGTACGTCGATGGGCTGCATGCACAGCTGGCTCTGGGCGGAGCGCTATCCCGACGCCATTGACGGTGTGGTTCCGCTCGCCTGCATCCCGACGCAGATCGCGGGGCGGAACCGCACGTGGCGCAGGATGATCATCGACGACATCAGGACCGATCCCGACTGGAAGGGCGGCGACTACGCGAGCCAGCCACGCGGGCTGCGCGCCGCCCTCGAGCTGCTGTTCATCGCCGGAAGCGCCCCACTCGTGCTGCAGCGGGTCGCGCCCACTCGCGATTCCGCCGATGCGTACATCACTCGCTGGCTCGATACCCGCTTTGCGGAAACCGACGCCAACGACCTCCTGTACCAGGTGGACGCCTCGCGCGACTACGACCCGAGCCCCGCCCTCGATCGCATCGCCGTACCGGTGCTCGCGATCAACTCGGCCGACGACTTCATCAATCCGCCGGAGCTCGGGCTCATGGAGCGCCTGATTCCCAAGGTGAAGCGCGCCCGTTACGTCCTGATTCCCACGAGCGAGCGGACGCGCGGCCACGGCACGCACACCGTGGCGGCCGTGTGGAAGGAGTACTTCGGGCCGTTCCTCGCCGCGCTGGAGCGCACTCGGTGAAGGTCACCGTCGGCAAGCGGGCGTCCCGCAGCCTCACGCTCACCGCTGATCACGTGAAGACCTTCGCAGAGCTCACGGGCGACTACAACCCGCTCCACTTCGACCGGGAGTTCGTGGCGCGGACCAGGTTCGGGCAGCCCGTCGTGCAGGGCGGCCTCACCACCGGCCTGCTGCATGCCCTGGTTGCGATGGACCTTCCCGGGCCGGGCACCGTGTTCCTGAGCCAGAACTGGAAGTTCACCGCACCGGTCTACATCGGCGACACGATCACGGCCGACGCCCTGGTTGTGAGCGTGCACGCAACGAAGCCGGTGTGCCAGCTCGCGATCAAGGTGACCCGGCAGACGGGAGAGACGGTGCTCGAGGGAGAGGCATGGTGCTACAGGCTCGGTCCCGAAGACCCCTAGCCTTTCAGCGTCACCATGTTTTCAGCGCCACCATGATGGCGGCCAGCCCGTCGGGGGTCCCGTACCGGCCCGCCGCCTCGTTCGCGCTGAGCCAATGCAGCTCCAGGACAGTCTCCACCGGAATCGTGCTCAGGACATCGGCGCCACCCATGCTGACCTCGTTCACGTAGATCATAAGGGGAGGGTCCTCGCGCGCGGCGCCGGGACTTGCCGGGAGCGGCTCGCGCTTCTGAAGCCAGCGCGGCCGCAGCATCCGCACGATGTCGTACGCCGTGTGTGCCGCGCTGTTCGCTCTCGCCCGGTCGATCTCCTCGAAGCTGAGGACGCTGCTCGACCGGTGCTGCGCTTGCAGCGGCGCGCTTCCCGCGAGTGCCGCGATCGGCAGTGTAAGCAGCGCTAGCGTGACTGAGCGCACATGCCCTCCCGCGTTCCGTTGGTCCACCAGCTCGCCGTCCTGGAGCAGGGCGACGCCGGGTGAACGTAAAGTGAACGCTGTTATCGCTGGAGCGTCACTTCGATGGCCGCATTTCCGTCCGTGGGCCCGAAGCGGTTCGCCGCCTCGGTCGCGCTGTACCAACGCATTTCCAGGACCCGTTCCGCCGGAATCGTCCTGAGGTAGTCCGCATTGCCGGCGTTGTGCCCGTTCAGCCAGACTCGAACGCTGACGTCCTGGAGCGCTTCAGTAGGCGTCCCCGGAATCCGGGCGAGCTCGTGCTTCGAAAGCCAGCGCGGGCGCAGCATCTCGACGACTTCGTACGCCGTGGACGTGCGCAACTTCGCCCGCTCGATCTCATCGGCCGTGAGAAGGTTCGTCTTGCGTTGCGCGTGCAATGGCATGCCAACCGCGAGCGTCGCGAACGCGAGCGCGAGTAACCGCTGATGCATCGCCGACATGTGCCCTCCTTAACTGTGAACGCCGCCTTCTTACCGATACCCCGCCGCCTGCAGGCTGAACAGCTCCGCGTACAATCCGCCCCGCGCCACCAGCTCCTCATGGGTCCCCTGGTCCACCAGCTCGCCGCCCTGCAGCACCAGGATGCGGTCCGCCATCCGCACGGTCGAGAAGCGATGCGAGATGAGCACGGCCATCCTCCCCTTGGTCAGCTCCGCGAACCGCAGGAATACCTCGTATTCGGCGCGCGCGTCGAGCGATGCGGTTGGCTCGTCCAGGATCAGGACCTGGGCGTCGCGCATGTAGGCCCGGCCCAGCGCGACCTTCTGCCACTCGCCCCCCGACAGCTCGACCCCGCCGTCGAACCGCCGGCCGAGCATCTGGTCGTAGCCGTGTGCGAGACGCGACGCCACCGAGTCGGCCAGGCTGCGGCGCGCGGCTTCGCGCACGCGCGCGTCGTCCTCCAGCGCCTCGACCTGGCTCACCCCGATGTTCTCTTTCAGGACGAAGTCGTAGCGCACGAAGTCCTGGAAGATGACCCCGATGTTCCGCCGCAGGCTGTTCAAGTCGTACTCCCGCAGGTCCACGCCGTCGAGCAGGATGCGGCCCTCGTCCGGATCGTACAGGCGCGCGAGCAGCTTCACGAGCGTCGTCTTGCCCGCCCCGTTCTCTCCCACCAGCGCGACCCGCTCCTCCGGCTCGAACGTGAACGTCAAGTGGCGCACCGCCCAGCGGTCCGAGCCGGGATAGCGGAACCCCACGTCCTGGAACTCGAATCCCCGCCGGATCGGCACGGGGACAGGCTGCGCCCCCGGTTTGGACGTCACGCGCGGCTGCACGTCGAAGAAGGTGAACAGGTCCGAGAGATAGAGACTCTGTTCGAACACCTGCGACAGGGATAGCAGGATGCGCTGGATCAGGTCGCGGCTCGCGCGAAACGAGCCGGCGAGGAAGGTGAGCGCGCCGAGCGAGAACCGTCCCAGCACCGTCAGATAGATCGTCACCGCGTACGCGCCGTAATAGCCGAGCGTGCCGATCGTCACGAACAGCGTGGAGACGACGTTGCGCTTGATCGCGAGCTTCTTGTTGGCATCGTAGAACTGGTCGGACAGCTTTGCATACCGACCCACCAGGAAGTCCGACAGGTTGAACAGCTTCACCTCCTTCGCCATCTCGTCCGATGCGCCCGCGTAGCGGAGGTAGTCGAGCAGCCGCCGCTCGGGCGTCCACTGGAACAAGAGCGAGTAGCCGAGCGCCGCATAATGAGTCTCGCCCAGGAACGACGGCACGACGGCCACCACCAGCAGCACGAGCAGCCACGGGAGCTGCACGAGCAGGACCGCGGCGAGCGAGATCAGGGTGACGAGGTCCTGCGCCGTGGCCAGGAGCAGCGCGACGAGCCCGATGCGCCCCACGGTCTGGCGGCGCGCGCGCTCCAGATGATCGTACGTCTCCGCGTCCTCGTACTGAGCCAGGTCGAGCGTCGCCGCATGCTGCATCAGTCGCACGCTGATACGGTTCGAGAACAAGTCTCCGAGCAGGCTCTCGAACAGCGACGAGAGGCGTGCCAGCCCCTCGCCACCGATCGCGATCGCGAGCTCGAGCCCGACGAGCCCCCCGAGCGACCACCAGTTCACGGCGCCCCCAGCCGAGCGCAACCGGATGTCGGCCACCACCCCGTCGATGATCAACTTGCCGATCCACAGGACGGCGAGCGGGATGAAGGAGCGCACCGCGCGCAGGGCCAGGATGGCCACCGTGTAGCCACGGTGGGTCTGGTACACGAGCCTGAGGAGGGGCGGGACGTGCTTGAGTGCCTGCAGCCGCTCCGACCAGGTCGGCGGCTTGCCGTCGGGCCCGGAGAGCGCGCTCCTGGGCCGCGGGATGATGCCGTGCGGGGTGAAGCGGGGCGTCGAGGCCGTCACGACCTTAACTTCTCCAAGGGACGGTGCGTCAATATAACCGCATGAAAACGGCGATCGTTTTGTCGCTCCTGACGCTGGCGTCGCTGCCGGCCGGTGTCGCCGCTCAGCACGCGGCGCTCACCACGCAGGACTCGGCATTCCACGCCCTGAACCGCCTCGCGTACGGGGCCCGCCCCGGCGACGTGCCGCGCGTGGCCGCCGATGGGGTGATACGCTGGATCGATCGTCAGCTCGCGCCCGAGCGGATCGACGACGACCGTCTCGCCGAGCGGGAGCGCCAGTTCCACATCCTCGCGTACGGCCGCGCCGATCTCGCGGCAATGTACACCGAAGAGCAGCGGGAGCGGCGGGAGCGCAAGCTGGCCGCCGCAGGCGACACGATGGCCGACCAGGCGGCGAGCCCGATCGCCCAACGCGGCAGGCGCCTGGCGGGCGAATTCGCCGACCTGGCGATCGTCCGCGCCGCGCTCTCCGAGCGGCAGCTGTACGAGGTCATGGTGGACTTCTGGACCAATCACTTCAACGTCTACGTCGCCAAGGGCGCCGATCGCTTCTTCACGCCCGACTACATCGAGCACACGATTCGGCCCCGCGCGATGGGCAAGTTCGAGGACCTGCTGATCGCCACCGCCAGGAGTCCCGCGATGCTGTTCTACCTCGACAATTGGGAGAGCGTGGCGCCCGGCTCCGTCCCGCCAGCGGGGCTACGCGTCCGCGCCCGGCCGATTTTCGGGCGCCGACCGGGGTTGTTCGACCCGACGCGCGACCCGGCCCGGCAGGACTCGGTGCGCCGCCGCGCCCTCGAGCGCATGCCGAAAGGGATCAACGAGAATTACGCCCGTGAGCTGCTCGAGCTCCACACGCTCGGCGTCGACGGGGGCTACACCCAGCAGGATGTGATCGAGGTCGCCCGCATTTTCACCGGCTGGAGCATCGAGCGTCCCCAACAGGCCGGAGATTTCCAGTTCCACGACTGGGCGCATGACCGCCGCGAGAAGCGCGTGCTGGGGGTCAGGTTCGAGGGCGGCCACGACATGGACGAAGGGATCCGGCTCCTCAAGCTGCTGGCCGGCCACCCAGCCACGATGCACCACGTGAGCCGCCAGCTGTGCGAACGATTCGTGAACGACGATCCGCCCGACGGCTGCGTGGACGACGCCGTCGCGGCGTGGAAGCGCTCGAACGGCGACATCCGCGAGGTCCTGCGGGCCATATTTCACGGGCCCGACTTCTGGGCGGCGGAGAACGTGCGCGCCAAGGTGAAGACACCGCTCGAGTTCGTGGTCAGTGCGGCACGGGCGGTATTCGCCCAACCCGACACCTCTCCCCGGCTGGCGCAGGTGGTGGCGCGACTCGGTGAGCCGCTTTATCTCCACGTCGCGCCCGACGGGTACCCCGAGCGCGAAGCGGCGTGGGTGAACAGCGGTGCGCTGCTGGACCGGATGAACGCCGCCGTCGCGCTCGCGGCGGGCAAGCTGCAGGGGGTGACCGTTGTCCTCGACTCGATCGTTTCTGTAGGCGACGCCGAACGACTCATCGGCGTGGTCAACGAGAAGATTCTGGGTGGAGCAATGTCCGAGAACACGAAGCAAGTCCTCAGACGTCAGTTGGCGGGCATCGACGATCCGATCCAGGCGCGCGCGCTCGTAGTCGGCCTCGCAATTGGGGGACCGGAGTTTCAGAGGCAGTGACGGTAGAGGGCGGTAGAGGGCGGTAACAGACGGTAGAGGTTCGAGGAGGGCATGATGTCGATCTCGAGACGAGTGTTTGTGAAATCCGGTGGGCTCGCGCTGTTCAGTCTGGGCCTGGATCCGTTGTTTCTGGCCCGCGCTGCGTTCGCCTCCCACCGTCCTCTACCATCCTCTACCGCCCTCTCCCGCCCGATTCTGGTCTGCCTCTTCCAACGCGGCGCCGTGGACGGGCTCAACATGATCGTCCCGCACGGCGACCCCATCTATTACCGCGAGCGGCCTCGTATCGCCGTACCCGAGAAAGACGTCGTGGACCTGGACGGCTACTTCGGGCTCCACCCGCGCCTCGCGGCGCTCAAGCCCCTGTGGGACTCGAAGAGCCTCGCCGCTATCCACGCCGTCGGCTCTCCCGACGCGACGCGGAGCCATTTCGATGCACAGGACTACCTGGAGTCGGGCACCCCGGGCGTGAAGGCCACGACGGACGGCTGGCTCAACCGCTACTGCCAGCACGACCGTGAGCACGAGGACACGCCGTTCCGCGCCGTCGCCTTCGGTCCCCAGCTGCCCCGGATCCTGGCGGGCAGCGCGCCGAGCCTCGCGATCGACGACCTCCAGGCGTTCGGCCTGCGCGCGCCTCAACCTGTCGTGCGCGACCGGCTCACGCGCGCCTTCGAGGAGCTGTACGCCGGATCCGCGACCGGGCTACTCTCGGCGTCCTCCCGCGAGGCCTTCGAAGCGGTCCAGATGCTCAAGCGGCTGGATCCCGGCCAGTACCGACCCGCCAACGAGGCCGATTACCCGAGGGGCAAGCTCGGCAAGGCGCTCCTCGAGATCGCCCAGCTTATCAAGGCCGATGTCGGGCTGCAGGTGGCGTTCGCGGATGTGACCGGGTGGGATACGCACGTGAACCAGGGAGCGACGGAGGGGCAGCTCGCAGGGCGGCTGGGCGACCTGGGGCAGGCCCTCGCGGCTTTCACGCGGGACCTGGGTGAGCGGATGCGCGACGTGGTCGTGCTCACGATGTCCGAGTTCGGCCGCACCGTGCGGGAGAACGGCAACTCAGGCACCGATCACGGGCACGCGACCGCCATGCTGGTACTGGGTGGCCCGGTGAGCGGCGGGAAGGTGCTGGGGAAGTGGCCCGGGCTCGATCCCGCACAGCGCTTCGAGGGCCGGGACGTCGCCGTGACCACCGACTTCCGTGACCTGTTCGCCGAGCTCTTGGCGCGCCACCTCGGCGCGCGAGACCTGTCCGCGATCTTCCCGGGATTCACGCCTGACCCCGCGCGGTTCCCGGGAGCGATCAGCGCCTAGCGGCCGCCGCCTCTTCGAGCGCCGAAAGCAGCGGCTCCACGTCCCAGGAGTCGTCGTGCCGCGCGCCGTTGATGAAAAAGGTGGGCGTCCCGTTGACGCCGCTCGTGACACCGCTCCGGAAGTCTTCCCGCACCCGCGGCTCGTACACCCCGCCCTCGAGCTCCTTCCGAAAGCGCGCGACATCGAGACCTAGGTCGCCCGCGTATTCGATCAGATACTCGCCGTCCAGCGCGAACTGCCGCTCGAACAGGCGGTCGTGCATTTCCCAGAACTTGCCCTGCGCTCCCGCGGCCTCGGCGGCCTCCGCCGCCTGCTGGGCGTGGGGGTGGCTCTCCCGCAGCGGAAAGTTGCGGTACACGAACCGCAGCCTCGGTCCCATCCGCTGCTGGATCGCTTTGACGATGGGGTACGCGCGGCCGCAGTGCGGGCACTCGTAATCGCCGTACTCGACCAGCGTAACGGCCGCGTCAACCGGGCCCTGGATGTGGTCCCGCTTGCCCACCGGCAGCGTCAACTCCGCGGCCGCGTCGCGTCTGGTCACGCGGGGCTCCCCTCGCTGGCGACCGCGTCGAGGGCGCGCAGGATGCCGTCCGCGCCGGGGTTCACGCCGATCGGCGAGACGTAGCTCCAGCGGATGATCCCGTCACCGTCGATGACGAATAGGGCCCGCTCGCTGAACCCGTCGCCGTCGCGGTACACGCCATAGCGGCGCGCCACCGCTCCCTTCGGCTCGAAGTCGGCGAGCAGGGGAAAGTGCAGCTTGCGCCCGTCCGCGAACGCTCGGTGGCACCAGACGCCGTCCACCGAGATGCCGAGGAGCTTGGCCCCGTAGCCCTCGAACTCGGACAAGACCTCGTTGTACAGCGCCATCTGATCGCCGCAGACCGGGCTCCAGTCGGCGGGATAAAACGCCAGAATCACCGGCTGGCCGCGGTAGTCGCCGAGCGAGGCGGTCTGATCCGGGGCGCTCTGGAGCCTGAAATCAGGCGCCTGACTCCCGGCAGGAAGCGGATGTGCGTCGGCCATGGAACGTTCCTTTCTCAGCGGTTCCGTGTTTCGGACTCCTCCGGGACGATCGGCAACTCGAGCCGGTCGGCGTTGCGCAGCACGGCGATCGTCGTGCGCGCCCCGATCCGCTCGGTGACGAGCAGGCGGTGCAGGTCGTCGATCCCCGATACGATTTGCCCGTCGAACCCTATGATGATGTCCCCCGACGTGACGCCCGCTCGTGCCGCCGGGCTGTCGGGCTCCACCCCCGTCACGAGCACTCCGCTCTTCGCGTCGATCCCCAGCGCCCGCTGCGCCAGCCGCAGCAATGGGACGTTCTGCCCCGCGACCCCGATTCGGCCGCGCCGGATCTTGCCGTGCCGGATCAGCTGGCCCGTCACTACCTTCGCCGTATTGATCCCCACGGCGAAGCAGATCCCCTGGGCGGGAAGGATCACCGCCGTGTTGACGCCGACCACGCGGCCCCTCGAGTCCACGAGCGGCCCGCCGGAGTTGCCCGGATTCAGAGCCGCGTCGGTCTGGATCACATCGTCGATCAACCGTCCACCCACGGAGCGGAACGAGCGGCCCAGCGCGCTCACGACGCCGGCGGTGACGGAGCTCTGGAAGCCGAGCGGGTTGCCGATCGCCACCACCAGCTGGCCGACCCGAAGCGCGGCCGAGTCGCCGAACTCGGCGACGGTGAGCGAGACGGGCGGGACCCGGATCACGGCCAGGTCGGTCTCAGGGTCGTCCCCCACGAGTTCGGCCGGCACCGGGCGACCGTCGGCGAACGAGACCTCGATTCGCGTGGCGTCATGCACCACGTGGCTGTTCGTCAGGACGAACCCATCGGGCGTGAACACAAACCCCGAGCCCTTGCCCGGCACCTCACGCGCCTGCCGGCCTCGGCGCTCAACCTTGTGTCGCACCTCCACGCTCACCACGGCGGGACCGACCTTCTCAGCGGCCCCGGTCACGGCCCGGGAGTAGGCGTCGAGCAGCTCATCCTCACGCGTCGCGGGAGCACGGGGTGCGGTGTGGGGTGGGACGACCGTCTCGTCGGAAACGAGCACGGGTGCAGCGTTCATGGCTCAATCCTTCCTCATTTCCCACCAAAACGCGACCGGGTTCCCCGGCCGCGCGGTCACGGTCGGCGTATATTTGTGTCCCTATGGATCTTGCAGGCTCGCTCGCGGTTGTGACGGGCGGGACCGAAGGCATCGGGCGCGCAACGGCGTTCGCGCTGGGGCGCGCGGGGGCAAGGGTCGCCATCTGCGCCCGTACCGAGGCCAACGTCCACGCCACGGCGCGCGATCTGAAGGCGGAGGGCATCGACGCCATCGGCATGCGGTGCGACGTGTCCGACCCCGCCTGCGCGGACGCTTTCGCCGCGTTCGTGACCCGGGAGCGGGGCGTGCCGCAGGTGCTCGTGAACAACGCCGGGATCGGGCGCTTCGGACCGCTGCTGGAGCTCTCGCTCGAGGACTGGGACGAGACGATGGGCGTGAACGTGCGCTCCCTCTATCTCGTCACGCGGGCGTTCCTCAAGGGCATGCTGGACGCCCAGACCGGCACCATTGTCAACATCGCGTCGCTCGCCGGCAAGAACGGCATCGAAGGAGGGACGGCGTACTGCGCCTCCAAGCACGCCGTGCTGGGTTTCTCCAAGAGCCTGATGCTCGAGGTGCGCAAGTACGGCCTCCGCGTCGTGGCGATCTGCCCGGGCTCCGTCGCTACGCCGTTCATGGACAAGCGGGGACGCGCGCGCCCCGCCAACGACCGCGCCCTCACCGCCGACGACGTGGCACATGCCGTGTTATCCACCCTGACGGTGTCGGATCGAGCGATGATCAGCGAATTGGATATCAGGCCGACCAATCCTTTGTGACGTAGTTTGAACTGATGCTCGATCCCATTCGGAAGCTCCTGACGGAGGCTGGCAAGGCAAAACAAACCCGCGCCTTCTGGCAATCCGCCACCGAGATCCTGGGCGAGTGGGCAGGCGGCGCACGTGTTCAGCTCACGTACAAGGGATTGACCGAATCGGGGACGCTGGAAGCCGGTGCATCCGGCCGGAGCGGCGAGACGTTCCTCACGGACTACCACGACGCCGAGGGCCGCCATGTGAGTGCGCGGTTCGAGGGGCTTCCGCCCGGCTTCGCCGGCGAGGTCCTGCGCTCGGGTGTTGAGATCGCGACCCAGCTGGCCGTGATGGTGGCGCGTCGCAGCGCGCTCGAGCGCGAGCGCCGGCTCGGCACATTCCTCGTGGAGCTCTCGCGCTGGCTCCTGGCGGCACCGGAGCGCGAGCTGCTGCTCCGCTACACGCTTCAGAGCGTCACGAGCCTGGTCGACGCCCAGGGCGCGTACGTGGCCCTGCGCGGCGTCGGCCTCGACACGCTGCGGGTGGCGTCGACCGTGGGGCAGTGCGTGGAGCTCGAGGGCGCCGAGATCGCGATCGACGCGAGCGCCACGGGGCGCGTGATCCGCACCGGCGAGCCATTTCTCACGGACAACATCCACACCGACCCGGGGGCGCAGGCGGGGCTGTCGCCATCCGGCATGGCGCGGGCCGCGATGATCGCGCCCTTACGGACGTCGAGCGGCGTCGCGGGCGCCGTGGGTGTGGTACGCTACCTGCGCACCGGTGCGGAAGAGCCGCTCCCGTTCACGCTCATGGAGCTCCAATACCTCACCGCCGTGGCGGCCTATATCGCCGGCGGGCTCGAGCTGTCCGAGGCGGTGAGCGGGGCGCGCGCCGCGGCGGAGCGGGCCCATGCCATGGTGGACGGCAGCCCGCTCCCGATGGCTCTGGTGGATCGGAGCGGCCGCGTTCAGCAGCTCAACCAGGCGGCGTGCCGCCTGCTGGGCATCCCGTCCGAAGCCCAGGCACTGGGGACGAACCTCGAGGCGCTCGGCCTCTCCCCCAGCGAGATCTCGCTGCACCTCGTGCTGGCCCGGCCGCGAGACGGCTCGCCGTGGCACGGCCGGGTGCTCGTCACCCAGCCCTCCGGGGACCGCCGCATTTGCGACTGCACGATCACCGGCGTCTCGGGCGTCGGGCCTGACAGTCTGTTGGTCGCGCTGTACGACCGGACCGACGAGCTGCGCGCGCAGCGCGAGCTGATCGCGCGCGAGAAGCTCGCGACCGTAGGCGAGATCGCGAGCGGCGTGGCGCACGAGGTGAACAACCCGCTCGCGGCGATCCGGATGGAGGCGGAGCTGCTGGGCCGAGCCAGCAAGGATCCCGAGACCAGCACCACGGCGGCGACCATCACGCGTGAGGTGGACCGCGCCGCCCGCATCGTCCGTAGCCTGTTGCGGCTCGCGCGGCGCGCCGACACGACCCCGACGCGGGTCCAGATGAACGACCTGGTACACGACGTGGCCGAGATCCGCCAACGCGTCCTGCGCGCCGAGAGCGTCCAGTTTCGCACGACGCTCGACCAGTCGGCGCCCGCAGTGTTGGGCCTCGGTCAGGAGCTGCAGCAGGTGGTGATCAATCTCGTGACCAACGCGGAGTACGTGGTGCGGGGCCGGAATCCTGCGATCGTGCAGTTGCGGACGCAGGCGCGCGAGGGGTGGGTCCGGCTGACGGTGGAAGACTCAGGGCCCGGCATCCCCCGGGAGATCCGCGGGCGCATCTTCGATCCCTTCTTCACCACCAAGAGCCCCGACGAGGGTACGGGCCTCGGCCTCGCGATCTGCCAGCGCGTGGTGACCGAAGTCGGAGGGAAAATCTGGCTCGAGGACTCGGAGCTCGGAGGCGCGAGGTTCGTGGTCGAGCTGCCGGCCGCCCCCGAGCATGTGGAGACGAGGCACATCGGCTGAGCGGGCGCTCAGTGCTCCAGGATGCGCGTCCGGTAGAGACCGAGCACCACCAGGCCGGAGGCGCCCAGGGCCACGAGGAGCGCGGTGAGTCGCCAGTCGAACCCGAATTGCGCGGTCCCCACGGCGGCGGCGATGAGCCAGGCGGCGCTCGCGAGGAAGCCGAGGATCACGACTTCCTTCCGCGCCATGAGAATGCCGAAGACGTAGCCCCAGCTGAATCCGCCTACCGCCAGGAACATGAGGCCGTGCGGGATCTTCGTGGGGTCGATCAGATTCAGGCCGCCCGCGAAGAAGCAGAACAGGCCGAGTACCGTGTAGCTCGCGAGGTGCAGCGCGAGCGGGAGGGGAACGGTGCCCATACGGTTGAAGGTCATGGCCAGAAAATAGACGCCAAGACGCACAGACGCCAAGATGCCTAGGACGCACATGCAGGCGACACGGACATACCTCGAGCTCTCGCGGGAGAGCCAGT
>Ga0137415_10003791_pt1 | contig 15002 bp, 17 predicted proteins | sample CZODoug3_1_1_16f_FD_183082 | JGI IMG/M metagenome (GOLD analysis project Ga0137415, IMG submission 183082) | Vadose zone soil fungal communities from Angelo Coast Range Reserve, California, USA - CZODoug3_1_1_16fungal (Hybrid Assembly) | ecosystem: Environmental > Terrestrial > Soil > Vadose... | reverse complement strand
CAGAACCTCCAGGGCGTGATCGACAATCAGAAGGAGACGATCGACGCGCTCACGCTCCAGGTGGAGACGCTCACCGCCGAGAACTCGGCGCTCCGGGACACGCTCGAGAACATGTCCACGATCTCGAACACGGTCTATTACGTGGTCGGCACCAAGGACGAGCTCGAGCAGAAGGGGATTATCCAGGAGGAAGGCGGCGCCCGGTTCCTCTTCGTCCTCTGGAAGAGCGGGAAGACGCTCGTGCCGGCGCGCAACCTCGATCCCGGTGTATTCACCGTCGCAGACCGGCGTCATTTCACGGAGCTGCCGCTGCCCGCGTCCGACAAGGAGTACCGGATCGTGTCGCGCCAGGACACGTCGGCGCTCGAGACGCCGCCGGACCACGACGGCAAGATCAGCGGACACGCGGTGAAGATTTCGGACCCGGCGAAGTTCTGGGCCAACTCGAAATACCTCATCATCGTCGAAGGCTGAACGCAACCCAGAGGGGAGGCTGGCGGCGCTTGACCGGGAACGCCCGGGCCGCTAGCCTCACCCTGTGGTCCTTTTCGCCAGCGCAGGCCCCGGTCTCTTGAGCCCAGACCGGTGACCTGTAACGGGGCGGCACCAATTTTGTGGCTGGTTCGGTCGCCCGAGCGTGCGTTGGGTCACAGGGGGAACACCGCTGCTACGCGCGCACGGGGGCGCGGGACTTGCGATTGCCTGCCGACGCGCTCGCATGAACTGAACACGAAGGGGGGCTCATGCACGGAGTGATCAGGCGGTATCGGGTGAGGCTGGGCACGGTGCGGCAGGCGGCCCACTACGCGGAAAGGGGATTTGTCCCCATCCTGCGCGATCTCCCGGGCTTCATTTCGTGCCACCTGCTAGACGCGGGGAACGACATCCTGACCTTCATGGCGCTGTTCGAGGCCGAGGAAGGAGCCGCCGCGGCGGTGCGCGCGTCGCGCGAATGGTTCCGCGACGAGTGGTCGTCATTCCGCCCGCTGCCCCCCGAGGTGGTCATGGGCGAGGTCCTGGCGCGCACCGCAGTCGATCGCCGGCGCGAGTCCGAGCGCCGACAGCTCGCTCTGGTGGGGACCGCGGTTTGGGCCGGCCCCGAACGCCGGGTGAACGGCGACCGCCGGGTCGAGGCTCCGAGCTGGGCGGCAGCGGTCTAGCGCCCTAGCCTCAGTCCCCGAAAGGCTTCGTACAGATCGTCGAGCACGGCAGCGCCCCGCTCGAGCCGTGCGTCGTCACGGCTGTGCCGTCGCACGATGCCGGCGATCATCCGTTCCAGACCCGCCGTCTCGCCGCGCCCGAACTTTCCATCCTTACAATCGATGTCGTGCACCAACTCGCCGATGACGGCCAGCCCCGGGTCGGCGAGCCCGAACCGCGCCACCAGCGTCTCGAAGCTGCAGCGGTCGCCCTCGTGCGTGTACTCGGCCTCGAACATGTCGAAGCGCAGCTCATCCGCCGCAGTGCGGGCATCCTGGGCTGCGACGAACCGGAAGCGTGCTTTCGGGTCGATGAAACGGCGGATGAGCCAGGCGCTGGCGATCCGGTCCACATGCACGCCGCTCCGGGTCACCCAGGTGCGTCCGTGGACCGAGCGCGTGGGCCGGGCGGCGGCTGTTCGGGGCCGGCCGGCAGGCTTGTGCCGATCGCGCGCCCGGTTCAGTGCCGCCTCCGCGGCGCGCCGCCCCAGCGCGCCGAAGTGATCGAGCGCCGAGATCTCCGCGAGCCGGCGCTCGAGGCGCGCCACCTCGCCTGACGACTCACCCCCACCCGCACCCCCACCCCCACTCTCGCGTGCGAGCTCGGCGGCCGCGCGCGCGAGCTCCGCGTACTCGGCGTCGCGCTGTGCTCGAAACAGCGCCTCGATTTGCCCGTCCGACAGGCCATCCACGAACGCCGCCTGGCAGACCGAAGCCTCGCCGCCTCCGGCCACGATCTCGCGACGCAGCCATTGGAAGTCCTCGCTCGCTTGCTCCGTGTGGGGCAGGACATAGACGGAATTCTTGATCGCCACCGCGCCGATCCGCTGCAGCCGGCGCCAGATTTTCACCCTGAAGTAGTCGGGCTTGGGCGGGAGCTGGTGGATGAGGAGGAGCCAGCGTCCTCCGGGAGTCTCTGACGGGGGACGCTTCGCGGGTTGGCCGCGCGCGCGCCGCTCGGTCACCACAGGTTCCGCATCGCGGAGCCCCCGCCGCGCCGCGCCCCCACCACCGGCTCGCCGGCCGCCGCGCCAGCCGTCGCACGGCGCGCGTCGGCGCCGAGGGCACCGGTCGTGGGATTGAAGAAGTGCTCGCCGGACACGGCCAGCGTCAGGGCGGCGACTTCCTGTTCGGAGAAATGGCAGCGCAGCTCGGCGAGCACCGCGCCGGGAATGCCACCCGCCCGGTCGGCGTAGCGCGACACCGCTACGGTGAACGCGAGCGCGGCGCGCTCCCGCGAGGAGAAGAACGGGCTCGCGGCGTAGTGTCGCAACGCTCCGAGCTCCGCGACGGGGAGAAAGGCCTTGCGCCACCGATGGAGGCCGTGCTCGATGCACCAGCGGCACCCCGACAGCTCGGCGGCGAGCTGCCGCACGAGGAGGTCGACGCGGGGATCGAGCGCCGCCCCGCCCGCGATATAGCGGCCCATCCGCGCATAGGAGGGCAACGTGCGCGGCCCCGGGAGTCGCGGCGGTGGCGGAGCGGCGAGCGCTTTCCAGATCAGACCAAGCCACCGTAGCAGTATCATGTTAGTGATACAATCGTATCATCGCATGGGGGATCGGGCAACCCCCTTCCCCCTACCCCGGTCCCCCTGTTTCTTGGCTCCGCATGTCCTTCTCCCGTCGCCTGCTGCTGCGCGCGTCCCGCAGTGCCTGGCTCGCCCGTCAGCTGTCCCAGCGCGCCTTCTTCCGCCGCGCCGTGCGGCGCTTCATGCCCGGGGAGGACGTCGGCGCCGCGCTCGCCGCCGCCGCGGATCTCGCCCGGGCGGGCCTTGGCAGCGTGCTCACGCAGCTCGGCGAGCAGGTCACGAGCCGCGACGAGAGCGCTCGCGTACGCGATCACTATCTCCGGCTGCTCGAGGACATCCGGCAGCGCCAGCTGCCCGCGGAAATTTCCGTCAAGCTCACCCACCTGGGCCTCGACCTGAATCCCAAATCGTGCCTCCAAGACCTGCTGGCGCTCGCGGCACGGGCGGCGGCCGCCGGGTCGTTTCTGTGGATCGACATGGAGGAGTCGCGCTATGTGGACCCCACGCTGGAGCTGTTCCAGGCCGTCCGCGCTACCCACATGGGGGTCGGCGTATGCCTGCAGGCCTACCTGCGCCGCACCCCGGCCGACCTGGAGGCGTTGCTTCCGCTAGCGCCCGCCATCCGCCTCGTGAAGGGTGCCTACAACGAGTCTCCGGATGTGGCGCTTCCGAGAAAGCGCGATGTGGACGCCGCCTACGCCGTGCTCGCCGGGCGGCTGCTCGAGCGCGCCGCCCAAGGCGAGGCCCGTGCCGTGTTCGGCACGCACGATCTCGGCCTCATCGCGCGGCTGCGCGAACGGGCTCTGGCGGTCGGGGCCGCGCCCGGTGCGTACGAGGTGCACATGCTCTACGGCATCCGCGCCGCCGAGCAGCGCGCGCTCCAGCGCGAAGGGGTGCCGGTGCGAGTGCTGATCAGCTACGGGACGCACTGGTTCCCGTGGTACATGCGGCGGCTCGCGGAGCGGCCGGCGAATGTGTGGTTTGTGGTGCGCAATCTGTTCTAGCCCCGGTCTGGCGCACCTTGAGCCTGCCGGGCGTTCCCGCGACCTTTCCCAAAATGACCGCCCGAACCTCCCAGTCCCTCCCCTCCGCCCCCGCCGAGCTCGACCGCTGGCGCCGCGAGACGCCGGGATGCCGAGACCGAATTCATCTCAACAACGCGGGCGCCGCGCTGATGCCCCAGGCGGTGCTCCAGGCGGTTACCGGGCACCTCGAGCGCGAGGCAGCGATCGGCGGTTACGAAGCGGAGGACGAAGCGGAGCCCCGCGTGCGCGAGACGTACGAGCAGCTAGGGCGAGTGCTGGGCGCCGCGGCCAGGAATGTCGCCATCGTAGAGAACGCGACCGTGGCATTCAGCCAGGCGGTGTCCGCGTTCGACTTCCGCCCAGGCGACCGCATCGTGACGACGCGTGCCGACTACCCGTCGAACCAGTTGACGTACCTGTCGCTCGCGCGCCGTGCGGGCGTCGAGACGGTGCGCGCGGACGACCTCCCCGAAGGCGGCGTCGATCCCGCCAGCGTGCGCCGGCTCGCGGGCCACCCACGCACGCGTCTCGTCGCCCTGAGCTGGGTGCCCACCAACTCGGGGTTGGTGCAGGACGCCGCCGCGGTCGGAGCCGTGTGCGCGGAGCTGGGCGTGCCGTACCTGATCGACGCCTGTCAGGCAGTGGGACAGCTGGCGGTGGACGTTGCCGCGCTGCGCTGCGATTTCCTGGCGGGCACCGGACGCAAGTTCTTGCGCGGCCCGCGTGGTATCGGGTTCCTCTATGTGTCCGACCGGATGCTCGAGCGCGGGGCGTTCCCGTTGTTCCTCGACATGCGGGGAGCGGACTGGACGGATCCCGACTCCTTCCGGCTCGCCGACGACGCGCGCCGCTTCGAGAACTGGGAGTTCGCCTACGCGTTGGTGGCGGGTCTCGGGGCGGCGGCTCGCTATGCCCTCGGCGTGGGCTCAGCCGGCCGCGAGCGTGCCCGCGGACTCGCCGCGCTGCTGCGCTCGCAGCTCGCGGAGATTCCGGGGGTGCGGGTGCTCGATCGCGGGCGGGAGCGGTGCGCCATCGTGACCGTCGACGTGGCGGGCCGGGACGCCGCAGACCTCAAGCTGCGGCTCCGGCGGCGAGGCATCAACGCCAGCTCCGCCGATCGGAAGTCGGGGGTGCTGGACATGGACGAGAAAGGGGCTAGCACCGTGCTCCGCTTCTCACCGCACTACTACAATACGGAGGACGAACTGGACGCCGCCGTGGGAGCGGTAGCGGAGCTCGCGCGCTCGTGAGCGTCGCGCGACCGGGCAAGATCATCGGGATCGGGCGGAACTACCGGGATCACGCCGCCGAACTGGGGAACACCGTGCCCGCCAAGCCGCTGCTGTTCTTCAAGCCGCCCACGGCCGTGATCGGAGACGGCGCGGCGATCGTGCTGCCGCCGGAATCGCAGCAGGTCGACTTCGAGGGCGAGATCGGCGTCGTGATCGGACGCGCGCTGCGGCGCGCCACGGAAGACCAGGCGCGCGCTGGCATCGCCGGGATCACGTGCGTGAACGACGTCACCGCGCGGGACCTGCAGCGGACCGAAGAGCAGTGGACCCGGGCCAAAGGGTTCGACACGTTCTGTCCCGTCGGGCCGCGGGTGGTGCCGGTGGACCCGCGGCGATTCGACAAGCTGGAGGTGTTCTGCCGGGTGAACGGCAACGAGCGCCAGCACGGCCGGGCGCCCGACATGGTGTTTTCCATTCTCGCGCTGGTGTCCTTCGTCTCGCACGTCATGACGCTCGAGCCGGGAGACTTGATCGCCACCGGAACGCCCGCCGGCGTGGGGCCGCTCGCGCCCGGCGACGTGGTCGAAGTGGAGATTCCCGGGGTCGGGGTGCTGCGAAATCCCGTGGTGGCGGAGAAGCGATGAGCCCGCGGTGCGCGGCGCTCGCCGCCGTAATGCTCCTCCCGCCGGCCGCTCTAGCGGCGCAGGCCCCGAAGAGTCAGCACGCCACGGTGACCCAGATCCTCGGCACGACTCAGGTGATGATCGTCTACAACCGGCCCAACGCGCGGGGCCGGACGCTGTTCGGGAGCGGGGGAGTCGTGCCGTGGGGCAAGGTGTGGTGTCCGGGTGCCGACACGGCCACCACGATCGCGCTCAGCAGGGACATGGTGATCGGCGGCCAGCCGCTCGCGGCCGGGAAGTACAGCATCTGGGCGATTCCCGGCCCCGGCGAGTGGACCCTGATATTCAGCCGAGCGGCGGACGTATTTCACACCCCCTACCCCGGCGAGGCCCAGGACGCGCTGCGGCTCAAGGTGAAGCCGCAGACGGGGGGACTGTTCATGGAATCGCTGGCGTTCTACTTCCCGGCCGCCGCCGCGGATCGGGCGCTCCTGAACCTGCACTGGGGCGAGACCGTCGTGCAGGTCCCGCTCGCAGTGAAATAGCAGCCCTCTAGTCTTCGACCTGCTCCCGCTGATCCAGCCAATGCTTGACGGCAAATCCGAGGGAAGCGCCGAACCCGGCGCTCGCCACGGTCAGCAGCAGTTTTCCTGTCACGAGTAGCACAACCATGCCTTGAGCTCCTTGAAAAACGCCGACGCCCCCTCGCTTGAGCCTTGTAGCGCGGGGGCGTCGGTCTCACCTAGGTCGATCGACTGCTACGCCTTACATCCCACGCCTCCAATCACGCTCCGCAATTCGCAGACCGTGACAACAGGTGCGATTCGGCCACATCGAGACACGCGTGGGCTGTTGCGTCATTGCAAAAAGCCTAATAAGTGGCGGCCGTCCAAGTCAACGACCCATTCGGGGGGCATCAATCCTGGTGGGCCTTCCACGCCCGGTAGTACGCGGCCGCCTCGTCCAGGAACCCCACGTGACGCGGCTGCCAGCCGAGCAAGCGGGCGACCTTGCGGGCATCGACGTGCTGGCTCAAGGCGAGTGCGTCGGCAAAGTCGCCCAGGGTTTGCCGGGCTTCAGGGAGGGGCGTCGGGCGGACTTCCCCTTCATACCCGGCCGCTCGTGCGGCCGCCGTCGCCATCTCGAGTACCGTAAACCGCGTCTGGTCGTTCACGTTGAAGATCTCCGCCGCCAGGCCGCTCTCCGCGATCCGCACGTACGCGTCGGCCAGGTCATCGATATGAACCATCGGTAACCGGTTTCGACCATCCCCCACCACCAACGGCGGCTTCCCCGTACTCGGTCCGGCGAACCACTGGCCGGTCAGACCGCCGGGGCCGCCGTACACGTCTCCGGGTCGGACCACCAGGCCCCGCACGCCGGCGGCCTGCAGCACCATTTGCTCGTGAGCCGGTCGCCAGGCAACGAGCTTCGGAGGATTCGGCGGGGTTGTCTCGTCCACCATGCGGTCGCCCGTGTCGCCGTACACCCAGGCACCGCTCGTGAAGACGAGCGTCTTGGGTTTCGCGCCCCGGCGCCCGGCGTCGAGCAGCGTGTCGATGGCCGTCTTGTTCTTGGCCACCCCGTCCGCCGCGTAGTCGAACGCGGTATGGACCAGCAAGGCACAGTCGCTGGCGACCTCGAGATAGGTCTTCGGGTCTGCCAGGTCACCGATGACCGGCTCGATCTCGTGCCGTGTAAGCCGGCGCGCCTTGGCCTCGCTCCGGGCGAGCCCCCAGACCCGATAACCCGCGCGCCGCAGCGCCGCCGCGACGGCGAACCCGACGTATCCCGTGGCGCCCGTGACGAAGACTTGCATTCACCCGGAACCGTCACGCACGCGTCCGGGTTCCCCCGGGTCCGCCCCATCGTCCGCACCCGCAATCCGCTCGAACCGCTCCTGGACCCGCCCGGCCTGCCGCTCGCTCTCCTCGAAGCGCTTCTGCGCGTTCGCGAGGTGCGCGCCGACCGTTTGGAAGGTCGTCCAGAACGCCTCGAACTGCTGGCGCAGACCGCCCAGCTGTTCCTGGATCTCGCGGGCCTGCTGCTCCACCCGCATCCCTTTGAGCCCGTGGAGGATCACCAGCAGATAGGCGTAGAAGGTGTGAGGCGATACGGGGATGACACGCCGGCGCAGCGCGTGTCCCAGTACGCTCTTCGCATCCCCCGGATCTTCCGCGCGCAGCACCGCCTCGTAATACACGTTCTCGGCCGGGATGTACATCAGCGCGAAGTCATAGGTGCCTTCGTCCGGGCGGATGTATTTGTCGGCGATCTCATCGATCCGCTGCTTGAGGGTGCGGGCGAACGCGCGCGCCTCGCGCTCGGCTTCGGCGCCGGTCGCGGTGAGCAGCCGCTGGCACGCCTCGAGCGGAAACTTCGCGTCCACGGGTACCAGGCGGTCGCCGAGCCTGAGGGCCGCGTCCACCCTCTCACCGGATCGAAACACATGCTGCATCTGGTAGTGGGAGGCCGGGAGGATCTGTCGCAGCAGCTCCTCGAGCCAGACCTCGCCGATCGTGCCGCGCAGCTTCGGGACCTGGAGCAGCTGCTGCACGTCGGTCACCGCGGTGCCCATCATCTCGAGGCGCTTGGTCGCCTCACCGAGCGCCCCCAGCCGCTCGTGCACATCCCGCAGCGCGCGCGTCTGATCCGCGCTGCCCCGCAGGAGCAGCAGCGCGAGCAGCACGACGAGCACGACGATCGCGATCGCGACCGCCGCCGACACGTTACGGCAACCTGATCATGGAGCGGGTAATCTACTCCTGGTACGCTCGGATCCGCTCACCGTTTCCCGCGGCGCGCGCCTGAATCAGCGCGGCGCCGGCGTGCTCCAGCAGGCGGTCGGGGGCGAGCGGCGTCGCGTGCAGGTCGGACACGGCCTCGTAGCCGGCCCGAACTAACAGAGGCGGCAGCCCCGCGGGTCTGGGGCCCGCCGTTTCGAGCGCCTGGGTGAGTCGTCGCGCCATCCGCACCGCCCCTTCGGGCGCGGTCGAGGGGGCCAGCACCGCGAATTCGCTTCGGCCCAGGCGGCCGATCGCGTCGGACGTGCGTCCGCGCGCCTGGAGGATGTGCGCGGCGTACGCGACCGCCACGGGGGGCGCCGCGAGTCGCGCGGGATTCGCATCCTGCCGCTCCAGTTCGACGGCGAGCGCCACGCAAGCGAGCGGCGCGTGACGGCGGAACGCGTCCGAGACGAGCTCGCGGGCGCGCCGCTCCAACCCACGCATCGTGTACAACCCGCTCACAGGGTCCACGGCGCCTTCGTCCAGCGCGTGATCGGTCTCGAGCTTGACGCGGGTGAAGGCGTCCAGCTTCAGCGCCAGCTCCTCGGCGTTGACCACCAGGCTCAGGTAGTCCCACGCTCCGGCCTCGAGCGCAGCGAGCCGCTGCTGCTTGGTCGCCGGCGTCGACGTGAGCATGAAAATCGGCGTGTGCCAGGAGACCGACCGATTCTGGCGCAGCGCACGGCACACCGCGATGCTATCCAGGTCCTGGAGGTTCGCGTCCATGAGGACGACGTCGGGCCGCGCGGCGGGCGCCCGGTCGAGGAGCTCGCGTCCGCTTGCTACGGACACGACCCGATACCCCAGCGGCTCGAGCATGCTGTCGAGCGCCTGGTTGAGCCACGTGCCGGCGTTCGCGACGAGCACGACCGGCGAACGGGTGAACGGCGTGCGCGGAGCCATGCCGCCTGAATGTGGCGACGGCGCCACGGGGGAGAACCCGGCGAAACCCTAGGTGCGGCCGGGAGAACACCCGGGTCAGGGAACGATCAGGCCTTCCCGGATCGCGTAGCGCACCAGGCCTGCGACGTCGTGGATGCTCAACTTCTTCATCACGCGCGCGCGGTGAAATTCCGCGGTCTTGGGGGTGATCGCGAGCAGGGCGGCAACCTGCTTGGTCGACTTGCCTTCGGCCACGAGCTGCGCGACCTGGCGCTCCCGGGAGGTCAGTCGGCCGCGGTCCTCCGCCGCGGCGGCCCGGCAGGCATCCACCACGGCCTGGGAGACGCCCGCCCCCACGTAGAACCCGCCGCGCGACACCTGCTGGATGGCCTGGGCGAGGTCTTCTCCAGCCTCGGTCTTGAGCACGAACCCCCGCACGCCGGCGCGGACCGCCTCCGTCACCAGGCGCTCCTGCTCGAGCGCCGTGAGCATCACGACCTGGATGCCGGGCCGCGCCTCGACGATCTGGCGCGCGGCATCGATGCCGTTCAGGAGCGGCATCATGATGTCGAGCACCGCGACGTCCGGCTCATGCTCCCGCGCCAGCTCGACCGCCTTCCTGCCGTCAGATGCCTCGGCCACCACCTCAAAGCCGTGCCGCTCGAGCAGGGCGCGCACGCCCTGCCGGAGCACCACATGGTCGTCGGCCAGCACTACGCGTAGCGACATCGTTCCTCCGCAAGCAGGCGATCACTCTATAGGGATCGACCCGCCCCCGCGTCAAGCAGGCGGGCGTCACGGGAAACGGGAAGTGTGCGTCCGGTAGCGAGTTATCGGTTACGTTCAAGCATGCCGTCTGAGTCCCTCCGGCTCTCCAAGTCCCGCTATCTGTCCGGCCTCCAGTGTCACAAGCAGCTGTGGTGGCGGGTGCACGAGCCCGAGGCACCGGAGCTTTCCCACACGCCGGGGCAGCAAAACCTGTTCGCGCAAGGGCGGGAAGTGGGCGAGCGTGCGCGGGGCTACGTCTCCGGGGGCGAGCTGATCGATCTCCCGGTCGATCAGCACGACAACAAGGTGGCGGCCACGTGCGCAGCCCTGCGGCGCGATCTACCGGCAATCTACGAAGCCTGGTTTTTGGCGGACGAGACTTACGTGGGGGTCGACATTCTGGAGCGGACGTCCCGGGGCCACACGGTGATCGAGGTGAAGGCGTCGAACCGCCGCAAGCCGGAGCATTTACCCGACGCGACGGTGCAGGTGCACGTGTTGCGGCGCGCGGGTCTTCAGGTCGAGCGGGCCGCGGTGATGCATCTCAATCCGGAATGCCGCTTCCCCGATCTGTCCAATCTCTTCGTACGGGAGGATATCACGGCGCTGGTGGAGGCGGCGCTCATCGGCGTGCCTGACGAGCTCGCGGCACAACAGCGGATGCTCGAGGGGCCCCTTCCCGACGTAGCCATCGGCGACCACTGCACGACGCCTCACGACTGTCCATTTATCGAGCGCTGCTGGCCCAAGCTCCCCGATCACCACGTGAGCAAGCTATACCGCATCGAGCGCAAGCGGGCGCTCGAGCTCGAGGCCGACGGGTACGCGACGATTTACGATCTCCCATCGGACCTCGAGCTCTCGGTGATCCACGCGCGCCAAGTGAAGGCGGTGCAGACGGGGCGCATGGTCGTGGAGCCGACGCTCACGAGGGCGCTCGCCCAATTCACGTCGCCGCTCGCGTTTCTCGATTTCGAGACCGTGAGCCTCGCGATCCCACGCTGGCCGAGGTGTCGGCCGTGGCAGCAGGTCCCGGTGCAGTTCAGCGTGCACGCGGAGGAGCGGGGCGGTGGTTTGGTGCATCATCAGTGGATCGCCGGCGGGCCGGAGGATCCGCGGCCGGGACTCGCCGAGGCAGTGGTCGAGGCGTGCGCGGGGGCGCGCAAAGTCGTGGCGTACCACGCGAGCTTCGAGCGCGAGTGCATCAAGCGGCTGCGGGAGGGGGCGCCGCACCTGGCCAAGGAGCTCGAGCGGATCGAGAAGCGCCTCGTGGACCTGTTGCCGGTGATCCGGAGACATGTGTACCACCCGGACTTCGCGGGCGGGTTCAGCATCAAGAAGACGCTGCCGGCGCTGGTGCCCGGTCTGTCTTATGCGGATCTGAAGGTCCAGGACGGCGAAGTGGCGACGGTCGAGCTGCAACGGCTGATGTTCCAGGGCGACCAGATGCAGGCGCCCGAGCGCGCGGCGCTGCGGGAGGCGTTGCTGCGCTACTGTGAGCGGGACACGTGGGCGATGGTCAAACTGTTGGAGAAGCTCAGGAGCCTGGTGGCGGATCAGCTTGAGCTGTTTTGAGCGGGCTTCTCGGTACGAATATCCTGAGACTCGAGCTCGTTCAGGGCCGACCGCACGGCACTCGCGTGGTCCCGCTCGGTGGTGCGGTATACATCCAAGGTGCTGGTGCCCCGCACGACGCGATACTCGCGGGCGCCAATACCGGTGACGCTGGCGTATTCGCGCACGTCCCAGTGGTCCTTCCCGCGGCAGCGTGGGTAGAACTCTCCCACATGTGACAACTCTTCCGGCGTGAGAATGGCGCCTTGCAGCTCCACGTGCGCGCGTAGCCGACTAGGAAAGTCGCTGGATTCGTTACTCATGTGATGGCCCCCAACCATTGCAACCTGCTGACCCACGGCCACCACGCACCGGCGCCGGCATGGAACTGCGGATACTGCTCACTTGACACTAGCCCGCGGGACGCCGAGCGGCAATAGCGGCCGCGAAATCCTCCGGCGTATCCACATCCACCAGCAGTGCTTCCGGCCGATCCACATACATCGCTTCGTGTTTGTGAGCCTGCACGACCGCCTTGCCGCACCCCTCCCCCGTCCACGCGAGCAGCTCGCCGAACAGCGCCCGCCGGAACAACAGCGGCGGCGCGGTGACGTCGCCGTAGCGCGACACGACGAGCGGCGCCTCGGTTCCGCGCGCCGCCGCGATCAACATGGCGAGCGTCTCAGCGGTCACGCGCACCATGTCGCCCAACAGCACGACGACGGCGTCGACATCCGGGCCGAGCGCGTTCAGGCCTTGGTGCAAAGAGCCGCTGGTGGGACCGGTGTAGTCGGGATTGACCGCGAACTCGAGCGGGAGGTCCTTCAGCTCGGCGCGCAGGCGGTCCGCTTCGTGCCCGATCACGACCACCACCGGCGATAGCCCCGCCCCGAGGGCGCGCTGCGCGGCTCGGCGGATTAACGATTCGCCCTCGAGCTCGAGCAGCATCTTGTTCTCGCCCATGCGGCGCGACGCGCCTGCCGCCAGGATCACCCCGGCAACGCGCAGCGGCTCAGTCGGTCGGGGCATGGATGGCGGCGCGGCGCTCCCGCAGCGACCGGGCCCGGCGACCGGAGCGAACCGCGAGAATCTCCGCGATGACCGCGAGCGCCACCTGCTCGGCGCCGTCGGTCCCGATGTCCAACCCCACTGGCCCGTACACCCGCCCCTCGTCCATCGGCCCCTCGGCGATCAGATTTCGCAGGATCCGCTCGGTGCGCTGGCGCGGGCCCAGCATCCCGACGTAGGACACCGGCGTCTTCATGAGGGCGCGCACGTACGCCTGATCGTCCGCAAAGTTGTGATTCATGACGACGGCATAGCACTCGACGTCGAGCGGCAGCGTCGCGGCGAGCTCGTCGCCCGCGCTCTGAATGAGCGCCGCCGCGGTTGGGAACCGGTCGACGGTCAGGAACCCGGGGCGCCGGTCGACCACGACCACGCGAAAGCCGACGTCGGCGGCAAAGCGCACCAGCGGTCGGGCATCGTCGCCCGCACCCAGCACCACCAGTTGAGGTGGAGGAAGCAGCACGTCAAAGAAGATTGAACGGCCGCCGATTTCGTGGATGCCAGATTCCCCGGTCTCGAGGAGCTCGCGGGCTTGGGTGGTGGCTTTACGATTCAGGTCGGCGGAGCCCAGGTCGCCCTCCGCACCCTCGGCGGTCACGACAACACGTTTCCCGTTTCCCGCTTCCCGTTTCCCGTCGAGCAGCGTGCAGACCACGAACGAGCGGCGGTCATCCAGGAGCGCCCGTTCCCTCGGCCGCGGCTCCGCCAGTTCCACGAACACGTCGACCTGTCCTTCGCATCCGACCCCGAGATCCCAGGCGGCGACCTCGTCGGCGCTCGAGCAGTAGCTGCGGAGCTGGGGCTCCCCGGCGCGGATCACCTGGAGCGCCACCTCGCGCACGTCCTGCTCGAGGCACCCGCCGCTGACGTTGCCGGCAGTGCTGCCGTCCTCGGCGACCACGAGCTTCGCCCCCTCGTGGCGATACGCCGAGCCCCGTACCCGCACGACGGTGGCGAGCGCGGCGCGCTTCCCCCCTGCCCGGACGCGGGCGAGGAAGTCCAGGACTTCTCTCGTCTCAAGCCACTGTTTCATCGCTTGAAATCTACTTGGACCGCTCCGCCTCGCCGACGCGGGCCGCGAACTTGTCCCAGAAGCTCTCCGTGAGCTTCTTGGCGGTGCCCTTCAACAGCCGGGCCCCTACGCTCGCCACGGTGCCGCGGACCTCCGAGCTGGCGCTCCACTTGAGGCGGGACCGGTTGGGGGGGATGGGCTCGATCTCGAGCGTGGTGCTCACCTCCAGGCCCGAGCCGGGCGCCTTGCCGTGGGCCGACATCCTGAGGCTCTTGGGCGGGTTCACTTCTGACAACTCGACATCGAGCTGAAACCTCACCTTCACGGCACCTACGCCGAACCCCGAAACCACCTTGAAGTGCCGGTCGTCGATCGGCTCCACCGACTCGACCCCGGGTGCCACCGACGCCACGAACTCGTGATCAAGCAGCCGCCTCCACACCTCGTCGGGGGGCGCAGCGATTTCGGGCGCCCCGGAGAAGTCCAGTCGCACTACTGCGCCCGGGCGGTGGAGCGTTTCATTGTGGTAATATGCCCTCGAGCAGGCGAGCGGCAACTTGCCTTGCAACCTCATGTCCCGCGCGTAGCTTCGCTGGGACCAGCGGTTAAGAGGAGGTACCATTGTGAACCGCACAGCCATGCTGTTGTTGTTCGCCGTCCTGCCGGTGGGGCTCGTGATCGCCCCCGTCGCGAGCGGCCCCGCCGATGAGTCGGTATTCGTCCGAGGGCTTCCCGCGGGCCAGCACGAGTCCATCCTGTACGTCTGGACCAGCGACGCCGATCAGAAGGACCCCGACTTCCTGTCAGTGCTCGACGCCAACCCCGCGTCGGCGAGCTATGGAACGGTCATCGCGACGGTGCCGACCAGTTCTCCGGGGAACGAAGCGCACCACTTCGGCTATACCGCGAACGCCGATCGGATTTTCGGGGGCGGCCTGTTCTCGAACCGACTGTTCATTTACGACGTCGCCACCGATCCGAAACACCCGAAGCTGGTCAAGACGGTCCCCGACCTCGCGGCGAGCACGGGCTACTCAGGCCCGCACACCTTCTACGCCGTGCCGGGCGGCGTGATGATCGCGATGCTCGGCTCGAAGGAGGGAGGTGCGCCGGGCGCGCTGGTGAAGCTCGACAACGACGGCAATTTCCTGCAGGCGCTCCCCGCCCCCGCCTACATGTACGACGTCGGGATCAAGCCGGAGCTGAACCTGATCGTCACGTCCAGCTGGGCGCATCCCCACGCCATCAAAGCCGGCAACACGCCGATGGACCAGGTGGGTGACGAGGTCGTGGCCTGGGACTGGAAGACCGGCAAGGTCCTC
>Ga0137415_10003790_pt1 | contig 15003 bp, 12 predicted proteins | sample CZODoug3_1_1_16f_FD_183082 | JGI IMG/M metagenome (GOLD analysis project Ga0137415, IMG submission 183082) | Vadose zone soil fungal communities from Angelo Coast Range Reserve, California, USA - CZODoug3_1_1_16fungal (Hybrid Assembly) | ecosystem: Environmental > Terrestrial > Soil > Vadose... | reverse complement strand
TGCCTGCCATTCACCTGCCAGTACCCGGTGAGTCCAGGCTTGACAGTGAGCAACAGTTCTTTGTGCGAACCGTATTTTTCAAGTTCGGCCGGCGATATCATTCTCGGGCCCACAAGACTCATCTGGCCTTTCAACACGTTGAACAACTGCGGCAATTCGTCCAGACTGAGCTTTCTTAGGTACGACCCTGACCACGTGAGGCGCGGATCGTTTTCCAACTTGAAATTCTGCTCGAATTTGGCTTTGAGAGACGGATCTCTCGCCAGGAGGGCTTCGGCGTCGCGCTTCATGCTTCGAAATTTGAAGGCTGCGAATTCTCCGTTTTGTCCCACTACGCGCCGGCGAAAGATGATTGGCAGCCCGTCGTCGATCAAAACAAGAACGCTTATCAACACCAACAGCGGCATCAGGACGATGATCAGAACTCCGGCACCCGCGAAATCCAGGTACCTTTTCTGGAATCGTTGGGCCACAAATGCACTGGTTCGAGCAGGCTGTGGCACACCGCTCCCACGATTAACCGACGCATCCTTTCTCGCAATCATTTGTTCAGGTTGCAGGGAAGCATAAAAGGGTTCTTTCGCTCTCGTGGCAATTCGCGTTCGCGCCAGACGTGACCTGAACGCTCGTATCGCAGTCATGTTTCATTTAATCAGCCGCTAAGAGTTCAATTCCACTGGACTTTGGGTTTGGTCGCGTAGAGGCTTATTCCCGATCGCCCGAATCTGCCGGACCACGACGTGATAAACCTCTTCCGCCGTAATGGCGACCATGCATTCGTGTGTCGAGCGCCAGCACTTGAAGACCTTCTTGCCGTTCCAGCTTGTTCCAAATATATATTCTTCCGGGTTATAGCACGGCGAGCAGTGGACCCCAGCCCAAATTACCTTGTGCATTCCTCCCCGGGGAGGGGTGTAGGCAGGGTGCGTCGGTCCGATGATGGCCACGACTGGAACTTTCTGCGCGGCCGCTATATGCATTGGACCGCTGTCGTTGGCGACCACGAGATCGCATTCTCTCATCAAGGCCGCGAACACTCCCAGCGGCAGACCTGCCGCCACTCCCAGTGCGCGCCCTTTCATATTCTTGAGTGCTTCTTCCACGAACGGCTCATCCCCAGGCCCTTGAAGCATTACCACCTGAACCACGCCACGCTGCACCAAGAGATCGGCGAGCCGTCCAAATCGCTCAGGCAACCACCTCTTCGCTGGTTCAGAAGATCCCGCAGTCTCCCCTCCGCCAGGATGGATCCCCACCAACGATTTCGCCGCATCATACCCCCAGCCCTCCAACAGTTCGCGAGCGCACCGGATAGCGTCCTCACTCACCGCGAATTCCATGCCAGCGTCAGCGGCAGGTTTGTCAACCAGTGTGAGCAGTTGTCCGATCTGTAGCGTTTGAGATCGCGTTGGCGTGAACGGGATGCTGCCGGTAAGGGCAAATCCGTGGTTCTTCCATTCAAAACCTAGCCTTTGAGGAATATCCGCCAAAAGGGTCAGCAAAGAGGCCGCAAAGAAACGATGGAGAATGAAGGCGGTATCGATTCGCTCCTTCCGCAATTTGTGCAGTAGGGGCAGCCAGTCTTTTTTCGAGGTGGGCACTTCCAAAATCCGGTCCACCCAAGGGCACTCGTTCAGACCCGCGACCGCCTGCTTGCTGGCCAGAACGAAGACCCTTGCCGACGGAAAGTGCTCACGAAGCCCCCGGAGCAACGGAGTCGCCATCAGCACGTCTCCCAGGCCGCCCCGTCGCACCACCAGGATCCTCTGAGGTACGATGGCTTTTCGATCGGCTCGCAGGGCCCGCGCAGCTTTTCCCACCGCCATTCCAACAAGACAGATCAGATCCGTCAGCGCCCTCCGCACTCTGCCCCGGAAAGGCAATGGCGGCAACTTGAAGGGCACGTCATCCCAGTAACTTGCTTCGCGAACTGTAGGTGCGATCACAGGATGTCAATATATGTTGAGGTCGGAAAATGGTTGCGACTATGGCTGAGCGGACCTTGGCTGTTGTCGACTAGGCCACCCACGAATCTCTCCGGAGAGTACTCGGGAAATAGGCGTTTAAGGGCATCGCCGCGCTCGTGATGAAGCTGGCTCAGACAAAATCGAATTTTGGCCCGGCTATTATTTATCAGAAACGCCCGAAGCAGCGATGTCTCTGACCAGTGGTAAAACGTCGTCAATACGTCCGGCTGGTAGTCATAGGGAAGATGAATGTCGTGAAAATGAACGATAACTCCAGACCGCAGCCGAGGTAGGACCTCGAGGACGAGGAAATTAACGTCACTCGCTGGCTTAACGGTATGCGTACTATCAATGAACAAGAGGTCCGACGGCCCTAGTGACGCGAATGTTTCGACGGGGACCTGCTGCACTTTCTGGGCAAGCAGTTTTATCTCTGTTGACAAACGGACCTTTGCCGAAGGAAATGGATCGATGCAGGTCATTGAGGTCATCCGGCCCGTCTCTAATTGGTTGGCCTGGGCTGCCGCAAGCATGCAAAACGTGGAAACTCCGCTGCCAACCTCAATAATCGTTTGAGGTTTCAGAAAACGGACCATGGCATAGAGTGCTTGGGCCTCGATGTACCCATATCCGGGGCCAAATCCTTGCGTGACCGCCTCCTTATAGAAAGGATTACCAGCGAACTCCTGCTGATAGGGCAGGCAGACCTCTTTCAATTTCCGTTCCTGCTGGTCAAGGTCCGCCGGTATACCTGGCAGCTCGGACTTCCTTGCCCAGACAGGCTTGTCTCTCTCAAGCTCAAGGACGTTGGGAGTCTCTGAATAATAGTGTACGGGCAGGATAGAGACTCCGCACCGGACCCCAACCTTATGAAGGCCGAATATTAGCGGCCTGAACTTTTCCTTCGCGAGGTTTCTCATCGCAACAATAGGGTTTCCCTTAGCTGCTGGATTTCCGCGCCACTATCCAGATGGTGTCATAGCGATTGACGTGCAATAGGCCAAAAAGCAAACGATGAAAGGCATAGTACGCCGAGTGCAGAACAAGCCGTATCCCTTTTGCAGCGTAGTAGGGGTCCAGAGATTCTTCGATGACCACGAGTCCGGCTTGCTCGAGACTGCGCCTCAATACGGTGGGGGTGAAGTGGGAAAGATGGATCTCCCTCGAGCTGAAGGCGCGAGGAACGCCAATTTTAGGGCTGAATTTCTGAAAAGGGCCGAGACCTAGCCTCTTGCCGAGAATCTTGACCTTCGAGGTCCACGCCAGCACATCATTGGGCACACAGACCAAGAGGGTTCCGCCCGTCTTTAATAAGTCGCGGCACAGCGCGATCGTTTTCCTTGGGTCAGGGACATGTTCCAAGACATGGAACAGCGTGATCGTGTCGAAGCTGTTTCGCGGCAGGTCGCATTCTTCGAGCTCCCCGCTCGCTATGTCCAAGCTGTACTTTTCTTTTGCAATGCTTAGGCCGCTTTGTGAAACCTCGGTACCGGTGACGTGATCAAAAAATTGTCTGGCCACGTTCAAAAATTGACCTGTCCCCGTGCCGACATCCAAGAGGCTCCCGCGACCGGCGTGCGTTAGAAGCTTTCTTAAGCGCCGTTTCCAAAGCCGATTGCGGAGCCCCTCGGCCTCCAGCCAGGAATCGTACTTTCTGGGCTTCGAATAGAAACGCACCAACGCCTCCAGCGTCGGCCTGGGGCTATCGAACACATATCCGCATGCCTGGCAGCGGCAGAGATTGTACTCCGCGTCCGCCGCCTGGATTCGTTCGCTGCCACACAACGAGCAGCACGAAAGCGTTTCCCACTCCTGCATCTGAGTTGCTACCGTAGCCACGTACTAGCTCCACGCCCACGAATATCGTCGTCCGATGATTTTGCGAAAGCCCCTAGAGGCACCACGAACGTATGTCGCGAGGCAATTACGTTTCTGTCTTTATTCGAGGATATAACCACAAGTGCTAAGCGCCCTTGACCACGTAGTACTTTGCGCCTGGCATACCGGGGCTTGTATCCAGGTCCGGCTCGACTTTCAGAAGACGAATTCCCAATCCGCTCAGCAGACTCTCAATCGCACGCTGCGGGAAATGCGTCATCTTCATAGGGAAAACCCCGAGCTTATGGTACAAAAATTCCTTGCCGACCCCCAATCTTCTTAGCAGGGAATAGACCCTCCTCCGGGGCTGCAGCCTCCAGCGCAGCGACATGCGACTAGGGACCTGAAAGACAAGAAGGCCCCCGCTTTTGAGGACGCGGGCAAACTCCGAGATGTATTGCTCTATCGCCTTCTGGGTCGGAAGGTGTTGAAGGACCCGCGCCGAATAGATGAAGTCGAACGTTTCGTCCGGGAATGATTTCAGATCTGCACTGGCGTTAACAGCAAAGTCGCAATTGTTCAAGTCTCGGTTGAGTTCGCGGGCCTTCGTAACCATTGCCTCCGAGATGTCCACGCCGTAGCTCTTTTCAAAAAAGCCAGCCAGCGCCCTAGTAAGCCGCCCAACCCCACAACCAAAATCCAGCGCCACACCCTTCCGCTTTGGATAGCTCAGCCGGCTTGCTTCCTCCATCACCTTGTGGATCTCATCCGTTCCGGTGCGGAAGAATGCTTCTGGGTCCCAGCGCCCGTACTGTGCAGAAGGCTCAGTCAAAACTGCCCAGAGCGGGTCCAGTTCGCCGATATCCTCCCATCCCTGCTTGTAGCGTTCTAGGAGCATAGTGTCCATGTCAGTCCGGAATTGAGAATGCCTTCCGATTCAACAGACTCATCCGCCCGCCGGCTGCCCAGCTAAAGCAAGGGCGTTCGGTATGCTACCATTCAGCGGCGATGGAGACTCAGTTGCAGATCTCACTGCCAGTCCGATAGGAAACCAAACCCATGCCGCCAAACTGAAAACGTCGTGAACTGCTGCTAGAAACATCATAACTGTGGAGAATGCAACCAGTATTCCAACTGCCGCATAGCTCAGTCGAGTGCGCTGTGACCATATCTTGGCAAGTACGCTGACCAGAAATCCTACAAAACACACAACGGTGGGAATGCCATACTCTGATGCCAACGTCAAATAACTATTCTCGCTCCAGACGATGAAGCTGTCATTCTTGAAGGCGAACGTGCCTGCACTCCCAGGGCCAGAGCCGAACGGATGGCCCAATACATATGTCATTCCCTCGAACAGGGACTGTTTGTGACCTTCGGCGGAAACCTCCTGCCCCTTGATGGTCGCCGAAAGGAAATCGCCAAGACCAATGACAGGGATTGCCGCTACAAATAATGCAAGAGCCAGCGAGGCATACAGCAGCAACGGTTTCTTTTGGCGCATTATAATTCCCAGAAGGCAAATCGCCACTGCTACACCCACCCACGACGAGCGCGCTAGACTCAAGATCAAGCCACTGCCAATCATGCCCACGGGTAAGAAGTCCCGGCGATAGACCCACCAAATGACCAAGGCGACCATGCAAAGGGCCCCAAATTGAAGCGGTCCAAACATGGTGGCGGATTCTCTCATGCCCATAACTCCTGAGGCGTGATAGGTACCATTTAGTGCTCCACCCTCGGTCGCCCCCTCCGCAGCGGCCAAATATAGTATGGTTCGCGGCCCCTCTCCGATGATGAAAACCTCGGTCATGCCAAGCACAGACAGGATGGCCACGATCCACACCGCGCGCCTTGCCCACGTTTCTTGCTGGCTCGCAGTCAAGACGGCCACCCTTCCAGCAACATACGCGATCATAAAATCAAAATCGTATATCAATGGAACAAGCTCACCCCCAAAAACGAAGCGTACGACCGCAAGACCCAAACAAGCCAAGAGAAACCAGTCAGGAGTTCTAAGTTTTATTCCGTTCCTCCGCCAAAGAACGAATATGGCAGGCAGGAAAAGGATTCTGTCGAACGCCTTGACCATGTCGGACATCAAAAAAGAGGGGCCGAAGAACCTAGCGATTATAAGCGCCAAAGGATCCATCGGGATGAGCGCCAGTATCACCCCCAAATAAAAGATGGGATGCCGGAATGCCAGCCACAACAAGCCTGCCGCTCCAACCGCAAAGGCAGGGATGACCAGCGATAGGCCAAACACTCTCAACAAACCGCCGAACAGGAGAATCGACGCGACGCAGACGATCGCCAACGCCGATCTATATGGATTCTGTACCTTTGCGGCGGATTGCGAAGCAACGCTCATGACCGTTGATTTCCAGGCCGATGCAGGATTTTAACTCTTACTACTTTCGTAGCTCGATACAAGCAACAGCTCTTGCGGCCACGGCGTAGTCCGAAGGGAATCCCGGGACCCGGTCCTTGCGAAGGGCATCCTTATTCCGCATGACGTCGGAGAAGGACAAATCCCCGCATTCCTCTTCTCCGGCAAGTTTCCAGCCGTGCTCCGTGTACCGGAAGAAGGTTTTCTCCACCTTCTGAGGGCGAAACTCGGAGATCAAAGCGGCCAACATGCTGCTGTCGAACTGCTGCAGCCAACCATGGTGCTCGTAGCGGCCAAAAGGTACGGTGAGAAATAGCGCGCCCCCCGGCTTAAGCACTCGGCGCATTTCCCGTATGGCACGGAGAAAGTCCTGGGGACGATTCTCACGGTGACTCTTCTCCTGTGTCACAAGCACATTGTCCATTCCCACATGCTCAATCGTGGAAATGCAGGTAATGGCATCGAACCATTCATCTTTACAGGGCAGTGACCGCAAATCTTCATAGAGATAGGAGATGCCTTCGTCCCAGAAACACTCCGTCTCCGGTGCAAACGTCACGATGGACCACTTATGCCTCTTCACTGCCGGATGCCGCAAGATCGTCTCGTAGTTAAGCGTCGAGCCAGCGTCTAGAGCACGTAATTTGTCTCCATACCGCCCCAGTCTCGAGAGCAGCCAGGGATATTCAACAACCCGATCGTCCAAACGTGCTCCAAAATTCACCGGCAGTTCGTGACCTGCGCTGAAAACATTTAAGATTTCATCATTGGCAATTAACTTTCGCACGTAGCGATTTCGGTATTCTCGGTACCCAACCGTGAGCGGAAGACGGCCTCGGCAAAGGTAAATGAGGCAACCCACCGGCTCTAGACCGCGCTGCAACAGGCGCTTCCTGGCTTTCCCCAATCTGCGAAGGTTGGCGTTAACCGCCGCTCGCGCGCGTGTGAGAAATGCCCGGTGGGGGACCGTTTCGCCGGGCGGCTCGGGGACCCAATCATCCTGTCGCACGGTCATTTCATCCTGCGATACGGTCACTTCGCTCTCCCCATCGCGGCGCGAATCTGTAGTGATGTGGTCAGAAATAGATTTCTCTCCTTGGCGTCGAACACGTATTTCCAAACGGCAAACCCGAAGGCCAACAGTACGGTACCAGCAAACAGCAGCTGGATGGACAAGCTTCCGCCGGCAAGAAAGGGCAAGATCAGAGCGGCTCCGAGGCCGCAAAGAAGCAAGCAAGCTTTTCGAATGGAAGCGTCCACGATTGCGCGTAGGGGGAGCAACTCCAGCCAGGACGCAGCTCCAAACAACAGGCAAGCATCCAGGAACAGCCGGAAGCTCCACGCTAGGGCGGCGCCCGTCAGGCCCATCCGAGGCAGAAGGATCGCCAACGCCGCTGCGTAAATGGGCAGCTCCAGAAAATGGATCTTCCCGGTAACGTCCGGCCTTCCCAGCCCCTGCAGCAGAACAAAAGGCACGTACGCGATGGAATTCACCAGGACCCCTACGCAAAAAATTTGCAGGACCCCCGCGCTATGCGCCGCGAAATCAGCTCCGAGCCAAAGCTGAAGCAACTGGCGGGAAAAAACAAAGATGAGGAGAAGAACCGGCGTCATAATAAGTAAGAGTGACTTGATGGCCCGCACGCACAATTCCCGCACTCGGTCGCGGGCGCCGCTGGCATCGAGGGTGGCGAGAGCAGGAAAAAGAGTGGTCACTAAAGCCCCCGGCAACACCGCTCCTTTCGAGATCGCTTCCTGGGGGGCCGTGTAATAGCTCACGTAGGACATGCCGAGAACCGACCCCACGACAAAACGATCCGCATAGACCAATAAGGGAGCCAAAAAGTTTGAGATAGACACCCAGCCGCCGTACGTCAGAAGGGGCCCCATCAATTTGTAATCCAAGGAGTAATTCCGCCGCACCGATGGAAACATTCTTAGGCATATGGCGAGATAGATCAGCCCCGCCGCCAGCCGCGAAACCACCAGAAGGAACACGATCGCGGGAAGGCCTAGACCCAAAGGCAGGCCAATCGCCGGCAGCAAGAACATGCACATGTAGGTGGGGATCCTTACGTAGTTGACCACATCAAAGCGCTGGACGGCTTCCAGAACACCTCGGATCGAGTTTCCCCCCAACACCATAGGAAAGGAAGCGGCCAAAATCAGAAAGCTAAGTTTCGTCTCAGCAGCGTTGGATTGCGACAACTTCAGGTAGCGGTCCACAAGATGGGGAATGACGGAAGCCATGAACAGTGCTCCCACAATTCCAATCAGCACCTGCGACCAAAAGGAGGTCCAGAAGAGACTAGGGAACTTTTGCTCTTCGCCGCGGCCCAGGCACTCGGCCACAAATTTCGTCGTCGAGCGGCTCAAACCGAGATCGAATAAGATCATGGATCCCAGCACGGCCCAGACAATCGACAGCACCCCGAAACGCTCCGGCCCCAGCCCCCTGACGATAAATGGCATGGTAACGAGAGCCACAATTAGGGGTAAGACTTGACCAAATAGGTTCAGGCTCCAGTTCTTGGTCAGCTGCCTACCGTTGATTAGAATCTTCTGGTCCATAGTCTCTGATAACTACTCGATTACGATATTGAAGAAGCATCGAATCTGTGCTACTATATCTTATGATTCGCCCGCGCCACCCTCGCCAGACTCCATCTCAGTCGCGTGGCGTTCCAGGCCGCGCACCCTCAACCCCCGCTCTTTTCTTGCCCCGAGCAACGCGAGCGATGCGCCCGTTTCCATTTTCGCCCCTGCTCCGGAACTCTTTTGTTTGCCTCGGTCGCTGCTTCGTCCCAAGCGGTAGGAACGTAGACCTCGCCTGCCCTCTAAGTCATTTAGATGCAACATTTACGAGCTATCGCGTAAGTGTGGAAAACAAAGGACTTACAGGAAGGCTAAGTCTTTTAGATGCAACATTTACAAAAAACCGGGGGGGTACCCGCTTACTCCCCTGGTTCAAAATGTTACAAGTCCACCTGCCCGAGCGAACATCAGTCATTGGCGCCAATCCCGGTTTCGACTCTCTCCGGTGCCGCTCCCAATTCCAGCGCTCTCAGGTCTGATTCGAGTGGCCGCCCCTCCACTCTTGACTCTGGCGCCAGTCCCTGCATTTCAATCAGTCTTTGCTGGATCTCTTGCACCGTTACGGAGGCCGTGCCCCGCTTCCCCACGACGATCCCTGCGGCCACGTTGGCCAGTCGCGCGGCCGTTTCGCGATCGGCGCCAGCCGCCACGGTCAATGTGAAAGCACTGATGGCAGTATCGCCTGCTCCGGTGACGTCGTAGACGCTCCGTGCCATCGTGGGAATATCAACCTGGTGGACCTCCCCATGAGCCCGCTCGAAAAGGGACATCCCCTCCCGGCCCCGAGTCACCAACAACGCTTCAATCTCCATCTCGTTGAGCAACTTACTTGCGGCCCCAGGGAGCCACCCCCTCTCCTCCATGGCCGCCCCAGCTAGCCGTGCTAATTCGACCGCGTTTGGCACCAGGATGCCTGCTCCACGATACTTGTTCCGATTCGAGTCTTTCGGCGCGACCGTGACCTGCAAACCGCAGCTCTTTGCCAGTCGAAAAGTCTCCTGCAGCACTCGCTCGGTCAGCACACCTTTCAAATAATCAGAACACAGGATGGCGTCAACATCCGGTAGGACTGCCCCCACTCGATCCAGCAGCTCACATTCTCGATTTTGCTCGATTGGATGTGTCGACTCCTCGTCCAAACGGAACACTTGCTGCCCGTGCTCCATTGAGATCATGCGTGTTTTTCGACTGGATCGTCGGCTCGGGTCGCAAAGCACTCCCTGACCGTCAACTCCCAATTCGGCCAACAACCGGACAATCTGCCGTCCGGTCGAGTCCTCGCCCACAGCACCAAGTACAATCACTTGTGCGCCGAGCGTCTTCAGGTTCCTGACAACGTTGCCCGCCCCTCCGAGTGCGTATCCTCGACGTACCAGATTCAGGATAGGAACCGGCGCTTCAGGCGAAATCCGCTGAATGTGGCCCCATAGACATTCGTCCAGCATCAGGTCGCCGATGACAAGAACTCGGCTGCGTGAGAATTTCCCCAGAAGATCAGAGTGGATTTCGACCATCGCTACCTCGAGCGGGTCATCAAGCTACCCGAGAATTTAGGCTTTTTTTCAGACAGCAGGACGTTCTCGACTATTCCAGTTAGAATGTGGCCGACCAGCATATGAGCCTCTTGGACTCGCGGCGTCGAACTAGAGGGAACGCACAAGCATAGGTCGACGAGATTGCGCATTTTCCCTCCGTTCCTGCCGGTGAATCCCAACGTAACCAGCCCGAGCTCCCGTGCTACTGTCAAGCCGCGAACTACGTTTTGCGACTCCCCACTAGTCGAAATTCCCAGGGCAACGTCGCCGCGCTTGGCCAGCGCCCGAATCTGCCTCGAAAAGATGTGTTCGAAACCGTAGTCGTTGCCGATTGCGGTCAACGCCGAAGTATCAGTCGTCAGGGCAATAGCAGGAAGAGCTTCCCTCTCCACCATGTACCGACCAACAAACTCGGCGGCAATGTGTTGGGCGTCCGCCGCACTCCCGCCGTTACCAAAAATGATCAACTTGTGACCAGCTCGAAATCGCGTGGCAACCAGAAATGCCATTTGGGCAATCAGTTCCGCAGCCTCATCGACAAGTTCTGTCTTTACTTTGACGCTGTCTTCGATTTCCCGGGCAACCTGGCTCGACAGTCGCAAACCGGCTCCGTGAAGACGACCTTTTTCTTTTGCTTTCACAGTGGAAGTCTTATGCAAGGGCCTGGGCATGGCGTTGTTGCTTGACAAGGACTGGTTCGGTCCCCCGCTTCGAGGTAGGCTGGTTGCACCCGCGAGCACCTTCGAGCCGGAGATCCGATGCCCTTCGGTCGGTCGATTTTCCACAACTTTCGAATCGACGCTTGCGATCATCACCGGGCGGGTCATTCTCATCACACCGGCTCCAGTTCGGCCACGTCAATTTCCGCCGCCACCGAACGCATGATGAGGTCAAGAGAAATGACGAATCGCGAACTGTTTTTCTTGCGCGCGAGGATGCCCTCGAGCCCCTGTAGAGGGCCGGTCGTAACCCGCACGCGTCGGCCGACCTTCAGATACGGATGCGGCTCGATGCGTATCGCGCGCGCGAGGCCCTGACGGAGCGCGTCGATTTCCTGGTCCGGAAGGGCCGTCGGCTGGCCGCCAAATCCCACCAGCCGGACTACGCCGGGAGTCTGCAAAGTTCGCAAGCGGTCGCGCAGCGCCAAACGAACAAAGACATAGCCCGGAAAAAGCGGCAGATCCAGGCGCACGCGCCGGTCCTTCCAGCGCCGCACCGATGCATAGAGGGGCAGGTACGCTTCGACGGTTCGCTGGCTCAACTGTTCCAACACACGCTTCTCATGGTTCGCGTAAGTCTGCGCCGCGTACCAGCGCTCCTCAAGGTATTCAGCAGGTAACCCGGCATATTCAGCGGGCAACCCGGCACCCTCTTCCTGCACCGCGCCGCTCACCATCGTCGCTGCCATTGGGTACGGCTCCTTACTTTTCGCGCTTCCAAAGGGGGGAGATGGCTCCGCCCCGTCACTTACAGGGCAATTTGTGACCTAACCCATTTAATTACAATACGTTACCAGCATACAACCTGACGTCCTATTGCTCTTCCCGGGACCCGGCCTTCTCGCCTAACTTTTTCCAAATTCGGACCTTCACGCCCCGGGGTCCTGAACCATTCGCTGTGTTCCAGGGAACGTGCGCTTTCAGGTCGACCCAAATTTTCGTTGCAAACTGTTTTCCGGGGTCCTGCGGATCGATGGCATTCCAACTCGACGATCCCAGCACGAAAAACACTCCAAAACACGAGCCAAGAAATGTTCCCAGCAACATAATCAACGGCCGCGGAGGAAATGCTTTCTTGTCCGGGACGTTGGCCACATCGAGCACCTTCACCGTCGGAATCTCTTTCGCTTCCTGGACCTTCGCCATTTCGTACTCTTTGGTAAGAGTCTCAAGAACCGCTTCTTGAATCCTTGTGCGGCGGTACAGATCGGCGTAAGTGACGCCAAGAAGCGGAAGTTTCCGTATAGAAGGATAGAGGGAGTCGCCCGGCTGGCGGGAGACCTCCGTCATGCTCTCGCCCTTCCCGCCCAGCTTGTCGAGTTGGTGCTGCAACTCGTCAATGCGGGCCTTCACGGATCGCACGCGCACGTTATTGTCGGTATAAATCTGCTTGAGGCCTTGGAACTCGGATTCCGCGGCGATCAGCTGACCCTGCAGCGTCGCTGCAGCTTCAACCATGGCTTTGCCTTGTTCCTTGACATCGATCGCGGTGTTCTTGCTGGCGAACTGGCTGAAATTCTTCTCCGCAGCTTCCAAGTCTTGGCTGACAGCCTGCAATCGCTCTTCGAGAAAAATTCGTTCGCGGCGTGCGGAGGAGGTGCTCAATTCGGCAACCAAGTGGTTCAGTTCTTCAACGTAGGCCTGCGCCATGGCGGCCGCCCGCTGTGGGCTCTTGTCCGTCACCGTAATCGTGATAATTTGACTCTTTCGATCCACGGAGATGCCGGTGTGCTCGGCTAAGTCCTTGCGCGCATCTTCCATGCGCCGGTCCCTATATAGTTTTTTCAGGTCAAACTGCTGGATGAGTTTGTCTTGAGCGGTGCGACTGCTCAGGATGCCGACGAAAACGTCGCTTGTGCTCTTTAGACCCAGAAAATCGCTCGCAATGCCGCCAATCCCGCCAGCGGCGCCGGACATTGCGGCCGCCGCCATCGCCAGACTCGAACCGGATTGATTATCAGGTGGCATCAAACGCGCCGTGGATTCATAACGTGCGGGTATAAGAAAAGCGGCGAGCGTGCTGGCCAGTAGAGCGTAGAGCGAGACCCGGGACAGCAGCAGCCGCCGCTCCCAAAGTAGACTGAGAGACGCGATGGTTTTCTGGCTTGATTCTCGAGTCTCTGGTTCCGGCGAGAGGCCGGGAAATTCTTTCTCAGGCAACTCGGGCACAGGCTGGCGAGTCGGAGCGCTGCTCGAGAAATTCACGGCTGAGCTCCGTTTCCGGATGCGCTTCCCGCCCCACCATCCACCGTACCCGCGGAAAAACGTTGGAATAGTTTTTGCGGATGAAAACTAATCTCAACAGACGACGTCCAATTCGATTGCGGGCTGGGCGCCAATAGTGGAGCCTTCCATTGCTCGTATTGAACGAACGTGGAAAGACTCAAATCGCGGCGCACCCACCAATCCAGCTTTATGGAGCCATCATTCACGGTTTCTCCGCCGGGAATGAAGTCACTACTCACTCTCGCGTGCCGGTATCCGAACTGCAAGGTATTGCGCGGGCTAAACCAGTAGGTGCTCCACGCCTGATATCCCACGCCTTCTCTTCCGATCCAGCTTCCGATGATGTTCTTTTTATTCGTATACAAGTCGTGGTAGAAGCTATCCCAGTAGTTATATTCCCCGCCGATGCTTCGAGGGGTTGGAGGATCCGTGTCCACCCCCTCGACTCTAAGATCCAGCTTTGGCAAGCCCGGCAACCGTGGCATATAAACGCCCACACTGAAGCCGGATCGCCGAGGGGAGGCCAGCGGTGAGACGTCGTCATCGGCAAGCGAATCACCGTACACGGTCAGCCATTTGCGCATAAGCGGAACCCGGTAGGAAAATTCAAAGCCACCATTACGTTTTCCAGGATCGGTCGCAGGCGTTTCATTCGCCGAGCTGGTTACGCTGAAGTAGCTGTGCCAAAGTGCTCCCAGTGTCAGCGCACGGCCGACTCCCCCGAGTTCCACCGTGCGGCTGAAACCCAGTTCCAAATTTTCTGTTGGCTTGAAACTAATTTTCTCGCCGTGAATGAGAGGCCGCGGAGGAAATGCGTTGCCTGAGAGCTTTCCGAAAAAGATGTCCCACTTCATCGGCCCCAGCCAACCAAAAATCCAGGGGAGCTTGAATGGTGTAATGCGGCTCGCACGGAACATGTATATGGGTTCAGCGTTGTTGCTGAACAGCAGAGGGCCACCCTCTCCCGGCCCCCACCAAAGAGTCTGCTTGCCGAAGGTCATTTGCCAGCCCTCGAGGTTCACGCCGACGTAGGTATCAAGCAGCCGGTACTGATCTACTCCGGCAACGGGTTGCGCAGGAAGGAGCGGGTTCGCATCAGCGACAGCAATCGCCTGACGCACAGGAAGCGAGTACGCCGGCGCGGATGGAGCGTGCTGGTATTCGCCCCGGACATAGACGGAATATCTGCCAGCGGTCGCGTATCCTGAGAACCCAGTAGAGTTGTTGAAACCCTCCTCGAAGGGACGCCCGTAATCGTTGATGATGGTCTGGCCGAAGTGATAACTGTCGGCAAGCGGTTTCCCGGCGATATTCATCATGCGCGTGTAGACTGATTCCAAACGCATGCGGCGGTTCGAACCGCCGCCGAGGACATCGAGCTCGCTGGCAAATTCGAATTCAAGTTCCTGAATGAAGTTGCTTGACCTGGCAGGATCCGCATCACTGTCCGCGATCGCGTCATCCGCGCTTCGCACCAAGCCGGCACACTCAAGCCGCGTCCATGGACGCATTCCCAGGAATTGCGTTTTAATGAGGCCCAGCGTCGCGAGCCGCTCCAGCGCCGGATAAATCCAACTGCCGATGGGAACGAAAGTTGTGCCGGCACTGGACGGAGAGACATTCCATTCGCGGCCCACGATTTGGCCGATCGATCTCCATTCCGCGCCGCCGAGTTCCGGATCGTGATGCCGGCTGTAAATATTCTGCGCGACGAGATTGCCGATCAGGCTGCCGACGAACACGTCCGAGGGAAA
>Ga0137415_10003789_pt1 | contig 15004 bp, 13 predicted proteins | sample CZODoug3_1_1_16f_FD_183082 | JGI IMG/M metagenome (GOLD analysis project Ga0137415, IMG submission 183082) | Vadose zone soil fungal communities from Angelo Coast Range Reserve, California, USA - CZODoug3_1_1_16fungal (Hybrid Assembly) | ecosystem: Environmental > Terrestrial > Soil > Vadose... | reverse complement strand
TGCGCCAGTTGCCACGGCGACACCGGAGCGGGTAACGGGCCGGCAGCGGGTGTCCTTGCACCATCACCAACAAATTTCCACCTCAAGAAGCCGACAGAAGAACGCGCCTGGGAAGCCTTGGAAAATGGCGTGCCTGGAACAGCCATGGCGCCATGGCAAAGCGAACTCAGCGCAGATCAGCGGCACGCTTTAGTTAGATTCGTGCGCTCTCTTTATGGCACCCCACAGGAGAACTCAGGACAATGATCAATCTGATTGTGATCGTAATTTCAGCAATTATGTTCGGTCTGCTTTTGCTTTGGTGGCTTTCGCCAGCTTTCCGCGCTTGGATTGAGGCGCCGAAATATTTCATGCTTCGCCAGGAACGCCGCTTCGAAGATCGGAAAACCCCGCGAACGCCCTCGTCAACTTATCCCCTATAGAGATTAGTGATTGGACCTGCATTCTTTCGTGCGCAATAGTCGGGTTGAAGGGAAAAGCAACCCGAGCAGAAACAGGAAAATAGGTCGAAAGGAAAAATATCATGAACAGAAACCAGGTCATCCGCGTCACTCAGTTAACCGTTGCCGCTGTGGCGGCCTTCACATTGACAGGCCAGGCGGAAGCAAAGAGCCATGCGAACAGAATTATTGTCGAACGTCCGGCGCAGCTTCCCGAACTTGCGCAGGCGCCCGGCCAAGCGATGACGCTCCATGCAACAGGGGACGGCAGAACGATTCTGTATATCGAACAAAACCAGGGCGCCCGGCTGGCCATCTTTGATGTGAGCGATCCGGCTCATGTCAAACAGGAAGGCTCGGCGCAGATTGACGCTCCCGGATCGTTCGACTTTGTCTCTTCCCTTGGAGACAACGCAGAACTCGTTCGATTCCGGAACGGCCAGGGGGAGGCGATTCTAAACATGCGAAAAGTTAAGGCTCCGACCCTGAACACGATTCGCAATCTGGACCTCCAGGGTTCGACGCAGCGTCTGGGTGACGACGGATTCATAGTCGCCCAGTCGGCTACTCAGCCAACTGTACTGTCTGGCGCAAATGATCCAACGGACTATGAAGTCGTGGACATCTCGAATCCACTCCACCCGAACACCGTTGCTGACATGAAGCGGGTTATCGAAGAAATTACGAACGACGAGACAGGCACAACCTTCGTGCTCACACCAGACGGCTTGTACCTTATCAGGCGCCCGGCTGTGGAAGAGGAAAACTTCATCCACGAATGGCAGATGAGCCACCCTGGATAAGCGCTGGATGTTCAGATGGAGTCGACAATTACCTTAAGAAAGTATTCTCTACATTCCACACGGCGTACCGCAGCAGGCCTTGCAAGATGCAGGGCCTGTTTTTGCGTGTGGGTAAATGCCCTGCGTCACCCACCTCCAATCGGATGTCCTGGTGCGGCGTAACCATTCTCGATTCTCCGTCCAAGACGCTGACATCTGTGTCCAACTGAGTGCCCACAGATCGCGCCTCACGAAACACCCGCCTTGATTAAGAGCGGGTTATGAGGACCCGAATGGCAATGGAATTGCCACAGGACCCGCCATTACGTCTCACGATCTTAATAGGATTGGCCGGACGGCGGAGACCAAAGGAGACACGCGGATGAGTGAAACCAAAGAAAGCAAGACTTTAATGGAGGTAGATAGCGGCACGAGCGAACCGCAAGAAAGCAAAATTAGCACCGAAGGGCTTTCGAGACGTACCTTTTTGGGCGTCGGTTCTGCTGGGCTCGCTACCGCCACTTTAGCCGCTTGGACGGCGAACGCTCAGGAGACACAAGATACACGCAAAGCGGAAAAAGATATCTCTGCAAGCAATCCGGGACAAGAAAACAAACCGCTGCTGGACGAAAACCCAAGTTCAAACATGCCTCCCCCAACCGATCATGGCGATATAGGTCCGGTCTGGTACTCCTTCGATTTGGTGCACAAACGGGTGCAGGAGGGTGGATGGACCCACGAGGTGAACTCGATAGTTCTGCCGACGTCAAAGGATCTGGCTGGCGTGAACATGCGGCTCACCGCAGGTAGCTTCCGTGAATTGCACTGGCACACCGCAGATGAGTGGGCCATCATGCTCAACGGCAACGCCCGCGTCACAGTCATGAATCCCGATGGCACGATGTTCATTGATGACGTTGCCAAGGGCGATCTGTGGCTGTTTCCGGCGGGTTTTCCCCATTCCATTCAGGGACTTCAGCCAAATGGTTGCGAATTCCTGCTGGTGTTCGATCAAGGTGACTTCTCGGAAGACGGCACCTTCCTTCTCTCCGAGACGATCGCGCACACGCCGCGGAACATCTTGGCGAAAAATTTTGGCCTCGACAAGGAAACTATCGACAAAATTGTAAGAAGCCCGTCGCTCTACATTTTCCCCGCAAAGCTTCCTCAATCTCTCGCACAAAATAAGGCGGAGATCGGAGGACGGCGCGTGGAATCTCCTTTCAAGTACACGTTCAAGATGGAAGCCATGGCTCCCACCCGGAAAACACCGGGAGGCGAAGTTCGTATTGTGGACTCGCGCAACTTCCCTGTTTCCAAGAACGTCGCCGCGGCGCTCGTTACTCTCAAGCCAGGAGCTTTGCGCGAATTGCACTGGCATCCCAATGCCAGCGAGTGGCAGTTCTGGCTAGCCGGCAAAGGACGCATGACCGTTATCATGAACGAGGGTAAAGCGCGAACCATGGACTTCAACGCCAACGATGTAGGCTTTGTACCCAGGGTTGCGACTCATTACATCGAGAACACCGGCAACACGGATGTCGTGTTTTTGGAAATGTTCAAGGCCGATCAGTTTGTCGACGTCTCGTTGAATAACTGGCTCAGGCGTCTCCCCACGGAAGCGGTCAGCGCCCACTTGAATCTCGACCAGGAACAGATCGCGAAAATTCCTTCGGACAAGGAACTTGTCATAGCCGGATAACGCGCAATGGCCCTGTGACGGGCAGAAAGAACCGGCATCGCGAGCAGAGGAAACGCAAAGGTTTCGTTCATGCTTCAAAACTCCAGGTGTAGGCGGAGTGACGGCGCCAGAACCGGGCCGCGGTCGCGATTGTAGCCCGGATTGGCGACGTACTGAAACCCGAACGAAGGATAGACGCCGCGCCAGGCATGCAGCGTGTAGTACGTTTCAACGATGTTTTCCCGGCCGTAGGTGAGCCGGCCGTCACCCAGAAGAAAACCCTGGCCGCCAAGCGCGAGATACTGCTGGTGATCGCGCGAGATTCCGTTGGACACAAACGCAAGCCCGGCGCGATCGAATCTTCGTCCCCAACGCAGGCCGCTTGCGCCCACTCCGAGTTCGACGGTTTGGTCGACTTCCGTGTAGGCATACGATTCGTGCCGTCCCTCGTTCCAGCCCCATCGCCCAAACAGGCCGATCCAATCGTTAATAGGCTGCTCGAAATTTGCGCCGAAGCCGTATTTGATTGTGGTCTGTAGAGGATGCGCGGTGATTTCGGGCACAGGCGTGGTGCCGGCAAGAAAATTGTCGGTCGCCTGACGGTAGCTGCCCATGTTGGCGTGATTTACGTAAGCAAGGACCCGCAGGATGCCCTCGCGTTTCGGGATGACCGCGCCGCGAATATCGAATTCAATATTCTCGGCGCGCGCGCGGCTGAGGTCCGCGTCAAGATGAATGCCGTTCGCGACTTTGGGCATCAAGCCTTCGGCAAAGCGGACGGCCCAGCGGCGGTCGTGATACTCGAACATAGCGGCGAAAGTAAAGCCTCGTGTGTCGGCCGCGTAATCGTAGGCGCCGTTGTTGTCGACCGTCCAGTTCATGAACTGAAAATTGGAGTCCGTGCCGTAATTGTTGTAGTCGAAGAAGTCGGCCATGCTGAATTTGCCGAAACGAATCTCCAGTCGGCGCACCGGCAGCCGGCTGAAAAGCGAAAACGGTGTGCGCATAGAGACCGCGTCTTCTGAGCTGAGCGGAATAATCTGATGCCACATCAACCGCGCAACATACGGCGCTTTGCTCAGCGTGGGGTTCCGCACCACGTCAAGGTTTGTGAATCCGGCGACGCCGAGGGCTTCGCCGATTCCGTGGCCGCCGGTTTCCTGCACATCGCACAACAACTCCGCCGTATTGGTGAGGCGCAGACCGGTATATAAAGTGAGGACGCGCGACGTGGCATCTTGCGCCTCAGGAGAGAGGCTGTTGCGACCTTCATAAGGCGAATGAAACGCCGGGTGCCATTGTGAAATGAAATTGGCTTGCCCAGAGACCCAAAAACGGTCTGTCTCCGGATGCGGGAACATCGCCGGGATTGGATCGATTTCCGGAGGGAGCGGGTCCGGTATATCGGAAGGCACCTGAGCAGGCGGAGCCTGCTGTTGCGCGGCAAAGGCGAGGCCACCCACAGGCAACGACAGCGAGAGAAGAGCACCGAAAAACAAGGCATACAGTTGTGACCGTCGCTTCATTGTCTTCCCTATCCTCAATCGTCTCTTGTCGGCTCACCGGGGTCTAGTCCGTGCGGCCAAAATTAACCAGGGTAACCTCGAAGGATTACAGAACGGTGAACGTTGCCCGCTCTTAGCCGAGGGCGCGCTTCGTAATTCGCTGACATTAACTACGCTTAACAACGTAGATACACTATGCTTAACAGCATCGGACGTCAATGTGCCATTTTGCGCCTTAGCCCTGGGGGCGTATAGTGCGGTCTCAGAATATTTGAGGTTACTTTGTGCAAAGTCTGATTCGAACCGCTTTCCTCGTCGCCCTTTGCTCTATTTTCCTTGCCTGCGGCGCCAAGGCACAGTCAGGACCGGAAAATGGCGGGAACGAAGTGCAGGTATGGACCGGCGGCGGCCATGGCCTGAACGGAAGCACCTCAGATACGGGCGTCTGGAATTTGGGAGTGCGCTATGGCTGGCTACTGACCGATGCTATTGGACCGGGTCCATTGCGGGGACGATTTGAGTATGCGGTGGACGTCATTCCCGCATTTGTGCTTACGCAGCGCACCAACACGGCGTATGGCTTGGGATTGGACCCGTTTGCGCTGAAATGGAATTTCGCAAGCCGCCACAGCGTAACGCCTTATATAGAACTCGGCGGTGGCGTGCTTTTCAGCAATACCCAGGTCCCGCCCGGCACTTCGCGGGTAAACTTCACAACTTCAGGTGCGCTGGGTGCTCACTTTTTGCGCAGCAAGTACAACTGGAGCGCGGAAGTGCGCTTCATGCATATTTCCAATGCCGGCTTGGCCACGCCAAATCCTGGGATCAACACAATTCAGGTCCGCATCGGCTTCGGGTTATTTACGCAACCGAAGTGAAATACGAAAGTAAAATAATTGTCTCCGGACCTGCAAAGCCTGGCGTTTCGATTGGCACCGCACTACCATTTGTAGTGGCCGGTCTTTAGACCGGTCATCCCCAGCGCAAGCCGCAAGCAAGGTATCGCAACGCGCGTGGAGGCGAGGAGCAAAATGAACGGCGTTCAAGACTATTCGTGGCATTCGCCGTCAGCGCAATTGCGTTGACCATTGGGTTTTCCGCAGCGGCCAGCAACGCGCCTGCGGTCGGAACGGCCGCGCCTGATTTCACGTTGAACTCACAGGAGAACAAAGCGGTCAGCCTGCACGATTTTAAAGGCAAGTGGGTCGTTCTGTATTTCTATCCCAAAGATTTCACGAGTGGCTGCACGGTCGAAGCGCACAACTTCCAGCGCGACCTGCCGCAATATGAGCAGAGGAATGCGGTGATTATCGGCGTTAGCGTACAGGACGAAGTCTCGCACCAGAAGTTTTGCACCAAAGAAGGGCTCAGCTTCAAGCTGCTGGCCGACACGAAGCAGGAAGTCTCCACGGAATATGATTCCGTGATGACCTACAACGGCGCCAAGTTTTCCGCGCGCCACACCTTCTTGATTGATCCGCAAGGCAAAGTGCAAAAGGTCTGGCTCGAAGTAAAGCCGGATAAGCACAGCGAAGAAGTGCTGGCCACCCTTTCACAATTGCAAGGCGCCACCGTCTCCAAATAGAGCGCCGTCGTAGCGCCCGCTTTCTGAAGCGGGCTCTTGGGTTCATTTGCCCAGTCGACGGTAGTCAACGGGCCGCTTTGGAGTCCCAAGCGCAAAGTACTCCCGTCCGCGAAACTCACTCCGCCTCTAGGGTTCGTCGTCCTGGTCCGAATCTCCAGCAGGCGCTGCTGCCATTCCCTTGTTAGGATCTAGTTCCTCAATGTGGGCCTTCTTTAATGAGGCGTTCACCGAGGCAAGCTCTGTCTCCCGCACCTTCTTCCACTGCGCGAGTAGCTTACCGAGCGAGTCTTCGAGTTCCAGATAAACAGCCGCGACTTGCGTAGTCGGCGCGGCGTCGGCACTATCCACTACGTTCAGAAGCTGGCCGAAATGCTGATTGAGCGTGGAAAGATTTTCCGGCTGCCTGCCGCTCGGCGGAACTCCGAAAAACGCGCCCTGCGATGCGCCTTCAAGTTCCCCGGCTTCCTTATCGATCGCCTTCAGAGAATCGGCGAGCGCGCCTTTCGCTTTCCCAGAGCGATCGGTCACTTGAGGACGCAAGGCACGAACTTGCTGAAGAGTTTCATAGGTTTCGTTCATACCTTCGACGATGCCGGTTTCCATCTCAAATTGTTTCCGCAAATCGGCTTCCGACGTTTTGACACGCGGGTCCATGCGAACAGTAAGAGGCTGGGAATAACTCGTGCCGTCAACCGTGAGTTTCACCGCGTACTTCCCCGGCATCGCCCACGCCCCAAGTGGCAACTGCGGAGTGTCGTGAACAATGGCGGAAATCGGGAATTCGCGGTTGAGCGCTTCTGGCGCGGCGTAGTGCATATCCCACACAAAACGATGCATGCCGGCCTCGCCGGATAAAATTTTCTCAGAACGCACCCAATACATCGGGATGGGATTGGAGGCCGCGATTCTCTCGAGCGCCTCCGGCTTGTCGTTGCTGGAGTAGCGGCGAACCAAATGATTGTCCGCATCCAGAACCTCCAATGTGACAGGTTTGTTGGACGCGGCGCCTAGGTAGTAATCGACAATGGCTCCGTCGGGCGGATTCTTCCCGGCAGGAATATCGGGCGGCAGCGGCGTGTCCGTATTGCGGTTCCAGCGAAAACGAACCGCCTCTTGCGGCTTGTACAAAACCGCCGAAGCTTTCGCGATCTCCGCGCTCACCTGCCGCAACGGCGTAATGTCGTCGAGAATCCAGAACGAGCGTCCGTGCGTTCCGACGATGAGGTCATCGCCATGAACGGCGAGATCGCGCATCGAGGTGTGCGGCAGGTTCAGCTGCAGCGGCTGCCAGTTGTCGCCATCATTGAAAGAAACGAATACCGAACCCTCCGTGCCTGCAAAGAGCAAACCTTTGCGCTCGGGATCTTCGCGCACCACGTTGCTCGCGCCGCCCGCGGGAATCCCTTGCGTGATCTCCTTCCACGACTTGCCGAAATCGCGAGTCCGATAAATGTGCGCGCGCAAATCGTCCAGACGAAAGCTGTTGATGGCGGCGTAGGCGGTGCCCGCATCGAAATGCGAAGCCTCAATGATAGAAACTTTGCTCCAGGGCTTTAGCTCGGCTGGCGTCACGTTTTGCCATGACTTTCCGGCGTCCTGCGTGATGTAAATCAACCCGTCATCCGTGCCGGCCCAGATTGTATTGGCGTCTTTGAACGATGGCGCGAGCGCGTAAATCACCCCGCGGTGCTTGCCCTTCTCCGGATCATAAGCGGCAAAAACGCCGAGATTTGGCGGCGTCTCGTAAGAAGGTCGCGCGAGATCGGGGCTGATCACCTTCCAACTATTTCCCCCATCGGTGGATTTGAACAGAACGTTCGCGGCGAAATACAGCGCTTTAGGATCGACCGGCGAAAAAACCACAGGCAGCGTCCGATCGTATCGATACTCGCCTCGTCGCACCGGCTCGGGCGTCACATCCGCCACTTCACCCAAGGCTTGGTTCGTTCGCGTCAGGCGCGCGCCGTACACCAGATTGGAGTCCAGCGGATCGACGGCGATGTACCCGTATTCAAACACGCCGGCCGGGTGCCACTCGCGAAACGTGATTTCGCCGTAGTCGCTACGGCTCATGGTTGCGGCCGAACCGCTCTCCTGTTGCGCGCCGTAAACCCAATAAGGAAACCGATTGTCCGTAGTCACGTGATAGAACTGCGCAGTCGGCTGGTTGTACCACGTGCTCCATGAGGCCCCGCCATTTACAGTGATGATCGCACCCTGATCGCTCGACAGCGCAATCGTCTGAGGGTTCTCGCTACTGATCCAGATGCGCTGGTAATCGTCCCCGCCAGGCGCGCCCCTGAATCCCACAAATGTTTTTCCAGCATCGCTGGATTTCCAGGTAGTCGTGTTCGCCACGTAAATCAAATCAGGATTATCGGGCGAAACGGCAATGCCCATCGCACCGGGGCCGCGGCCGCCGATGCGCCGATCACTATTTACGAGAGTCCAGGACTCTCCCGCGTCATCCGAACGGTAGACGCCCGCTCCCTTTTTCGCCTCAACGGTCGCATACATGCGATGCGGCTGGCTCGGCGAAACTGCGACGCCAATTCGACCGAGACTGCCATCATCCGAAGAAGGCAACCCCTTCGTTAGCTGACGCCAGGTGTTGCCTCCGTCCGCGGATTTGTAGAGCCCGCTGCCCGGCGCAATAAACGACTCCCCGCTGCGAATCTCCCAAGGAGCCACCCGCGCCGCCCAAAGCACGGCATAAATCGTCTGCGTATTGCCGGGATCAAAAGCGAGATCAGCGGCGCCGACATTTTCATCCTTGTACAGGATTTTCTGAAAGGATTGCCCACCATCGGTCGACCGAAAAACCCCGCGCTCAGCGTTCGGCCCGTACGGATGACCCTCCACCGCCACGAAAATCCGATTGGGATCTTTGGGATCGACCAAAATCGCGGTGACTTGCTGCGCGTCACGAAGCCCGAGGTGCGTCCACGTTTTCCCCGCATCCGTCGATTTGTAAACGCCATCGCCGGTAGCAAGGTCGGGGCGCTGCAAGCCTTCACCGCTGCCAACATAAATTATGTTCGGATCGGAAGCAGCGACCGCTATGGCCCCAACCGAGCCGCTGCCCTGCTCGTCAAAAATCGGTTCCCACGTATGACCAAAGTCCGTGGTTTTCCACACGCCGCCATTCACAGCCGCCATATAGAAAACATTCGGCTGTTGCGGCACGCCGGTAATAGCGACGGTTCGCCCGCCACGAAAGGGCCCAATGCAGCGCCAGCGCATCTCAGAGAAGAGTTTCTGGTCGTATTGTTGCGCCAATCCCGGAATCGCCACCGCCAACACAGCAACCACCCCGGCCACCAGAATTTTGCATGCGCGAAACTGCATTCATCACCTCCCCGAAGTTGCAGCCAGAAGTTACACCTTGAAGTGCAGGAGGATATCCTGCGCGCGATTCCTCCGCAACTCAGCCTACCTTTGTAGGCCACAATGGCATTCGACTGCCGCGACCTCTTCCGCTAAACTCAGTGCATTCTACCGAGCTAGTGAGGACCAAACCGTGACGACTCCTGCCACGCCAATGCCGACCGCGACGCGCAGCGACGAAGTTGTCGCCAAGCACAAAAAATATCTGTGGCCCTCGGTGACCAATTACTACCAGCGCCCGTTGGTGGCCGATCGCGGCGAGATGCAATATTTGTGGGACCTCGAAGGCCGCAAGTATCTCGATTTCTTTGGCGGCATCTTGACCGTCTCGGTCGGCCACTGCAATCCTAAAGTGACTGGCAAAATCAATGCGCAGGTCAACAAATTGCAGCACACCTCCACGCTTTATCCCAATGAACATATCGTCGCCCTCGCGGAAAAAATTGCGAAGATTACTCCCGGAAATTTGCAACAAAGCTTCTTCACCAGTTCCGGCACGGAAGCAGACGAAGCTGCCATCCTGATCGCCCGCATGGCCACGGGCAGTTACGACGTTGTAGCGCTGCGCCACGCATATTCCGGCAGCTCCGCCATCGCCAAGGCAATCACCGCCCATGCGCCTTATCGTAAAAGCGGTGTAATCAGCGTAGGCATTTCGCACGCCGTAAACGCCTATTGCTACCGTTGCCCGCTGCACCTTACTTACCCCTCCTGCGAAGTGGCCTGCGCGAATGATGTTGAGAACTTGATCCAGACCGGCACCAGCGGAAACATCGCCGCATTTATCGCGGAGCCAATCCAAGGCGTGGGGGGCTTCATCACACCTCCCAAGGAATATTTCAAGATCGTTTTCAAAATCGTGAAAAAGTACGGCGGGCTGTTCATCTCCGATGAAGTGCAAACCGGTTGGGGCCGCACCGGCAAAAAGTGGTTCGGCATCGAGCAGTGGGAAGTGACGCCCGATATCCTGACCAGCGCCAAGGGCCTGGGCAACGGCGTGCCGATCGGTTTGACCGTCACCACTCCCGAAATCGCTTCCAGCTTTCAGGGCCTCAACATTTCAACGTTTGGAGGCAATCCGGTTACAAGCGTCGCCGCCAAAGCCACGATCGACTTTATCGAAGAAGAGAATCTGCTCGAGAACGCGCACACCGTCGGTTCTTATTTCCGAGGCAAGCTCGAAGAGCTGCAAACCAAGTACGCGCTCATCGGTGAAGTGCGCGGCATGGGCCTGATGCAAGCGCTCGAATTAGTCAAAGACCGTAAGACCAAAGAACCAGCGCCAGAAGCCACCGCGCAAGTGATGGAGCGCGCCCGCGACAACGGCCTGCTTATTGGCAAGGGCGGCCTCTTCGGCAATGTCCTTCGCCTCTCACCGATGCTGAACATCTCCAAAGCCGACGTCGACGAAGGCGTTCGCCTACTCGACAAAGCCTTCAGTGAAGTAAGAAACTAGAACTGCGCCAAACTTTTGCGCCATCAAGAACGGACATCTGCGCCAAGCCACATGCGCCCTAAAAACTTCTTCATCTCGGTAATCCTGATTTCAACGCTCGTTGTCTCTTCACTTTACAGCGCCGACAAACACCTGTGGAAGCCGGTCGAATTCGCCATCGTGCGCTTCAACGACGACGCCCCTGCATCCTGGAATATCTATCACGGTGAAAAACGCGGCGTCCTGCTGGTCCGCCTGTGGAAGCGCTACATGCTCGTCGATGTGAAAGAACAAGAGGTCTACGATGTCGGCCCCACAAAAGTGAAGCCGCAGGGAGAAAACGTAGAGTGGTCCCCCGCCGATATTTCCGACCAACCCGTCGAGACCACCGAGTGGAAAATTCGCGACGTCGGCCCCATGGAACGCGTCCGTTTCCGCTTCGGAAAAAACGGCAGCTATCTCGATATTCAAATCCCACTACTGCGCAACCGCGAGCCCGCGTACTAACGCAATTAGCAGCCGCCTTCACCGGCGATATACGCCGTAATACCACGGTATTCCCAACGCCCCCGCCCCGACGCCCACCACAATCCCATCGCCCTCATGAAAACGATCGAAGTCATCCATATCTACCGCCAGCCGCTCAACCCGCTGCCCTTCGCGCCACGAGCGCACCACCAAACGCCGACTCCCTTTCACGATCCCCTTCATATTAAAGCGGCCCACAACCGCAGCCGGGTAGTAGACGACATTCTTCTGCGAATCGAGCCGCCCGTTAATAAACAGCGTCGCCGCCAAAATCCAGGGCAGCGGCACAAATCCGTTGTAGACGCGCTTCAATATCTCGATTTCCTGATGATTGCGTGCCCGCCGCTCCAAAATAACGGCCAACGTGAGCGCGCCAAAGAAAATCAACCCGAAGAACACCAGAATCAAATCCAGATCCAGCGGAGGATAAATCTGGCTGATGTACGGAAACGCCAGCGAACCCAGCAGAAAAATTGCCGTCTGCCGCATGAGCCGGCGGCGGAACATCAACTCAGCTGCAGCTGTGGTCAGGCCGCACGAAGGGCATTGGTCGGTAGTGCGTTCTGAGCCGCAATCAAGGCATCGCGTCATGAAAAGGACCGCAGTCGATGACCGAAACGGCGGTCAGTTCCCCCGGGCAACCCAAAAGCACATCCTGTTTAGTATAGAACGAGGTCTATGCCCGCGCAGCAGACGCGATTATGGCTGCGGACGAGTAAGCGAGGCGATCAAATCCTGATAACGCCGCTGGTGCTGCTCTTCTGACACGGTCACTGTAACCGCCATGCCTCTCCCTGGCTCGATTCGCTTCACGGAACAATCCATTTGCACGGGCCTATCCAACTCCAAACGCGCCGTGAAGCCGGCCCCAACCCATAGCGTGTCGGGCGATTCAATAAACATGCCATTTGCGCTGATGTCCCGAGTTTTCCCGCGCAACACCGCCGAGCCCCATTCAATTTCCAGCTCAGCGCGAAAAGAATAACGTGTCGCCCAGCGGCGCTCCAAATGCCGCGGCGTAAGCTCCCCTGAAGTCATCGACGGAACGCCCCCTGCCCAAGGTCCCAAGCCGCGGCGGGGCGGTGCTCGCCGCTTGCATGAGCCGATTTCATCGCCTCTCCGGTTTTGCCCACACTCATCCCGGAGAAAGCTGTACGTGTCTCGCAACCCTAACACTATTTCTGTGACGCTCGTATTAATCCCGCCATGCGGGTGACGAAAACCAGAAACAATCTCGACCTAATCCGATTTAGACGCGCCGGGCTCACCAGTAGTGTCCACGACTTCCGCGGATTTTTCGCCCCTGCGGATTCTTTGTTGAATCTCGGCCAGCAGGTATTTGCGAAGATTTTCCGAAACGATCCCCGGCGCGGCCAGCTCCCGCAAATCCGAAACCGTTAGCTCCGGCAGGTACGCAAGTATCGTCGAAAGCGTCGCCCCGGGATGGCGCACAAGCGCCAACCGCACGTTGTACGTATGCGACCATTTGCGATGCTGCGATATGCCTTTCGTCACCGCAGGCGGCAAGCGTTCGCGCGAAAGCGCCTTCAAGACCTGCGCTTCCGTAAGGCCCGGATTGTCCAGCGCGATGGACACCAGTTGTGCATGGCCCTCGGCAAGAATCGCGCCGGCGACGCGCGCCGTCCCCCGGCGCGCCAGCGTAATTTTCTGACCAAGCGGCAACTGCGGAAGCCGCGCCACGAGTTGCTCCTCCGCAACGCGCTTTAACTCCGCGGAAGTCCCGGGCAGCAGAGTGAGCTGCACCAGATCCATCAGGTACAGTTCACGTATCAGCCGCAGGCTCCCCAGTCTCGGCGTGCGCGGATGAAAAGCCAGCGCCCGCTTCACGCGATAATTCTTCAGCAAAGGCTTTCGACGAGCCACTTCTTCAAGAATCTCAGAGGGAAGATCCTTACGATCCAGCAGCAAGCAGAGCTGCGTTTCGTCGAGTGCAGGATTATCGAGCAGTGCAAAAAGTACCTCCGGCGAATGATGGTGCAGCAGCGCTGCCAGCTCTTCGCCGGTAGCCGTACGCGCTCGCTCGCGATGGATTTCGTTACCCTGCATCCGATTCCTTCGCCACCAGAGCCGCGGCCTCCGCGGGTGACACGCGCAATTTGCCGATTTGTGCGTCAGGAACCACTTTCTTTAGCGCCGCCTCGACGCGCGCGTCAAAAAACCGCGAGCGCCCCATCGTGCCTCCCATCCTGACCAGCAGGAACTCCTTGTCAGTAAGATGCAATCGCCCGGCAACGTCGCCAACCAGCGCGGCCAACTCTTCCGCGGCACGTAAAAGAGTTTCTTGCGCGATAGCATCGCCCGCGTCCGCCGCAGCGGCAACCACCGGGAAAATCGGCGGAAAAATATCATCGGGCATAGTTTGCGCGCGATGCTGCACCCCATCCCATTCCGCACACCCAAGCTGCGTCAAAATCTCTCTGCCCAAAACCGAATCCGCTCCGCCAACGCCCTGCTCCATCGCAGCTGCAATGGCACGCCGGCCTATGTCGTACGCGCTGCCCTCATCGCTAGACGCAGGCCCGTATCCGCCCGAGCGCGCAATTTCACCGTCAGCATTTCGTCCGAACGCCGCTGAACCCGTTCCCGCCACAAGAATAATTGCAGGCCCTTCACCAGCAGCCGCCAGTGCCGCTTCCAGATCGGTCAGCACCGTTATGGCGGCTCCCGAGAAGCATTTTTGCAGCGCGCAACTCATCCTCTCTCTCATGTCAGGTTTAGCCGTGCCCGCCAGCCCCGCGCCAACTGCCGAAATCACACCTCGCTCCAGCCCCGCATCGCGCAGCGCCAAATCTGCGCTTTCCTCAATAGCTCGCACGGCGGCCTCAACTCCGATTCGCGAAGGATTCGATGGCCCCGCAAACGTTCGCGCCAACACCTGATCGGCCGAATTCATCAACACGCACTCCGTCTTCGTCCCGCCGCCATCGAAACCCAGGATGTACCGCATAAAAACAGAATACCCGCGAAAACGAATAAAGGAAGTACATCGTTGAGCGACGTGGTGCTCAAAATATGTGGTATTACTTTGAACATGGGCAAGTTGCGAAAGGTTTGTTTTCGACTCGACGCCGATAAGCTCGAGGCATTGGATGCAATCGATTGCTCCTCAAATCGTAGCCGGAGCTATCTATTAAACGAAGCGGTTGCCCATTATTTAGACCTACAGGCTTATCAAGAGAACCTGATTGAACAAGGGCTAAGGGCGCTCAAGGAGCAACGGACCATTAGCTCGGATGAGCTCCGCTCCAGAATCGCGAGCTATCCGAGCCCTCGGCGAACCAACCAAAAAAAATAACGTACCGAAGATAGCAGGTACGTATAATCCCCTCCTCCATGCGCATCCACCCGGTCGATTTGGTAATCGTCATCGCCTATTTGCTGGCCGTCACGGCCCTGGGCATGCGCTTCCGCGGCAAGCAACAAGATGCTCGCGACTATTTTCTCGGTGGACGCACGGCGCCCTGGTGGGCACTGGCCTTTTCGATTGTCGCCACCGAAACCTCAACGCTCACCATTATCGGAACGCCGGCTATCTCCTACGCGGGCAACCTCACCTTCCTTCAGCTAGTGTTCGGGTACTTAATTGGACGCGTACTGATCGTCCTGCTTCTCCTGCCCGGATATTTTCGCGGAGAATTCT
>Ga0137415_10003787_pt1 | contig 15007 bp, 4 predicted proteins | sample CZODoug3_1_1_16f_FD_183082 | JGI IMG/M metagenome (GOLD analysis project Ga0137415, IMG submission 183082) | Vadose zone soil fungal communities from Angelo Coast Range Reserve, California, USA - CZODoug3_1_1_16fungal (Hybrid Assembly) | ecosystem: Environmental > Terrestrial > Soil > Vadose... | reverse complement strand
CGCTGGACAGGCTGATGGAAGAAGCCGTGCCGGGGGCGTCGGTCTTTCCCACTCTGACCAGACCGGGTGCTACCCAAACAGGAAACGCCGGCGGTGTCGGTAGGACTCCCACGCCGTTAAGCGTGACTGTAGTCGGCGAGTTGGTAGCATCGCTGGTCACAGTGACGCTGCCTGTCAGGATCCCCGTAACTACTGGAGCGAAGGCTGCATTCAACGTTGCGGTTTGTCCGGGAGCCAGAATCGTTCCAGCGGGCACGCCACTGGCGATGAAGCCCGCACCAGAAACGCTGACGTTCGAAATAGTGACATTGGAGTTGCCGGTGTTCATGAGCGTCACACCGAGAATGCTATTGGTGCCCGAGAGTAAGTTCCCGAAACTCAAACTCGTTGCACTAACGCTGAGCAGGTGGGTGGCCGGATTCACCGTGAGTGTGGCGGCGCTGCTGGTAACGCTGCCCGCGGAGTTGCTAACCACAACAGTAAACTGCTCGCCGGTATCTGATGTGCTTGTAGCTGGTGTCGTGTAGGAGGCCGAGCTAGCTCCGGTGATGGCAGTTCCATTTTTTTGCCATTGATAGCTGAGCGGTGCGGTGCCAGAGGCGGTGACCGAGAAGGTGGCGGTCTGTCCCGCAACAACGGTCTGGCTGGTTGGCTGTTTAGTGATTGAAGGCGCCACCGGTGGAGGGTTGACGGTGAGAGTGGCGGCGCTGCTGGTGACGCTGCCTGCTGAGTTGCTGACCAAAACAGTAAACTGCGCGCCGTTATCTGATGTGCTTGTAGCCGGTGTCGTGTAGGAGGCAGAGCTAGCTCCGCTAATGGCAGTTCCGTTCTCTTGCCACTGATAGGTGAGCGGAGCGGTGCCAGAGGCAGTTACCGAGAAGGTGGCGGTCTGCCCCGCAATGACGGTCTGGCTGGTTGGCTGTATAGTGATCAAGGGCGCACCGGGAAGCGTGCTGATCGCCGTGTTCATATCGGCCTGGATCTGGGCTGGGGTTAGCGCTTGGTTGTACACGCGCACCTCATCAATTATCCCGTTTAAGAACCGGGGCGTCCCACCGCGGTTCTGCCCACCGATCCGAAGCGTGTTGATCCCGTTCCGGAATGGATTGGCGTCCGCGGTGTTGAATTTCGCATCCAGATTCCCGTTGACGTAGAAGCTGATCGCCGGTCCGTTTCTAACGACCGTGATGTACGTCCATGTGCCCAAAGGAACTTGGGCGTATCCCGAAACGATATTGAAGGACGGCTGGCCCCACATATAACCGCCCGTGGTCTGCCAAGCGAAGGTGAGGCGATTGCTTGAATCCAGCCCGAATAAATACTCGTCATCGATGGTCTGGCTCCACTTGTCGATGACCGAAGATATGTCGGCATTGGCAGCGACCATATTTACCCAAGCCGAGAACGTTGCTGTCGTTCCAGGATTCAATGAGATGGAATTCGCCACCTCGACGTAGGCATTGGTTCCATTTAAGGAAAGGGCGTTTCCGTAGCGTCCATTCGTCGTCCACGAGGGCCCGGACAAGGTCCCGGCGTTCCCGTTACCGGAGGCATCGATCGTCGTATTTCCGCTCCCCTCGTTGAAACCATATGCGGCGGTCGGCAATAGTGGAGTGACTGTCAGAGTTGCCGCGGAACTAGTCACGCTACCGGCGCTGTTGGTGACAGTGACGGTGAACCGAGCACCATCATCAGATGTGGTGGTGGGCAGCGTGGTGTACGCGGACGAAGTCGCCCCGCTGAGCACTGTGCCGTTCTTTTGCCATTGATAACTGAGTGGAGCTGTTCCCGACACCGAGACTGAGAATGTTGCTGGCTGACCGGCCATCACGGTCTGGCTTGCCGGCTGAGCAGTAATTGATGGCGGTACGTTAACTGTAAGAGTGGCGGGGTTACTGGTAATTGTGCCTGCGGCGTTGCTGACCGTAACAGTGAACTGTGCTCCATTGTCGGAACTCGTCGCGGGAGTCGTAGTGTAGCTGGGTGAGTTGGCACCACTGATCGCCAAGTTGTTTTTGTTCCACTGATAGGTCAGCGGGGCGGTGCCTGTGGCGGCGACGGAGAACGTTGCAGTCTGGCCAGCCGTCACTGTTTGGCTCGCCGGTTGCGCCGTGATCGAAGGCGCGCCCGCAGCGCTGAAAACCACGTCTACCCAGTAATTCGACGAGTTTGTATGCGTGGGGTAGGTACCAATCACGCCCCACACCCCGTCTGGCGCGCCATTCCCGTTCTGCAACGCATGCAAAGGTGGATTATTCACTCCCGAGGTCGCGAAATAATTCCAGTTGACGCTCCAATGCCCGATCGTGGTCTGGTAGGAGGCTACGTACACAGTATTCGCTGTGATAGCCACCGGGGTCGAAAAGTTGGCCTGCTGCCAGCCTGAAGATGTCTCCCCGGTAAAGGTCACTGTGGCCAGTAGAGCACCTGTGCGGCTCCACAGGTGGCCTACATGCAGGCCAGTGTTGGCCGCGCTCTTGTAAAACCGAATGGCAGTGACGGTGCCGCTCGTATCCGCCTTAAGCGAAACCCCCAGCTCTACCGGCCCGCTGGACCCACTATCAACCGTCGCCGGCACACTCGTGCTCGGCCAGATGGTTTGCTGGGCTGCCGCGTTAGCGGCGCAGGCCAACACAAGCCCGAGGCCCAAGGATATTAGTGCTCCAACGTGTCTCAAGAAGTTTGTCATTGATGCCCTTACGGCGGCGTTTCCGGCCCGGTAGGAATGACGTTCTACTGCCCTCATGCTTGGCCAGTACGTTTACTTGGCTGTTCGCCAGCGCCGTTCGCTTAACCTAAAAGATTGTGTAGCGACCAATTTGCCGAAGTTGCTGCTCTTCCCTGCCCCAACCTGTAGCTCACACCGTCGGGAACAGACTAGTCGCGCAGCGTGCTGGCAAATACTGGTAAGAAGGTCAACTTCGGGGCAATCCAAAAAACTGTCCCAAACCAAAATATTGGCGGACAGTGGAACACACTGTATCCGGTTTACTCGCAAAGAAGACTTGAGGCGCTGGCCAATAGGACAGTTCGCCAGCCAATTCAAACGACGTTGGCTGCGAAGCACAGTTGTAATCAGGGCCCGGCGTGGACGGAGACTGGATTCGTAAATTGTGCGAACACCTATGGAGGCGAAAGTTGGCTGAGCAGTTGCCCCAATTGCAACCGCACACTTTCCAGCGCATTCAGGTCGTGACTCCAGTTGCTCCAGCTCGTGGCAATCGGCAGGATGGCTATGTTCAGGAAGGGGATTTGTCCCAGGTTCTTTAGAATCTGGGCGTAATCGTAGTCTTGAATCCCGTCACGGATGGCCTTAAGGCGTATTCCGGGGGCCGATTCACTGGAGGCGATCGGACCAGGAGGATAGAGAAATATTCCGTCCCCAGGTCTTCCCAGACCTCCACCGCAAGCGGTCGTATCCACATTGTTCCAACTGCCGATGGCGTTCCCGGCGCTCCATCCGTCGGCGCGATAGTAAAGTATGCCCGTCGCTCCTTCCGCCCAATTCAAGAACCCCGCCTGGATGCGCTCGTTGATCGGCGGATAGTCCACCATCCATTCCGGAGCGTTGCCGAATCCCGCGTTGCAACTCGTATAGCTCCAGAGGTCTCCCCCACCGGTAAACGGCAGAGCGGGCCACTGTTGCACGGAATCCAGCAGCACCCAATGGTCGATGGCACCGTATAGATTCGAATCAGTCGTGTTGATGGTCATCATGGTCTTGACGCTGCGATTCGCCGCATGGGCATTTGCGCCCATGGTCTTCAGGGCCGTGTAATCGCTGGTGCAGCCATTCAATTCGTCCGCCAGGTAGAAGTCCAGACCCAGCCCTGCCGGAAAATTCGCTGCCGCCGCGTTGATCTGACTGGTTGAAGGAATGCTGCTATAGGATCCGTTGCACTGAATCCCGATAAAGTAGGAACCGTCCAACCCCGAGCGATTCAGACCAAAATTGGTCACGTGGGAGGAAGCGTTCGCGGGCATATCGTACCAACCCATGACTTTGTTGCGCATCAAGGCTTGTCCCAAACTGGTCGTGGTATTGCCGGCGGCGGGAGGCCAGAGAGTCCACAGGGAAAGTTCCGACGGCTGCGCGGGTAGCTCAAAATTCCATACTGTCAGCGTGACCGGAATCGTCGCACTGCCCTGATCGGCCGTGATGGAGATGCTGCCGGTATAGATTCCCGACGGGCTGTTGGTAACTCCGTGCGGCACGGAAATGTCGATCCAGTAGGGTTGATTCTGCCCCGCAGCAACGGTGGCATTGCAGGCCTTCAATGTCGCCCCCGTGCCGCACAAAGGTAATCCCGTCTCCGGATCATTGAACGGGATGAGCGGCTCCGGGTAAGTTCCCGAACCCAGAGGTGGATTGCTGCCTCCGCCGTAACTCGCGGTGCCGGTCACGGTGAGGTAGTACTCGCGGTACAGCGTGAAGCTGGCTGCCGGCAGACTCGCACCGCCGGGACCGGTGAGCGCTGACGCGCTCACGTTCACGTTGGTCAAGCCAGCAGCGGGGCCCCGCACGATGACCTGGGTGTCCACCGTTTCACCACGTGCGCTGGACAGGCTGATGGAAGAAGCCGTGCCGGGGGCGTCGGTCTTTCCCACTCTGACCAGACCGGGTGCTACCCAAGCAGGAAACTTCGACGGTGCCGCTTGGACTCCCACGCCGTTAAGCGTGACTGTAGCCGGCGAGTTGGTAGCATTGCTGGTCACAGTGACGCTGCCGGTCAGGCTTTGCGCCATGGTTGGAGCGAACGCAACAGTCAGCGTAGCTGATTGATTGGGGGCCAAAATCGTGCCAGACGTGACTCCGGGTGTGCTGAATGCCGTGCCCATGACCGTCACACCAGAAATCGTGACATTCGAGTTGCCGGTGTTCGTCAGCGTTGTGTTTAGCGAGCTGGTACCGCCCACGTTCACATTTCCGAAGATCAAGTTCGTCGGATTCGCACTCTGAAGGAAAGTCGCGGCCACGCCCGTTCCTGTTAGGGAAATGGCCAGAGGAGAACCAGGCGCGTTGGTGACCAGCGATACCGAACCTGTAACGCTTCCGGAAGAGCTGGGCGCGAACATCGCATTGAACGTGGTGGTCCTGCCTGGAGCAATCGTCACCGGCACCACCAGACCACTCATGCTGAAGCCTGTTCCCGACACGCTCGCTTGAGAGATAATGGTATTCGCACTGCCTCCATTCGTGAGCGTGATTGTCTGCGAGTTGCTGTTCCCCGTGACCACACTTCCAAAGCTGGTGCTTGCTGGCGCCGCCGAAAGCTGTGGCTGAGTACCGGTTCCGGTGAGCGCGATGCTGAGCGGCGAACCCGGCGCATTGCTTGTAATCGAAATGCTCCCGCTGCCGGCGCCCGCCGATGCCGGTGAAAAAGTTGCGCTAAAACTGGCGCTCTGCGCGGCATTGAGAATCAAAGGCGTTGAAAAGCCGCTGATGCTGAAGCCTGTTCCGGAAACGCCTCCCTGCGAAATCGTGACCGTGCTCGTTCCGGAGTTTGTGAGCGTAATCGTTTGCGATCCGCCGCTGCCCACCAGGACGCTTCCAAAATTTAAACTGGAGGGAGTAGCGGTGAGGGTTCCCTGCACGGCAGCTCCACTCAAGGCGATCGTGGCTGGCGATCCGGGAGCGTTGCTGCTGATAGAGATGCTGCCCGACGCGCTGCCTGTGGATGCTGGCGCAAATTGAACAGCGAAGGAAACACTCGCCCCAGCATTAATCGTCTGCGGGACACTTAGGCCGCTGAGACTGAATCCCGTTCCAGAGGCGGCTGCTTGAGAAATACTCAAGGCCGCATTCCCATTGTTCGTCAGCGAAACGCTCTGCGAGTCTGCACTGCCAACATTGACACGGCCAAAACTGACGTTTGCAGGGCTGATTGTGAGTTGTGGCTGCCCCAGCGTTCCCGTCCCGCTCAAGCTGATAGTGAGCGGCGAACCCGGCACGTTGCTCGCAATCGAAACGCTGCCGGCAACAGTGCCCGACGAAGTAGGAGAGAACTTCGTGGTGAAAGCAACATTCTGCCCGGCACTGATGGTTGAGGGGACCGACAAGCCGCTGATGCTGAAACCTGTGCCAGAGACTACGGCCTGCGAAATTGTCACGCTCGAGGTTCCGGAATTGGCCAGAGTGATTGTTTGACTGGTGTTGCTACCCACAAGCACATTGCCGAAAGTCATGCTGCTGAGGCTTGCCGAAAGGACTGCGGGGCTTCCCGCGGGACCCTTCGCACTGGTTAGACCAGCGCAACCCGAGAGGCTGAGGATCATTGGGACAGTCGCGAAGACCAGCAAGAGGACGAGCGCGTTAGACTTACCTCGATACGCGCTTGCCTCAAGTGAACACACCCGTAACTCGTTGAACATTCGCTCCTATCTCTCCGGGCTTAAAGCAGCATTGGCAGAGGAACTCAGGGGGCAGGTAGTGGTCGCCGCTCTGTCTGGCCCAAACTTCTATATTTCAAGCTACGATCACACTAGAAGAAGAAACGGGTCATAACTACTGGTCGGACGGCCAAGTTTGGGTCAGGCTGCGGACAGGTTTGTGTCAGTACAAGGATCATTCCCTAGAAGACGTCCGGGAGAGCTTGGACACACTCGTCGTGCGAGCCACCATCAAACTGTCTGAGAGGGGACACTGCCAATGAGGTAAGAAAGAGAGCATTTCGAACGATCTTTGGCAAATATGAGAAATGACTTGACATCTTTCTAATGAGGAAGTAAAAGCTGTCCCAAGTTCGGTTGCCACGGTGGGCCCTTCTTTTCAGGTTTGGTTATATATGGTGAAACCGGCTTTTTGCTAGTTCAGTGGTAAGCCGGTGTCGTGAGGGTGCTAGGGTGGGTTCAGCACGTTCGATCCCGTCGGGCACAGGATCGGTCCTTTTGTTCTGGGCACGGTCCGGATACAGTTGTGGCGATTCTCATTTCCCTCCAGAATCAGATTCCTCGAACAGGCAGGCCGCGACCAAAGACTTCCTCGCCACACAACGGGGTCTTAACCAAAGATTCTCAAGGTTTGGATTTTTCAGACTGGGTAAAGAGATAGATGAGGTGCATTGACACCTCTGGATAAGGAGTACCAACATGAATCCAAAGACTGCTAGCTTCGTGCTTTCCGCCTGTATTCTCGGGTTTTGTCTGATGGTGTCCCTCCCGCTGCATGCTCAAGTGACCGGGGCGACTATTTCCGGCACTATCACAGACGCGTCCGGCGGGGTGATCGTCGGCGCGGTAATTTCCGTCAGGAATACCGCCACCGGCATCAACCGGAACACTACGGCGGATTCCGCCGGCTTTTACACGGTCCCCAACCTCAATCCGGGACCTTATGAGGTCAAGGTTTCGGCTAAGGGATTCACCACGGCCCTGCAATCGAACCTCACGCTCGCCGTGGGCGCTCAACAATCGCTCAACATCCCTATGAAGGTCGGGGAAACGTCTCAGACCGTCCAGGTGACCGAGGCCGCGCCGCAGATTGAGCTCACCTCGTCCACGATCAGCGACCAGATTGAATCCACCACGGTGACCGAGTTACCCCTGAATGGCCGCGACTGGGCGGCGCTCGCTACCCTTTCCCCCGGCGTCAATGCCGTTGAAGTCCAGATGCCCTTCGAGACTGGCGCACGGCGCGGGAACCGGGGCTTTGGGTCGCAGCTGACCATCTCAGGGGGCAAGCCCACGCAGAACAACTACCGGCTCGACGGGCTCAGCATCAACGATTACGCCAACGCCGGCCCCGGCAGCGTGCTCGGCGTCAACCTGGGTGTGGACGCAATTCAGGAATTCTCCGTGCTCACCGGCAATTACTCGGCCGAATATGGGAGAGCCTCCGCCGGCATCATCAACGCCATCAGCAAATCCGGGACCAACGCGTTTCATGGCGATCTGTATGGATTCCTGCGGAGCCAAAAACTGGATGCGAATGACTTCTTCTCAAATCTCGCCGGCCAGCCGAGACCGCCCTACAAGCGCAACCAGTTCGGCGCCGCGGCCGGGGGCCCGATCCGAAAAGATCGGACTTTCATCTTCGGCGATTTCGAAGGCGTACGCCAGACGCAGGGGCTCACCAGCGCGAATCAAAATGTTCCAACTGATAATGCGCGGCTCGGGATACTCGTGGGGCAATCGGTGCCTGCGGCTAACACTGGAGCGGGAACACCGTGCACGAGCGCGGGCGGGACTTCCGGACACTATCTGTCTAACTTGTCAACGATTTGCGTGGATGACAACTCCGCGAGGTACTTGGCGCTCATACCTCAAACCACCCTCCGGGGGGCGAGCAACGGTATCAAGAACACAGGGAGCTTCATCTTTCCCTTGATCGGAGTTATCCACGAAAATTTTTTTACTGTCCGAGTGGATCACAAGATTAGTGATAAGGACAACCTGTTCGGGACGTACATGTATGACAAAACACCCGACACTAACCCCGACGCCTTTAATAACACGAATATCTTTTCTCAAACCATGCGCCACATCGGAGCCTTGGAATGGAACCACGTTTTCAGCCCGGTGTTGGTCAATAGCGCGCGGCTTGGTTTCAACCGGGCCGACGTGCAAAACAGCAATGCTACAGCGGCGATTAATCCCGCCGCCCAGGACCCGTCCCTGGGCATGTATCCGGGACGGAATTCGCCCGCCATCTTCTCCGCTGGCTTTTCGCAGCTCCAAGCCGGCTTTCCCGGCGGAATTACTCGGCACGTTTGGAATTCCTTCCAGTTCTACGACGACGCCTTCCTGACCCGTGGAACCCACTCTCTGAAATTCGGATTTGCCATCGAACGGATGCAATACAATCCCTTTAATTTTTATCAGCCCAACGGAATCGTGCGTTTCGGCGGCAAGCTGCAGAGGTTCCTTACCAACCTGCCCAGCTCTATAGAGGGCTCGCTTCCCGACCATTTAACCGGGCGGAGCTACCGGCAGACTCTCTACGGGGGATATATTCAGGATGACTGGCACTGGCGCCGCAACCTCACCTTGAACCTGGGGTTGCGCTATGAGATGGCCACAGTGCTGAATGAGGCGTCGGGCAAGATCACCAACCTCCGCAACATCTCCGACCCGGTACCCTACTGCGGGACGACGGATCTGGCCCTTACAGGCGTATTGGGAAATCCCGGCTGCAAAGGCGTCGCCCCTTATTACTCGAACCCTACCACCAAGAACTTTGAACCGCGAATTGGTTTTTCATGGGATCCTCGGGGCGACGGGAAGACCGCCATTCGCGGCGGAGCTGCGATTTTCGACGTTTTGCCGCTGCCAGGATTCTTCTACAGTCAGGGTTGGGCGCCGTTTTTGCTCACAGAGACCTTCGCTGATTCCAATAAGCTCAAAGGGACGCTTGGCATTCCGCCCAGCAGTCCAAACAGTGCATTCTCGAACTTCACCAAACCAGACCCGCTATGCACGTCGCCGCTGGGGACTTGTGCGCTCAGCGGCGCGTATGTCGACCCTAGCCTGAAGCGAAATTACGTCGAGCAGTGGAATATCAACGTGCAGCGTCAAATTACCCCCACCCTGACGGCAACGGTGGGTTATGTGGGCTCCCATGGCGTGCACATGATCATACGAGGCGATGACTTCGATATGGTCCTCCCAACGCTGACCTCCGCGGGCTACCTCTGGCCTGCGAACTCCACCAGAGCAAGTAGGATCAACCCGAACTTCGGACTTATCCGGGGCATGTCTTTTGGAACCGACTCCACCTACAAAGCCCTTGAGGTAAACGTCCAGAAGAGGATGAGCCACGGCTTTCAATTCGGAGGCTCTTACACTTACAGCACGGCCAAGGACGACAATTCCTCGACCATCTTGGGTGATGCTTTTTCGAATTCCATTACGACCTGGTTCTGGTTCGCCCCGAAAATTAGCCGCGCCGTCTCGGATTACAACATCACGCATACCGCGATCATTAACGGTCTGTGGGATGTACCCGTGCCTTCATCTCTCCACGGGCCCTTCGCGTACGCGCTGTTGCGCGGATGGGAATTGGGCGGCGTACTCAAGCTGAATAGCGGGATTCCGACGAGTGCCCTCATCGATGGGGACCCTATGGGTGTGCGAAATAACGGCTCCGACACATTCGGTATTCCCGATCGTGTTCCCGGATGCGATCCCGTGAAGCACAATTACAAGAGCAATGGCCTGAATTACATTAATACCAGTTGTTTCACGCTGCCGAAGGCGCCTTCGGATCCCGCGCTCGCTGCGCAATGCGTGCCGTTTGTTGGCAATGGCACGCCGGCGAATCCCCAGTTCCCAGGTACCTGCGCGAATCTCCTGGGCAATGCCGGCCGCAATGGCATTGAGGGTCCGTCTCTGAAGAACTTTGACTTCTCGGTGTACAAGAACTTCGCGCTCACGAAGATTTCGGAGAGCTCCAGGCTGCAGTTCCGGGCGGAGTTTTTCAACATCTTGAATCACGCCAACTTTGGAGTGCCGGCGGCGTTTACTGGCGGTAGTCAGTCCCTGATTTTCAATGGGGACGGAACGTCCTCCGGCGCGGGACAGCTGACGGGGCCGACGGTGACGAAACCCAGGGACATTCAGTTGGCGTTGAAGCTAATCTGGTAAGAAAAGAAGCTGTCACAGCAGGGGAACAATCTTCGGGTGTGTCTCCGCGAAGACCACCGCATGGGTGCCTGTCTCGAATTTCGCTCTCCGATTTCTCCCAGGAATTCTCTATGTCAATGGAAATTCAATTTTAATCCAATTCTAATTCAATTTTAATCTCGCGCGTGACAGCCTCGATCTAATCGATGTTCTGGGTACATGTAGAGGTCAATTATGGAATCGTGTATATGTGCTTCTCGTGCTTACCATCCATTTTCCTTCTGCCGATCGAGTGCGAAAGAGTGCTCGATCAGTGGTGAAGAGAATGCAAGGTGGTCTCCTTCGCAGTTCCGGCGCGCAAACTGTAATTTCCAGAAATTCGCGTTGACTTCATGAAGAGGGTTGCGGTTAGATTGGGGCGTTTCTTACAGCCGGTGGTGAGGATTCACCTCCCTCACCTTGCTGGGTGAAGAATAGCGAGTCGAAACCAACCCATGCTGAAGTGCGCGGCAGGGCGATGATTTCATTCGTAGAGACGCTAAAGTCTCACCAGGGGGTTGTGATGCGAAGAGCTATGATTGGTGTAATTAGCTACCTGATGTTGGTCTTGCTACCCATTTTGCCAGCCGCGGCCCAGGTAACCACAGCGGATGTGGCTGGCCACGTAACAGACCCAAAGGGTTTGGCGGTTGCTGGGGCAAAGGTCACGGTGTTGAACCCCGACACTGGATTCCTGCGTGAAGTGACGAGCAACGATTCAGGCGACTTTATTGTGTACCAGATACCACCTGGAACTTACAAGATATCCATTTCCAAGGAGGGATTTGCGACAAAGGTTTACGACAACTCGCAACTGGCGGTGGGAGAAAGGCGCACACTGGACGCATCGCTGACGCTAGCTTCTTCCTCGCAAACGATTACCATTGAGGAGGAGGTGCTGCCTCTCGTTCAGACAGGCTCCTCCGAAATCCAGGGTAACGTGTCACCGGTTGAGATGAGCAGTTTGCCGGTCGTGGACCGCAATTTTGCGGGACTGATGACGCTGATCCCGGGGGTGCGTCCGGCGGAGAACTTCGACCCAACCAAGACGCGATCCGGAAATGTCTCCGTCAACGGAACGGACGGACGAGGTGTTGACTACACCGTAGACGGCGGGGACAACAAAGATAACGTGATCGGCGGCATCGTGCAGAACTTCACGGTGGAAGGTATTCAGGAATTCAACGTGATCACGGACCGCTACACGGCGGAATCCGGCCGGGCAGTGGGAGCGGTGGTGAATGTCATCACGAAATCCGGCACCAACCTGTTGCACGGGTCGCTGTTCGGACTGTTCCAGAACAGCGGGCTGAACGCCAAACCGTTTACGGCCCGCAATGGGCCGAACCCGAAATTCCATCGCTATCAGTACGGCGGTTCTGTTGGGGGACCAATTAAGAAGGACAAACTGTTCTTTTTTGGAGCCTTCGAACAGAAACGAGAGCCGGGCGATTTGCCAGTCGATGCGGCCGCCTTCAGTGAACTGACGCTGCTTACTCAGCAACCCGCTCCGTTTAACAGTTGGGCGAAACCAGTCCAGCAAATGCCATTTCCATATATCGATGACCTGGTGACAGTGAAAGCCGACTGGCGAGTAAGCGAGAGACAAAGCATGTACGTGAGATACGCCCGGGAGAAATGGACCAACCCGAACGACCAACTGGGAAGTCCAGTCGTTGCGGATTTGTCCCAAACCAACGGAGATACCAACCAGTTCCATAGCCTGGTGATTTCGCACAATTACGTTGTGTCACCGAACAAAATCAACACGTTCGGGATCCAGTTTCAGGACTTCGTGAACGCCATTCAGGCCGCCCCAGGAAGCACGTTTACCTATCCGGTGTCGGGTGGAGGCACATCCACGAACCCGAATATCTGTTTTGGGGTCACTCCGGGCTGTGCTCAAGGCGCACCAGAAGTTGAATTGGGAACGAACGCAAACGTGCCGCAGCAAACGCTGATCCGTAAGTATCAGTTCCGCGATGATTTCAACTGGACGGCAGGACGGCACAGCCTGAAGTTCGGCGCGAATTACATCTACCTTGCGAAACTGGGGGGATTTTTCTTCTCCGGCGCCAACGGCTACCAGTTGACGCTGTTCGATACGCCTTCGGCTATCTTGGGTAATGCAACGCTTTATCCGCAGGGGCTATTGACTCCTGGAACGGTTGAGGAGCTTAGCTTCAATGGAGGTAGTGGTTCAACGGCGCAGCCGCCGGCCAACGCCGTTGGGCTGTATTTCCAGGATGATTTCAAAGTCTCCAACCGGCTGACCTTGAATCTGGGATTAAGGTGGGATGCAACGCCGAACTTCCTTGTACCCCAGCTCACAGATAAGCCCACCACCACCAACCGCACGATTGCGGTTCTGCGGGAGATCCTAGCGTCGCAGGCAGCGTTGAATGACCCGAACGCAAGGGATGGGGTGGCAGCCGCAAAGGCTCTTGCCGGAGACGACTCGAAGCTCAGAAAAACCAGCACGGGGATGCACGAGTTCCAGCCTCGGTTGGGTTTTGCCTGGGATCCAACTGGCAAGGGAAAGGCCGTGATTCGAGGCGGCTATGGCATCGCTCGGGACCAAGTCTTCCAAAATCTTACGCTCTGGTCCATCCAGCAGTCGCAGCCAACGATCTACCAGACAATTATCGACATATTTGCAAATAAACCGGGAACGAGTTGCACGGTTGGACCACTTTGCAGCTATGTGCTCGGAAGCTCGCTGCCGGCACCGGCACCGGGAATTACCACTTTGGCTCAGGGAGCGCGCGGGCGTGTCTCTGATCCCAATCTGACGGACGCATGGGCACAGCAGTTTTCGATCGGTATGGCATACCAGATTTCGCCGGATTACGCGTTTTCGATTGACTACTACCATGTGCTCGGAACGCATGAGCCGCGAATGATTCAAGATAACCCGACGATCGCACCACTCTGCGTCGCATCTTTTCCCGGATCCAATCCGTCGGATCCCCGCTGCGTAAACGGAGTAGACACACGCCTACTCGACGCTGCGTTCGTGGATGCCGGTCTAGGAATAGGACGGCTTTCCCAGATCCGAACCGCGGGGAGCAACAGCCGCTCGCACTATGACGGAATCAACATGCAGTTGAAGAAGCGTCTGAGCAACCATTTCATGTTCCAAATCGGCGACGTTGTCTCATGGTCGCGCGCGTATGGAGGCCAGGCGACCGCGTCATATAACGGCAGCAATCTGGACGTGTTACGACAGAATCAATATCTTGCGATCGATTTTGGACCCACGCAGTTCGACGAAAGGAATCGCTTTACTGGCAGCGGCGTGTTCCAGTTACCATTGGGATTCCAGGTGAATCCAATTTTTACGTGGTCCTCGGCGCGACCCTATTCCGCGTACGCAGGGCTAGACCTGAATGGCGATGGGCAATCGGTGTTGGACAGGGCCTGCGTCGGGCTCGGTCCGGCTGTCAACGGCTGTCAATTTGTGCCGCCGAACAGCTTCCGCGGCAAAGCATTGATCCAGTTGGATCTCCGCACCGCGAAGGAATTCCACTTCGGGGAACGCATGAAACTGCAATTGCTTGCGGAGATGTACAACTTGTTCAACCGCAAAAACAGCTGCAACTTTGTGGACCACACTTTTTACAATTCCGATGGCACACTGAATCCTAATTTTGGCACCCCGGCGGGTTATTGCGGAGGCCAAGGGTATGGCGCGACGTTCGGAAATGCCTACCGGACTCAGGTAGGCTTCCGGTTCGAGTTCTAACACAGACGCAAAAAATCGGGGATAAGGTTCAGAAGATTGATTACCTTAAACCGAAAACCGATATTCCAGACTATAACGAGTCCGTCGTTAAGCAGTGGTTTTTGGATTTAGAGAGTGGCCTGGGTTAGCGGAAAAAGGTCGAACACGGTCAGGAGTGCGGAGAAAAAAGCGCGCAAAAAATATTTGCAGCGCTTCAGGAAGCGGAGAACTTGCCGGAGGTTGAAGCCGGCGGCGGCCAGCAGCGTGTTGCGGCGGTCACCGGTGCGGCCCTTCAACCAATTGCGTCCCAGCAGGCCGGGAGTTCGAATCTCTCCGGGCGCACCACCTTTTCTACCGTTCCGCGGCAGCCATCGCCATAACGTCTTGCAGTCCATGCATCATCGCCGCGAATCCCGGTAGATCGAGCGACTGCGGACCATCCGACAACGCCCGCTCGGGGCAGGGGTGAACCTCAATGATTAATCCGTCCGCGCCGATTCCAACCGCGGCGCGCGATGCGGCGGGCACCAGGCTTCGGCGCCCGGTGGCGTGCGATGGGTCTACCACCACAGGCAAATGGCAAAGCTCCTTCGCCAGCGCGACTCCCGCCAGGTCCATCGTGTTGCGCAGTTCTGAGTCAAACGTCTTGATCCCTCGCTCGCACAAGACCACATTCGGATTGCC
>Ga0137415_10003784_pt1 | contig 15022 bp, 13 predicted proteins | sample CZODoug3_1_1_16f_FD_183082 | JGI IMG/M metagenome (GOLD analysis project Ga0137415, IMG submission 183082) | Vadose zone soil fungal communities from Angelo Coast Range Reserve, California, USA - CZODoug3_1_1_16fungal (Hybrid Assembly) | ecosystem: Environmental > Terrestrial > Soil > Vadose... | reverse complement strand
CGACCGAGAGCTCGACGTGATGAGCGTGCTGTGGGACGTCGGCCCGGCCACCGTCGCCGAGGTCCGCGAGCGGATCGCCGACGATCTCGCCTACACGACCGTCCTGACCATCCTGCGGACGCTCGAGCAGAAGGGATATCTCAGCCACGCCGAAGACGGCCGGGCTCACCGCTACAAGCCGCTCGTCAAACGCGAGGTCGCCGGTCGGACCGCACTCCGCCGGCTGGTGGACAAGGTGTTCGACGGCTCGCCCGAGCTGCTCCTGACCCAGCTCGTTTCCGACAAGAATCTCAGTGACGAGGAGCTGCGCCGGCTGCGCAAGCTGCTGGCGGATCGGCTCCGGGAGAAGAAGCCATGATCGCCGCGTGGATGCTGTACTGCTGCGCCATTGCCCTCCTGTTCGTCGTGGTGGGCGAGGGGCTCGAACGAGCGCTCCACCTGGCGCGTTGCGCCACCCGCTGGGCCTGGGTGGCGGCCATCGCCGGCTCGTACGTCGTGCCGGCGGCGGCGTGGCTGCGGCCGGATGCATTCGGCGCGCTGCCGGTTCCGGTGGCGCAGTCCGTCGTCGCCGGATCGATCGCTTCACAGGACGTGGGTAGCCCGCTTCCCCCGCCGACGCGCTCGTTCTCGCTCGGCGGTCTCGATGCCGCGCTCACGTGGGCGTGGAGGCTGTCCTCCGCGGCGCTGCTGCTCTCGCTCGGCGCCGCCGCGCTCCGGTTGGCGGCGTTGCGGCGCGGCTGGCGCCGCGCGACCGTGGACGGTCGGGCCGTCCTCGTGTCGGACAACGTGGGTCCGGCCGTGGCCGGGCTGTGGCAGCCTCGAATCGTCCTTCCCGAGTGGGCGCTCGGTCTCGCCGAGCAGGAGCGACACCTGATGCTGGCGCATGAGGACGAGCACGTGCGGGCGCGGGACCCATGGCTGCTCGCGGCTGCGGCGGCGGCGCTGGTGCTGGCGCCCTGGAACCCGGTGGTGTGGTGGCAGGTGCGGCGGCTGCGTCTGGCAGTCGAAATGGATTGCGATGCTCGCGTACTCTCCCGGAACGCTGACGCGCCGGCGTACGGTGAACTGTTGCTGCGTGTCGGTCAGCGCCGCGCCCGACTGCCGCTCGGCGCGCCCGCACTCGGCGAGCCGGCATCGTTCCTCCGCCGCCGGCTCCGCCGCATGACGACGGCGTTGCCACGGTGGCGCTGGGCGGGTGTTGCAGTCGGGACAGCTGTCGCGGCGGCCGCTCTCGTGATGGCATGTGACGCCCCGCGGCCCGTAGCGACGGAGGCGGCAGAGCAAGTGCAGCTCAGCGTCCCCTTCGCGCGGCGGAACGAGTTGTCTGCGACCAGCGAGACACTGCTGTGGACATTCCGCGATCCCACTCACCGCGTCGCTAACAGAATCGTCTGGCTGGTACTGGATGCCAAAGGCGCCGTGCTGGCAAGCGGAACGCTCTCACGGCAGCCGCAGGACACGGTGTGGGACGCCTTACGGCTGGCACGACGCATTCCGGGATACGACACACTGGCGGTCGGGCATATTGTGCTCCGCGCCGAGCGTGGTAGTGTCCCAACGATTAGCGTGCGGTTGCAGGGTCCGGGCGAGCCACCGGCAGTCTCGCCGGAGCGCCGCCGAGAGATGGAACAGCGCAGCGCCTCCGTGCGACAAGTTGCCCGGCGCTACCACCCGGAGGTGTTCGCCCGTCCGCACCCCGGGGCGGCGATTGCCCTGGTCTTCGACCCTCAAGGAAGCCTGGTCGGCCACGCCGCAGGCGTCCGGGAGGCGCGCGACGGTGACTGCCTGGCCGTCGTGAAGCGCCTGGTACCCAAGTTCGCCACCGGCCAGCCCTCCCAGAGTGGTTGCGCCGGTGCGGGAACACCGGGACTTGCAGGTGAGGTAGTGGTGTACTGGATGTGGCTGCTGCGACTCCCGGCCTCCTGAGGATCTGGGCGTTGACGAACGGCTAAACGGTCGCGCGGGTCCGGTTGATCACCCCCTGCTCCTCAAGTGCGGCCTGAGCCGCGGCGAGACGGGCGATCGGCACGCGGAACGGCGAGCAGGACACGTAATTCAGGCCCACGCGGTGACAGAACTTCACCGACGCGGGCTCGCCGCCGTGCTCTCCGCAGATGCCGATCTTGAGCTCGGCCCGCGTTCCCCGGCCGAGCTTGACCGCCAGCTCGATGAGTTTGCCGACGCCATCCTGATCGAGCACCTGGAACGGGTCGTCCTTCAGGATCCCGTGCTCCACGTAGAACGGCAGGAACCGACCCGCGTCGTCGCGCGATAGGCCGAAGGTCGTCTGCGTGAGGTCGTTCGTTCCGAAGGAGAAGAACTCCGCCTCCTTCGCGATCTCGTCGGCGGTGAGCGCGGCGCGCGGCAGCTCGATCATCGTTCCCACCAGATAAGGCACCGCTCGCCCTTCCGCCTGGAACACCTCCCGCGCCACTCGGCGCACGATCTCGGTCTGGCGACGCAGCTCCTCGACCAGAGCGACGAGCGGGATCATCACCTCGACGGTCACCCGCTTGCCGCGGCTCACCACGTGGCACGCCGCCTCGAAAATCGCGCGGACCTGCATTTCGGTGATTTCGGGATAGGTGATGCCGAGCCGGCAGCCGCGATGTCCGAGCATCGGGTTCGCCTCGACCAGCGAGGCGACGAGCCGCTCCAACCGGACGGTGGGCAGCTTCATGGCGCGCGCCAGCGCGCCGACCTCCTCCTTCCCGTGCGGCAGGAACTCGTGCAGCGGCGGATCGAGCAGCCGGATCGTGACCGGGTGACCGGCCATCGCCTCGAACATCCCCTCGAAGTCCTCGCGCTGCATCGGGAGCAGCTTGGCGAGCGCGCGGCGGCGGCCCGCCGTATCCGGCGCCACGATCATTTCGCGCATCGCCGTGATGCGATCGCCTTCGAAGAACATGTGCTCGGTGCGGCACAGCCCGATCCCCTCGGCGCCGAACTCGCGAGCGCGCTGCGCGTCCGCCGGGGTGTCGGCGTTGGCGCGCACCCGCAGCCGGCGGTGCTGGTCCGCCCACGCCATCAGTTTGGCATAGTGGCTGCCGAGCTTCGGCTCCACCAGCTTGGCGGCGCCCAGCAGCACCCGGCCGGTGGTCCCGTCCACGGTGATGAGCTGACCCCATTTGACGACGCGGCCGTTGGCGCGCAGCCGGCCCGCGACGGGGTCCACCTCAATGTCCTTCGCTCCCACGACGCAGGTCTTGCCCATGCCCCGGGCCACTACCGCCGCGTGGCTCGTCATGCCGCCGCGCGCGGTGATCACGGCCTGCGCCGCCACGATCCCGTGGAAGTCTTCGGGGGAGGTCTCCGGGCGGATGAGGATGACTTTGCGGCCCTCGTGGGCCAGCGCCTCCGCTTCGTCCGCGTCGAACACCGCCTCGCCCGTCGCCGCCCCGGGCGAGGCTGGGAGACCTTTCGCGACCAGAGTCACCGGCGCGCGCGGGTCGACCATGGGATGGAACAGCTGGTCGAGGTCCTGGGGCGGGACGCGCTGCACCGCCTCCGCCGGCGTGATGAGTCCTTCATCCACCATCTCGACGGCACTGCGCACCGCCGCGAGCCCGGCGCGCTGAGCGCGGCGCGTCTGCAGCACGTACAGCTTGCCGTGCTCGAACGTGAACTCGATGTCCTGCACGTCCCGGAAGTGGCGCTCGAGCTTCTCGGCGATGCGCTCGAGCTCGCGGTACACTTTGGCCAGCTTGCCGCGCTTGAGCTTCGCGATCGGCTCGGGGGTGCGCGCGCCCGAGACGACGTCCTCGCCCTGAGCGTTCGTGAGCACGTCGCCGTTGAGCACGGCTTCGCCGGTGCTGCAGTCGCGCGTGAAGGCGACCCCCGTCCCGGAATCGTCTCCCATGTTGCCGTATACCATCGCGACCACGCTGACTGCAGTACCGAGATCGTCGGGGATGCCGTGTACGCGACGGTAGTCCACCGCCCGGCGCGTGCGCCAGCTCTTGAAGACCGCTTCGATCGCCCTCCACAGCTGGGACTCGGGATCTTCGGGGAAGGGGAGGCCGCTCTTCGCCTGGATGATGGCCTTGAACTCCAGCGCCAGCGCCTTCAGGTCGTCTGGCGGCAGATCGATGTCCCGCTCCACGTTGCGACGGCGCTTGAACTCGTCCTGCACCTCCGCGAACGGCTGCTTGCCGAGATCGAACACCACGTCGCCGTACATCTGGACGAACCGACGGTACGAATCGTAGGCGAATCGAGGGTTCTTCGAGCCCGCGATCAGTCCCTGCACGGTCTCGTCGTTCAAGCCCAGGTTGAGAATGGTCTCCATCATTCCCGGCATCGACACCGCCGCGCCGGAGCGCACCGAAACGAGCAGGGGATTGCGGGCGTCGCCGAACCCCTTCTTGGATGCTCGCTCCAGCTGCTTCAAGTGGCGGTCGACTTCTTCACGCAGATCGTCGGGGAAGGTGCCCTGCTCGAGGTAGGTAATGCAGAGTTTGGCGGAGATGGTGAAGCCCGGGGGGACCGGGAGGCCCAGGTTCGCCATTTCGGCGAGGCCGGCTCCCTTGCCACCCAGGATGTCGCGCATCGCCGCCGAGCCGTCGGCGCGGCCGTCGCCGAAGGAATACACCCACCGCTCGAGCGCCGGCACGGCTGGTCAACTGGGAATGGCCGCGAGGAGCGGCGCGGCGTTGCGGGCCCGCTCGAGATCCTCGGGGATGTCCGTCGGGTAATCGCCCGAGAAGCAGGCGTGGCAGAAGTCGGTCGGATCGCCGCCGGCGGCCCGCAGCATCCCATCCAACGAGAGATAGCCGAGCGAGTCCACGCCCAGGTGCTCGCGTATCTGGTCGACGCTGTTGCTCGAGCCGATCAGCTCCTGCTTACTCGGCGTGTCGATCCCGTAGTAGCACGGTCCCGTGATCGGCGGCGACGCCACACGGAAATGCACCTCCGCCGCGCCCGCCTGACGAATCAGCTGCACCAGCGCCCGGCTGGTCGTGCCGCGGACGATCGAGTCGTCCACGACCACGACCTTCTTTCCCTGAAGCACTTCCCGCACGGGATTGAACTTGATCTTCACCTTCGCCATCCGGCCCGCCTGGGCGGGATGGATGAAGGTGCGGCCGACGTAGTGATTGCGGATCAGCGCGTGCTCGAGCTTGATCCCCGACTCCTCAGAGAAGCCGAGGGCCATGGCGTTGGAGGAGTCAGGGACCGAGAACACGCAGTCGGCGCCTGGGGTCGGGTGCTCGCGGGCCAGCTCGTGCCCCAACGCCCGCCGCACCCGATCCACCGAGCGGTGGAACACCGTGCTGTCGGGCCGGGAAAAGTAGACGAGCTCGAACACGCAACGGCGCCGCGACCGCGCGGGCAACCGGGGCAGCTGATCCACCTCGCTGCCCTGGATGCGAACGAAGTCCCCAGGTTCGAGCTCGCGCACCAGGGTGGCTCCAGTGATGTCCAGCGCGCAGGTCTCGGACGCCACCACCCAGCCGCGCCCCAGGCGGCCCAGCACCAATGGTCGGAACCCGCGCGGATCGACGATCGCGTACAGGGTGCGCCCGACGGTAATCAGGAGCGAATAAGCACCCTCCACCCGCTCCAGCGCATCCAGCAGCTGGTCCTCGGGCTCGCGGGCCTCGGATCGAGCGATCAGGTGGACCAGCACCTCGCTGTCCGAGGAGCTCTGGAACAGCGAGCCCTTGGCGACCAGGTCGGACCGCAGCTGCACCGCGTTCGTGAGGTTGCCGTTGTGGGCCAGCGCCAGCGGCCCCTCGCGGTAGCGGGCGAGCATCGGTTGGGCGTTGGCGAGGACGGAGGTGCCGGCGGTGGAGTAGCGGGTGTGGCCGATGGCGACGTCGCCCGGTAGATCGCTCAGGACTTGCTCGTTGAAGATGTCCGACACCAGTCCCATGCCGCGGTGGGATCGCGCCACGCCTTCCCCATCCACCGCGACCATCCCCGCGGACTCCTGCCCCCGATGCTGCAGGCTGTAGAGGCCGAGGTAGGCGACGCGGGCTGCGTCGGGAACGCCGGTCACGCCGATGATGCCGCACATCTGTCGTCAGTCTCCCATCCGTCGGGACACGCTGGAGAAATATACCTGCCTGAGACGCTCGACGGGGTGCTCGATGGTCGCATCGCGCAACCGCAGGCGCATCGCGCCGCCGGTCTGAGCGACCGTTCCCACCCGCTGCGCGGGCACCCCGAGCTCCTGCGCGAGCGCCGCTACCGCGGTCGCGCGCTCCGGTGCGCACGTTGCAACGGCTCGCCCCTGAGACTCGCTGAACAGCAGATCGACAGCCGCAAGCCCTGAGGCGTGCGCCGTGAGATCGATGTCGAGACCGATGCCTGTCTCCTCGTAGGGGCCACCCATCGCAACCTCCGCCAGCGCGACGCCCAGGCCGCCGTGCGAGCAATCGTGCGCCGAGCGGAGCAGGCCGCGCTCCGCCGCCGCGACGAGGTAGTCGACGAGACGCCGCTCGACCGCCAGGTTCACCCGCGGTGGTTGTCCGCCCACGAAACCGTACAGCGCCTCCCACAGCTGCGACGCTCCCAGCTCGGCCCGGGTCTCGCCCAGCACGAAGACCACGTCGCCCGCCGCGCGCGCATGGCTCGGCACGGCACGGTCGGCCCGCGCCAGGAGGCCGATCATGCCCACCACCGGCGTGGGATCCACCGCGCCGGCGGGGCTCTCATTGTAGAAGGAGACGTTCCCGCCGGTGACCGGGGTGTCGAGCGCCCGGCACGCGTCGGCGATGCCGCGGCAGCTCTCCTTGAATTGGTAAAAGACCGCAGGCCGCTCGGGACTGCCGTAGTTCAGGCAATCGGTGATGCCCAGCGGTCGGGCCCCCGTGCACGCGATGTTGCGGGCGGCCTCCGCCACGACCGCCTTGCCCCCTTCATACGGGTCGAGCAGGACATAGCGGTTGTTGCAGTCCACCGTCACCGCAATCCCGAATTGAGCATCCCGCACGCGAATTACGCCGGCGTCGCCCCCTGGGCCGATCACCGTGCCCGCCTGAACCGTCGAGTCGTACTGCTCGTAGACCCAATGCTTGGACGCGATCGGGGGATGGTCGAGGAGCTGGAGGAGCACCTCAGCAGGAGCGGGGAGCGGGGAGCGGGGAGCGGGACCCTCCGTGCGCAACCGAGCGATCGCTTCATCCTCGCGGGCTTCGGGCGTGTAAACGGGGCAGTCGTCGATCAGGCGTTGGCCCGGGATCTCGACCACGACCTGCTCCTGCCACGTCGCCCGGTACATCCCGTCGTCCGTCACCCGGCCGATCGGGGTGGCGGTGAGGTCCCATTGCTCGGCGATCGCCTGGACCTGCGCGACGCGCTCGGGCCGCGCCACCACCAGCATGCGCTCCTGCGACTCGGACAACAGGATCTCATACGGCGTCATCCCCGGCTCGCGCGTGGGTACGAGCGAGAGGTCGATCTCCACGCCCACGCCGCCCTTCGCGGCCATCTCGGCGGACGACGACGTAAGCCCGGCGGCGCCCATATCCTGAATGGCGACGATGTGGCCCGACGCGATCAGCGCGAGACTGGCCTCGAGCAGCAACTTCTCGGTGAACGGATCACCCACCTGGACCTGGGGCCTGCGCCGCTCGCTCTCGTGCGTCAGCTCTTCGGAGGCGAACGACGCGCCGTGGATGCCGTCGCGGCCGGTGCGCGATCCCACGACCAGAAGCACGTTGCCTACGCCGCGCGCCGCCGCCTTGATCAGGTCCCGCTCCTTCAGGAGGCCGACGCACATCGCATTCACCAGGGGATTGCCGCCATAGCTCGGACCGAAGTCGACTTCGCCCCCCAACGTCGGAACGCCCACGCAGTTGCCGTAGTCGCCCACCCCCTTCACCACACCGGCGAAGAGATAGCGGTTGCGCGCCTCATCCAGCGGACCGAAGCGCAGGCTGTTCAGGACCGCCACGGGCCGGGCGCCCATCGTGAATACGTCCCGCAGGATCCCGCCGACGCCGGTCGCCGCCCCCTGGTAGGGCTCGACCGCCGATGGGTGGTTGTGGGATTCGATTTTGAACGCCACGGCCCAACCATCGGGGAGGCGGAGCACGCCGGCGTTCTCGCCCGGCCCCTGCACGACTTGGGGGCCCGCGGTGGGGAATCCCTTCAAGACCGGTCGCGAGTGCTTGTAGGAGCAATGCTCGCTCCACAACGCGGAGAAAACGCCCAGCTCGGCGAAGGTGGGCGTGCGCCCGAGCAGCGTCGTGATCCGCTGGTACTCTGCGTCGGTGAGGTTGTGCTCGCGGACCAGCTGAGGCGTGATGGGGGGGTCGCCCGGGAACGGAGTGGGAGCGCGGGGGAGAGCGCCCCGCGTCACGCGTCGGACGCCTTCGCCCCGGAGACGCCCCGGAGCAAGGCGCGGAACACGCGCCCCATGATGTTCGGCTCGGGATGCGCCAGCACGCTCTCCGCCTCACCCGCGTCGAACCAGATACCGTGGCAGTGCGTGCACTGATCGATCTGGATGCCGTGCCACTCCCCCGTAATCAGATCGTAGCCGCACTTCGGGCACTTCATGTGGTGGGAGCGACGCTCGGCTTCGGCCGCGGTCTTCTGGACCGTGGCGCGCTGCTGCCGCAGCAGCTCGGCGTCCCGCTTGGCAAAGTATTCCTCTTCGTTTCTGCTGGGCTTGTCGGGCATCGGCCTCAAGGCGTCGAGGTTGATTTCACCGTGAGCGTGTCGCCGCCCGGGCGCGCCGGGCCGTGCGGGGGTGTGGCGACGGGTGAGGACGACTGCCCGCTGTAGCCGTGGCCCGGCCACCGGAGCACGGCATCCACGACCTGGCCGTTCTGGAGGAATACCACATCCGCCGTGCCGCAGGTGTATTCGCAACCGTTCGGGTAGTAGAGGTACGTCATGTCCCCCTGGCGACGAACCGCGTTCGGGGGCCCCCACAGCGAGTAGATCTCCCGCTCGCGCATGCCCGGGGCGATCGTGCCGGTGTCGGGCGAGTTATAGGGAACGTCGCGCGCAGGCAGCGGCACCTCGGGCGCCTTCCGGGCCGGTTTGGGCGGCGGCGTCGCGGCGACGTCCGGGGGCGCCGGTGCGGCCGGCTGCGGCGTGGCGGGCGCCGGCTGCGCCGACTTGTTCCGCTGGCGCGCCGCCGCGATCTTCTCCTTGATCTTCTGCACCTGCTCGGTGATCTGCTTACACCCTGAGGTGGCGATCGTCAACAGCGCGCACATCAGCAGCGTGCTGCGTCGCATGTCGAGCCTCCATCGAGTGAAAGACACGGGCTCCGTCCTGGCCGCCCAAGGCCGGGGCGTCGCGGCGCTCCGGGTGCGGCATGATCCCCACCACGTTCCGGCCGGCATTCGTCACGCCGGCGATTTCGTTGACCGAACCGTTCGGGTTGTCCCGCACGTAACGCCACACCACACTGTCCGTCGCCTCGAGCTCGGCGGCCGTCCGGGCATCCACCACGTACCGGCCGTCGCCGTGCGCCACCGGGATCTCGAGCACCTCACCCTTTTCGTACAGACAGGTGAACGGGGTGTCGGTCTGCTCGACCCGCACCCAGACAGGCCGGGAGAGGAAGCGGAGCCGGGCATTGCGCATCAAGCCACCAGGTAGCAGCCCCCCCTCGCACAGGATCTGGAAGCCGTTGCAGATGCCGAGCACGGCGCCGCCGGCGCGCGCGTGCTCGGTCACGGCGCCCATGATGTTCGAGAACCGGGCGATCGCGCCGGAGCGCAGGTAGTCGCCGTAGCTGAACCCGCCCGGGAGGATCACCACGTCGGCCTGCCGCAGATCGGTGTCGCGATGCCACACGAAGTAGGCATCGGACCCCGCCGCGCGCGCCGCCGCCAGCGTTTCCGCGTCGCAGTTGGACCCGGGAAACACGATCACCGCGACGCGTTTCATCGCGCGGCCCCTCCGTCCACGGCCAAGTCGTAGTCTTCGGTGACGGGGTTCGCGAGCAGCCGGTCGCACATCACCCGCGCGCGGGCCAGGGCTTCGTCACGCGACGCCGCCTTCACCTCGAGTACCAGGTGCTTGCCCATCCGCACCCGGGCCACCTCGCCAAAGCCCAGGGCGTGCAGGGCGTGCTCCACCGCCTGGCCCTGAGGATCGAGCAGGGCGGCGCGCGGCATGACGCGCACCTCGATCCGGAACGCGCTCATCCCTGACCTCCCCCCTCACGCTCCCGCGGGGCGATCACGCGTGGCGGCGGGCCGAACACCTCAGCCACGGCTCCGTTGTCGGCGATCACGATCGGGCCCGCGATGTCCGTTTCCTCGTCGTCCTCCTCGAAGAAGAAACCCAGCAGCGTCGCGCGCAGGATCCCGTACACCATATAGGTGATTCCCAGCGGGAAGAAGAACGCGTCGTGCTCCAGAATGCCGAAGCTGACGATAAACAGGAGGGTCGCGAGCCCCAAGAGCCCCTTCATTGTGCGCACGCCGGCGCGCGGGAACGTCGCGTAGCGCACGTTGCTCACCATGAGAATGGTGAGGAGGATCATCAGTAGCTGCATCAGGTGGTGACGCGGCAAGAACCGGAACACGTGCTGATACAGCTCCGTGGTCGTGAACGGAAAGAACGTCGCGAGCGTCATGCCGGCGGCCGGCGACGGCAGGCCGATGAAATAGCGCTTGGCGCGTCCGGCCTGGGTGATGTTGAAGCGGGCCAGCCGGATGGCGGCCGCCATGACGTAGAAGTAGCAGAAAATCCACTCCGCCTGGCCGCCGGTCGCGAACTCGAGCTGGTAGATGAGAAAGGCCGGGGCGACACCGAAGCTCACCATGTCCACTAGGCTGTCGAGCTCGGCGCCGAACCGAGTGCCGGTGCGCGACAGCCGCGCCACCCGGCCATCGAGCGCGTCGAGCACGCCTGCGAAAAAGATGTACCAGCCCGCGCGATAGAACTCCCCGCGCGACGCCAGCACCATGGACCAGATGCCGAAGAACAAATTGAACAGGGTGAACAGGCTCGGCACGACGATCACGACGCGCCGCATGCTGGGGCGGGGGAACGTCTTCACGGCGTGTACTCCGCCAACACGGTCGCGCCGGCCTGCACCCGATCGCCGACGGCCACCCGCACCGTCGACCGCGCGGCGAGGGGGACGAACACATCCACCCGCGAGCCAAACCGAATGATCCCCATCCGCTCTCCCTGCGTCGCCCGGTCACCGGCCGCGCCGTCGGTGACAATGCGGCGGGCGATGAGGCCCGCGATCTGACGCACGAGCAGCGGTGCACGCGCCGCGCGCAGCCCCACCGACGCCTGCTCGTTGTCGAGACTGGCCTTGTCGGAGGCGGCGTGCAGGAACTGACCGGGATTGTACCGCACCAGCTCTACCGTCCCGGTCGCCGGATAGCGGTTGACGTGCACGTCGAACACGCTCATGAAGATCGAGATCCGCGTCGCCTGGCTCTTGAGATACATCGGCTCATCCACCACCCGCACGTCCACGATCCTGCCGTCCGCCGGCGCGATCACGTACTGATCGCCGCGCGGGCCTGTGCGAGACGGGTCTCGGAAAAAGGCGACCAGCCACACGGCGAGCAGCAGCAGCGGGACTTCTACCGCCCACATGACGCGGCCCCACGCCGCGACACCCCACGCGCCCAGCGCCGCCAGCGCCCAGCCGGCGAGGATGAACGGCCATCCCTCGGGAGCGAGCCTCACCGCCCCCCCCTGCCCAGTGCGGAATTCGGAATGTGGAATGCGGAATACCTGTGGAATGCGGTATACCTATGGAAGGTCGGTCGCCCAACGACCGCGGCACCGATATTCCGCATTCCGCACTCCGCATTCCGCATTCGTTTCCTCATCCGATATCCAGAGTGCGACCCGTAATCCGATTGTACGCCTCCAAGTACCGCTCACTCGTCGCCTGCACGACCTCCCGTGGCAGCGGCGGCGGCGGGGCGTTCCCGTCCCACTGGCCCTCCTGCTTGAGACCCGCGAGGTAATCGCGCAACGGCTGCTTGTCGAAGCTCGGCTGGCTCCGGCCGGGCGTGTACCGGTCGGCAGGCCAGAACCGGGAGGAGTCGGGCGTGAGAATCTCGTCGATCACGAGCAGCCGGCCGTCGGGCGTGGTGCCGAATTCGAACTTCGTGTCGGCGATGATGATCCCGCGCGGCGCCGCGTAGGCGCGGCCGGCCTCGTACAGGCTCAGGCTCGCGCGCTTGAGTTGCTCGGCGAGCGGCCGGCCCAGCGCCTTGACGACGTGCGTGAACGTCACGTTCTCGTCGTGGCCCACGTCGGCCTTGGTCGCGGGCGAGAAGATCGGTGGGTCGATTCGCGCGCTCTCTACCAGTCCGGGTGTCAGCGGGTCGCCGGCGAGCGTGCCGGCCTTCTTGTACTCTGCCCAAGCCGAGCCGGTGATGTAGCCGCGCACCACGCACTCGAATGGCACGGGCGTCGTGCGGCGCACCAGCATGGCCCGCCCTGCCAGGGCCGCGCTGTGATCGGCGAGCGCGGGAATCCGCGCCACGATCTCGTCCGCGTCGGCCGAGAGAAAATGGCTCGAGATCACACCCGCGAGGCGCTCGAACCAGAACGCGCTCAGTTGCGTCAGCACCGCGCCCTTGTGGGGCACGGGCTCCCGCAGCACCACGTCGAAGGCACTCACCCGATCGCTCGCCACCAGCAGCAGGGTCTCGGGATCCACCTCATACACCTCGCGAACCTTGCCGCGGCGCAGCAGGGGGAGGGGCAGGGCGCTGGCGACGAGAGGCAGCGTCATACGGTGACCTCGGCAGCCGCCGCGGCTGGCGCGACGGCCTCGATGCGGTGGAGCAGGTCGGGGAGGACGTGCTCGAGGAACTCGTCCACCTGGCGCGGCGCGCGACCGACGTAGGGCGCCGGCTCGAGCTCCTCCGGGCGGACGGAGATCCTCAAGGCCTTGAACGCCGGATCCCTGGCCAACCGCTCGAGTAGATCGTTGGGCGCTCCCTGCTCCGCCACGGCCTGGGCCACGGCGAGACTGTGGGTGCGGATGACCTCGTGCAGTCGCTGGCGGTCGCCGCCCGCCTTCACCCCGCGCATCAGCAGGCGCTCCGTGGCGAGGAAGGGCAGCTGCGCCGCCACGTGGCGCGCGATCACCGGCTCGCGCACCTCGAGCCCTGCAGCCACGTTGGTTGCCAGCACCAGGATCGCGTCGGCCGCCAGGAACGCCTCGGGAAGGACCAGCCGGCGATTGGCGCTGTCGTCCAGCGTGCGCTCGAGCCATTGCTCCGCCGCCGTATGCCAGGCGTTGCCCTCCAACTCGATGACGAAGCGCGCGAGCCCCGTCATCCGCTCGGCGCGCATTGGATTCCGCTTGTACGCCATCGCGGATGATCCCACCTGATCGCTCTCGAACGGCTCCAGCATCTCGCCCTCGTGCTGCAGCAGCCGCAAATCGGTGGCGAACTTGGCCGCCGACTGAGCGACCCCCGCCAGCGCCGCGAGCACCTGGGCGTCGAGCTTCCGGGTGTAGGTCTGGCCGGTGATCGGGAACACCCGGGTGAAGCCCATCCGCCGGCCGACCCGGGCGTCCAGCTCCCGCACCTTTTCATCGTTTCCGTCGAACAACTCGAGGAAGCTGGCCTGCGTACCGGTAGTCCCCTTCACGCCGCGGAACTGCAGCGTGTCGAGCCGATGGAGAATCTCCTCCGCGTCGAGCAAGAACTCCTGCATCCACAGGGTGATCCGCTTGCCGACGGTGGTGAGCTGGGCCGGCTGGAAGTGCGTGTAGGCGAGGCACGGCACATCGCGGTAGCGCCGGGCGGGCTTGGCGAGCGCGACCAGCACGGCGGCCACCCGGCCCAGGAGAAGCTGCAGCCCCTCGCGCATCAGGATGAGGTCGGCGTTGTCCGTGACGTAGGCGCTCGTCGCGCCGAGGTGGATGAACGGCCGCGCCGTGGGCGCCTGCTCACCCAGGTGGTGGATGTGCGCCATCACGTCGTGGCGGATCCGTTTCTCGTGCTCCGCCGCGCGCTCGAGGTCGGCATCGTCCAGGTGGGCGCGCAGCTCCGCGAGCGCCCGCTCGGGGATGTCGAGGCCCAGCTCCCGCTCGACCTCCATGAGGGCAAGCCACAGCCGCCGCCACAGTCCGATGCGGCGCCGGTCGCCCCACAAGGCCTGCATGGCCGGGGAGGCGTAGCGCTGCGACAGGGGCGAGCTGTACGTCAAACCGCGGCCTTCGCGCGCGCCGCGAGCTTGTTCCAGTCCGCCAGGAACTGCTCCAGCCCGCGATCGGTGAGCGGGTGCAGCAACAGCTTCTTGAGAACGTCGGGGGGCAGGGTGGCCACGTCGGCACCGATCATCGCCGCGTCCACTACGTGGCGCGGATGCCGGATCGAGGCGGCGAGGATCTCGGTGGCGATCTGATAGTTGTCGAAGATCACCCGCGCCTCCCGGATCACGTCCATCCCCTCCTGACCCACATCGTCGAGGCGTCCGATGAACGGGCTCACGTACGCGGCGCCCGCCTTCGCGGCGATGAGGCACTGCACGCTCGAGAAGCACAGCGTGACATTGGTCTTGATGCCGGCCTCGGCGAGGCGCCGAACCGCGACCATCCCCGACTCGAGCATCGGAATCTTCACGACGATGTTGTCCGCGATCTTGGCGAGCTCTTTGCCCTCGCGCACCATGCCGTCGGCGTCCACGGCGACGACCTCCGCGGACACGGGGCCCTCGACCAGGGAGCAGATCTCCTTGAGGACGTCGCGGGGATCCAAGTCGCCCGCTTGCTTCGCCAACAGCGACGGGTTGGTGGTGATCCCATCGATCAACCCGGCCTGGGCCGCCCAGCTGATGTCTTTGAGGCTCGCGGTATCGAGAAAGAACTTCATGGATCAGCCTCGCCGTAGAGGTCAGCGGGATAGCGCACCGCCACGAGATAGAGTCCCTGTGGCGGGGCCGGCGGGCTGGCCGCCTGGTTGTCGGTCGCGCTGAGCAGCCGGGGAAGATCCTCGAGTGCACGCCGCCCCAGGGCGATGTCCACCATCGCGCCCACGAGAAAGCGCACCATCCGATGCAGGAATCGGTCGGCCTCGATCGTGAACGTCACCCCCGCTCCGTCAGTCCGCGG
>Ga0137415_10003783_pt1 | contig 15024 bp, 9 predicted proteins | sample CZODoug3_1_1_16f_FD_183082 | JGI IMG/M metagenome (GOLD analysis project Ga0137415, IMG submission 183082) | Vadose zone soil fungal communities from Angelo Coast Range Reserve, California, USA - CZODoug3_1_1_16fungal (Hybrid Assembly) | ecosystem: Environmental > Terrestrial > Soil > Vadose... | reverse complement strand
AATGGCCCAACAATTGAAAAGTTGCCGTTGAAAGTGAGAGTGCTTGATCCGGCATTTGACACCGTAACGTACTTTACCGCACTGATCGCACCCACCTTTGTGCCGCTAAAGGTAAGAACTGAGGGTAGGAAATGTATCAGAGGCCCATTCGCAGCCGCACCTGCAGAAGCATATTGATAGGCGCCTATGTCAATCTCGCCTTGTGAACGAGTGGCATCGTTGAAGTCGTATGACGGGGCATCGCTGCCAGTGCCGGCATGAATAGCGGGACTTGTAGACAGCAAACCGTAACTGCCGGCACTATTGCCGGTATAGTTGATAAACTGTGGGCTGGCGTTCACAGTGCTAGTTGCTGTCAGGCCATTCTGGAACGAGAAGTCTCCCGAGGCATTCTGATCAACCAGATTGTTCGCGTAAACGTTGTGCTTACCCGTACTTCTGGCCGAGGCTCCTTGCTCGGAAATTCCTGCGCCGCCATTCTTGTAAATGATATTGTTGCTGACTGTCACGTAATCAACGGTAACATTGGCATCGTCTGTGCCAAGCACTATCCCGCCGCTGGCATTGCTGAAAAGCGTGTTGTTTACCAGCTCAATGTTTGAAGGACCATGCCAAAGCTGAATACCAAAGCCAGAGTTTGCAAACGAAACATTATTGAATGCGAAGCCCCCTGGCTGAAGAAAGTACATTCCCTGAACGTAGCCGCAGGCTGCAGGGTACGGGCCTATATTGTGGACATAATTGCCGATGACCTGGGCATTCGTCCCGTTCAGGTTAATTCCTGATCCCCCGGTGGAATTGCAGGTAGCCGTGAGGATGTTGTGAACGTGATTGCCAATGATTTTTGTAGCGTTGCCTTGAGTATATATCCCATTAATCCCTGGACCGGTTACGTCGAATCCTTGAATGGCAACATAATTACCCAAATTTACCCAAGTCGTGCCAGAAGCTCCTATTAGTTGGACGCAACTCGACAAACTGCCATGCCCTGCTGCAACCTGAGCGCAGTTGACGGAATGGCTGAAATCTGCCGAGGCGGCTTCGTAAGTAATGTATGCTGAAGAGCTTCCGGAAGTGGAAGTGTCGAACGATCCCCTATAGGCGCCAGCAGCAACGTGCACAGCAGCGCCAGGTACCACTCTGCCTGACGCATAACTTATGGTGGCCCAGGGACTGGTAATTGATCCATTTCCACTGCTATCACTGCCCTTGGTAGATACATAGTAGTTGGCCGTGCTTGATGCAGTGCTATCGCTGATTGACTTTGTGGAGTTGATCGTGGATGGGGTCAAATTGGTGGATTGGCCGCAGCCCAATAAGAATCCAGCCAGCATAATCGCTGCTGGGGGGGTGAACTCTTTGAAAAGATTCAAATTGCATTCCTCTAGCCTAGAATCTATGGCGCTGAGGGAATGCACAACTGTACCAATGGCGAAAAAACGTACAGGTGTTTACCGTACCACTGGTCTAGGTATTCTTACCTCCTTCCTTCAGCAAGTACATCAGAACCTAAAAATTTTCAGCACTGTTGCATTAACTCGAAATTAGTCCAATGGCACACTATTCACAGTACGGAAAACTGTTCTACTCCCTACATGTTGTATCTAATGCAACAGTGCCCGATATGCTGCCACCAATGGATCGTCTCATGGAGATATGTCGAAAATGCTTGAGCTCCATCAAGTCCGATTTTCCTCGATGTGAAGATTCCAGTCTGTAGCAGAGCGGCTAATGTTTGATGGATGAGTGGGGAGAGCCGCAGTACATAGGCGAGCGGCATATATTCTCCGTGTGTACGGATTGTCACTGGAAAAATCATGCCCTTTGTGTGCGGGTAGGAGGCTAACAATTCGGGATTAAGCTCGGTAGCCATAGGTGCCTGAGTCCGGGTGATGCGATGAAAGGGTCATACCCTACTCGTATTGCAAGAAAAGACTTTGGCATGGCAGGATTGTAGTTCGACGCGTGGATGAACCGTTGCGCTGAAATCCAGCGATTTCAGCTACTTACGTTCTTATTGGAGAGTGGTGGAGCGGCGGGAAAATCCAGGAGACGCTGTAAGTTGTTGAGGATATGGTAGGCACGAGGAGACTCGAACTCCTGACCTCTACCGTGTCAAGCCGTTAACCGTATGACAATACAGGCGCTTAGCCGCCATATAAGACCTTGTAAGACCGTAGAAAACGGGTATTTCGTGCCCTTTATGTGCCCTTCCGCCCGAGTTTTGTTCTCTCGGAATTTTGGGTTTTACGCCGACATCGTCGGTTTTTCGGACATGATTCGAACCTTGCTTCGGTAAGGGCGATCGGTACTAATCGAAATCCACTCTGGTTTCCAGACTGCTTGCTTCCATGCCATTACGGCAACGGCTCGCAACTAACTGAAATTGCAAGACATCAACCGCGATGAAACATAGCAGGATGCACAGATTTTTCCCGTTATTGGACCCTTAATGGACCCTCGGAAGATGGTTCAGATCGACCGTTCTCCCTGCCGGTATTAGGGAAAGATGGCGCTGGAGTACGGCATGATGCCGCTGCCCGTGAGCAGGACTCACGGCCCTGGCTTCCTAGCATCATGATTTCAATGGCTTCTTGGGGATCAGACAGGTCCACGTCTCGATGGGAATGGGGGTTCTTGTAGGAACCGATGGCTCCAGCGAAGAGTGCCGATCTCGCGTCCCTCTCCCCAGCTTCGGCCGTCAGATCGGCGAGAGGTCCATTAGTAGGGTCGAATGCTGTGCGAGCCAGCTTGGTTCCGAGGAGGCTCTCGGGCAACTTTGCTGCCTCACGCACATAGACTTCGACGGACTTCATGGCTTGGAAGCGTCTGGTGCAAACATTTAGTATTTAGCGCAAAGATTTTGGCTCCAGGTCTGCGCTGAAATATGCTTACGCTCTTGGTTGTTAATAGCTTCGCTGTCAACTCTAAAAAAGTACGCTCCTTGCGGTTGTGAACGAAAAATCCATGCAAACGACCGGCCAGCACTTTCTCCTGGAGAGAAATGCATATCTAGAAGGTTCGCACCACTGTTATTGATAATCTGCTGTCCATGCTCAAACTCTAGAGGATCGATATACTGCACGACCGCCGTTGAAAGCTTTGGAAGGCCGGACCGCCAAATCGCGGTACCGGCAACATCGGCTCTATGAGCGCCGAGGCAGCATCGCTCAAATCGGTATCGTAAACTCTTTCCGAAGCCTCTCTCAATAACATGCAAACGAACATAACCAATTTCAAACGGACTTTTCAAACACCCTCTTAGAGGTATAGCAAGAAACAACTTGGTTCCAATGTAATACTTCTAGCTAAAGCTGGTTTCGCCAGTGAAGCTGCCACGGGTTTTATTGCGCATTGCGCAAAATATAAACGAACGCATCTTTCAATTTGCACTGGCCCTGCCGACTGGCTCCTTTTTGCGACGCGACTAAGTGTCCATATTTATGGTCATTGCAAGTCGCTCCCGTAGAAATAGAGGTTTTTCATGCGAGCATCCCTTACAGCGATTTTTCTCACCAGTTGCTTAATAAGCCTGATCGGAGTCCCGCAGTCGAGGCGGAATTTAGGCGATCCATTGGCTGTAAATTTTGCGAAACCACCAGATTCTGCGCGTCCTCGCGCCTATTGGTGGTGGCTGAATGGAAACACCAACGCTGAAACCATCACAAACGATTTGGAAGCGATGGCTCGGGAAGGCTTTGGGGGAGCCATATTAATCGATGCGAACGGCGCCAATCAGGAGGGGAACAAACCAGTTCCAGCGGGACCCACCTTCGGGTCGCCAGAGTGGACAAAGCTCTTTCTTCATACCCTTAAGGAAGCGAAGCGTCTCGGCCTTGAGATCAGTTTGACCATACAGAGTGGCTGGAATCTTGGCGGCCCCGGTGTTCCTCCCGAACATGCGATAAAGCTGCTTACCTGGTCTCAACAGGTAGTTACTGGCGGCGCGTTGCCCGCTACGGAGAATGTCTCACAGCTTCAGGCTCCCCCGCAAAATCTCGGCTTCTATCGCGACATTGCCGTCCTCGCATATCCGTTGCACCACGGGGCAGCGCTGCCGGGAACGGCCGACTCGTACCGTAATCCGATCCGCGACCTGAAGCTCAAGGCAGTCTTTGCCGAAGCCGGCTTCTCCACTCCTGATACGAAGTTTCTTCTCAAAGATTTTCCTGCCGTTTCTGGCGAGGAGGACTATAAGATCAGTGAAGTCCGTGACATCACCGATCACATGACACCCTCCGGTGCTCTTACATGGACTCCTCCTCCAGGAAAATGGGAAATTCTCCGCATAGGCTATACGTGCTCTGGTGCTAAGGTGTCGACGGGAAGCGGAGCGTGGCAGGGGTTGGTGATCGACTACCTCGACCACAACGCACTTACAGAGTACTGGAATCAGAATATTGAACCCATGCTAAAGCTTGCGCGACCTTATGAAGGCAGGTCCCTGCGCAATGTCTACACAGATAGTTGGGAAGTCGGAGGAGTGAATTGGACAGGACGCTTCCGTGCAGAGTTTCAGCAGCGACGCGGTTACGACCTGCTTCCATATCTTCCTGTAATTACCGGTCGAATCGCAGAGGATCGCGACACCAGCGATCAATTCCTGAATGATTTTCGACGTACTATCGGCGATCTTGTAGTAGCTGAGCATTACGGGGTCTTCAAGGGGCTTGCCGCTACCGACAAGCTGGGCTTTCATCCAGAGTCGGGAGGGCCACACGGAGCTCCGGTCGACGCGATTGAAACGCTCGGTCTCGATACCTTTCCTCAATCCGAGTATTGGGCTCCATCGAAAATCCATCGCACCTCCGACGGCGACCGTTTCTTCGTGAAGGAGGCTTCAAGCGCTGCACATATCTACGGTAAAACTTTGGTCGCCGCTGAGGGCATGACCAGCATTGGTCCGCAGTGGGAAGAGTCAGTCGGTCGCGATCTTAAACCCGCCATCGATCAGGCATTCTGTGAGGGTTTAAATCTGCTCTTCTGGCACACCTTCACCTCTTCTCCTAAGTCCACCGGGGAACCGGGACAAGAATATTTTGCAGGAACCCACTTCAATCCAAAAATAACCTGGTTTGAGGATGGCAAGGCATTTCTGGCTTATATAAAGCGAGCTCAGTTCATGATGCAACAGGGGCTCCCAGTTTCAGATGTCCTCTACTATTACGGCGACCAGGTACCCAATTTCGTTCAAGTCAAAGCGACCGATCCTGCAGGCGTTATGCCTGGTTACGACTACGACGTGGTTGATGAACACATTCTTGCCACCGGCCTTCAGGTCAGAGAGGGGATGATTGTGCTTGCTAATGGAACCTCATATCGAGAGCTTGTTCTGCCCCCGATTCCGAGTGCCTCCTACGTCTCACTTCAGGCGATTCAAAAGCTTGTCAACGCGGGAGCAGTCGTTGTGGGAAAGAAGCCAGAGCACCTCACTGGTCTTCCAACCACCTCAGTGTCAGAGGCCACGTTTGAAAAGTTAGCCTCCGAGATATGGGGAAACTGCGACGGGGAAAATATCCAATTCAGAAAAGTCGGAGCAGGTGAAATTGTCTGTGGGCTCTCCGCTCGTGAAACACTCGTTCGCAATCATATTGTTCCGGACTTTACAACGTCTGGGAATAGTGAAACGTCGGACTTTGACTACATTCATCGGCGAGACGGCAATAAAGATATCTACTTCGTCCGGAACACCCGTGGAATCGGAGTGCATGCGAACCTAAGCTTTCGTGTAACTGGTAAACAACCTGAACTCTGGTCACTCGAGACTGGTGCGATCGTTCCTCAATTTCTTTATTCGGAGTCAAGAGATGGCCAGACCTCGCTTCCCATTCGGCTTGGCCCGTACGGCTCAACCATAGTGGTCTTCCGCAGCTATTCGCCAACTCATTTCATTCAGGCATCTCGTGATGGTCAAGAGATATTTCCTGCGTCTTCTGCCACACAAGCTGAATTGACGGTGTCAAGGGTCGCCGGCAAATTTCTGCTGGAAACTTCTACTGCCGGCACATATAGCTTCACAGAGAATCATGATCGACAACTCAAGGCTATCGTCAGTAGCCCTGAAGAGGTTTCTCTCTCATCCTTATGGCATATTACCTTCCCTGCTGGCCATGGCGCTCCTCCAGGTGCAGATCTAACTCGCCTGCAATCATGGACTGAAAATACTAATCCGGGTATCCGCTATTTCTCCGGGACTGGTAGTTATACGGCTTCCTTCAATGAACCGTCGTCGATGCGCAGTTCTTCTGGCAAGCTCTTCTTGAATCTTGGGGACGTTCGCGAAACGGCTCGAGTGTTTATTAATGGACATGATCTTGGGGTTCTTTGGCACAATCCTTATCGTGTTGAAATAACCAGCGCAGTACACGTAGGCAATAACGCGCTTCGGATAGAAGTCACCAATCTGTGGCCCAATCGCCTAATTGGCGACATGCTTCTCCCCCCGGAGCAACGGCTTACAAAGACAAACATTACGAAATTCGATAAGAATTCGCCTCTTCTGCCCTCCGGCCTCATTGGGCCAGTTTCATTTGAAGTGATGGAGTTGGCATCGGTGAAATCAGAGCGATATCGATGAGAGTTAGTTAATATCTCCAGATCGATCCGGCACACAAATAGTTGATTGGTGAGTTCTACGCAGAAAACGGGAAATCAAAGTCCGTGAATGGCTAAGGAGGAAGTGATGATGAAGCTTAGAAGTGATGTCCAATCCATGGGTCCCGAGACACCGTGCAGCAAAAATAATCCTCATAGGATAATTTTCGAATCTTTGCTATTAATGTTTTTGCTCTTCATTGAAAATCTCGTTACGGTGCATGCACAACAGTATCTTGCAACCATCAGCGGCGAAGTTCACGATCCATCCGGAGCAGAGATCTCTGACGCCACCATCGCGGCAACCGACCAGATGACAAAGTTCGTCACCAAAACCACGACGGGAAACAGCGGAGGTTATACCATCCCATCGCTGTCTCCCGGCACGTACAGCGTCACGATTAATGCGAATGGATTTCGCGAGGAGCTTCGAACTGGAATTGCATTGACTGCTGGATCCAACGCACGTGTGGACTTTTCCCTGTCCGTGGGAAGCTCAGATGTGAAAGTCCTTGTCACAGCGGACACAGCACTACTCGATACCACGTCTGCAAATCTGGGTACACACTCACACAAAAAGAAGTTGCCGACACACCCAACGTAGGACGTAACCCTTTTGTGCTCGATACCCTCGCAGCTGGCATCACATCTGGCGGATATATGCAGGGCAAGTCAAGTCAATTTACGATCGGTGGAATCGACATCCAAGTGATTACTCAGGGAAATTCAGGGCATAGTCGGTTAACTCTGAACGGCATTCCAGATGATCCGGCAGAGCGGCTTTCCGGTGCAACTTACTCTGGTTTTGTCCCTTCTCTGGAAGCGGTCCAGGAGGTAAAGACCCAGACATCGCTTTATGACGCCCAATATGGACACGGCAACGGCACCGTTGTGAATACCGTTGTGCGCAACGGCACGAATCAGTTGCACGGTGCCGCGTACTATGTCTTTCAGAACACCTATCTCAACGCCAACAATTACGAGCGCGTTCCTAACCAAAACGGCGCTATTAATCCGGCGAGCCCCACACGGCGGCCAAACGATCAGTTTGATCAAACAGGTTTTGTACTGGATGGCCCCGTAATGATTCCACACCTCTATAATGGCCACAATAAAAGCTTTTTCATGGTGGCCTACGAGCGATTTCAGTCACACAGGTCCATACCGTTCTCAACGCGTGTTCCCACCGACGCAGAGCGCCACGGTGACTTCTCCGCCTTATGTTCAAACTTTGTCGCCGGAGTTTGTACCGCCGGCGATGGTATTCAGATCTATGATCCAACCACAGTAGGTGCCTCGGGCAATCGCACTCCTTATCTTAACAACATCATCGCTTCCAGCAGGTTCAATGCTGCAGGTACAGCGCTGTTGAAGTATTTCCCGGAACCAAACACGAGTAATGGAATCAACAATTACATCTCAAACCAAACATCTTATCCGAACAGCCTTCCTTCCTTTATCGTTCGAGTAGATCAGGCGTGTCGGTGCGATGTTATCTGCGTCAGCGCCATAATCTTTCGCGGAGAAGGCGACATAGGATTGCTGCTTCGCGCCTGGTTGCGCAGCCAGCGTTCCGACCACAAGCACCAGATTTCATTCGGCGGTTCGGCAACCCTGAAGTATGGCCCCAGAATTTCACTTCTGGCGCACTTCTTCTCGGCCTCTCCAAGTACGTTGACGCTGGATACAACCTCACTCACGAATGGTCAGGTCTTCCAGACCGATGTAACGGGTGACGGTACGACTGGCGACCCCGCCCCCGGTACGCTTGCAGGCGACTATATGCATCGCGTGAAACCGACAAACCTTGGGGCTTTCATCACGAACTACAACAATACCGTAGCAAATACGCTGACACCGGCCGGCAAGGCTGTGGCGGCAAGCGGCCTGATCACCCAGGCGCAGCTTATTCAGATGGGCGCTGCGATTCAGCCGATTGCTCAGCTTCCTCAGACGAACGGTGTCTTCAACCCCACCTACCGCCAAATCGATGCTCAGGTCTCTTATCCAATCGCCCTGAAACGGCTGCGCGAAGGTATGACCCTGGAGCCGGTGATCGCGTTCTACAACGCCGGTAACTTCTCCAACTTCGCAAATGACACCAGCGTTCTGCAGAACACTACTGCTGCAGGATTCACAACCAACAGCGGCACAGCCGGCTTCGGGAACATCACCGGCCTGAACAATCTCACCACACAGGCTTCCAAACGTACGGTGCGCGGCATCGGCACCTTCGATCAGGGCGCTCAGCGTACGGTGGAGTACCAGCTACACCTGAACTTCTAACGCACCACAAGCAGCAAAACAGGAAGAGACCGCTTCGGCGGTCCCTTTCTCCTCACGATGGGCACCTCTCCCCAGCGCGCGTCCGGTGCGGCAACCACAGCGCACTCCAAGACGTCGGGACGCGTCTGGATCGCATGTTCCACTTCGATGGACGCGATGTTTTCGCCACCGCTGATGATGATGTCCTTCTTCCGATCCACGATCTTGAGGCAGCGCTCCTCGTTCCAGACGGCCATGTCTCCAGTGCGTAACCACCCGTCGACGATGGCGTCGCAGGTCAGTTCAGGCTCCCGGTAATAGCCATCCATCACGTTGTCTCCGCGTACGGCAATCTCTCCGACCGTGCTTCCATCCCGAGGAACATCAAGACCTCCGTGATCGACGACGCGGGCCTCAACACCAAGGAAAGGCCAACCTGCGGATGCAGCAAATCGTTTGCGAGCTTCGTCATTCGCATAGGTCACGGTGCACTTGTGCCGTCGGGGCAACGAAGCGGAGTGAGAGGAACATGCATATCGTTTTGGCTCCTGGGTCCAATTCGCGTGCTTAGTAGTTGGCCAATTGCCCCTTCAAGCGATCAGGTGAAAGATGGCAATATATTGGCGACAAGTGTTGCTGTGGGACTGCATCACCAGTCTGACTAAAGGAAATGTACGGTTCCTGATCGGCCCTCCACGCAACCCATTGTGGAAGCCCTGGCCCATTCGGATCTCCGGTCTTGGCAAAGTTAGTCCAATAGCTTTGCACGGTTTGCGAGAGCCTGTGGTCCGTCGAAGTAAATGGCAGCCAACTGAAGGAGCGAGATTGAAACGTGCCGAAGACGTAAGGGATCTCCAGCGAATGGAAAGCACCGAGCTCCGACTCCCCCTTTCCTGGGACCGAACGGTCGAACCTGTAAACGAAAGCGCGTCGTCCAGTGCTCATCGTCAGGGCAGCTTCTGCTCCGATGGGGCATGTCGCAACGATGTCGTTGCTCGCCTGGTCGAACGCGGGGGCGCCGTGAAGGAGAATCTTTGTCAGGTAGGTCGCGACCACAAGGTTTGTCCAGTTGCCGTAAAGTGGGCGCGCCGCATCCGCAAATAGTTTAAGCACTTCAGCCGGCTTCGGCTTGTTTGCGGGCTGCAGAGACTTCTTCGCGGCCACAGCTGCAACGACGCGGAACGCGCTGAACTCTCTCGCGTTTATTCCGGCAAGCAGGTCGACCTGCTGAATTTTCCCTGACACAAAGGCCCGACCAGGCGACTGGGTAAGCACCCAACCATCGATGACGGCCGCATTCGCGTCGTAGCCCTTGAATTTCGATGCAATCAGACGGTCCTCAATCTCGGAAATCTGAGCAGGTGTCAATTTCCTCAGGACTTCGAGTTGCGATCCGGGCTGCCCACCTGCTTCTTGTCCAACGGCGGTTGCCAGCGGCTCCATCTCGGCAACACTGCTTTTCGTTCCGAACCCCAGGGCGGGACCGCTCTCAGCGATGACCTTGCGAAACAGGTTCGTCGTGAGCGGAGTCGTCATCAGGACGGTCGCATCGATCGCTCCGGCAGACTCGCCGAAAAGCGTCACGTTTCCGGGATCGCCACCGAACTGAGCGATGTTTTGCTGGACCCATTGCAGCGCTGCAATCTGGTCAAGAAGCCCATAGTTGCCCGAGCTATGATGCGGGGACTCCGCCGTCAACTCAGGATGCGAGAAGAAACCCATCACTCCAAGCCGATAGTTGAGCGTGACCACAATCACACCATGCGCTGCAAGTGATGTGCCGTCGTACCCGTCCTCCGCCCCGCTGCCGATCCTGTTGCTGCCACCATGTAACCAGACCATCACAGGAAGATTGGCACTCGCCCGCAACTGAGGCGTCCACACGTTCAGATACAGACAGTCCTCCGACGGGTCCACCACCTGCCGCGTAAATGCGGCGCCGTAGGTTTCGGCGAGCGGCGCAATGAAGCCATCTGTCCCTTCCTCGCGCTGCATGCAGGGCTGGGACGGCTTCGTCGCGTCGCGTATCCCGGTCCACGCAGCGACGGGTTGCGGTTCGCGCCAGCGCAACGCTCCCACTGGAGCCTTCGCAAAAGGGATTCCTTCAAAGACGGCGGTATTGCCCTGCAGCTTTCCCCTGAGCGAACCGTTGGCCAAATGGACGAGAGGCCCATTGGACACTGCACGATGCGGCTTTTCAGCAGTTGCAAGAAACATTGGAAGCGCGAGACAAAGAACAATGAGCCGCATGGAAATCTTTCGCATCGGGTTCGACGAACGCTTCAGCTGTGTTGTTTTTCTATCCGCAGGATGGCCCACCAAGACGTTTTCCCAATAATGGAGCTCAGCGAGTTGCAAATTTTCTCGCAAATATGGCTTCGTCTCCGAACGATTCAAAACATGAACTCGCAACGCAGCAAGGAAACGCGACTCCTTATCTTGCCACAAAACGAAGTATCTTTCAATGGAGAACTTTTTGCTCCATTGGTATGTTCTTTGTGGCAAAATAAGAAAATTCATTCAGAACCGGGGAATCGTGATGTCAGACACAACGACAAGTGGCGGTCTGCAGTTCCTCGAAGACAGATGGGATGACGCAGTCGCCGCCACCCTGGATCAGGCCGACACTCTCCGTTACCGGTCGAATCTTCTCGGTTCCGGCCTTCGGGCGACGAATATCGGAGGCAGCAATACCAGTTCTAAGCTCGACCAGCTCGACTCCATCGATGGCACGACCAGGACAATCCTCTGGGTCAAAGGCCCAGCCGGAGAGCTTGCCAGTACCGTGCGCTCGGACTTTGCGACGCTCTACCTCGATAAATTGCACACCATTGAGAGCCGGCACACGCGTACTGCGAAAGAACTCCCGCTGGCCGATCTCTATCCGCTGGTCACCTTCGGTAACAATCCTACGGCGGCGCCCATCGACACGGTGTTACACGCCTTCCTTCCCTTCCCGCACGTGGACCACCTTCATCCTCAATGGGCTATGACTCTGGCAGCATCACCGGATAGGAAGATCAAGATGGAAGAGTTCAACTCGGAGTTCGGGCATGAACTCGCTTGGCTGCCTTGGCACCCACAGGAATTCGAGCGCGCCCGGATGCTGCGCGACATTGTGAACAAGACCCCCAGCTGTGATGGCGTCCTGCTCGCCGGGCAGGGACTATTTACCTGGGGCGACACGCAGCGCGCATGCTACCTGTCGACGCTCATAATCATCGACCATCTCGGCCAGTTCTTCGAGTGGCACGCCGAGCTGGAGCAGTACCTCGAGCGCTATGGCCTTCGCAAAGACGGCCAGTCATTCGGGAAAGATATTCCATCGCGCCCCAATGAGGCGGTGGCGGGAGGTGAAGCCTTTGACGGATAAGAATGCAAACAGCATCGATCGCCGGCAGTTTCTTTGTGGCGGTTTAGCGGCCGCCTCATGCGCGCTGCCTGCGAGCACAAGGATGATGCGCAATCGGGAGCCGTCATGGCCCAGTGCTCGGCTGACGGGCGCGACCGCCCTGAAGATCGATGCGCGCCAGTTCATGAGTCTGCACCAGATGCGCACATGGTATGAGGAACTCGATGACTGCGGCTTGCGCGCCACGGGGTCGACCGTGCAGGAGCGCTATATAGACAGGTTGCACGAGCGGATGATGCGCGTGGGCATGGCGCACCTGCGGTCTGAGCCGGTTGCCTTCAAGTCATGGACGCCTTCGTCCTGGTCCGTCGATGTGATGAGCGGGACCGACACCGGCCCGGTGCCCATCGCAGCCTACATCCCCTACTCCGGCGCACTTCCCCCGGAGGGAATCACGGGCCAGCTGCATTACATTGCGTCGGGTGCACCGGTGGCTCCGGGATCGCTCAAGGGCAAGATCGCTCTGGTGCAGATGACGATCCCGCACACGAACCTTCAGCCGCTCTATTCGATGTCCCACGACTGCTACGATCCGGACAAGCTCATGCCGCTCGACCGCGAGTACCTTCGCGTTTGGCTCAGCGATATCCACGCCCGCCTGCCCTTCATCCGCGCCGCCGCGCCGCTGGCTGTGATCGCAATCCTTCCACTCGACGACGCCTCGGCCGTCGGTCTGTATACGCCCTACGATGGCGTCATCCGCGACTGCCCTGGTCTGTACGTCTCCCGCACGTATGGAACCAGGTTGAAGCTCCAGGCCGACGCCGGCACTCCGGTGCGCGTTCGCCTCAATGCAACGGCCCAGCCCGCGACCTCGCGCAACCTGCTCGGCATAATTCCGGGGCGCAGCAAGGAGATGATTCTCCTCCACAGCCATACCGACGGTCCGAACGGGATCGAAGACAATGGCCCGGATCTCATCCTCTCCACGGCGCAGTATTTCAGCCGCATTCCGCAGGAGTTGCTTCCCCGATCGATTCTCTTTGTCCTCACGACGGGCCACTTCGCCGGCGGGGTCGGATCGCGCAACTGCGTCAACCGCCATCGTGACGACATCCTGGCCAGCGTAGTTGCATCGGTCACAGTCGAGCACGTCGGTGCGATGGACATGGCAATCACACCGGAGGGATCGTTTCGCTCCACGGGCGCAATGGAGCCTGCGCTCGTCTTTATGCCGCCCGGTGCTCACGTGCTCAGTCAGGGAGTTGTCGCGGGGCTCGTATCCGGCCGTATGGGCGGCACCTTTCTGGCCGGCCCAACCAACCCGCATCCGCAGAGCATGGAGACAGCATCTGCATGGCCTGGCGAGGGCGAGTACCTGTGGAACGGTGCCGGTCTACCAGAGGCCAACTACATTACCGGGCCAAACTACCTCTTCAACGCGGGCTATCCTACCGCGAAGCACGTGGACTTCGAGCGCATGCGCAGGGCCTCGATGGGGTTTGTCGATATGGTCCTCGGGCTTAGCAGAATTCCGGCTGAGACCCTCAAGGTGACACCACCGCGCGATCGGCCGACCACGTGACATTCCCTCGCTCGCTCTTGTCAACCATCAATCGCACTGGCCCGAGCAGCCCCGACTCCAGCAGTGGCGAATCTGCCTGGTAGAACGACTGCGGCGCGAACGCAACGGGCGTGACATTGGGCTGCTTATCGCCGATCAGCCGGTTCGGCCAGAGGTTTGTCACCTTCACCTCAATCTGATTCATCCCGGCGTGCAGGTCGCCGGTGATGTCCGCGACATACGGTGCATGCCACAGCACCTCTGTCGTTTTGCCATTCACAAACACCTGCGCAATCTCCCGAACATCACCCAGGTCCAGATGGATGTGCGCGCCCCTCTGCAGTGCCTCTTCGGGAGCCGGCAGCGTGTACTCATAGGTCGCTGTCCCGGAAAAGAAGCGGACCCCGGGATCGGACGAGTCCGTCCAGGACATCAGTTTCTGAAACTGAGCGGCCGCCGGAACGCCGCGCCCACGCTGGAAGCTCAGCGTCCATGGCCCAGTCAGCGTTGCCAGTGGGGCCACTCTCACCGGCGGACTCGTCCAGGCGGTCGCGCAAGTCGACCGCCGGAAGACCATAAAGACGGCCTCGAACGGCAACAGTGTCATCGGCACAGTTGTGCTATCCGGGCCAGAGCGATAGCTGGCCGGCTCGCTGTGTCCGTTCTCCGCATGCCACAGCTCCGGCCGCCTGCCGCTCACGCGAAAGGTCATTTCGACATTCTCCGTGCGGTCTCTTTGGTTCGAGAGAAAGTAAATGTCTGCGTCCGCCGTACGGCGATGCAGCGTAAGTATCTCTCTATCCGGCTCAGGTTTGTTGAAGGTAACGTCCGCATGAACGCGCTCGGCTGCGAGCACCCGCTGCAGATTGCCTCCCGCGTACACACGACCCTTGCCGAACATGCGCCCTCCCTGAGACGGGTCGCCGTCTCCCCAAAGCTCACTGGCGATGGCCTCTATGGCCGCATCGTCCGATTGCACTCCGAGCCCGCCCACCGGCCTCGACGCAACGACGACCGCTCCCGCATGGAGAACGATGTCGAAAGCTTGGCTCGTCAGGGTCTCGCGAACGTGACGGGCATTGCCGACAGCGAGCACAATCGGATTCAGGTATTGACTCTCACGAAGGAAGGCCACAAGTTTTTGTCGCGCGGGAAAATACTTCGCCCAGACCAAGCCATCTACCACGGACTCAAGAAGCCCAAAGAAGCTATCCACGACGCAGAACTCTATCGGCTCTATCACAAGGTA
>Ga0137415_10003782_pt1 | contig 15025 bp, 8 predicted proteins | sample CZODoug3_1_1_16f_FD_183082 | JGI IMG/M metagenome (GOLD analysis project Ga0137415, IMG submission 183082) | Vadose zone soil fungal communities from Angelo Coast Range Reserve, California, USA - CZODoug3_1_1_16fungal (Hybrid Assembly) | ecosystem: Environmental > Terrestrial > Soil > Vadose... | reverse complement strand
GCCGCATGTTCAGGACGTGCTCCAGCAACATCTCGGCATCGTCGAGCACATTCTCCTTGATGCACAGCTGTGCCAGCAGCCGGATGCCTTCGACGTGCGGGCCCTGCTGCTGCAGATAGGCGCGAATCCGGTCCTCGGCGGGGCCGGACTCGCCTTCGTTCAGGAGAAAGGAGCCTTCCGCCAGGGGCGGCGGCAGGTCAGCCAGGCGACCGGCGGCGCGCGCCGCCTCCTCGGCTTCTTCATTCGAGCCGTTTTGCCGGCAAAGTGTCTGCAGAGCCGACCAACTTCCCGGCAATGCATCGTTGAGTTGAACCGCACGCCGGAAAGAGCCCAGGGCAGCAGTGCGATCTCCCATGGCGAGCTGCAGCTCGCCCAGCGCGTGGCTCACGCTGCCCGACTGCGGAAACTCCGTCTCCAGCTGCTTCAGCGCGGCCAGCGCTTGGCTCCGATCCCCGGCCGCCGCCAGTTGCCGGTTCGCGGCGAGCCGCGACTGCAGAGTAGTAAACGCCAACGAGAGCGCCGTGCCAGCCATGAGGACATTATACGCTGGAAAAAAAAGCGGGCCCGAAGGCCCGCTGCAGGATGGAAATGATGTCTTCGTGGATCTTAGAAGTTCAGCGTCACGTTCGCGAACATGTAGCGGCCCAAGGTGTCGTAGGTTCCCACATACGTGTTGCCGTTCACGAACGCTGTCGGGAAGAAGTCGCTCGTGAGCTGCGGAGGATCCTTATCCAACACGTTGTTCACGCCTACCAGCACCGATATCGTCTTGTTGACGGTGTAGCTGGCGGTCAGATCCAGATAGTTGAACTGCGGCAGGCGCGCCCAATGCGGATCTGAGCCACCCGCCGTCCCCACCAGCGGGTTCGGGCTGTTCTCGTCGTTGATGACCGAGCCGATGTGACGGATCTGGGCCGAAACGCCGAGTCCCGGCAGCGGGGTGTCATAGCCCACCCGGATCTTGCCCTTGAACTTCGGAATCGGCACGCCGCAGGTATTGCCGTAGTAGCCGGCGCAGTCATACGACGGTCCACCCGCAACCACCTGCGTGATCAACTGGGCCGTATAGGTGCCTGTAAAGGTGAAATTCAGCTTGCCGTAAGCACCCAGGTCCTGCTTGTACGCGACCGCGAGATCCGCACCCTGCGTCTTCAGTGAGCCCAGGTTGAGAGTGATGTCGTCCACATAACCCGAGGTCGACAACCACAGTGAGGAGGACGGATCGCGATGAATCGCATCGCAGTACAGGTTGTTCGTCAGACACTGGTTCATCTGATAGGCGAACCCGGTCGAGGTGATGACGTTCTTCACCTTGATGTTGAAGTAGTCCAACGACATGGTCAGAGCCGGCAGCATCGTCGGAGTGAGGACGAACCCTGCCGAGTAAGTATCCGCCTGTTCCGGCTTCAACTGCGGATTACCGCCCACCAGGCCGTTGTACTGTCCGGCACTGTTGCCAGGGACCTTGCCGTACTGAGCGGCACTCACGCCGGTGCGCGCGCACTGTGCCGCGGTGGCGGTCGGAGGCGATCCGCTCGATGTGGCGCAAGGATCGCCGTTGGACGATCCGTCCAGGGCCACCACTTTCTGCTGGAACAGCTCTTGGATGTTGGGGGCCCGCACCGCACGCTGGTAGCTCCCGCGGAAGCGCACGTCGCTCGTGGGTGCCCAGTTCAAACCAACCTTGTAGGTGTTGGTATTGAAGCCCAGGCTGTACGAGGAATAGCGATAGCCCGTTTCGATCGACAGCTCCTTCGCAAAGGGCTTGTCCTCGAGGATCGGGACACCGGCCTCGACGTACCCTTCCCAGAGACTGAAGCCTGCATCCAACGGCAGAATGGCGTTTCCGGCGCCGGATACGTCATTCTGGATATCAGGGGCATCCGGGTGCAGCGTTGCATGTTCCGAGCGCCACTGCGTACCGAAGTTCACGACGAGGCCATCCTCGTTCCACGGGAGCTTGACGCCGTACTTGCCGAGATCGCCGGTGACGTTGGCGTCGCCGACTCGCTCTTCGGTGAAGCCCGTCAGAATCGTCGGAATCTGCAGATAGTCCAGCTGGGCCTGGGTCACACCACCCGGTTGCCAGATGTTGTAAGGCACGCATCCCGTCGGTTGGCCTTTGCACACGGCGGTTCCATCCCCGTTCGGGTTCGGAACGACATTCAATGCATTCGTCAGGCGCGTCTTGGAAAAGTTGCCGCCACCGAAGTTGGCGTACTGGGTCTGGCCTTCCATCAGGTAGGCGTCGTACTTCCAGCCCTCGGTGATCTCGCCCCTGGCACCCACTACCATGCGGAATGAGGTGTGGTCGAGCTCGTTGAAGCGCGGACCGCCTTCAACGTTGCGACGGCCGATCGTGACCTGAGCCGATCCCGCGGTTGAACCGCCACAGATGGCAGCTATTTCCGCAGCCGACATCAGCGGGTTGCTGCAACTGACATCCGTCTTGCCGTTGGGAATTCCGGTCGCCGGGTCCACCGCCTGGCCGGTGCCGTAGAACGCGCCGCCCGGCGCCAATTGCGCGGTGGAGCGGTCCAACATGAACATGAACTCGTCATAGACCTGCACATGGTCAGTGACGTCATAGTGTGCGAACTGGCCGGCCGACCAGCGCTCATCGGGACGCTGGAAGTAATTCGTCGGCGCGTAGTTGTAGGCATATTGGCGGCCATAGGGCAGGAACGCGCCGCTCGGGTCGACGGAGAAGCTGCCGTTGGCGGTGCCGAACCGGCCGAACGGGTTCGTGCTGGAACCGTTACACACGAATGCCCCACCCGGGCCGATCGGATCGGTGGTGCAAGCGCTGAAATCGCGTCGGGCTTCGAGTAGCCCATCGACGCGACGGTAGCTGCCGTACGCGGTGAAGTTGCCTTTACCATCGGCGAAATTGTGACCCAGGAGGAAGGTGATGTCCTTTGTCTTGCCGTCGTTCGTCGAGTCGTGGTCGTACGGAATACCGGCAGCATTCAGGACGGGTTGCATCGCAGAATGATTGTGATGGTTGTTCATCGCCGCGTTGGCGTTGACTTGTACGCCTTCGAAATGATCGTTCATTACGAAGTTCACCACGCCCGCGACGGCGTCCGCGCCGTAGGTCGAGGACGCGCCACCCGTCAACACATCGATGCGCTCAACCAGAGCGGCAGGAATGTTGTTGAGGTCGGGGGCTGAGAAGCCGTTGAGTGCCGGTCCGTTCGGGTCGCCAGGCATCAGGCGGCGGCCGTTGATCAGAACCAGTGTCCGCTGCACACCGAGATCGCGCAGGTTGACTGTAGCTTCGCCGGTAGCGCCGTTGGACACGCCGCCGCCCATGTCGGGGGTCACCTGGGGCAGAGTGTTCAGCAGATCCTCGATGCGAGTCGATCCCTGCTGCTTGATTTCCTCCGCGCCCACGCTCGTCACGGGGCTGACAGATGTCATACCCGGCGCGACGACGCGCGAACCCGTGACTACAACTTCCGAGATGGGCGCTTCGTCCGGCGCCGCCGGATCCGCAGCGTGTGCTACGGGGACTACCGCAGCGGCCGCTGCATTCGCGAATAGCGCATAGCGCACCGCGCGACGCAGAACGTCGTTATTAGCCATTGAAATCATCCTCCAAAAAAACTCGCAAAGTGGTTGGGTGCTGAGTGCAGGCGACGCGTCCTCCCGCTCGACAAATCCCGAGGCGTTCCAAGTTGGTATGACGGTGCTGCTGCAATGTGGGGCGGAGAATACACAGTGACCTCGGCCGTGGAAAGCATGTGTGCAAAAAGGCAACAGAAAAATTTCCGACCGGAGATGCATAAATTCCCGGGACCAGCGTTGGTCTATACGGTACCGATCACGCTTTTAGTTGCATGAAATCGCGAAAATACGTGACTGCCGGCGGCTCTGCAGGCTCTTTGTAGCCACGGCGCAACGTGATTCTGAAGCAAAGATCGTGCTGCAGGTTGTAAACTCGATTTAACTCACCGCTACTTCAGGTACCTCGAGGGTTGTTTGTTTAGGCCATTTTTGAAAAGTGGCTCCATCAAATTTGCGCATGTTGGCTCCCTGCAGCCGCTGCGAAACAGATACTTTCGAGAGATGTGGCGCTGGCTCGGGAGGCAGATGCGGAGTGACTTAGTGCGCGGGTATTTGCGATGCCTGCTTCTGTGGGCACTGCACGCGGCGGCTGCGTTGGTCGCTCCGGCCGCGTCGGCCGCCGAGATTTCCGCGGCGGTTACGCCGACCGCGGCGATTTCATCGGCCGTGTTGGTTCCCGACATTGCGGCTGCGGGGGTTGATGTGCCGGAAACCGCGGGAATGTCCGCTGCGAATGACGCGCCTTCCGAATTCGCCATTCCAACTCGCATCGATCGGATTGGCCGGATCGTTGTCCCCGTCACAATCAACGGCCAGGGGCCGTTCCGCTTCATTGTTGACACAGGGGCGAGTCGCTCTACCGTGGCGCCGAGTGTGGTGAGCAGACTGGGCCTGTCGCAGGCGGCCGAGACTCAGATCGAGGTGAACGGGATTACGGGGACTGCGCAGGTGCCGGCGGTTTCGATCGCCAGCCTGCGCTCTGGAGAAGTGGCCCTCGATGGCCAGTCTTTCCCGGTGCTGTGGGAGTCGATGATGGCGGGCGCCGACGGGATTCTGGGTGCGGCGGGTCTGACGCGACAGGTGCTCTCGGTCGACTTCGAACACAACAAGGTTTCTTTATCGGATGCGACCGGTACAAGTGGACCCATCGGATACACACGCATCCGGGCGCACCGGCTGAGCGGTGGCTTGTTGGCCGTGCCGGCTCATGTCGGCAGAATTAGTGTCACGGCCGTAATCGATACCGGATCGCAGCGGACACTGGGTAACCTGGCACTGCGGGACGCAATGAACGTGCTGCCGCGCCCGGGCATGCCGATGCAGGTCGCCACTGTTTACGGGGCCACAACGGAAGTCGTTCAGGGAGAGACGCAAGTTGCTCCCATCATTTCAATTGAGCAATTGCGCATCGCCGACGTGACCCTCACGTTTGGCGACTTCCACATCTTTGACGTCTGGCAACTGCGGGAGGCACCGACACTGATTATCGGGATGGACATACTAGGGACCGTTGGGGGGATCACCATCGACTTCAAACATCAGTATGTCTACTTCCAGGGGCGCGGCATGTTGAGTACGTCGAGCCCGGATGCTTTTCACGCGTACAGTATTCTGCATACCGGAGGTAGGCGCTAGCACACGGGGGCAGACGCTGGCGCATGGAGCAGGTGCTAGCGCACGACGGCCGACGCTAGCGCAACTGTCCGGTCTCCAGATACGCGCGTAACGGCGCCAGTTCCCCTGCGTAATGGGATGCCCGGCCGGATGATCGCTGGTACAGCGGCTGGCGAACCTGCCACACACTTGCGGTTTTGACGGCTCGCGGTTGCGCGCCGGGCGGGTTTGCGGCCGGTTGACTCGCAACTCCCAGGAAATCCAACAGCTGCCCCGTCACTGCTTCGGGGTTATGCACGTACGCGTCGTAGTCGACGTCATGGATATCGGCGCCGTAAAGCGCCTTCCAATGTTGCATCAAGCGCAAATATTGCACGTAGTAGTGCCCGGTGTCCGCGAGATCGAGCGCGTAGCGCATCCGCTGATCGAGGTGCAGGAAAAATATCGACAAACAGTTGTCCAACGGATTGCGCCGCGTGTGCACGATCCTTGCGTCCGGGAACAGCTGCTTGATGAGCCCGATGAGCAGAAAGTTGTCCGGTCGCTTGTCGGTCACGTGAGTCGCGTCGGGAAAGACCCGGGCGAGTGACTGCAGATACTGGCCGGCCAGCAACTGGAGCTGCCCGGGCGATCGCGTTGCCATGGATGTAGGAAAGGGCGCGAGGGCCGTGCACGCCATGTCGGGCAAAAACCCGAGCTCCCCGCCCGCGGTGGCGCCGGTACGGTCGGCAATCAACTGCTCGATCAGCGTCGAGCCCGAGCGGAACATTCCGCAGATGAATATCGGTCGTGGGCCCGAAGCGCGCTGTGCGGATGGCGTCGATCGCCCTGGAAACGCGGCAATCAACTCGTCTATGAATTGCTCCGTCGCGCTTTTGTCGTAGTGTCCGGTTCCTGGCGCGGCGCTCTTGCGACTGAATTGGTTCGACGCTGCATATGTTTCGAACGCCGCCGCGTAAGCGCCGCAACTGTCGAGCGCGCGGCCGAGAGCGAAGCCGAGTGTCGCGCGATCCGCATCGGTCGCCCCGGGTGCTGTGAAAGCTGCCCGCAACCGGCTGATGAACGGCTCATCAGTCGACTGGAAGTCCTGGAGACCGGCGTAGCGTGCGAGTGCGTTGCTGTCGGATGGGTGCAGCTGCAGGATCTTCTCGTAGGTGCAGGCGGCTTCCCTTGCGCGTCCCTGATCCTCCTGCAGGTTGGCGAGGTTGAGCAGCGCCGGTACGAATTTTGGATTCAGGGTCAGGGCCATCTGCAGCTCGCGTTCCGCGGCGTCGTAGCGATGCAGGTGATCTGAGTAGATGACCCCGCGGTTCAGGTGGACGTCCTCCGGTTGCGCTACGCCCCGGTTCAAAGCGTGTTGATAACACTCGAGGGCGGCCGAATGCCGGCCCGTCGCGCGGAACAGAACCGCCAGGTTATACCAGGCATCGGGCAGATCGGCGCGCAGCGCGAGCAGCTGCTGATACGCTTCAATAGCCTCAGGCAGCCGTCCCTCGCGCGCGAGCGACTGCGCGTCGCGAAGCAGCACGTCGGGAGTCCGGCTCATGGTCTCAGGCCGGATCCGAAAGTGTGAACCAACAGTTGAAGGCGATCGTTATACGCTCACCTTCACCTTCGAACGGCTTCACGTCGTGCAGCAGCCACGAGGGAAACATGACGAGCTGGCCGGCCTCCAGCGACACGTTGGCGATCTGGGTCGAGAATGGCAGCCGCAGGTTCGCGTTGGCGGGATCGACGTACATGTTGCTCATGACCATTGGATTGACGAACGTCAGCATCCCACTGTCCGTGCAACCGGGATCGTGTTCGCCCGGATCCACGCAGTACACACCGCTCCAGGAGGCATTTGGATGGTTGTGCAGTCCGAAGAAGCCACCCCGCCGGGTCACGTGAAACCAACAATCGTTATAGATGTTCAGCCGCGAGACGGTGGCGCGGTCATAACCGCTCAACATGGCAATCATCGACAGCATCTGGCCCCAGCAGAACGCTTTCAGCTCCTGTACGGCCGGGTCGCTCGAGCGGAACAGGTTGAAATCACTTTCGAACACCGGCGCGTTGCGCTGGGTGATCGGTCGCGGGTTGCGCGGGCCGGTCTGCTCCTGCGCCTGGATGCACAGCTTCAGCGCCGCATTGAGCTGCTCGGGATTCGGATGCCGGCTCCTGGAGAGCGGCACGCTGAAAAGATGGACGACTTCAGGTGATTGCACGGTGCTTCCTTCGCTCAGGCAGGCCGCTGCCGCTGCGCCGGATACTGCTCGATGACATCACCCAGCACCGCCTGCAACTTTCCCAACCACGGCTCGTAATTGCGCCATTGATCGACTCCTTCGGCAAACAGGGGCCGGCGCACCTGTTCCGAGCTCGCAGTCTGGACCACGCGCTGTGTTTCGTGGAAACGCAGACACTGCGCCTCGAACGGCAGGCCGCAATAATCGAGCAGCTTGCGCACTTCCCCCTCCAGGTCGGCGACCAGGTTTTCGTAGTAGACACGATGGATTCGTCCGGGCAGCACCGTGTCGAAATGCGCCATCAGGCGTACATAGTCGCGGTAATAGCGGCCGATATCCTCGAGGTCGTAGCTGAACCAGACGCCCGACTGAAAATGCTGTTTGAAGTTGGAAAAGCAGCAGCCGAGGGGCGAACGCCGCGCGTCGATGATGCGCGCGTTCGGCAGTATCAATTGGATGAGCCCCACGTGAAAGAAGTTGCTCGGCATCTTGTCAATGAAGTGCGGCGTACCGCGCAACCGGTGCGCCCGTGTCTGGGCCAGGTAGCGTTCGCCGAGGGCGGTCAGCTCGCGGCGTGACAGTCGCACCACCGATTGTGGATACGCCGGCGGCTGTCCCGACTGCTCCAGTATGCCGAGCTCGAGGGCGAAGCCGGGAATGTCCGGCAATTCGCGGGTGCCCTCCACCTGGGAGTGGCTCGCGAGAATCTGCTCAATCAGCGTTGAGCCTGCCCGCGGCATTCCCACAATGAAAATCGGATCCTGGGCCGCGCTGCCGAAGCCCTTGCACGCGGCCAGGAACTCCCGGGTGTAGAGCGTCAGCGTCCGGTTCACCAGGCCCGTGTTGCCTTCGCTCGAGTACACGGCCGCCGCTCGCCGCAGGGCGTTCCCACGCGAGTAGTGTTCGAAAGAGGCCGCATAGTCTGCGGCGTCCTCCAGTGCCTTGCCCAGCGCAAACTCGAACTGCAGACGATCCTGATTGCCGAGATCCGCTCGTGCCGCCTGGGCGCGCATCGCATCGATATCGTCTTGGGTGAAACGGAAGGTCTTCAGGTTCGCGAGGCTGAAATACGCTTCCCCGAATTCGGGTCGCAGCTGCGCGCTGTGCCGATAAGCCGCCACCGCTTCGGCGAAGCGGCCTGCAAATCGCAACGCGTGACCATAGGCGAGCCGCACCATCTCGTTTTGCGGATTCTCGGCGACCAGAGTCGCGAGAATGTCCACCGCTCGATCGTTGTGCCCGAGCAGACTGCATGCCGAAGCCTGCAGTGAGCGGGCCAACAGGTCGTCCGGACGCGTGGCCAGAAGCCGCTCGAGCAGTGGCAGGATGGGCTCCGCCTTCTGCTGACTGAATAGTGTCCGCGCGAGGTCGAACCGCGCGTCCCGGTAGCCGGGTGCCAGTTGCAGACATTGCCCGAGGAGGCGCTCTGCTTTGACGAAGTCCTCACGCTCAGCCGCGACCTGGGCCAACAGGCGCAGGGCGACAACATCCTCCGGGTCCTTTTGGAGTTGGCGCTGCAGAAGTGACTCGGCCGCGTCCAGACGGAACGTGGTCAGTGCGGCGGCGGCCTCCGCAAGGCGCTTTTCAGGCGCCGCCAGCCGAACGTAGTTGTCATAAGCTGTGTCACAGGATGTAGGGTCGCCACGCGCGGCATGAACCGCTGCAAGCTCGCGCCAGCCTTCTGCGAGATTCGGCTCCAACTCCACCGCGCGTGACAGCGCGACGAGCGCGTCCGCCTCATTTCCCTGCGTCCGCAGTGTTCGCCCGAGCTCCAGCTGGATCAGGGCCGAATCGGGTTGGGCCGTTGCGAGATCCCGGAAGGCAGTCTCGGCGCCGGGGTCCCCAAAGCTGCGGCGAGCAGTGCCCAGAAGCAGGGTCGCCACCGGATGTCCGGGATACTCCGCGAGAATCTGTGCTGCTTTGTCGGCCGCGGCCCGCGGGTCGCTGTCCAGCAGTGCGGCAATCTGCATCAACTTCGAGTCGACCGCTGCACTCTCTCCCGTCAACGCGCCCTCCATTCACGACCCGCGCTAGAATCTGCTGCAAGCGAAACACCATAGGTGAACTTCTTGAGCAACGTCAATGCCGCGGTTCCGGATGACGCGACGGTCATGAGGATGCTTCAGGCTTCCAAGGCTGCAAGCGCCGCCGGACGTGGGAGCGAAGCCGACCAGCTTCTGGCTCGCGTCGCGCAGATGGCCCCGGGACACCCGGCCGTGTTGAACGAGCTCGGATTGCGGATGATGCAGCGGGGCGAAGCCGCGAAGGCTCGGGAGTTGTTCGAGCACGCGACGCGGGCAGACCCGGGTCACCCGTCGCTCTGGTCCAATCTGGCGGCCAGTCTCAACGCGTTGGGCCAGCAGCAGGCCGAGATGGAGGCCATCGAGAAGGCCCTCGCGCTGGAGCCCAGGCATTTGTCCGCCCTCTTACAAAAGGGCGCGCTCATCGAGGCGAGAGGCGATTCGCGCAATGCTGCGCGTACCTATCGCAATGCTCTGGCAACCATCCCGTCCGGTGCCGTGCCCCCGGCTTCCGTGAGTGCAATGATTGAGCGCGCGCGGGAAGTAACCCGTGCCGACGACGCCTCTCTTGCCGGTGCTATTGAAGAACGGCTGGCTGGAATCCGGGACCAGCATGGCGGGGGCCATTTCAAACGCGTGGAGCGGTGCCTCGAGCTCCTGGCCGGCCAGCGCAAACGCTACACCCCGGAGCCGACCTTCATGTATTTCCCGGAAATCCCGGCGGTCGAATTTTTCGATCGCGCGGAATTTCCGTGGCTGGACGAGATCGAGGCTGCTACCGATGCCATACGGACCGAGCTGACGACAGTGCTGGTAGCTGATCGCGCCGGACTCGAGCCCTACATCTCCTACCCCGAGCAGGGCGTGCCGCTCGATCGTTGGAAGGAGCTCAACAAGTCGCGTCGCTGGAGTGCCTATTTCCTTTGGAACCAGAGCGTGCCGCTGGCCGGTCACCTGGCACGGTGCCCACGCACGGCGCAGGTGCTCGGGAAGGCGCCCCAGTGCGACGTGCCGGGCCGCGGTCCGACCGCTTTCTTCTCGATCCTCGAGCGCGGCACGCACATTCCGCCGCATTCCGGGGTCACCAACACCCGCCTGACCGTGCACCTGCCGCTCATCGTGCCTGCCGACTGTGGCCTTCGCGTTGGCAGCGAGACGCGCGAATGGGTTCCAGGCAAGGCATGGGTGTTTGATGACACGATCGAGCACGAGGCCTGGAATCGCTCGGACGCACCGCGCGCCGTTCTGATCTTCGATATCTGGAATCCGTTTCTGAGTCCTGCGGAGCGTGACCTGATTCGAGCGGCTACGGAGGTAGTGGCTACGTACTACGGGACGGTTCCGGGAGGTGTCCCATGAATTTTCGACTCGGGTGCGTGTTTTTCGTGTCCCTCACGGGCGTCGCCGCCGCGGGTCAGCCATCCGCGGCTGATCTCAACACGTGCGCTGCCATTGCCACACAAGCGGAGCGGCTCGCTTGCTACGACAAGCTGGCTGGTCGTGGAGCGTCGTCCGGCGCTGCGACCCCACAAGGCGTTCAACCATCCGCCGCACCTGCAACTGCAGTAACTCCTAAACCGGCCCGACCCCCGTCGTCGCCGGCCGCCCCAGCGACCGTTCCCGACCCGGGCCCCACGTCTCAGAAAGGTCCGGCTCCAGGAACGCCGGAGGCGTTCGGACTGTACGCCGCCGAGCATCCCAAGGCTCCCGTAACCAACGTCGATTCAATCAGCGGCAAAGTGGTCGATCTCGAGTATGACAACTATGGCCGTGAGACTGTTTCCCTGGAGGGCGGCCCAATGTGGCAGCTCGCCGGGTCCGATGCACTGCTCGCCAAAGGTGATTCGGTGACTATCCGTCGCGCAGCGCTGGGCTCGTATTTCCTGACGACACCCGCCGGCCGTGAGCACCGGGTCAAACGCGTGCGTTGACCCGTCCGGAGCGCAAAAAAAAACGGCGGGCATGAAGCCCGCCGTCAAAACGTCAACTTATCGGGGTTCTAACTCAGAACTGCGCAGTCACGTGGGCGAAGATGAAACGGCCCAACGAGTCGTAAGTACCCGGGAAGGTGTTGCCGTTGCACGAGCTGCCATTCGTCGTGATCGTCGGGCAGTCCGAACCGAACCCACCACCGCCGGAAGTGACGATCGGCGGATCCTTGTCCGCGATGTTGTTCACGCCCAGCTGCAGACGTACGCCCTTGTAGAGGTTGAGCATCGCTGAAAGGTCGATGTAGTTGTATGCTGCGATGCTTCCAGTGAGCGGCAAGGGCTTACCCGCCAAGGTCGGATTGCTGTCGTACTGTTCCGACTTCGCCTGGCCGATATAGCGCCAGCGCACCACAACATCCAGGCCGTCCCAAGGAGTCGCCCACGTCGTGTTGAGGACGTGCCGCCAGCTTGGGTTCGACGCGCCGCACACCGTTCCGAAGTAGCCCTCGCAGTTGTACGAAGCTCCGTTGGTCAGCGGCTGCGTGTTGAGCGAGATCAGCTTCGTGCCCTGCAGGGAGAAGGCCAACGAGCCGAAAGCCGGCAGAGGCGTGTGGTAGTCCGCCTTGAAGTCGATGCCCTTGGTCGACAGCGATCCAAAGTTGACATTCAGGTCGTTCACGAAGCCGGCGTTGGTCTTCCACAGCGAGCCGTTCGGATCGCGTTGGATTCCCGAGCAGAAGATCGGGTCGGCGGTTGCTATGCAGCTCGACAGGATCGTGTCTTCGCCGATAGGTCCGATGGTGTCTTTGACCTTGATATTGAAGTAGTCGACCGACACGACTAGGTTCGGTACCCAATGCGGCTGCAGCACGAGGCCGGCCGAATAGGTATCGGCTTTCTCCGGCTGCAGGGCCGCGTTGCCGCCGATGAAGCCGTTGTACTGGGCCGCGGCATTGGCGCCGATGTTGCCGTATTGCGCAGGCGTGACTCCTGTGAGCTCGCACTGCGCAAGTGTGGCTGTCGGCGTCGCGCCCGCGCACGGGTCCTTCGAGCCGTCCAATCCAACAGCCTGTGCCTGGTACAGCTCGAAGATGTTGGGAGCACGAACCGCACGCTGGTAGCTGAAGCGCGTACGCACGTCCTGGATCGGTGCCCACTCGGCTCCGATCTTGTACGTGTTGGTCTTGAAGCCTTCGCTGTAGGAGGAGTAGCGATAGCCGGCCGTCAAGGCCGCCGAGTCGGCAAACATGACGTGATCGGCCAGCGGGACGCTGGCTTCCGCGAACACTTCGCGCACCGTGAAGTTGCCATGCACCGGTGCCGTCGGACCACCCGCACCCGCAGCGTTGCCCAGCAAGCTCTGATAATCCGGAGTGAAGTCCGCCGATTCGCCGCGCCATTCGGCGCCAACGTTGACGATCACGCCGTCCTCTGCTGTCGGCAACTTGACTCCATACTTGCCAAGATCGCCGGTGACCGAACCGGATGCAACCTGTTCCGTGGTGGTGGCTTCGATCAGGAGCGGAATCGACAGGTAATTCAGTGCCGCTTTCGTCACGCCGCCCGGGACCCAGATGTTCCACGGCACGCAGGACGGGTCGGAGCCATCGGAGGCCGATGCACAGACCGGTGCGCCGTTCGCAACGCCGGCGACGTTGCCCGCAGTGCCCGCGGCCGGGTTCGGAATTACGTTCGTCGCCTTGATGATGTTCGCGTTGCTGAAGTAGTTGTCGTTCCTGTTGCTGAAGTCAACAGTGTTGCGCTGAACATAGGCGTCGTATCGCCAGGCTTCGGTGATTTCACCCTTCACACCGAGGACCAGGCGGGCATTGTCGGTCTGGAACGTTGCAACGCGGCCGCCGCCTTCCACGTTACGACGACCGATATACATGTTGATGCCGCTCGGAGTGGCACCGCCGGCAGGAGTCTGCGCCGTGAGGTTCGCGGGCGAGCAGATGGTTGACCGCTCTTCCGCGGTCAGCAGAGGGTCGTTGCACGGGATGAATGAAGGCTGGAAGAAGTCACCGCTCGCCGCGATCTGGGCTTGGGTGGTGTTCCTCTGGAACATGAATTCGCCGTACGTGCTCACGTGCGGATTGATGTCGTAGCTGATGAACGAACCGGCTGTCCACCGGGTGTTGGGCGTCTGGTAGAAGTTCAGCGGACCGAAGTTGTACAGGTCGCTTCCCTGGAACGGCCGGAACGCTCCCGACTGCCCGTCCACGGTGTTGGTGAACAGGGGCTTGCCGCCATGGGCAGCGTTTGCGTAAGCCTGGAAGTAGCCACCGGCCTTGCCGGAGGCGGTAGTTCCCGAACCGCCGCAGGCCAGGGCGCCTGCTTTGTTGGAGTCCAGAACGCACGAGGAGTAGTCGTATTTCGACTGCAGGACGGCCGCCTTCTGGTCATAGGTTGCATAGAACGTCGCGTTGCCGCTGCCATCCGCAAAGTTGGATCCCATGAGGATGGCGACGTTCTTGCCGAAACCCGTGTTGACACTGTGGTCGGGCAACGCATCGCCTGCCGCAGAAACAACGTCCCCTGCCGCATTGTGCTGGGTGTGTTGATAGAAATCGTAGCCGGCGTCGATCCGAACACCCTGGAAATGGGTGTTGAGGACGAAGTTGACAACGCCCGCGACAGCGTCCGCGCCGTATACCGATGACGCGCCGCCCGTGAGGATGTCCACGCGCTCGATCAATGCTGCGGGAACTTCGTTGATGTCCGAAATGTTGGAGCCGCTTCCAGGGCCCGGTCCGAGGCGGCGACCGTTGACGAGGACCAACGTGCGCTGCGCGCCGAGGCCGCGGAGGTTGACTGACGCAGTTCCGTCGGCGCCGTTGGATACAGTCGAGTTCTGACCTGCGAACACCATCGGCAGGTTGTTGAGGATGTCCTCCGTTCTGGTCAAGCCGGTTGCGGTGATGTCCGCTGCCGAGACCGTGGTGACCGGGCTGATCGATGTCACGTTGGGCGACTGAATACGCGAACCGGTAACGATAATTTCTTGTATTGCTGGCGCTTCGCTGGCGTCAGGTTGGTCTGCCGCCATCGCAGGTGTTCCCGCCGCGGCCGCGACCGCACTCAATATGAGTGCGCGACGGACGGCGCTGGACACCTGGTTACTAGGTCTGGTCATTGCAATCCTCCTGCAAACGGTTGAAACCGTCGGACGAATAAGCCGGCAGGTCGATTTACTGACCCGCTAGGCACATTGCTCTTGTGTTTGCGAAGTCGTTCCGCTGGGGACGAAACAATCTCGCGTGCGGTCGATGTTAGCAGTCGTTGTGCAGCACCGAAACAATTTTGGAAAAATGCAACACCTCCAACGGGGAAGTGACGCATAAAAGAGCGGGACTAAGGTCTCAATCGATGGGGCAAAGTTGACTTTAGGTGCATGAATTCAGGGGATGCCCCGACAAGGGGCACGGCAAGCGGGACCTTGTGGCTGACGTGCAACGTGTGGTGATGCAGTGCGAAGATATCTTAAGACGGGGAACGCCCCCAGTTACGGGACGTCTTCGAACGTCACGTTGCCGGCGAAATCGAAACTGTTCACCAGGATGGTCTGCTCGCTGTTCAGTGCTTTCACGGGGGTTATGCAGAAGCCTCGGGCGATGACCCGGTAGGTGCGGATCGGGCCGCCGAGCGCTCCCAGCCG
>Ga0137415_10003781_pt1 | contig 15027 bp, 17 predicted proteins | sample CZODoug3_1_1_16f_FD_183082 | JGI IMG/M metagenome (GOLD analysis project Ga0137415, IMG submission 183082) | Vadose zone soil fungal communities from Angelo Coast Range Reserve, California, USA - CZODoug3_1_1_16fungal (Hybrid Assembly) | ecosystem: Environmental > Terrestrial > Soil > Vadose... | reverse complement strand
CGTCAGGTGGACTGGGCGCGGACCATGGTCTCGATGCGCGCGATGAAGGTGCGCACGGTGGTCGAGCTTGGACCCGGCCGTGTGCTCGCAAGCCTGGCCGCCAAACACATTCCAGGCGTCGACACCTGGAACGCGGAAGAGCTGTTCGTTGATTTCGCGGGGCCGACCACGGCATAGGTGGGAGACCTCGATGGCAAAACCGCGCTCGTCACGGGCGGCGGTAAAGGCATCGGTCGCGCGATCAGCGAGGCGCTCGCGGGAATGGGCGCGCGCGTGGTCGTGAACTACAAGTCGGACAAAGTCGCGGCTGAGCAGACGGCCGCGTCGCTGCCGAACGCGACCGCGCATCAGGCCGACGTCGGCGATCCCGCACAGGTCGAGGCGATGGTGAAAGCCATCGGCCGTGTGGACGTGCTCGTCAACAACGCGGGCGCGGTGCGCGACAAGTTGCTGATCCAGATGTCGCCGCCCGATTGGGAGGACCTGATTCGCACAGACTTGCTGTCGGCGTTCGCCACGACGAAGGCTGCCATCATGTCTGGAATGATGCGCGCGCGCTGGGGCCGCATCGTGAACATCTCGTCCATCGTGGGCTTAACCGGGAACGCGGGGCAATCGAACTACGCGGCGGCCAAGGCCGGCCTCATCGGCTTCACCAAGTCGGTCGCGCGCGAGTACGGATCGCGCAACATCACCTGCAACGCGGTCGCGCCCGGGTACGTGCGCACCGAGCTGACGTCCGGCTCACTGTCCGATGAGATGATCGGCGAGCTCATCAAGGTCACTCCGATCAAGCGCGAGGGCACAGCTGAGGAAGTCGCGGCGACGGTCGCTTTCCTGTGCTCCGAGCGCGCCGGTTTCATCACCGGCCAGGTGATCGCGGTGGACGGAGGCCTCAGCCTCTGATGGCAATTGCCGAAGGCCGCCGCGAGGTTGCCATGCAGGGCGGCGAGCTGCCCGAGATCCTGCTCCCGACGAACTGTCCCGGCTGCGGCATCGCACTCGACACCGAAGAGCTGCGGTCGCACAACTACGTGTGCGTCAACTGCGGCCACCACTTCCGGCTCGGCGCTGACGTTTGGATCCCGCTGATCGCCGACAGCGGCTCCTGGCAGGAGCGCTGGAGCGATGTCCGGTCGCACGATCTTTTGAACTGGACCGTGCCGAAGCCTTATCAGGAGACGGTCGAGCGCCTTCTCGAGGATGGCCTGAACGAGGCTGTGCGCACGGGCACGTGCACGCTTGCGAAAAAGCCGATCTGGCTCGCCGCCTTCGACTTCGGATTTGTCGGCGGGACGCTCTCCATCGTCGCGGGCGAACGGCTGGCCAGGGGGATGGAGCAAGCGGCGTCGTCGGGAACGCCGTACGTCCTGGTGTCCGCCTCCGGCGGCGCTCGCATGCAGGAGGGCGTACTCGCGCTGATGCAGCTCGCCAAGGTCAACGCCGCCGTCGGACGCCTGCACGCATCCGGCGTACCTTTCTTCTCGGTCCTCACTGACCCCACGTTCGGCGGCACGGCGGCGTCCCTCGCCCTGCTGGGTGACATCAACATCGCCGAGCCGGGCGCCGCGATCGGCTTCACCGGCCCGCGCGTGATCAAGCAGGCGACCTACGCGGATCTGCCGCCAGGTTTCCAGAGCGCTGAGTTCCAGCTTGCGCACGGGCAGGTCGACATGGTCGTCCCGCGAACCGAGCTGCGGCCTCTGCTGGCGCACCTGCTGGAGATGTATTCATGAGCGTCTGGGAGATCGTCGAGCTGGCGCGGCACCCGGACCGCCCTTACTCGCTCGACTACTTCCGCCGCCTCGCGCCGGACTTCATCGAGCTGCACGGCGATCGCCTCTCCGCGGACGACCCGGCTCTTGTCGGGGGCGTGGGCACGTGGCACCGCCGCACCACGATGTTCCTCGGCCACCAGAAGGGCCGCAGCCTCAAGGAGCGCGTCGCGCGGAACTGGGGGATGATGCACCCCGAGGGATATCGCAAGGCGCTGCGACTTGCGCACCACGCGGCCAAGTTCGGCTTTCCAATCGTTTCCCTGATCGACACGCCCGGTGCGTATCCCGGCGCGGGCGCCGAGGAGCGGGGCATCGCCGCAGCGATCGCGCAGGCGATCATGGAGTGGTTTCGGATTCCCGTCCCGATCGTCGCCGCCGTCATCGGCGAAGGGGGAAGCGGGGGCGCGCTCGGCATGGGCGTCGCGGACCGCGTGATCATGCTGGAGAACTCGATCTACTCAGTCGCATCGCCGGAAGCGGCCGCCTCGATCGTGTGGCGCGACAACTCGCGCAAGGTCGAGGCCGCCGAGCAGCTACAGCTGACCTCACGCGAGATCGTCGGCATGGGCGTCGTCGAGGAGGTCGTCCCGGAGCCGAAGGGAAGCGCCAGCGCGGACTACGACGCGGCGGCCCGGGCGCTGGATGAGGCCCTTTATCGCCACATGAAGCCGCTGCTGGATGAGCCGGAGTCGGACCTCCTGCAGCACCGCTACGACCGCTTCAGATACATCGACTCGCTGGTGCACGCGGAGCCGCATTTCGGCCCCAAAATCGACTAAGTGCGCGTAGTCGCGCAGCGCGTGACATCCGGCTCGGTCAGCTGGGATGCACTCAGTGCAACCATCGGCCACGGTCTCGTGTTGTTGGTAGGTGCCGCAGCCGATGACGACGAGAACCAAGTGCGAAGACTGGCGGACAAGATCATCGACCTACGCGTGTTCGCGGACGAGGCGGGGAGGATGAACCTCAGCCTCGTCGACGTCGGGGGCGCCGCGTTGATCGTGTCGCAGTTCACCCTCTTCGCCGACATGAGCCGCGGCAGGCGTCCGAGTCTCCTGAAAGCAGGCGACCCGGCGCGCGCGGAGCAGCTCTACGAGACATTCGTAAGCCAGTTTCGCGAGCGAGGCATCGAGACCCAGACAGGTAGCTTTGGAGCAGTCATGCGCGTGAGCATCGAGAACGACGGCCCCGTCACCCTCGTCCTCTCCACCGACGAGTGGCCGACCCGTGTCTGAGACAAAAAGTCCGCTGCTGCCATACGCGGCGTTCGCGGCCCTGGCGCTGATCTGGGGCGCGTCGTTCCTTTTCATCAAGGTCGGCGTGCATGACATGAGCCCGACCGTGCTCGTGCTCATCAGGTCTGCGTCTGGTGGCTTCGCGCTCGCAGTGATCATGCGAGTCATGCGCCGACCCTTGCTCGGCGCGCAGTGGAAGAGCCGGCTCGTGCCGTTCGTGGTGATGGCGTTTACCAACGCGCTCGTGCCGTGGGTCGCGATTGCGTGGGGTGAGCAGCACATCACAAGTGGGCTCGCCAGCATCCTCAACGCCACGACCACACTCTGGGCGGCGATACTCATTTACTGGGTCATCCCCCAGGAGCGGCCGAGCATGGTCAACTACGTCGGGGTGCTCATCGGACTGATAGGCGTGGTCATCCTCGTATTTCCCGACATCTCGGCCCACGGCCTGTCGGGCAATTTCCTCGGAGCGCTCGCGGTCGTCCTGGCCGCCGTGTCCTATGCCGTCAGCGCCCTGTACCAGCGCACGAGGCTGCGCGGCATGAGCATCTACGAACAGAGCTTTGGCCAGCTCGCGGTGACATCGTTGCTCGCGATACCGCTGGCGGCGCCGGCTTTGCCGCACATCCACCTCGCATGGTTGTCGCTCGGAGCTGTTGTCGCGTTGGGCGTTGGAGGCAGCGGAATCGCGTACCTGCTCTACTACTACACGATGAACACGCTCGGCGCTGTTCGCGCAACCGGCGTCACGTTTGTGGTTCCGATCACCGCCGTCTTTTGGGGTGTCGTGCTCCTGCACGAGAGCCTGAGCCTCACGATCGTGGTCGGGATGGTGGTCATTCTGGCGGGCATCGTGCTGACCAACCTCCGCCATGCGCCGCGCCGCGAACCCGCCGTGGAGCGTGACTCAGCCGCCGCTTGAGCGGATACCTGCAGGAGCACGCCGAGCAGGTCAGGGAGGCAGCGGACCGGATCCATTCCTACGTGCGCCGAACTCCGGTCCTAACGACCGACCTCGACCCGGCCCTGCGGCTGAAGCCCGAATGCTTCCAGGTCACCGGCTCGTTCAAGCCTCGGGGTGCCTTCAACGCGGTGCTGAACCTGGTGTCGGGCGAGCGCCGGCCGCGCGGCGTGATCGCGGTCAGTTCCGGCAACCATGCCCAGGCTGTCGCGCTGGCTGCGGCCACAGTTGGATTGCCCGCGTTGATCCTCATCCCTGAAGACGCCAACCCTGCCAAGGTCGCGGCGACCCGCGCGCTCGGCGCCGAAGTCATCCAGGAAGGCATCACGTTCGCCAACCGCGAGCAGCGCCTGCGCGAGGTGATGGCGGAGCGCGGATATGAGCTGGTCCACCCGTTCGACGACTGGGACGTGATCCACGGCCAGGGAACGGTGGTGCGCGAGCTGCTGGAGGACGAGCCCGACCTCGAGGCCGTCGCAGCCCCGGTCGGCGGCGGCGGACTTCTCACGGGATCCGCGATCTCGGCCAAGCACCACAGGGCGTCCATCAAGGTGATTGGGGTTGAGCCGGCCGCGGCGGACGATGCCTACCGGAGCTGGAAAGCAGGCCGCATCGAGGCGCTCGCGCACTCTCCCAAGACGCTCGCCGACGGAGTTCGCACGACGGCCATCGGCGCGCGTAACTTCGAGGCGATGTTCGTCAACCGGCTGGTCGACGAGATCGTGACCGTGACCGAAGACGAGATCGCCGACGCGGTCCGTGTGGCGTGGTCTCGTCTTCATCTGGCGCTCGAGCCAACCGGGACGCTGCCTCTGGCCGCTTACCTGTCGGGAAAGCTGCCGAAGGGTCGCCTCGGCCTGGTGCTCAGCGGCGGCAACGCCAACCTTCAGACCGTGGCTACACTGCTCGCCACGCGATGATCCCCGTCAAAGAAGTCATGACGCGGAACGTGATCACGTTTCGCGAAGACACGCCGATCGAGGAGATCGCGCGCACGCTGACGTCCAAGCGCATCACCGGCGCGCCTGTCGTCGCCAAGGAAGGCCATGTGGTCGGCATCGTCTCCGAGACCGACGTCTTCTCCAAGAAGGGCAAGACCGCGCGCGACATCATGAGCCCGCGCGTCATCTCGGTCACCGAAGAGACAGGCATCGACGAGGCGGCGCGACTCCTCATCGGCGAACGTATCCGCCGCGTGCCGGTGATCAGAGGCGGCAAAATGGTCGGACTGCTGAGCCGCTCGGACGTGCTCGACTTCTTCGCCAAGACACGCTGGACTTGTGACGTGTGCGGCTGGTGGGAACGCAGTCTCGAGCGTCCTGCGCGTTGCTTCTCCTGCTCCAGCACAACACTCCACCTGGAAAGAGCCGATCCCGGGCACTGAATTTTCGCGCCTCTCGCAGCGGGCGCAGAGCTTCACCGAGTCGGTCATCCGGGAGATGACGCGGCTCAACCTGGCGCTGAACGGCCCTGAGAAGGCCGTCAACTTCGCGCAGGGGTTTCCGGACTTCGACACCGATCCCCGCATCCTCGACGCGGCGGCTCAGGCGCTGCGCGACGGCTACAACCAGTACGCGACCACCTGGGGAGCGCCGCAGCTGCGCAATGCAGTCGCTCGAAAGCAGTCGGCCGCCTGGGGCCGTGCCGTCGATCCCGAAACCGAGGTGACAGTTTCCTGCGGCGCGACCGAGGCGATGATCGCGGCGATGCTGGCGGCGGTTGATCCCGGCGACGAGGTGATCATCTTCGAGCCGTTCTACGAGAACTACGGGCCTGACTGCGTGATCAGCGGCGCGGTTCCACGCTACGTCGCGCTGCGCCCGCCTGATTGGTCATTTGACCCCGACGATCTGCGTGCCGCGTTCAGCAAGAAGACGCGAGCGATCGTGGTCAACACGCCGCAGAACCCGACCGGCAAGGTGTACTCGAAGAGCGAGCTCGAGCTGATTGCTCAGCTGTGCATCGAGCATGACGCGATCGCGATCACCGACGAGATCTACGAGCACCTCGTCTATCGGGGCCGCCACGTGAGCATCGCGACGCTGCCCGGCATGGCCGAGCGCACGATCACGATCAGCGGCGCCAGCAAGACCTACTCGGTCACCGGTTGGCGGATTGGGTGGTTGATCGCGCCGCCCTCGCTCACCGCGGGCATTCGCAAGGTGCACGACTTTCTCACCGTCGGCGCCGCTCACCCGCTTCAGATCGCGATCGCCCAAGCCCTCGATCTTCCCCCGTCCTTTTATGTAGAGCTGCTCGGCGATTACCACGAGCGCCGTGACGCCCTGGTGGGCGGCCTGCAGGAGTGCGGGTTCGAGGCGTCAGCGCCGGACGGGGCCTACTACGTGATGGCGGGGATCAAGTCGTTCGGCGCTCTGGACGACGTCGCGTTTGCCCGGCGCCTGATCCAGGAGGTGGCGGTCGCCACCGTGCCGGCGTCCAGCTTCTACCATGACCCCGCGCTGGGTCGCGGACAGGTGAGGTTCAGCTTTCCAAAAAGGATCGAAACCATCGAACGCGGCCTGGCGGCACTGCGCGCGCTCAAGCGTTAACAGGCAGGGTTCCAACCCCGATCGGCGACGCCTAGCGTGGCGTCATGCGCAACTTGATCCGCTCTCCGCTCACGTGGCTCGTCGTCGCAGAGTTCGTTGTCGTCGGCGCGCTTGTGGTGCTCGCCTGGAGCGTGGTCGGCGCGGCAGCCCGGCCGGCCCTCGCCTCGCCGGCGCAGCAGCTGCCCGAAACCACCGCCGACGCAAGCTCACCCCTGCCGGACATCGCCGGGGTCACGAGGCCGGGGCTCCACGGTCCACTGCCCGGGCTCAATCTCGAAAGCGCCTTCTGGCGGGTGCGCCTGGCGGAGCTCAACCGCGAACAGGTCATTCTCGAGCAGCTCGAGTGGCGAATCGTGCACAGCGCGATGGACGCGCTGAAGCGCTACCTCGAAGCAGTCGTGTTACCGGCGATCCAGCGTGCCGAGCACGCCGGAGGTGGGTTGGTGCCCTAGCCCTTCTCGCCCGACATGGTGACGTTGCCGTTGAGCGTGGCTCCGTCCTCGACGGTCAGACGGCTCACCCTGACGTCGCCGTTCAGGTGGCCGGAGCCGCCCAGCGTCAGCCGCTTCTTCGCCGTCACATTGCCTGTGACCTGGCCGCGAACGCTGACGTTGGCGCCCTCGATCGCCGCCTGGATCGTCGCCCCGGAGTCGATGGTGACGTCGCCGCTGGCCTTGAGGTCGCCCTCGACGTTGCCGGCGATCTTGAGGTCGCCCTGGATCTCGAGCCGCCCCTGCAGGATGTCGCGCGGGCCGAGACTGACCACGTTGTTGCCGCCGTTCTGCGCACTGGAAGCCTGAACCGCGGTTTTTTCGCCTTGAGCCATGGAATCCTCCACTACGTTTTCCATACTGGTGATCCCAACTCCGTCAACCACGCGGTCTTGCGCCTCATAACAAGGCCGGATCGGGATCCCAGGGAGCTAGCATCGTAACAGCCGTGCCGCCAGGCGTCGAAAAAGGTTAAGCAGCACCAGTGGCCTTGATGAACCCCGATTCGTCAGACGAGATGGTCGACCATCTGGTCGACTTTTTCGACCAGATCGCCCCTGTCTACGACACATGGGCCGGCGGCCAGCACGGGCGGGTGGCGGCGCGCCTGGTCGACCTCGCCACGCCGGCGAAGAACGAGCAGGTGTTGGACGTCGCGACCGGCACAGGACTTGTGGCCAACCTGGTCGCGCCCCGCGTGAACCCCGGCCTCGTCTTCGGCGTCGACTTGTCCGACAACATGCTGTCCATCGCGCGAGCCCACAAAGCCAAGAACGTGCAGTTTCTCGGCATGGCGGCGGAGCACCTCGTGTTCCGGCCTCACACGTTCGACCTGGTCACGATGGGTCAGGCCCTGGCCTACCTGGCCGACCCGACCACCGCTCTGGCTGAAGCTCACCGCGTGCTGCGTCCGGGCGGAAGGCTTGCCGTCTCGTGTCAGCGTCGCAGCCTGAACACCCGTGCCCAGGACCTTTTCTTCCAGGGCCTGGCGCCGCTCGCGCGGCGTCACTACCTCAGCCTGCCGCGCTACAGCTCGGAGCGGTCTCGGTTTGGAGAGCCTGCCATTTTGCCGCAGATCCTCGCTGCGGCAGGGTTCGACCTCATCAAGCTGACCGAGATGGTGAGCGGCGGCCGCACCAACGACGCGCGCGAGTGGACTGAGCTGATGGCGGGGGCTGGGCCGCTGCCATACACGTTGATTCGGGCTTTGGGCCCGCGGTACCGCAACGAGCTGGAGGCCGAGGTCGAGGCGGCGATGGCGAGCCTCGGCGACCCCGACGAAGCATTCAGATACCACCACTCTTTCGTGCTGGCGGTAGCGCGAAAGCGATGACTACCGCCGCCGCAACGCACAGGGCGGCGGCGATGACGAAGATCTCGCGATACTCCTGAAGGAACGCAGCAGCGACCAGCTGCTCTAGGTGCTTGACTCGCGCGCGAAGATCTGGGTCGGTCAGCACCGGCGTGCCGAGAATCTGATGGAACCGGTGCAGGCCGAACGCGGTCAGCACCGAAAGTCCGACCAGCATGCCCATCGTTCGCGCGAGGACGACCAGGCTGGTGGAGAGGCCGTGGACCTGACCGCGCGTCAGCGCAAGGACGGCGGCGGTGAGCGGCGCGATGACCAGGCCAAAGCCAAGGCCACAAACGGCGAGGGCGACGTCGGCTTGACGTAGAGGCCCGGTGTGAAGGGAGAGCTCATCGGCGGGCCAGCCTGACATCTGGACGAAGGCCGCGGCCGACAGCGCGATGCCAAGCGCGCCGGTCAGGCGATTCCCGATGCGTCCGGCAAGCAGACCGCCGACCGCAGCTCCGACCGGTACTCCGATCAGAAACTGAGTGAGCAGCAGGCCCGAATCGAGCTGGTTGAGCTTGAACACGAGGCGGGCCAGGAGAGGGACGTCGACCAGCGCGACGATCAACGCTCCGCCGACCAAAAGGTTCGCCGCCGTGGCGCCGATGAACGCGCGGCTGCGCAGAAGATCCCGCGGGATCAATGGCTCGAGCCGGTGGACCTGTCGCCAGCCGTAGGCAACGAGAACGACCAGGGCCGCCACGCCCGCAGGCAGAAGCAGGGAGTTGGCGGCTCGATGTTCCGGATCGTCGGGGTACAGCGCTAGCACCAGGAGGCCCAGGCCCAGGCCTAAAGCGAGAGCGCTCAGCCAGTCGATCGATGAGGTTGCGTCCCGGTCTGGGAGCGCGACCCGACGTGACGCCAGGACCAACCCCGCGCCGCAGATCGCCGTCAGCGGCAGGTTGAGCCAGAACACAAACCGCCAGCCGCCCGCGGTCGCCGCCGCCGCGGCGAGCGTTGCGCCGTACAGCGGCCCGAAAACGCTGCCTGCTTCCTGCAGCGCGGCCACCGAACCGAGCGCGACTGTTCTTGCGCGCCCGACATAAAGGTCCGCGGCAAGGGCAAGTGAGAGCGGGACGAGCCCGCCACCGCCGAGCCCCTGGATGAACCGTCCCGCGACCAGCCACGGCAATCCGGCAAAGCTCCACACTCCAAAAGTTGCGGTCATCGCGGAGCCGGCGGCAAATGCCACCAGGCAGGCGCCGTACACGGGGATACGTCCGCGCACGTCCGAGTAAGCGCCCAACAGGGGCATCGCGACGACGTAGCCGGCCAGGAATCCGGTGATGATGGGCGTCGCCTGCTCGAAACGCTCGATCGTCAGGCCCACGTCCCCCAACATCGCCGGCAGCAACGTGACGACGACGTACGCGTCGAGCGCGGCGACGAAGAGTCCCGCGCCTGCCAACCCGAGCAGGAGCGGCCGCTTCAACTAAGGCGTCGGGGAAGTGATGTTGACCGCGGCGTTGAACCCCGTGATGCTGACCTCGACCACGGCCTGTTTGCCGCCGTCGCCGAACGCGCCGTCGAGAACCGCCTTGCGGATCAGGTGGTCGGACACGCCGACCCACACCTTCGCCGCGACCGGTCCGCTCGAATTCAGCTCGGCGAGCAGGCTGTGGATCTGGTCGGGCGTGTACGTCGTCGACACCTGGTATGTGCTCGTGCCTTCCAGCTGGTCGGTCGACACGTACTTCTGATTCGACCCCGCCGGGATGATCGCGGGCAGTCCGGTGGTTGAGTCGAAGAGCTTGGCCATGTCGGGAAAGGCAGCGGCCTGCGTGGCGGTCAGCTCCTGGAATGTCGAAAACGGCACATGCAGATAGACGTGACCGGCTGAGATGACGACCTGGATGCCGATCGTCACGTCTTGCTCCTTCACGGTGTAAACCGTGTCGCTGTCCGACGGCAGACGGACCGATGTCTTGGCGCTCACCAGCGCGAAGCCCTGAAGGCTGATCGTCCCCTTGGTCAACTTCAGCGTCGCGCTGACGGTCTTCAGCTGGGCCATCGCGGCGGCGCCATCCCGGAGCACTCGGGCGGCGTCAATCGACGGCTGCTGCCCGCTGCATGCCATCAATGCCAGCGCCGCGGCCATCGATGCTCCGATTCGCCTCATGGGCGCGCCCGGATGATGAGCCGGACGGGGCGGTCGTAAAACATGTACTCCCAGGCCCAGTTGACCAGGACGACAAGGCGGCTGCGGAAGCTGACCACGTTGACCAGGTGGACCACGAGCCAGAACACCCAGCCGGGAAAACCAGACAGGTGCAGCCAGCTGAGCTGCGCGACGGCGGAGTTCCGGCCGATGGTCGCCATGATGCCGGGGTCCTTGTAGCCAAAGGCACGCGCGCCGCCGTTGGCGACCATGTCCGAGATCGAGCCTGCCACGAGCTTCGCGGACTGCATCGCCACGGGGATGAGCATCGGCAGCATCGCACCATTCGCCGGGTCGGTGGCGCCGGCGAGGTCGCCGACCACGAAGACGACTGGATGGCCTGGAATCTGCAGCGTCGGATCGACTTTGATCCGGGCCTGGCGCGTGAGCTGGACATGGGCAGCCTGGCCGACGTCCGAGGCCTTGACCCCGGCGGTCCAGATCACCGTGCGAGCGGGGATCTCTTCGCCGCCGACAAGGCGAACGGAATTCTCGGTCACGGTCTCGACCTTCGCGCCGAGCATCACATCGATGCCCTTGCGCTCGAGCGAGCGGCGTGCGGCCTCGCGCAGCGACGGCACAAAAGCTCCGAGAACATATGGCGCCGCCTCTATAAGCACCACCCGGACCTCATTTATGTCGAGGTCGCGATAGTCCCTGCGCAAAACCAGCCGGATGAGCTCAGAGATGGCACCTGACATCTCGACGCCGGTCGGCCCTCCGCCGACGACGGCGAAGCTGAGCAGCTCACGGCGCCGGTCGGGGTCATCGCTCCAGCGCGAGGCCTCGAATTGAGAAAGGATGCGGTTGCGGAGGGCCAGTCCCTCGTCGAGGTCTTTGAGCCCCATCGCCCGCTCGGCCAGCGACGCGTTGCCGAAATAGTCGGTCTGGGCTCCGGTGGCCAACACCAGGTAGTCGTACGCGATCGGTCCGCGGTCTGTCAGCAAGCGGCGGCCGTCGAGGTCGACGCCCGTGATCGACGCCTGTCGAAAGTCCGCGTTATGGAGCGGACGGATCAGCTGCCGCACAGGTCGGGCGATCTCGCCTGGGTCGAGGAGCGCCGACGCCACCTGGTAGAGCAGCGGAGTGAACAGGTGGTAGTTGTTGCGGTCGACGAGTAGCACGTCGACGGGCGCATGCTTCAAGGCACGCGCGCACGTCAGTCCGCCGAAACCCGCGCCCGCGATGACGACGCGCGGGCGCATCTACAGGGGTGGTCTCATTCCGGCGGGTTGCGCTGCCCTTTTTGCGGTGGATACCGCCCCCGGCCCCCGCTGTGGCGCCGGTTGGCCATCTTCTCCAGCGCGGCTCCACCCCCGGTCACCTGGAGGAGTGACTTCGGCAGCTTCTGCTTTTTCTTGATCACAGGCTCGAAAAGGTCGCCTTGCTTATCGACCCGCTTGAGCACCTGCTCCGAGTCGAATACGAGCAGGCTTGGGTCCTTCGCCTTGAGGCACTTCTCGACTTCGTCCCACGAAACGGGCGTCGACACCGTCGGTCGGGCGCGTGCGCGGAGCGAGTAGACGTTCACGGTCGTCTTGTACTGGTCGTTCTGGCTCCAGTCGATCAACACACGTCCCGTGCGCAGCTCCTTCAGCTGCTTGTGCACGACCATGTCCGGATACTTTTCCTCGAAGAGCTGCGCCAGCCCTTTCGACACTACTTTCGTCTCGACGTAAGTGACTTTGGTGTTGAGCGGGACGTACAGCTGCAAGCCCTTGGAGCCTGACGTTTTGGCGCAGCAATCCAGCCCGTGCTCGGCGAACATGTCGCGCAGCATCAGCCCCACGCGGCAGCACTCCACGATCGTTGCCGGCGGCCCTGGGTCGAGGTCGAACACGAGCGTGCGCGGCTCAGGGAGGTTGCTGCAGAGCGAGAGCGAGGTGTGCATCTCCAGCGTGGCCAGGTTGGCGAGCCAAACCAGCGTCGGCAGGTCCTGCGCGAGGCAGTAGTACATGTCGCGGTTGTTGCCTCCGCTCCAGACCTTTGCTGTCTCCACCCACGGCGGCCGGTGCTTCGGACAGTTCTTCTCGTAGAAGAACTCGCCGTCGACGCCATTGGGATATCGCTTCAAGGTGAGTGGGTGGTCGTGGGTGTGGGGCAGCAGGATTGGAGCGATTCGCGTGTAGTAGTCGATGACCTGCGCTTTGGTGAAACCGACCTCCGGATAGAGGACCTTCTCGAGATTGGTGAGCTTGAGGCTGCGACCCTCGATCTGGACCTCGACGGAAGTGTCCTTAGCCACCTTCGCGCACCACCTCGCGAGCGGGCTTGTCGAGGCGGAAACCCTTGAATGCCGGCGCGCGCAGCTGGCCTCCCCGCGTCCACTCGACGAACTCGAATTCGCCCACGATCTTTGGTTTGACGAAGTGTGCCGCACGTGGCGGCGAGCCGAGATCGAAAGGGTTCTTGTCCGTGGCCAGTGGCTTCAGCGTCTTGTTCAGCTTTTCCAATGTCTCGTCCGTGAACCCGGTACCGACCTTGCCGGCGTAGGCGAATTTGCCGTCCTTGTAATAGCCGACCAGAATGGCGCCGGGATAGCCGCGCCGCTTGCCCTCGCCCTCGAGCCAGCCGCCGATCACGAGCTCCTGGCCCATCCGGTTCTTGATCTTCTGCCAGACGCCGGTGCGCCGCCCGGTTTCGTACCTGGAGTCGAGCTTTTTGGCCATGACGCCTTCCAGGCCGCTCTTGACGCTCGCGTCTTTCATGGCCTGCCCGCCGCCCTTCTCATACGGCGGCGTCTGCCAAGACGCCCCGGTCAGCTTGAGCAGGGAGAGGGCCTTGCGCCGGTCGGTATACACCTGCTCCATCAGAGAGTGGCCGTCTTGCCACAGGACATCGAACAGCATGTAGGTCACCGGGACCTCTTTCATCTTTCGCCGGATCTCCGACTCATTGGTCAGGCCGATCCGCTGCTGGATCTGCTCGAAGCTCGGGCGCCCTTTTTCGTCGAGAGCGACGATCTCGCCGTCGAGGATCACCTCGCGCGAACCGAGGGCCCGGCCCATCGGGTGGATCTCGGGATAGCGGGGCGTGATGTCTTCGCCGGTCCGACTCTGGAGCCTCACCCGCCCGCCTTCGACAAACGAGACGGCGCGCACGCCATCCCACTTGAACTCGAATCCCCAAGCATCGTCGGGCGTCGGCAGCTTCGTGACGAGCTTGGCCAGCATCGGGTCGATCTTCTGCGGCATTGGCTTGCGCTCCGGATCCTGGGGCGGGTCCATGCGGTGGATCATCCAGTTCTCGCCCTTGGTCCGAAAAAGCACATAACGGCCCTGGAGTCGCTTGCCGTGGAAGTCGACCATGACCTCGCGGTCACTCCATTTCACGGGTTCGTATGTCCCTGCGTCCCAGATCGAAACGCTGCCGGCTCCGTAGTTTCCCTTCGGGATCTCACCCGCGAACGAGAAATAGTCGAGCGGATGGTCCTCGACGTGGACGGCGAGGTGATTCTGTTTCGGGTCGGGCGGGATTCCTTTGGGGACCGCCCACGACACCCCGACGCCGTCTTTCTCCAGCCGCAGGTCCCAGTGCAGCCGGCGCGCGTGGTGCTCCTGGACCACAAACCGCGGCGCCTTGGCCTCTTTGCGGGGAACCTTGGCGCCGGGTTCGGGTGTGCGCTTGAAATCACGTTTGGCCTCGTACTCGGCGAGCTTTTTGGCCACGAGACAAAGGTTAGGCTACGGCCGCTTCTTCCTCGTGCGCGGCCTGCCGCAGGCTGTCGGCCGCGGACGAACACGGCGGTCGAGGCCGCCAGCACCAGCACGACGATCGGCAGGACCAGGGTCGGGTGCATGGCGTCGACGAAGGCGTGGGTGAAGACGAAGTGCGCGATCGCCTGGACCTGCGCCGGCAGCTGAAGGCTCGCGCCGGACTGTCCCACTCCCACCTCAAAGCCGGTGTGTGCGGCGTTGCTGAAACCATTGATGAACGGTTGCTGGTATTGCGCGGGCAGCTGGCTCGAGGCAGCGACCGCGCGGTCGTGAAGGGCGAGGGCGAGGCGGTTCTGCAAGAAGGCGCCGACCACCGCGCTGGCGAACACGCCTCCCAACTCCTGGATTGTGTTGATGACGCCGGAGGCAACTCCGCCGAGGTGCGCCGGCAAATCACGGGTTGCGATGCTGAACACCGGCATCCAGATGAAGCCCATGCCCAGGCCGCTGGCGATGAGCCCGGGCGCGAAGTCCCACCGGCCTGAGTTGGCCTGAGCCGCCCAGTCGATGTAGCCGCTTCCGGCCGCGAGCGCGAGGAGGCCGGGGATCAGGAGGTACTTCCCGTTGACCTTCTGGGCGAGGCTGCTCGCGATCCCCGAGGACACGATCATCGCAAGCGGTTGGATCGCGAGGGTCAGGCCGGCGTCGATGGGGGAAAGGCCGAGCACCGACTGCATGTAGATGGTCAGTGGCAGATAGAGACCCAGGATCGCGAATCCCATCGCCGCCATCACAAACGTCATGAGCGTGAAGTTGCGCTCTTTGAAAACGGCGAACGG
>Ga0137415_10003780_pt1 | contig 15028 bp, 14 predicted proteins | sample CZODoug3_1_1_16f_FD_183082 | JGI IMG/M metagenome (GOLD analysis project Ga0137415, IMG submission 183082) | Vadose zone soil fungal communities from Angelo Coast Range Reserve, California, USA - CZODoug3_1_1_16fungal (Hybrid Assembly) | ecosystem: Environmental > Terrestrial > Soil > Vadose... | reverse complement strand
GCCCGAGGCCGAGCATGGTGGCGCCACGATTCCCGCCCGCGCGTAGGGGAGCACGGAGACCCGGATCGCTTCCCAGCGCGTCGCGCCGAGCGCGAGCGCCGCCTCGCGGAGTGCGCCCGGCACCGTCTGCAGGACCTCGATGGCGAGGGAGGTGATGGTCGGCAGGATCATGATGGCGAGCACGATCCCAGCCGCCAGATAGCCGAGACCGATGGGAGGGCCCCGGAAGAGCGGGAGGAACCCGAGCGTCTTCGCCAGCAGCGGCTCGACGGGCCTGCGCAAGAGCGGCACCAGCACGAACAGGCCCCAGAGCCCGTACACGACGCTCGGGATGCCCGCGAGCAGGGAGATGGGAAAGGACACGATGGAGCGGACCGAGGGCGGCGCCATCTCGGTCAAGAACAGGGCCAGGCCGACGGAGACGGGCAACGCCAGCACCAGCGCCACTGCGCTCGTCACCAGGGTCCCGTAGATGAACGGCAAAGCCCCGAAGACGTCGCGAGTGACGTCCCAGACCGAATTGCTGACGAAGGCGACCAGGCCGGTGTGCGAGATGGCGGGCCCGCCGATGCGCACCAACTCGGCGACGATGATCGCCGCCACCACCAGCACCGCCAGACCGAGGAGCAGAAGGCCGCCGGACCAGACCCGGTCCGGCACGTTGACCCGGGCCGGAGCGCTCTCGGGGGCGCGCTCCGGCTCGCGGGCCGCGGTCACGATTTCACTTGCGGTTTGCAAGCACGGCCTTTCCCTGCACCGTGATCGACTGCAGCGTCGCCTCCACCTTCTTCACCAGCGGCCCCGGAAGGGGAGCATAGTCTAGCGCCGAGGCCATCTTCTGACCGTCGTGGATGGCCCACCAGAGGAAGTGGACCAGTGCCTGACCTTTTGCCGGGTCGGCCTGGTCCTTGTACACGAGGAGGTACGTGCAGGCCGAGATCGGATAGGCTTCCTTGCCGGGCGCGTCGGTGATCGATACCCGGTAGTCGGTGGGAATCTCCGCCTTGGCCGCCGCGGCGGAAACGCTGTCGAGCGTCGCCTTCACCCACTGGCCATCGTGGTTCTTCAGGTCGGCCATCAAAAGCTTGTTCTGGTTGGCGTAAGCCAGCTCGACGTATCCGATGCCGCCCTCCGTCGGCTTCACCGTTCCCGTGACCCCCTCGTTTCCCTTTCCGCCCAGGCCAACGGGCCAGTTGACGCTCTTGCCCGCCCCGGGACCGCTCTTCCATTCGGGCGACACTTTGGCGAGATAGTCGGTAAACACGGCGGTGGTGCCGGAGCCGTCGGAGCGGTGCACTACCGCGATCGCGCTATCCGGCAGCTTCGCGCCCGGGTTGTCCTTCGCGATCGCGGGATCGTTCCAGTTCTGGACCTTGCCGAGGAAGACGTTCGCGAGGGTCTCGGGGGAAAGGCGCAACGATCCCACTCCGGGCAGGTTGTAGACGACGACCACCGCGCCCATCACCGTGGGGATGTGCATCACGCCGGGCGCCTTCTTCAACTCTTCCTCGGTCATCGGCGCATCGCTTGCTCCGAAGTCGACCGTCCTCTCGATGATCTGCTTGATTCCGCCGCCGGAGCCGATCGACTGGTAATTGATCTGCACGTCGGGATGCAGCTTGTTGTACTCGCTGAACCACTTCGAATAGATGGGGAAGGGAAAGGTCGCGCCCGCACCGTTGATGAGCAGGTTGTTCGCGAGCGCCGCGCCAGCTAGCCCGAGGGCCAGCCCCGAAACCACGAAGAGTGTCTTCATGGGTGTGCGTTTTGACCCCCGCACGTGACGTCCGTGTGACAAGGACGCAGCATTGCGGTGCCGGATCGGGTTGGCGTACGTTCGCTCGCTCGGCTGAAAGCGTAATGATTCTAGGGCCTTCGTTCCTACCGCAGGGTTCGGCTCGAGGGCTTCGGCCCATCGCCCGGGATCGCGCGCAGTCACGAATCCGGGCGTGCCTCCGTCTCTTCCATATCCGCTGCGATTGCGAGTTGTTGTCGATGAAGCGCGAGCTCGATCGCCATGAACGAGAGGAGCCGAAATAATGCGACACCTCAACCGAACCCTTTCCATCGATTGCGCATCGCAGCTGCGCCGCGTGTTCTGCGTGACAGTACGCATCACATGCACTAGGAACGGGCCTTCGGACTAGCCTTGCCGGGGAGGAATCTTGTGGAAATGGCAGCAGGCACTCAGTTTCTGACGCGACCCAGCAAGTGGCGTGTGTGGGTCATCGCCGCGGTCGCGCTCGTCGCCGTAGTCGGCGTCTTGGGAGCCATCAAGGGGGGCCAGATCGCCAAGATGATCGGCGCCAGCAAGTCGTTCGCGATCCCGCCGGAATCGGTGACCTCTGCCAAGGTGGACGCCCTGGAATGGCAGGCGTCCCGATCAGCGGTGGGCACGCTCGTTGCCATCCGCGCGGTCACCCTGGCCTCCGAGGTGGCCGGCCTGGTGCGCGAGATCGGGTTCGATTCGGGGGCGTTCGTCCGCAAAGGCGACGTGATGGTGAAGCTCGATACCTCCACGGAAGAGGCCCAGCTCGCCTCGGCGCAGGCCGACGCCGAGCTGGCGCGCGCGAGCCTGGTGCGGGCCCGGTCGTTGCGCGAGGCCAACGTGAGCGCGCCGGCGGATCTGGACACCGCCGAGGCGAAGGCCAAGCAGACGGCGGCGAATGTCGGCACCCTCCACGCCACCATCGCCAAGAAGACCATTCGCGCTCCCTTCGACGGGCGCGTCTCCATCAAACAGGTCGAGTTGGGCCAGGTGCTCGCGTCGGGCACGCCGGTGGCGTCGCTGCAGTCGATCCATCCCATCTACGGCGAGTTCTGGCTGCCGCAGCAGGCCCTGGCGGAGCTCAGGGTCGGGATGAACGCCCGCCTGCGCACGGACGTGTTCCCGCAGGCCTCCTGGGAAGGCACGCTCACCACCATCAACCCGGAAGTCGACGTCAGCACGCGCAACGTCCGCGTGCGCGCCACGTTCCCCAACACCGACGGACGGCTGCGACCTGGGATGTTCGTCAACGTCGATGTGCTGTCGCCGGAGAGGCGGACGGTGCTGGTGATCCCCTCGACCGCGGTGCTCTACGCGCCCTACGGCGATTCGGTGTTCGCGATCGAGGAGAAGCCCGACGCGGCCGGCAAACAGGGTCTGATCGCGCACCAGAAGTTCGTGCGTCTCGGCGAGCGGCGTGGAGACCTGGTGGCGGTGGTCTCCGGACTCAACGCCGGGGAGCCGATCGTGAGCAGCGGCGCCTTCAAGCTGCGCAATGGCGCAGCGGTGGTGGTGCACAACGAGCTCGCTCCCAAGGCCGAAGTCGCGCCCACGCCTGTAGACCGGTGAGAAGCGGAAAGGCGTACGCATGAGATTCACCGACCTCTTCATCCGCCGGCCGGTCCTGGCGATCGTCATCAACCTCTTGATCGTCATCGCGGGCGTGCAGGCCATCCGCTCGCTGAACGTGCGCCAGTACCCGCGCAGCGAGAACGCGGCCATCACCGTCACCACCGCGTACGTCGGCGCCACGGCCGACCTGGTGCGGGGCTTCGTCACCACGCCGCTCGAGCGCGTGATCGCCGCCGCCGACGGCATCGAGTACATCGAGTCGGAGAGCAAGCAGAACTCCTCGGTCATCCGGGCACGCCTGCGCCTCAACTACGACTCCACCAAGGCGCTCGCCGAGATCAGCTCCAAAGTGGACCAGGTCCGGCGCGATCTGCCACCCGAGGCCGAGATCCCCGCCCTCAACATCGAGTCGGCGGACAGCCAGTTCGCCGCCGCCTACCTCAGCTTCTCCTCGCAGTTCCTCAAGCAGAACGAGATCACCGACTACCTGTTCCGCGTGGTCCAGCCGCGGCTCTCCGCCCTCGAGGGCGTGCAGCGCGCCGACATCCTCGGCGCCCGCACCTTCGCGATGCGCATCTGGCTGAAGCCCGACCGCATGGCGGCCCTGAACATCAGCCCCGCGCAGATCCGGACAGCGCTCGCCGCGAACAACTACCTGGCTGCCGTCGGCCAGACCAAGGGTCAGCTGGTCCAGGTGAACCTGACTGCGAACACCGACCTGCGCTCGCCCCAGGAATTCGAGCAGATGGTGATCCGGCAGAGCGAAGGGTCGACGGTGCACCTGCGCGACGTCGCCGACGTGGTGCTCGGCGCCGAGGACTACGAGACGGCCGTCAACTTCAACGGACAGACCGCGGTGTTCATCGGAGTCTGGCCGCTGCCGAACGCCAACTCCCTCGACGTCGTCAAGCGCCTGCGCACGGAGATGGACTCGCTGCAGAAGGAGATCCCCGAGCAGATCCAGGCGCGCATCGCCTACGATGCCACCGCCTACATCCGCAGCGCGATCAGCGAGGTCGTGCAGACGCTGCTCGAGACGATCCTGATCGTCGTGATCGTGATCTTCCTCTTCCTCGGTTCGCTGCGCTCCTCGTTGGTCCCGGTCGTGGCCATCCCGACCTCGCTGATCGGCGGCATCTTCCTGGTGCAGACGCTCGGCTTCACCATCAATCTCTTGACGCTCCTCGCCATCGTCCTTTCCGTCGGGTTGGTGGTCGACGACGCCATCGTGGTGGTGGAGAACGTGGAGCGGCACCTCCGCGAGGGCCTGAGGCCGATCGACGCGGCGCTGAAAGGCGCCCGCGAGCTGGTCGGCCCCATCATCTCGATGACCATCACGCTGGCGGCGGTCTACACGCCCATCGCCTTCCAGGGTGGCCTGACCGGCTCGCTTTTCCGCGAGTTCGCGCTCACCCTGGCCGGCGCGGTCACCATCTCGGGCGTGGTGGCCCTGACGCTGTCGCCGGTGATGTCCGGTTACCTCCTCGACCGCAGCACCGAGGAAAAGGGTCTCGCCGGGCTGATCAATCGCACCTTCGAGCGGTTCAAGGCCGCCTACGGGCGCAGCCTCGAGACGACCTTCGCGGCGCGAGGCGCGATCTACCTGGCCTGGGTCCTCATCGGAGCGGCCGCGGTGGGGATGTTCATGCTCGCTCCGAAGGAGCTCGCCCCCACCGAGGACCAGGGCTTCTTCTTCGGCGTGGTGAACACGCCGGCGAACTCCACGCTCGATCAGGTGGTCGAGTCCACCCGCGAGATCAACGCGCAGCTCACCGAGATCCCGGAGACGGACTTCACCTTCCAGATCACCTATCCCACCGGCGGCTTCTACGGCGCCGTCCTCAAACCGTGGGAGGAACGGAAGCGACCCGTATTCAAGATCCTCCCCGAGGTGTCGATGAAGGTGGCCGCGATCCCTGGAGTGCAGACGTTCGTGACCGTTCCCTCCGCGCTCCCCGGCGGCAGCAACTTCCCCGTCGAATTCCTCATCGCCTCGACCGCGGAGCCGGACGAGATCCTGCAATTCGCGCAGCAGCTGCAGATGAAGGCGGCGCAGAGCGGCATGTTCGCGTTTCCGCCGCTCATCGACACCAAGATCGACCAGCCACAATCGGAGATCCGGATCGACCGCGACAAGGCCGCTGAGCTGGGCCTGAACCTCCAGTCGGTCGGCCAGGACCTGGCGGCCGCCGTCGGCGGCAACTTCGTCAACCGCTTCAGCGTGGCGGGGCGCAGCTACAAGGTCATCCCGCAGCTCTTGCGAGTGGAGCGCTTGAACCCCGAGCAGCTGCGCGACGTCCACGTCACCGGCCCGAGCGGCCAGCTGGTCTCGCTCAGCACCATCGCCACCCTGCACGACTCGGTGACGCCGCGCGCGCTGGAGCGCTTCCAGCAGCTCAACGCGGTGAAGCTGAGCGGCGTGGCGATGCGCCCGCTCGACGAGTCGCTGCGCTACCTCGAGGACGAGGCGGCGAAGATCCTGCCGAAGGGGTACACCGTCGACTACACCGGCGAGTCACGCCAGCTGCGCACCGAAGGCAACAAGTTCCTTCCCGCCTTCCTCCTCGCCATCATCCTCATCTTCCTGGTGCTGGCGGCGCAGTTCAACAGCTTCCGCGACCCGTTCGTGATCCTGGCGGGGTCCGTCCCGCTGGCCATGTTCGGCGCGCTCCTGATGACGTTCCTCAAGATGCCGAACCCGAACCTCCACTTCTTCACGGACGGCTGGACGACGACGCTGAACGTCTACTCGCAGGTCGGCCTGGTGACGCTCGTCGGGCTGGTCTCGAAGAACGGGATCCTCATCGTCGAGTTCGCCAACAAGCTGCAGGAGGAGGGGCAAAGCAAGATCGAGGCCGTCAAGAACGCCGCCATGACGCGGCTCCGCCCGGTGCTGATGACCAGCGTGGCCACGGTCTGCGGCCATTTCCCTCTGACCCTCGTCAGCGGTCCTGGCGCCGCGGCGCGCAACAGCATCGGACTGGTGTTGGTGGCGGGAATGGCGATCGGAACGGCGTTCACCCTGTTCTTCGTGCCGGCGATCTATCTGCTCATCGCGCGCGACCACCGCGCGGAAGCGGCCAAGGCGCCCGCCGAGGTCGCTCCGGCGATGGAATCGTCTGCCTGAGCGGGCAAGCGTTCGCGACCGTACAATCGCCTTCCACAGGGGGGTCTCTTCCCGCGACGCGATGGCCACACAACGCGGCAGGAGGCCCCATGACGCGGGTCGCACTGGAGACAGCGCTCCTCGTCGCGATCGTCGCGCTCGCGCTGGAAGTCGTGCACTACCGCAACGCCGTGCTCGACGCGAACGTTGATCGCAATCGCGCCTGGAGGACGGTGGTCGAGTTGCGAGGAAAGTGCGCCACGGACACTTCCGTCCGTTGAGCCGGTCAGAAACCCAGTCCGGCCAACTCGCGCAGGATCTCCTCGTACAACGCGACCGCGTCGAACCGCAGCGACCAGCCCACCTGCGCCCAGTGGTCCGCCTCGATCTCGCGGAGCACTTTTCCCCAGCGCTGCGACTCCTGCGGCACGATCCCGTCGTTCCGCCCGCCGTGTGCGCTGAGGTACAGGTGCGTCGGCCAGAGCAATGGATTCGTCTCTGAGAGGTCGCTTGCCGCGACCACGCTGCAGTAGGCGACCCCTGCGACGTCGGGAACGGCGTGATTGAAGCGCTCCAACGCGTCGGGGGCGAGATCGGCGAGCGCCGCGACGCCGAGGAGCCGCGCGGTCGCGCGAGCAAACGGCGCATCCGCGAGCGGCGTTCCGTGGTGTGGGGCGCCGATGGTGACGAGCGAGGCGATCCGGTCGGCGAGGCCGAGACGCGCGATCGCGAAGCGCGCGTCCAGGCCTCCCATGCTGTGGGCGATCACGTTGAAGCGATCGCCAGGGAGCGCCCGCAGGAGCTTGACCAGGGTCCCTGCGCGAACCGCGATCGGCGCCCTGGGTGCGACGCGGGGCCGGTAGAACTCCAGGCCGGGCAAGGCAAGCTCCTCGGCGATGTTGCGGAAATAGCGGTGGCGGCGCCCGGCGACGGCGATCTCGTCGAATCCGAAGACTCCGTGCGCGAGCACGATCGGATGACGCAGGTGCGGCACCCGCCGCACCGGGACGCGCTCGCGCAGGCGCGCCCGCCGCACCCAAAGGCGGATGAGGAGCGCGCCGGCGACCAGCACCAGCAACGCGACAACGGCGAGAGATATCCAGTTCACCAGGGGCTTCAGGGAAGCATCCTCCGCGAGCCACAGTAGATGCGCGGGCGGCGTATGATTCCGCCATGGCAAATGGTGCGCTCGCGCACATCCGCGTCCTGGATCTGAGCCGCGTCCTGGCAGGACCGTGGGCGACCCAGGCGCTCGCCGATCTCGGCGCCGACGTGATCAAGGTCGAGCGGCCGGGCACGGGCGACGACACGCGCGGCTGGGGCCCTCCCTGGCTGCGCGAGGACGCCGGCGAGTCCGCCTATTTCGTCAGCACCAACCGCGGGAAGAGATCGATCACCGTCGACATCGCGCGCCCGGAAGGGCAGGACATCGTCCGCCGGCTGGCGGCGCAGTCGGACGTGCTGGTCGAGAACTACAAGGTTGGCGCGCTCGATCGCTACGGTCTCGGCCATCGGCCCCTCGCGCTGCTCAATCCGCGCCTGGTGTATTGCTCGATCACGGGATTCGGCCAGACAGGACCGTACCGCGAGAGGGCCGGATACGACTTCCTCGTCCAGGCGATGGGCGGATTGATGAGCATCACCGGCGAACCGGATGGCGAGCCGATGAAGGTGGGCGTCGCCATCACCGACATCCTCACCGGCATGTATGCGGCGACCGCGATCCTCGCGGCGCTCGCGCACCGCGAGCGGACCGGGCGCGGCCAGCACATCGACCTCGCGCTGCTGGACGTCCAGGTGGCGATGCTCGCGAACCACGCGGAGAACTACCTCCTCGCCCGCAAGCCGCCGGAACGGCTCGGCAACGCGCATCCCAGCATCGTCCCGTATCGCGCCTTCGCCACCAGGGACGGTCACATCGTCGTGGCCGTCGGCAACGACGGACAATTCGCGCGCCTCTGCGAGGTCGCGGGCGCTCCAGAGCTGTCGAGCGACGCGAAATTCGCCACGAACGCCGCGCGCGTGCGCAATCGCGCGGAGCTCGAGGCGAAGCTCGCACAGATCGTCGCCCGCCGCGACAGCCGCGACTGGATCGGCGCGCTGGAAGCAGCCACCGTGCCGTGCGGGCCGATCAACGACCTGGCGCAGGTCTTCGCGGACCCGCAGGTCCGCCACCGGGGGATGGAGATCGACGCGCCGCACCCGCTCGCCGGAAATGTTCCGATGGTGAGGTCGCCCATCCGCCTGTCGGAGTGCCCGGATCGGACCGATCTTCCTCCACCGGCGCTCGGACAACATACCGCCGAGGTGCTGAAGAGCCTGCTGCGCATGGGAGACGCCGAGGTGGATGCGCTGCGCGAGCAGGGCGTCGTCTGATCAGCCTTCGCCGCCGCTCTCGCCGTCCGAGAATGCCGTCTGGTGCGGCTCCGGCGGCAGGTTGAGCACCGGCGAGGGAAACAGGTCGACGATGTAGTCGACGATGTCCTTGACGGAGATGACGCCGACGGGCCGGCCCTCGGCATCGGTGAGCGGCACGTGCCTGTATCCGCCCACGTGCATCAGCTTGAGCGCCCAGGCGATCCGGTCTTCAGGGCGCAGCGTTTCCGGATCGCGCGTCATGAAATCGGCGACGCGCTCCTTGCTCCAGTCCAGCGAGCGCAAGGCGACCTTGGTCAAGAGGTCGCGCTCGGTGAAGATGCCGGCGAGCTTTCCGTCCGGATCGACTACGAGCACGCAGCCGATGTGCCTCGCCTGCAGGGTCTCCACCACCTCCTGCAGCGTGGCGTCCGTCCTCACCGCGATCGGCGCCCCGAGCCCGAGCGCCCGGATGTCCTCCGTTTCGATGGCGCGCTCGATCAAGGGCCGTGGGGGAGTACCTTCAGTCCCGGATGCTGCCATGGGCCCTCCTTCCCCAGCCCTCGAATCTACACGCGACCCTGACGAATGACGAGCCTGCCCCCCTCGGCCGTCCTTCCGCGCCCTCCGACGGCGGCTCACCGCCGCTTGCGCGTGCGACGGCGAGCCGCGGAGCGCCTGGGTTTTTTGTCCAGCTCCTCGTTCCAGATCACGGCCTCGACGTTGTGGCCGTCGGGGTCGAGGACGAATGCCGCATACCCGTATTCCTCGCGCATGCCAGGCGGGCCATTGTCCTTCCCGCCAGCGGCCGTCGCGGCGCGATAGAAGGCGTCGACGGCGGATTTGTCTCCGGCGTGGAACGCGACGTGGGTCGGCGTGCCGACCTTCCCTTTCGTCACCCAGAAGTCGTGCCGCCCGCCCTGGATGAAACCGAACGCGTCGTCGTACTCCCTGTCCATCTCGTATCCCAACGGCGCCAGCGCCTTCTCGTAGAACCTGCGGCTCGCGCGCGCATTGCGGCAGCGGAGGCTGATGTGCTCGATCATGCCGTTGGCGTACGCCGCGCCGGCCGGTATCGCAACTGCCTTCGGCGGCCGGGACTACGCCGGGGCAGCTGCCGGCCGTTGCTCGACCGCGGCGTAGACCCTCGCGGTCAGCCAGGTCAGCACGAACGTGCAGCCGGCGAGCAACACCGTGAGCACCGCGTACTGTGGCCAGGAGCACGATTTTCCCCAACGCGCCTCGAACGAGAACCCGAAGATGCGGAAGAACAGCAGCATCTCGTGAAAGAAATAACCGGCCAGCGAGGACATTCCGAACACCTCGACGAATCGCACCGGTGCCGAGCCGCGCCAGCTGCCCGGCACCCATTGCTCGACGGCGAGCAGGATGAGGGCGGCCAGGCAGACCTGCGTCCAGCGCCGCGCGGCGTTGGCGGGATTCATCACCCAGAATTCGTGCGGCGGGTACAGCGCGGCGAACCACGGCGTCAATGACCAGACCACGATGCCGGCGGCCGCCAGCGCCGCAAGCCACACCGCGGCTCCTCTCGGACCCTTTTCCCCCGTCGCGGAGCCGATCGCAGCGCCGAGATAGACGTATCCAGCCCAGGGCAGGAGCGGAAATACGGCGTCGCCGTGCTGGTTGAGGAAGCGGTTCCAGGGGGGGCCGAGCGGTTCCGCGAGCGGGGAAACGCCGAACACGGCCGCGGCGAGCAGGAGCGAGGCCCAGCGCAGCGCACGCGGGTGCGGGGCGAGCGCGAACAGGATGGGCAGGGCGAGAAGCAGCGAAAGGCCGATGCAAGGAAGGATATCCATCCGCACGATCCAGCGCGGCTGGCGGAAGATGGGGAACCACATCCAGTTCACCAGGATCCCGACGAGCAGCACCTCGGCGAGCCGGCGCAGCGTCCGCAGCATCCGGCGGCGGCGCGCTTCGGCGGCGCCCGGAGCGGAAGCCGCCCGGACCTGCGTCAGAGCCATGGAGAAGCCCGCCGCGAGGATGAAAGCGGGTGCGACCAGGCCATCCACCCACTGGAGCGAATCGAAGAGGCCTCCGCCGCGCAACTCCGGCCGCAAGAGGGCCAACGCATGCGTCTGGATCATCAGGAGCACGGCGAGCCCGCGGAGCCAGTCGATCGCGCGGATGCGGCTCGGAGTCGGCGACATCGATCCTCTTGCGGCGGAAGCGCCGATGGTCGCATCGTGCCAGCGGATCGAGAACCCGTCTCTTTTCCGCTGCCTGGATGTGATCCCGTGGTGCGTGCCCCCCGGGGAGGGCTACGCTGCGCCAGAGGGGTGAACCATGGCCGACGACATGACCGTCAAGAACGTGCAGCTCTGGAGCCTGCACGGTGCGAATCGCAAAGGGATGCTCGCCGACGTGCTCGAGCCGCTCGCGGCGGCGGGGGCAAACCTGCGCGTGGTGATGGGATATCGCCATCCGGGAGAGCTGGAGCGCGCCACGGTGGAGGTGTTTCCAGTCGAAGGCGCCGCGGGCGAGGCAGCTGCCCGCAAGGCGGGATTCGCGCCCTCGGAGACGGCATGCCTCCTGGTGGAAGGCACGGATCGCAAGGGGCTCGGCGCGCAGATCTCGCGGTCGCTGTCCGACGCGGGAATCAGCATGGCCTTCCTCATGGAGGAGACGGTCGGCCGGAAGTTCTCGGCGGTGATCGGGTTCGCAAGCCGTGAGGATGCCGCGACCGCGGCCAAGACCATCGAGGGGTTGCCGCGGCCGGCGCGAAAGTAGCCCGGCGCCAGTATCGACGTCATTTCAGGTTCATCCGCGCGAGCAACGCCTGGAAGCGCGGCTCCGATCGCATGGGATCCCAGTACGAACTCGCCTTCAGGGTGCGCGCCGATTGGTCTCGCTCCTCGACGGCCTTCTCCAGCCAGGCGAATGCCACATCCTTTTCGCCAAGGGCGAAGTGGCCGCGAACCAATATGGCCCGCGGGATTGGCTCAGCCGCAAACCGGCTCTCTACCGCAGCGAGCAGACGCCGTGCTCCCTCCCGGTCGCCCGAAAGGGCCAGCAGTTCCGCGCGAACGCCCGCCAGCGCGTTGGAGGGATTGTTCGCCTGGTCGAGTGCAGCGAACGCCTCCGCAAGCATCCCGCGTCGCTGGTAGGAGTAGGCGAGCCACGCCCGGGCCATGGCCCACGTCCGATCGAGCTCGAGAGCCTTCAGTGCCTGATCGGTGGCCCGTTCATAGTCGCGCTGATGATAGAAAAATACTGCCATCACCGTGTTGACGATGAGCGAGGTCGGGTCGAGTTCGAGCGCTCGCTCCGCCTCGGCCAAAGCGTCTGCGGTCCGCCCCAGGGCGTCGAGATGCAGGGCATACCAATGGTGGGCGGTCGCGTACCCAGGCTTCAGCTCGAGGGCCCGCTTGAATTCGCGCTCGCTCGTCGTCCAATCGTAGTCGCGCTCGATGATCGAGGCGAGCGAGAGATGCGCTTCGGCAAGACTGTCATCGAGCTCGAGCGCCTTGAGCGCGTGCATTTTGGCCTTGGGCAACGCATCCGCGGCGCGCCCGCCGCCATAATCGATGGATAGGTTGTAGCAGTCGGCGAGTCCGGCGTGTGCCAGCGCATAGGTCGGGTCGGCCGCGATCGCCTGGTCGAACAGAGCCGCGGCCTTGGCCAGACCTTCCTTGTTGCGTTGGTTCCAGAGGAAACGCCCTCGCAAGTACAGGTCATGCGCTTTCGCATTGGCCGTCGACTGGGCGACCAGGCGCGGCCGAGCGACGATCAGCCTGGGCTTCAGCGCGTCGACGATGGCGCGCGCCAACTCGTCTTCGACGGCAAAAATGTTCTTCAGCTCGCGGTCGTAGATCCTCGACCAGAGATGATATCCGTCCAGGGCGCCGATCAGCTGGGCGGAAACACGCAACTGATTGCCGTCCCGGCGTACGCTCCCTTCGAGCACCGTCGCGACGTTGAGCTCCTCACCGATCTTCCGGACGTTGACGTCCTTTCCTTTGAAGGAGAAGGCCGAGGTCCGAGCGACGACCCGCAGGCCCTCGACGTTTGCGAGCGCGTTGATGATCTCCTCCGTGATGCCGTCGGAGAAGTATTCGTTCTCCTTGTCCCCGGTCAGGTTCGCGAACGGCAATACCGCGATGGAAGGCGTTTGCGCGGTGGCGGGCGTGCTTTTCGATCCGCCGCGAACGACGAAATACCAGAGCATTCCCGGTGCGGCTGCGAGCGCTCCGATGGCGATGAGCGCCAGGGCGAGGCGAACGCCGCCGAAGCGGCTACCGGACGCGGGGGCAGTCCGCTCGATGCGCCCGCCACTGACGTCGAAGATCCAGGCGAGGGCGACGACGATCGGAAACCCCGCTGCAAGCGCCACGACCACGTAGGAGAGCACCGGCTCCGGCCAGTGGAGCCCGTGCGTGACGGGCTCGACGATCTGGAGCACCGCGAACGCGGCAATGCCGTATCCGATCAGCGCGCGGAAGACGCGCCGCCGCTTGAGCTCTGCAAGCAAGGGCACGTGCATTTGCCTGGGCCCCCGGACGAGGAACGGTACCACGCCGACGAGCAACCCGGATGGGCCTCGTCAGGTGCCGAAGGTGATTCCTTGCGCCAGCGGCAGATCGCGCCCCCAGTTGATGGTCGAGGTCTGCCGCCGCATGTAGGCCTTCCAGGCGTCGGATCCCGATTCTCGCCCGCCCCCCGTCTCCTTCTCGCCGCCGAACGCGCCCCCGATCTCCGCCCCGCTGATGCCGGCGTTGACGTTGGCGCCTGCACCTCGCCGACCCCTTCCGCGCGGATCTTTGCCGACTCGAGGGAAACGAGCTCTGCCAGGGCGTTCTCGTGACATGCCGCCATCCTACTTCACGCGCAAGCCGCGCTCCCGCCCGCGAGCCCGATGCTCTTCTCATCGCAGCTTCGACGACGCATCTTTCTCCAGGGGTCCCGATGACCGATTTGGCCAGGCGTACCCTGCTCTGGCTGGCTGCGATCGTGATCGGGGTGGGCCGAGGCAGCCCGCCGGTTCGCCACGCCGCTGGTCGTCGAGTACGGCACCGAGGTGAACGGCGACTGGAACCCATGGAGCGCGCCTTACAATGGCGGCCTCGACGTCGGTCCGGGAAAGTTCAAGCAGGCGTACCGGCACGTCGTCGCGGTCATGCGGGACCGAGGAGCGAGCAACATCACCTGGGCGCTCCATTACAACGCACAGAACTATCCCGAGGATCCGAGGAACGTCCCCGCATCGTATTACCCGGGCGACGACGTGGTGGACTGGGTGGGCATCTCGGCATATGGCTCGGAGCGATCGAACGACGATCGCTGTCCGACCTCCGCTCTCTCGTCGAAGGCATGCTTCCGCAGCTGCACGCGGCCGCGGTGAGCAAGCCGCTCTTCATCTTCGAGTTCGGGATCACCAACAACAACCCGCGCTGCGCGGCGGCGCCATGGGTGCACGCGGCGCTGGCGGACCTCGTGGGAGGCCGCTGGCCAGAGGTCCGCGGCTTCGCCTGGTGGCAGGAGCGCTGGAACAACGACGGAGCCGCCGGAAGCGACATGCTCGTGCAGGATGATTCCGCGGTCGCCGCCGCCTTTCGGAGTGCGCTGACGGGCCCGAGTGCGCCGTCCGTCGTGGATGCGCCGCTGCTCCGCTGAGCTAACATCGCGTCATGCTCTTCGCGCTGTGCCTGCTCATCGCCGCGGCGTCTCCCGCCGAGGAGCGCACGCTCGTCGTCGACGGCAGGCCGCTGGGGGTGCCTCGGACGGCGCAGGTCGGCGGTGTCCCGCTGGCGCTCGATCTGCTGGTGTCCGCGGAGGAGCGCGCGATCGTCGCCACGCTCGTACACCGAGGCTGGACACCGCGTGATGCGGGCGCCGATCCCGCTCACCCGGAGCCGCCTGCGCTCCTCGCCGGCCGCGGCCCCGACGTCGAGCTGGAGCACGCCGGTGCGCGCATCGACGAACGATATCGTCTGCTGCTCTGGCGGCTGCCGGAACGCCTCCGCGGATTGCCTTCGTGGCTGGGCGTCGCCGCCAAGCAATCCGGCATCAGGCCCCTGCTGCCACACACGCAGCCGCCCGCTTCCGCGCACGACGCGCTCGACCGCGTGCTGGCCGATTTCTCGTTCGGGCTTTCGCAATCGCGAACGGTGGCGATCTCGCCGCGGGTCACCTGGGTCGAGCTGGTCGAGCCCCCGCCCGGGGCAGAGGACCTTCTCTTCGACCTGCCGCCTTCATCCGAGCCGCCGTTG